>Ga0134121_10001651_pt1 | contig 20693 bp, 18 predicted proteins | sample KB301_FD_96463 | JGI IMG/M metagenome (GOLD analysis project Ga0134121, IMG submission 96463) | Terrestrial soil microbial communities without Nitrogen fertilizer from Kellogg Biological Station, Michigan, USA - KB3-0-1 | ecosystem: Environmental > Terrestrial > Soil > Unclassified ... | reverse complement strand
CAGCGCGCCGGCGCATTCAAAGCCCGCGGCGCCACCAACAAGATTCTTTCGCTGAGCGATGATGAAAAGAAGCGCGGCGTGCTGGCCGTCTCGTCTGGCAATCATGCTCAGGCACTCGCTTTGGCGGCGCGCGAAGCCGGCGTGAAAGCCGTCGTCTGCATTCCCGATGACGCGCCGAAAATGAAAGTCGCCGGCATGCGATCCTACGGGGCGGACATTCGCGTCTTTGATCGACACAAAGACGATCGCGATGCGTTCGGCCGCGACATCGCCGAACGCGAAGGCCTCGTGCAGATTCCTGCTTATGACGACTACTTCATCATGGCCGGCCAGGGCACCTGCGGTCTGGAGCTAGTCGAAGAAGTTCCCGACCTGGACGCTCTGCTGGCGCCTTGCAGCGGCGGCGGATTATTCGCCGGAGTCAGCACCGCCGCGAAGGGTTTGAAGCCTTCGATCAGATGCTTCGCCGTTGAGCCTGACACCGCGAACGACACCCAGCAGTCTTTCGAGCAAGGCCAGCGCGTGAAGATTTCACCGCCACCAACCATCGCGGATGGCTTGCGCGTCCAGACGCCGGGCGAACTAACATTCCCGATCACTCGTCAGAATACTGAAGCTGTTTTGACGGTGACTGATGAAGAAATAATCGAGACGATGCGATTCATGCTCTTTCGCATGAAGCTGCTCGTCGAACCCTCTGGCGCCGCCGCGGCAGCCGCAGTGTTCAAGCGCAAGCTGCCGAGCGGATGCAAACGCGTCGGCGTAGTGCTGTCGGGCGGCAATGTCGATCCGGAAATCTTGTTGCGCGCAGTGAATGCGTCGGGAGAAAAGTAAGTGAATCTAGCTTTCTTGGACGTGCGGCCAGATCCGGTTGGGCCAGTCGGCATTGGCATCGTGGCAGTAGTCCTGCTGATGGTGATCGGCTTGGTAATTCTGGCCGCGGCAGCGCTCGTTTTCTTTCTTTGGTATCGCAAACGGAAGCTGCGCACCGTCGAGATGATTCGTGCCGACGCCGCGCTTGTCATGGCCGCCGCTCCGGCTCAGCCAAACAATCCGAACCAGCCGTAAGCGTTCAAAACCTCACCACCCAAAAACGACGCAAGATTGGCAATCACGATCGTGGCGAAGTCTTGCCACATCGATCGCTTGCCAAGTTCTTCGTTCTTACCATAAGCCAGCCAAAACAGCGCGCACTCACCGACGGGTGCGAAAGTCTCAGCCACGGTTAAGTAAACCGCCCGCGACGTATTCACGAACATAAGCGGCATCACGAGCACGACAATCGGATAAGTGCACGCGGTCAGCCACACACCTGCAGCTAATCTGCGCTTGAGGGAGTGTCGTCGCGACAGACCGATCAGCAGGATCGGAGTTTCAATGGCAATCGTGAAGAGATAGCCGGGAATCAGAAAACGCCAGAGTTCGGAAGGAGGCATGACACAGTGGGCAGTAGGCAGTAGGCAGTAGCAGCGGCAACGGTTTCGTTAATCTGCCTTCTGCTTCCTGCCTACTGCCTTCTGCAGTTTCAGATCATCCTTAACAAAAACGGCGCCTCTGCCAGCACGTGCGCAATCGCCACTGTGAAATAGATGTCCCGCGTTGCCGCGTAGTTAACTGAGAAGCCCGCCCACAACGCCGCGACGACGAATAGGCTAAAGATCAGGATCGCAGCAATCAATTTTGGAAAGCCGCGCGAATGGCTTGCGATCGGGATCGTCTTCACGTTCCAAATTGCGCCGGTCGCGCCAATCAAAGGCAGCGCGATAATCCAAACGCCGTAGTGAAGCATCTCGAGAAAGACATGCGTCGAAACGAGCATGTGGCTCGAAATGTTCGGCAGCAACTCTGCGCCCGCGTGCTGCGTGATACGCCAGAAGAGACCATTGTCGTCGGCGAGCTGCGACGTACGCGAAAGCTGCCACAGCATGCCGGCGACCAACAGCGGCAGGAACATCAAGCATCGTCGATAAGTGCTGAGCCATTCCGGTTTAGTGCGGCGCAGATGCCGATCCAAAAACCAGAGCGCGACGAGTGGATGAACGTAGACGATCGCCAGACTGAACATCTCTGGCGACAGCCAGTTTGCCGCGCATAGAGCAAACGCGATTGGCAGGACCCAAAACCAATCGCCGTTTCGTCTTTGCCGGGCCCGCATCAGCACCAGCGCGCCGATCCACAGGACCATCGCTGTGTTCCACACGGCGATGGCATTTGACCAGTTCGCGCCCGACCAAACGTTCGCGTAGTACATCACCGGCAGCGACACGTAAGCGAGAGTCAGCGTTCCGATCCCGGCGAAGGCAACAATGAAGAAGTTGCGCGAGCGGCCGAACCTGGCCGGTAGACGCATCAGGAAGTAACGAGCTTCGAACCAATTATGCGGCCCGGCGAATAGGAAAACCGTCGCGATCGACATCTGCAGCGGTAGCCAGCTCGCCATTGCTGCGGACACGATCGCACTGCCGATCAAAATCGCGGCGAACGCTTTCGCTGAGACACGCGGTCTCTGACGCGCACTAGTGCGCGGCCACGCGGCTATCGAAATGTTTTCAGCTCGTTCCATTGACGTGGCACAAGTTGCCAACTTGCGCTACTACTCACCCTCTCGCTTCGGTCGCAGGGGAATGATCAACTTCATGTTCTGGTCGCCGGGCACCAACTCGATCTGCACGCCGCCGGCGGTTTCCTTACCATCCTTCAAAGACTGCGGCAGGTTTTGCCAGCGAATGTATCCCGGCGGTCCCGCATTCGCGCGGACCATCACCGTGGCCAAACCGAACATGAACGCAATTGCCAGCACGGCGGCGACCGCTTTGGTGTTTCGCTTCTGATTTGATCGCGCCAGCCAGACGCCTGCGAACGAGATTGCCAGGAACATGAACATCCCGGCCATCATCGTGCGCGTAGAGCTGTGCATGATGCTTTGCGATAGCGAACTAGTGCCGCCTTCACGCGCGGCAGCTTCCTGTAGACGCTTCAAAGTCTCCTGCGAAATCTGCAAACGTGCTTCGTAGGCCTTGGGATCAGATGTGACCGACAGGCCGGAATAAAAGATCACTTTTCCTTCCGCTGGTGACGGCTTCGGACGGGCGATATCGCCAAAGGAATAAATGCCGCTTGCCAGTAGCGCGCCGACCGCGGCGATGGACAATAGAGTTCTTTTCATAGGGTCCTCCTAAAAAATAGCCACAGATGCACACGGATTTTCACTAATAAGAAAGTGATTCTGATCTGTGCTTATCCGTGTACATCCGTGGCTCGGTTTCGAATGTGGCGCAGTATAGCGCAAAAGGCTTTCGTTAGAACCGCCTGCAGTAGCGGGCGGTTGATCTTTTCAAAATCAGAGCGCGGGAAGACTTGAATTTAACCACCCACTACCGCGGATGGTTCTGACGTTGTGGCTTAGATGCGGATTTTGGAAATCGGATGCTAGAATGTTTCTTAACTAATTTGAGGTAAATCTTGGCCCGCGAACTCCGAGTCCTAAACACCAAGCCCCGCCAGCCCAAGCCCGAATGGTTGCGCATTCGTCTGGGCGATCCGACGAACCAGAATCATCTGCTCAAGCTGATTCAAGGGCTGAACCTGCACACGGTTTGTCAGGAAGCGAAGTGCCCGAACATCTTTGAATGCTGGTCGGATCGCACCGCCACGTTCATGCTGGGTGGCGACATCTGCACGCGCCATTGCGGGTTCTGTGCGGTCGGCAAAGGCGCGCCGGGTGCGCTGGACGCGAACGAGCCGCGCAATGTTGCTGAAGCCGTTCATCATTTGAATCTCGCGCACACGGTGATCACCTCCGTAAATCGCGACGATTTGCCGGACGGCGGCGCGGCGCATTGGGCTGAAACGATTCGTGAAGTGCGCGGGGTCAATCCCGGTTGCAAGATTGAAGTGCTGATCCCCGACTTCAACGGCGACGAAGCCGCGCTGAACACAGTGCTCGACGCGCAGCCTGACGTGCTCAATCACAACACCGAAACGATCGCACGGCTGTATCGTCGCGTGCGGCCCGATGCGGATTATCAACAGTCGCTGACTCTGCTGAAGCGCGCCGCCGCGCGGCGCGATCGCGAACAGCCGGAGATGCTGACCAAGAGCGGCATCATGGTGGGCCTCGGCGAAGAATTCGATGAAGTGGTCGAGCTGATGAAGGATCTTCGCACCGCTTCCTGCGACATCATGACGATCGGCCAATACCTGCAACCGCACGCGCGCCGCCTGCCGGTTGAACGGTACGTCACTCCTGAAGAGTTCACTCGCTGGCGCGAGATCGGGATGGACATGGGATTCAAGCATGTGCAATCCAGCCCGCTCACGCGCTCGTCATATCACGCCCGCGAACAAGCCGGCTGATACAGAACCGCGAACGGTAGTGAGCGGGTTAATGTGTCAACTACCGAAGTCAGCGGCGCGCTGATTCTGCTTGCCTATCTGCACTCTTATTCCGCTCGCCACCGGTCGCGGTTCTGTAAGTCCACTGTGGATTTCCCTGACCAGGACTGAGGCTCGCACACTGTCGCGACGCCTTCACCTAAACGATACTGCGCGCGACTTATGAAGCTGGCGCAAAAATTATTCGCTCTGCTCGGCGCGTCGGTACTGCTGCTGACGTTACCCGCGTGTCGTAAACAATCGCGAAATCGCCTGGACGAAGCGCAGTTTCCCCCGATGATTCTGTGGGCGTGGGAGCGGCCGGAAGATTTGCGGGCGCTGGATGCGAAGCGATACGCGGTCGCGTTTCTGGCCCAGACGCTGACTTTGAAAGGCGATGAAGTCATTCAAAGCCCGCGGCATCAACCGCTTCAGGTCACCCCGGAAACGAAGTTGATGGCGGTCACGCGCATCGAATCTTCAAAACAGACTGGCGCGCGTGCTGCGTTGAGCGACGTGCAGCGGCAGAAAATAATTTCGTTGGTGATGAAGACTCTGCAACTCGATCGAGTCGCGGCAATTCAAATTGATTTCGATGCAGCCAGCTCAGAACGAGACTTCTATCGTTCATTGTTACAGAACCTGCGGCGCCAACTACCTGACAAGATGCCTTTGTCGATGACGGCGCTGGCCTCTTTCTGTGTCGGCGATCGCTGGCTGCGCGATCTGCCGGTCGACGAAGCCGTGCCAATGATCTTTCGCATGGGCGCCGACGATAAGACGATCAGAAACATGCTCGCCGGCGGCGACGATTTTCGCGAGCCCCTCTGCCAAAGAAGCTACGGTGTCGCGATTGATGAACCTCCCGATTTTCAGCGCGACAGGTCGCGGCGCGTCTACATCTTCAACAGTCACGCGTGGAACGAAACCAAGATCGCCGGTTTGGGTGAAGGCTGGCTGAAGTGATTGTCCTCCGCCGCACAATCGCTTCGCTTATTTTGTGCGCGATTGTAGGCCACATCGCGCCGATTGGTCGCGCGTGCGGTCCGGAATACCTCACTCCGATTTTTGTCTTCAAGAGTTCACCCGACCTGCCATTTACTGATTATGTGAATGGAAACATCGGAATCGTCCAACCGGCTTTTGGCTCAAAGACTCTGCTGATTGCCTATCGATACCTTAACGGCGGCGCGTTCAGCGCCAACGAACAACCAGCGCTGGTTGAGGCCCTGCATGGAGCGTCTCCCGAACAAAATCAGGACGACGCAATCAAAGCCTGGATTGCCATGCGGAAACAGTTCGTGGGCGAAAAGGAAAGCCTGCCTGAAATTTACGCCGAGCGAAAAAACGGCGGTCATGATTTCTTTCCGAATTGCGCGGGGAACGCCTTTGAGACAGCGACGGAAACGCTAAAGAATCGTGCCGGCACTTACGGAAATGACGATCCGAACGTGCGTGATTGGATCGCCGCACAGGATATCGTGTTCTCGAATTGCGAAGGTGGCAGTTCAATTCCCACCGACGCTTCCGCAGACAGACCCGAATGGCTGCGCCAGGACCGCGATTACCAGATCGCGGCCGCGCTCTTTTACTCGACTCAATTCGATGAAGCTCGGGCGCGATTCGAACGCATCGCCGCGGACACTGCTTCCACCTGGCACACGACTGCGGATTACCTGGTGGCGCGCACGCTGGTGCGGCAAGCAAGTCTCATCGATGACGTGAAGAAGAAGGAAGAACTCTATGCCCAGGCCGAAACCCGCCTCAATATTCTCGCGGCGCAGCGAAATCAATTTGCCGGCGCCGCGCGCAAGCTCATCGCGCTGATCAAATATCGGACTCGGCCGGAGGAACGCGTGCGCGAACTGGCGCAGCAACTTGCAAATGGAAACACTGATGATTTGCGTCAGGATGTGATCGATTATGTGTGGTTGCTCGACAAGTTCGAGGCCGAAGCGCTTAAGAAGGAGCAAGAACGCAAAGACGCGCTCAAGGAAAAGAAGGAAGAGCAGCCGCGCTCTAACATGTCCGAAACCTATGAAGCGATTCAACGCGGCGAGTTAATTTCAATTTGGTTCACGCCGAAAGACGGTGAGGGTAAATTCGATTACCGCGCCACCGTCAACTCGAACGTCAAGCCCGATACGCCCGAGAAAGAGATCTTCGCCGCTATTGAGGAGCGGCTCAGTCGCAAGCTAATGCCGCCCGAGCAGGACGAGATTCGCGAACGAATTCAAAGCGCGCTCGAACTTCGCCGCTACACACTGTCTCTGAATCGGAAGCTCGACTCGCTCGCCTTTGGATACGAAGGTTATTACGGCGAAGCGACTTTGGAGTCGCGGCTGGTGCCGGAATTTTTGCGGCTCGACGATTTGACCGATTGGTTGTTCACGATGCGCCTGACTGATGAAGCATCGTTCGCGCATGCTTTAGAGAGATGGCACGCAACCGAAACACCTGCGTGGTTCATTGCGGCATTATCAAAAGCTGAACCAGCTTCGCCACAGGCCGCAGCGTTGCTACGCGCCACCAGGCAGGTCGCATCGAACTCATCCGCGTATCCAACTGTCGCCTATCACGCCATTCGTCTGAGCATTGCGATGGGAAAGATCGCGGAGGCACGCTCTACCCTCGATCAAATCATGACGAATCATTTCGAAGAGCTACCACTGTCGGCGCAAAACCAATTTCGCACAGAGCGAATGGAGGTCGCGAGTACCGTCCGCGAATACTTGAAGTTCGCCGCGCAAAAACCGGTGGCGTTCGAACAGGAAGGACTCTTTCGCAGCATCGAAGAGATGTTGCGCGTTAAGAAAGACTATTGGGACCCCCAATATTTTGAAGAGAGCAAAGCTGAATACGCGCAGGAACTCGATCGGCAATACCAAAATTTGCTGCGCGAGGATCTTTTCCTATTCGACGATGAACAAGCGGACGTGCTTAACCGGCATTTCTCGCTCGATTTGTTGGCCGGCGCCGTGCACGACCCGACGCTGCCGGAATATCTGCGGCAACGGTTTGCGGTAATGACATGGACGCGCGCGTTCCTGATGAAGAACGAGGCGGCGGCAATCCAGATCGCCCCGGACTTAATTAAGTTCGCACCCGAAGTGTCACTGGTTCTGCAACCATATTTGAACGCGCATTCAACAAAAGAGCGCGAGGCTGCCGGACTCTACGCGCTGTTGAAATCACCGGGCCTTTCGCCTTACTTCACAACTAACCTGGTTCATTCATCTCTAACTGGAGACACCGACTACTATTACTACTACGAGACCGCCTGGTGGTGTCAGCCGAGCGATACTGAATACAAAAACGGCAACGAAGTGCTGAAGGTCGTGCCTGCTCCGAAGTTCCTCACTGCCGCACAAATCGCGCAAGCGCAGGCGGAATATAAGTCGATGTTGGGGATTCCCGACGCCAAGAGTTATCTGGGCAAGCGCGTCCTGGAGTGGGCGAAGAATTCTTCGGACGATCCACGTTTGCCGGAAGCGCTATTCATCGCAGTGAAGGCAAACCAGGTTTACAAATACGGGTGCAGCGGTTGGCAGAACGATGAAGAAACACTGAAAGAGTTGACCACGATCTTAGAAACGCGGTATCCAAACAGCTCCTGGAGTGCAAAGTTGGCGCAGGACGGGCCGTGACTTCGCCAGCGCCAAGAACTTGGACAACCTTCACGTCATCGCAAGCCTGTGGTTAAATCTGCGCGATGCCGACGACGAAACAGACGCGCGAACTCGATCTGAGCGGGTTTCCGCGCGGCAGTGTTACGGAATTTACGACGCTGGTTTGTCTCGCCTGTATCTTCGACATTTTCACCAAGCAACTCGGCCTCGCACCGCGCACAGCCTTCTCAGAAATCAAACGACACACGCCGACGGTGGAAGAACTGACCAGCCGCCAGACGATGCGGCCCTACTTCGATAGCGACGAGAAAAGCCCGCACTGTCCCTATTGCGGTTCCGCAAAGCGCTGGCTCGCGCGCTTTGATACCTACTGCATTGAGGGCGGCAAGACGACGGATGCCGCGCGACGAAACTTTCTGAAGAAGCTTCCCACCGCCGCCGATCAATTTCTGGTGATCGAGAAAAAGTCTGATTCGCGTGCTGTTTTGTTTGAGTGGCTCGACACCATGGGTGTGAACCTCGATCTCAATGATCCGAGTTGGCTGCTGGAAGTGACGCGCATGTACCTTGAGCGACGCGATCCAAAAACGAATTGGGATGAGGTCTTCGATGGCGCCACCGCCGTGCGCCGCTCGAGCCGCATCACTGAAGGTTGGGAGCGCGACGGCTCGCGTCTGTTTCTCGCGCCCAATCTTTATGGTGAAGCAATCCTGATTCAATACCTCGTTAGCCGTTCGCATGCCCACGGCGGATTGACGTCGGAAGGACGGATTACGTTGATGGAATTGATTCGTCGTCTGCGTTACTTCGGGTATCTCGAGCACGTGGGAATCACTGAGCGCGACCCCGGTGAGGCCATTGAGAAACTGCTCGATCATCTCGCCGCAAAGCGCGAATGGTATGTCGTGGAAGCAGAAAAGAAACCGGCGAAAAAGAAGGCCGCCAAGAAGCCTGCCAAGAAATCTTCGAAAAAGACATCGTCAGCGCCGCCTGAGCCTGATGTGATCGAGGCTGAAGCTGTGAAGCTTCATTATGTAATCGATCGCCGTGATTTTCTCGGGAAGGTGAAGAGCGTCTACGCAGCTTACGCTTGATCCAGAATTGGTACGCACGCCTCTGGCGTGCAAGCGGGCAGCACGCCAGAGGCGTGCGTACCCTTTACGCGTCGCGGTTCATGATCAAGTCGGCGACCGATTTGAGCAGTGCAGTCGGTCGATCGATCTGTTCCAGTGCGGTGCCCGTCGTCCCGTGCACCGCCGCGATCGTCTTACGGGTCACCTCAACTCCATAAACCGAAGGGAAGGTCGCCTTCTTCGCGCGCGCGTCTTTGCCGGGCGTCTTGCCTAACTCTTCCGCTGTGGCAGTCACGTCGAGCAAGTCATCCGTGATCTGAAACAACAGACCGAGGTTTATTCCGTAATCAGTTATCGAGTCTATTTCATCCTTGCTGGCGCCGGCGATGAGCGCCCCGGCTCGCGCGGCGGTGGAAATCAACGCGGCAGTTTTATGGGCATGAATGCGACTAACCTCGCCACTCGTGACCTCGCGCGATTCGGCTTCGAGATCCAAAGCCTGGCCCGCCACCATACCTTCAGGCGTACCGGCTGCGCGGGCCAACTCGGCGATCAATTGCACGCGCATCACGGCCGAGAGCCTTTCATCTTCCGCGATGGTTTGAAACGCCAGCGTCTGTAAAGCATCACCGGCCAGAATCGCCGCCGCTTCACCAAACTTCACGTGACAAGTCGCGCGGCCGCGCCGCAGATCGTCATCATCCATCGAGGGCAGATCGTCGTGAATCAGCGAGTACGTATGAACCATCTCGATCGCGCAAGCCGTGCGAATCAACTGGTCAATGTGCCCGCCGAATGTCTGACCGACGGCCAGCAACAGCGCCGGACGAAATCGTTTACCACCGGCGAAGACACTCCAGCGAATCGCTGCATGAATGCTGGGCGGCTCTGCTGACTCCTCAGGAATAAGCTTGTCGAGTTCGGCATCGATGACGCTGCGGCAGGACGTGAGAAACTCGCGCGCGTCGGTTGTAATAGAAGTTGTTTCGGCCACAGAGGACACAGGCGGGTAAACCTTACGACTGATCGTCTTCGCGACCGTTATCGGTTTCAGATTCGAATGGTCGCGCCACGGAACGACCCTGGCTATCACGCATCAGGATTTCGATCCGGCGTTCGGCTTGATTCAGACGATCCTGGCATTCGCGCGAAAGCTTCACGCCCTGCTCGAACAATTCCAGGCTGCGCTCAAGTGGCAGCTCGCCCTGCTCAAGCTCACGCACGATTCGCTCGAGTTCTTCCAGTGATGATTCGAATGATCGTGAATTACCGTCGCTCATGCTACTTATGCAATCGATCCAGTTGCCGCTTAATCTGATCTTCAATCTGCGTTCCGGTTGATGGGGCGCTCTTCATGATGGCCTCTCCAACCATCTTCGCCAGCTTATCATCCTTGACCGCAACGATTTTCCAGCCACCGATTGAACTGCCGGGTAGGCCGTCGGTCTGCATTGTAAGCTGAATCTGCTGGTCTTTGATATTGATCGTCGCCTGCGCCGTCTTGTCGGTCTGTTTCATGTCGACATATCGCGGCACCGCGACGGCGATCAGAACAAAAGGCTTACCGGCGGCGACGTCGGTCAGGTCTTTGATCTCTTTCACCAGTTGTTCGTGGATCGTGTCGTTAAGTTTCGCTGATGCCGATGATTTGATCGCGTCAGCCTGCGATGGCAAGAGCGACGATGGAACGGAAGGCGTCGGCACGCGTTGTCGCACCTGCGCCGTAAAGTCGCTGCCGATCTTCTGAACGTCCAGCAAGCCATCGACCGTCGCCGTGTCATCGCGTTGCGCCGCGTCGGTGAGAAGCGCTAATGCATACTTTGGACTGCTCTGATAACTTCGCCACCAGAAAAATCCGCCCGCGGCCAGGCCGCCAACGATCAGTAACAGAATAATCGTGATGATGAGCAGCAGTTTGCCGAGGCCGCGGCCACCACGTCGCTTGCGCGCGCCGGGTTGATTGGGATCAAGATTGATTACGATACGATTGCGGGGCATTTTATTCCTGGGTCATTCCTGAGTTTTTTCTACGCGACAATCGAGCGTACCTTTCCACAAACGCACGTGCAATTCATCGCCGGCTGCGACGTTACTTGAATCACGCACGATGCTGCCGCGCTCGTCATGCGCAATCGCGTAGCCGCGCTCCAAAACTTTCAAAGGCGACATCGCATCGAGCGATGCGGCGGCCATCGCAAACTTCTGCCTCGCCGTATTCAAACGCCCCAGCATAGCCGCATCGTTGCTCATGGCCAACGAATCAAATCGCGCGCGCGCAGCTTTTACTGTCGATCTGAGTTGCGCCGGCGCCAGACTGTGGGCGGCACCATGCAAACGCCGCTGCGCATTCTCCATCGCCTCGCGCAAAGCAGTTTTCAGGCGGTAGTCGGCGGCGCCGGTGGCTGTCAGAGCCTCATGCACACGCGCCGCAACCGCGTCGAAAGCGTTTGAAAGAGCCAGCTCCTGCACATGATTGCGCGCGCCCGCGATGCGATATTGAAACGAGCGAGCGAGCGTTGCGGTCAAAGAAGCAAGGCGCCCGCACAACTCCTGTTCATGTGCGGCGACGGTTTCGGCGGCGGCTGAAGGCGTCGGCTCGCGCCGATCTGCGACAAAGTCCGCGATCGTGAAATCCGTTTCGTGTCCGACGGCCGAGATGACCGGAATTGCAGAGTTACGAATCGCGCGCGCGACGACTTCTTCATTGAAAGCCCAGAGATCCTCGATCGATCCTCCGCCACGACCCACGATCATCACGTCGATCGTTTCGTCGTGTCTGCCTGCACTCAGCGCCCACGCGTGATGTTCGTTAAGAATTTTGATCGCGCGGACAATCTCGTGCTTGGCGTCTTCGCCTTGCACGCGCGCCGATGCCAGCAGGATGTGCACCGTGCGCGTACGTCGCTTCAGCACGTTAAGAATATCGCGAATCGCTGCGCCATTCGCGGAAGTCACCACGCCGACGCGGCGCGGAAATATCGGAATAGCGCGCTTCAATTCTGCGGCGAACAATCCTTCGGCTTGCAGACGGGCTTTCGTTTGCTCGAACGCCAGTTGCAAAGCCCCGGCGCCCACTGGTTCGAGCGAATCCGCAATTAGCTGGTACTCGCCCTTAGGCTCGTAAACGCTCAAGCGGCCGCGCGCGCGCACCTGCATTCCATCTTCCAGGCGAAATCGAATTCGCTGATTGCTGCTGCGATAACAGGCGGCGCGCACCTGCGCGAACTCATCCTTCAAAGTGAAGTACCAATGTCCGGAGTTGTGCGCGCGAAAGTTCGAGACCTCGCCTTCGACCCAGATGCCCATGAAGCGATTCTCGAGCGTGGCGCGAATCTGCGTCGTCAGTTCCGAGACGCTGATTGGTCGTCGCTCAGTTTCGTCGAAGAGGGATGCGAGAAGCGGCTGCATTGATCGGTAATCGTTAAGTCACATGCTACACCAGCGGCTCATAAAAGCTACAGCGCAGCGTCTGGCGTGGTCGCCTAATTTGTTCTCCTCTGCGCTCTCTCCGAACTCCTCTGTTTGGCCTCGGCGGTTGAATGCCGCTAACATCGGGAATAACCGCAGAGGACGCTGAGGATTTCGCTGAGGACCGCAGAGAAAATCGAAACAGTTCAACGCGCGATTCAGTTCCGCCAACCCGGAGCCAACAGATTCATAATCTTCGGTGGGGTTTTTATCTGTTGTTTGATCATCCAGCGATCAGTTTTCGCAATTAGTTCACGTCCCCGATCGCCGCCAATCATCTCGCCTAAGCGACGTCCGGCAGCCACGGCGTAGAGTCGCATCTTGATCGCTTCGAACTCTTTCAGCGCCTGCTCGGTGAACTTCACGGCGGTCGCTTCATCGCCGCGCTGGTTGGCAACGCCGGCGCGAATCAGCATGGCCATTGGGTTCGAATACGGCATGTTCTCGCGCGTGATTTGTTCAGCCAGGTTCGCCGCAATGCGCAATCGCGGTTCGCGCTGATCTCCCAGTGCGCTGGCGAGCGCCAAACGCGCGCGCAGTTGCGCCGAGTCGATCCGCAGACCCTGAATTCGCAGCAGCATCGATCTCTCCAGCGGCTTTATTTGTCCCTCGATGTGTTTCCAGGCGACTTCGTAGTCACCTGTGTACAACTCGATCTGCGCGAGCGCGACCAGGGCGCTGTAATGCTGCAAATGGAACGCGTCGCGTGGCCAGGCCGTCAGCGCGGCGATCACTTCATCGCGCGCGCGATCGGGATCATCAGCGGCCAACCAAATCGCATTCAAGCGAGTGCGCAGATCGGTCGCCGCAAACAGATTTCCCTGATCCAGTGCTGCCGACAAAAGCTGCGGCACCCGCCGCGACACTTCAGCCACTTCGCCTCGATACAGGAGCGCGCTCAGCATGAACCGGTTCGCGATCGTCAGCTCCCATGTGGCGCCCGTGCATTCGTCCCGCAAAATTTCCGCGGCGCGTTCGCAGTACTCGGCAGCTTCGCGCCAATTGCCCAACAGATAACTGCTCAGGCCGCGAGCCCAAACCGCCATGCCAATCGAGTGTGGATCGGCCGCGCGCTTGGCCAACGTATCGGTCTTTTCCAGGAGTTCCGCGACGTGCTTCTGGGCCCGGCCACCACGCGCCGCGGTCTGGCTGACTTCGAATGCCATCGCGCGCGCTATTCGTGAGATCTCACCTGAACGCAGGGCCAACAGGAGATGCAAACTTTGAAAGTCCGCGCCGCGAATCAGATCCACCGCGCCCAGTCCGGCGGCCACCGACCAGCAGGCGTCGATGCGAAGCAGTTCCGATTCGGGAATCACATCAGCGTCGCGTTCGGTGAAATCCAACCCGCGCAATTTGATCCAGAGTCGACGCAGCGCCAACGAAACCAGCGCTCGCTTTGGGCCTTTCGCTAACTTCAGCCCCACCGCGGCCAGCACGACGCGAAAAACTTCGAGGCCTTCTTCGATGTGACCCCCCATCAACAACTGGGCCGCCGCGCGATGGCGCAACTCGAGCGCGACCCGTGACGAGCTTTGCTTGGCGGCTTCGAGAAATTCATGCGCAGCTTCAGCCGGTCGACCGGCATTTGCCAATGCATCACCGAGTTCAATTTTCAAATCGGTGAGGTTGCGCGCGTTCGGTTTCAGCTCAATCGTGCGTCGGAAATAAAGGGCGGCGCGATCGAACGCCAGTGCGTTTGCCGCTTTGCGGGCCGCGGCTTCCGCGTGCACCGCCGCGCGATCGTGATCACCCGCGCCCAGATAGTCTTCGTACAGTCCTTCGGGATCATCGAAGCCCCGCGCTTCGATCGTTTGCGCCAAGCGACGATGAATCTGCCGGCGCGTGTTGTCGTCGAGCGAAGAAGCGAGCGTCTCAGCAATGCGATCGTGATAAACCTCGATGCCGTAACCGGTCCCACTCGTGCGCACAAACTGTGCTTCGCGCAGCGCCGTCATCAATCGCAACGCATCACTGGTAATGTTCGCGGCGCTTAACGCGATCTCTTCGTTTACCGGACGCCGGGCGACCGCAAGCACGTCGAGGTATTCGCGCGCGCCTTCGGGCAATTGACTGATGCGCTCGTCCAGCATAGTCGTGAGCGAAACGCCGGCCGTCGCGACGCGCTCGTTCATCATGCCGTAGTGCGTAAGTTGTTCGAGCAGAAACGGACTGCCGGCGGCTTCCTTGACGACAGAGTCGATAAACGGTTCGCCCATGACGTTCGCGGCGGCCAAAAGCGATTGAGTCAGCTCGCGCGCCTCGCCACCGTCAAGCGGGCCCACGACAACTTCACGGCACGTATCGCTGCCCGCCGGCAGCATCAGTTGTCTTAGGAATGGTTTCTCGTCGATGTCTTCGGTGCGGAAACTGACAATGAACAGCAGCTTGGGCGCATCGGGCGGCCGCAACAAATCTTCGAGCAGAAAGATGCTGTCGGCATCCGCCCATTGCAGATCGTCGATGTAGATGATGACTGGTTTTCTTTCGGCAAGCTGCGCCAGAATCTCTCGGAGCGCGCGGAAGGCGCGGCGTCTTAGAGTAAACAGATCGATTGTCTCAGGTTCCTTCGCGCGCGCGTCAAAGACCGCATCGACCTGGAGCATCACCGGAAACACGCGCGCGAGCGCGGCCCGATTTCGCGGCATCAGATCTTCCGCTTTCGCGCGCCGCAGACTCGCCAGATGCTTGCTCAATGAATCAACCACGCCGTCGAGTGCTTTGTAGGGAACCGACTCGCGCTCGTAGCAGCGTCCCTGCAACATAATTACGTTCTCGGCTTTGGCTCTGACTTGCTCGAGGAAGGTTCGGATCAGCGTCGACTTACCCATGCCGGAATTGCCATGGACATACGCGGTCACGGTTTGGCCCTCGCGCGTTGCGTCAAACGCATCGTGTAGTTCGGCGAGCTGACGTTCACGGCCGATGAAGGCGACATCACGCGTTGCCGGTGAGATCTCGCCGAGAGATCGCTTCACGCCCAGCACCCGCAGAATCTCGCGGCCGGTGGGCCGCGCTTCCGCATCACGCCGCAGCAGCTTCATGCACAGCTCGTTTAAGTCACGTGGTACTTGTGGATTTATTTCGCGCGGCTGAATCGGATCGCGGGTCTGCTTCCGCATCATCACTTCAAAGAACTTGCCCCGAAACGGAAGCCGTCCCGTGAGCGCCTGATAAAGCATCACACCGACGCTGTACCAATCACTCGCTTTCGAAATTCGCATCTGCGCGCCCTGCTCCGGCGACATGTAATCAGGCGTGCCCGCCAACAGCGTCTCGTGCGTTTCAGGATTCACGTCTTCGACCAAACCAAAATCGAGAAGCACGACGCGGCCTTCATCGGTCACCAACACGTTCGAAGGCTTGATGTCGCGATGCAGCTTGCCCATCTCATGCAGTCGATTGACCCCCTCGGCAAGCTGCCGCAAAGCCGGCCGCAAACGCGTTTCATCGAGTATGTAATTCGTCCCGGCGATGGATTCATCAACGAATGCCGGCATCTCTCCTGATTCATACGAGATGTGCGAGCTGTCGAATATTTCCGTATCAGCTTCGGAATCGGCGGGCCTCAACGTGTTTTCCCGCGGTGCGTGCAGGGTGTTGTCTATGTCAGTCGCGGGGATACCCATCGCTTCATGACGGACGTACTGAATGAAGGTGACGCCGTCGACCAATTCCATCGTGAAGAACCAGTTCTGCTCGTCGGACATCAATTCATAGAGCGTCGCGAGATTGGGATGGGATACGTCTGCGAGCGCGCGAAACTCCCGCTTGAAACGATAGATGTGTGCGGCTTCCGCGCGCGTCAACGTCTTCAGCGCGACGACTTTGTCCATCATCCGATCGTGCGCTTCGTACACGACACCCATGCCTCCCGTGCCCAAACGGCGCAGCAAAGTGAAGCGTTCAGTTCCGACGAATTCTGGGGCGGGCTTGACCAAGTGGGGACCTCTTACTCAGGAGAACATTGACAGATGCGCAATTGTGCCTTACATGATTTGCGCAATCAAATTTGAATTTGAAACGAGGCGCAACATGGATTGGCGGGTGCTGTTTACAACTTTCGGAATTATTTTTTTGGCAGAGATGGGTGACAAGACTCAGCTGGCCGCGATGACCATGGCCGCGGAGAAGAAACGGCCGTGGGAAGTCTTCCTCGGCGCCTCACTCGCGCTGGTGGCTGTATCGGCAGTTGGCATTATCGTGGGCACTGCGCTGGGGCAATATCTTCCGGTTGAATGGATTAAGAGAGTGGCCGGGGCGGCATTCGTAGTAATTGGGTTGTTGATATTGATTGGAAAGTTTTAGAAAGAAGAGCTGCGGGCAAGTGGCCCGCGAACCGCCGGCAAGATGTCGGCGCTCCAAATGCCACAGACTCGACACACTGAACGACACTTCACTGCGGGTGAAACTGTTCGCGACATCGTCATCGGCATGTCCGACGGTTTGACTGTGCCGTTTGCGCTGGCCGCCGGGCTGACAGGCGCGATCGACAGCGCGGGCATCATCGTCACTGCGGGTCTGGCAGAAATTGCCGCGGGCGCGATCGCGATGGGGCTCGGCGGTTATCTCGCCGCCAAGAGCGACGCCGAGCATTACGCCAAAGAACGTGAGCGCGAAAAGCGCGAAGTCAAAGAGATACCCGAAGAAGAGATGCGTGAAGTCGCCCAGGTTTTCAAGTCATACGGCTTGAGCGAAAAAGAAAGCGCGCCAATCGTCGAGGCGCTTTCCAATCATCCGCAGAAGTGGGTCGATTTTATGATGCGATTTGAACTCGGGTTGGAAAAGCCTGATCCGAAGCGCGCTTTGATCAGCGCCTTCACAATTGCGGCGTCGTATGTCGCCGGCGGATTGATTCCTCTCGCTCCGTACATCGTCTCTGTTTACGCGAGGCGGGTACAGGTCAGCACGGCCCTGATATTTTCGATCGCGCTGACGCTCGTCGCGCTGTTCGTGTTCGGCTTTGTGAAGGGACGCTTTACCGGGACTCGTCCATTGCGCAGCGCTTTGCAAACGGCGTTGATTGGCAGCGTCGCGGCGGGCGCGGCGTTTTTGATTGCGCGGGCGATTTCGTAACTCCGATGAACTTCGAAATTATCGGCAAGATCACGGAAATGGAAACAATCGCCGCTGGTCCCGCCGTCAAGGTTCGCAAAATTCTATGGAAGCGATACGGGAGAGGCCGATGGAGAAAGTTAAAAGGGGGTTGCCAAGGTGCGGTTGCTCGATGGTACGATACGTTTAGCTGAAGTACATTGGTTCGAGGCTCACGGAATCGGCAAGAAAAAGATGAGAATCAAGTGCTTTCTCGATTAATAGTATGGCGAATAGTCAACCTAAATTTGTCGTTTGCATTAGTTCGAATGATCCCGATTTGCTGACTCCGCGTCGCATCTATCAAGTCCTTCCAGATAAGAGTGCCGCAAAGTCGGATTACATTCGGGTGATCGATAACGAAGGCGAGGACTATTTGTATCCCGCGGATTATTTCATCGCTCCTCGAACTCCCGCGTAAAGTTGAGCGAGCATTGCTGCAAGCGGCGTAATCGACCGTCTCAGTAGCATGAACCTTCACGTCGGCACCAGCGGCTACAGTTACAAAGAGTGGAAAGGGAATTTCTATCCGGAGGATCTTCCCGCGAAGGAGATGCTCGCGTATTACTCGCGCTGTCTGCCCGCGGTGGAAATCAACAACACCTTCTATCGCCTGCCCCAGGCTTCGATGATCGAGAACTGGAAGGCACAGGTCCCGGAGACTTTCCGATTCTCGATCAAGGCCACCCAACGCATCACGCACATTAAGCGGCTAAAGAACTGCTCAGAGGAAACCAGGTACCTGCTCGATACTGCATCGTTGCTGGGCGATCGGCTGGGAGTGGTTCTGTTCCAGCTGCCGCCGAATTCAAAGAGGGACCTGGAAAGATTACGCGAGTTTCTCGATTGCCTGCCAGAGAAAATCCGTTGCGCGTTCGAATTTCGTCACGAATCATGGTTCGAAGATGACACGTTAGCAGCGTTGCGGGCGAAGAATTGTGCGCTGGTGGTTTCAGACACAGACGAGAAGCCGCTCGACGACATCATCGTAACGGCCGATTGGGGATATCTGCGGCTGCGAAAAACCAGCTACGAAGCGAAGGATTTGAAGGAATGGATGAAGCGCGTGCAGAATCAGAAATGGGGCGACGCATTCATTTTCTTCAAGCACGAGGACGAAGGCGTCGGTCCGAAATTAGCTGCGAAGTTTATTGATCTGGCGAAATAGCTGCGGCTCATCCCCAAACGCACAAAAGGGAACCGAGCCGAAGCTCGATTCCCGTTCATGCCTTGAGCGCGCGTTTTGCGCTTGCCTACTTAATCTTAATACCAGCCGTCGCGCGAATGTTGTCCTGGCGCGTGCTGTTGAAGAACGTCGGCACGTAGTCGACCTGAATTACCCGCACGTCGATGTGCTCGCCGGCGTGAACGTCCAACCCGCCACCAAAAGCCATGGCGAATGCCGTGTCGGCTTTCGTCCGATTCGTCAGCCCGTCGTCAAAGTTCACGCGCATGTGCGTCACGCCCGCCATCGCTTCCACGAAAGGCGTCACGGCTTCACCGCGGAAGTTGTAGCGTGGGCCGATCATGAGATCGTACCGTTGGGCGCGCGCGGCAAAGGTGCGGCCTGATTTCACATCAAGATAGCCGTTGTTGTTATAAGTGCCGGTCAAGCTGGTCACGATTCCAACGTGCCGCGTGAGGTTCTGATTGAACTCAGCGTGAAAGCCGTTGTAGTTCTCGCGCTTGTCTTCGAACTGCACCGTGTTGCCGTTGAATTTCGTCTTGCCGTTGCGGTCGAAGGTCGCCGCGTTATTTTCGGCGCGTTCATAGGCATAGCCGACGTAAAATTCGTAATGTGAATAGTCGTTGCTCTGCGCAAATGCGGCAGGCGCAAACATCATCGCTACCAGGAGCAAGAGAAAAGGTCTGAACATTCCAGGGCCTCCTTGTGAGTCGCTGTACAGCAAAACTAGGGTTAACGGTTACATTAATACAATCAATAGCGATAAATTCCCAGATTTTTCTCGCGATTACTTATTTGTTAATAAAAGAGGTGTGAGCCTCCCTGACGGTCGGGCTAGTGCCCCGTCGCCATCAAGGTTGAGTCCATATGAAAAAAGTAGCAATTATCGTCGGTCTATGGCTCGCCTTCAGTGCGACAGCTTACTCCCAAGCCATCACCGATCCCGTTAAGGAAGCGCAGCGCCTGACGCGCGTCGCCCAGGTCGCCCAGCAGCAGGGGCGCTATGACGACGCCATCAAGGCCTATGAAACGATCGGCGTCATCGCCAACGGCTCGCCAAAGATCGCGGCCGCGGCGCTGGTCAACGCCGGCAACATCTATATGGCGACGGGGAAGTTCGCCGAGGCGGCGAGGTCATTCCGCGCCTCGCTGTCGTTGGATTCCAGTTCAGCCGAAGCGCAGAACAATCTCGGGGAGGCACTGGGTGAGTTGAAGCAATATCAATCTGCGCTCGGCGCGTTTCAGCAAGCGGTGTCTCTGGATGGCACGTACGTCAAGGCGCGTTACAACATGGGTGTGACGTACGACAAACTTGGTCAACTAAAGTACGCCGAGTTCGTCTATCGAATTCTGATTCGTGATCATCCCGACTTCGCTCTCGCGTACGACAGTCTCGCGGTGACGCTGTCGAAATCCGGGCGCGCGCGCGAAGCGCTGCCGTTTCATCAGAAGGCGATCAACCTCAATCCGAATGATCCTTCGTTCTATTACAACTCTGCGGTGAGTTTTTTGATCCTGGGAGATTTGAAGAACGCGGAAGAGCAGAAGCAGAGACTTCAGGCAATCGATCCGGCGATGGCTCAGCACCTATCCACGGTTATCGCCAAACATCGCCCCTAATGCAGAAACCCGACCGTCAGGGAGGGTGTGCACTGATCTCGTGGAACCGTGCACCCTCCCTAACGGTCGGGTTTCTGCATCTAGCTCTCTTTTAGAAATTTCCCTGACACTCTTCGTGGCTGCAGTCACAATCCAACTCGATTGTTTTGCCTGCACCTTCGCACGAAGCACTACAATATTTTCCACCTTCCTGCGGCTTACAGGTGCACGGTGGGTTTCTGCATTTCTCTTCGTCGGCCATGTTTACCT
>Ga0134121_10001649_pt1 | contig 20705 bp, 20 predicted proteins | sample KB301_FD_96463 | JGI IMG/M metagenome (GOLD analysis project Ga0134121, IMG submission 96463) | Terrestrial soil microbial communities without Nitrogen fertilizer from Kellogg Biological Station, Michigan, USA - KB3-0-1 | ecosystem: Environmental > Terrestrial > Soil > Unclassified ... | reverse complement strand
CGGATAGCGGACCTGCCCCTCGGTCTTGAACCTGGCCGCGAAGCCTTGCCGTTCGGGCATGATTGCTGCGAGGTGCGCGCCATCAGAGGCGATACGCTCTTGCGCCTCGGCAAAGGCCTTGGTGTTGATGCGGCAATAGGGGCACCAATGGCCGCGATGAAAGGTCATCGCGAGCGAACCCTCACTCAACAAGTCATCGAGCGTCACCATGTGACCTTGCTCGTTGGGCATGGCGAAAGGCGGCATGGGCTCGCCCGGCTTGGGGGCCGCTTGACCCGCGTCGTAGGCTTTCAGGCGGTTGACCATGCGGTCCACCGCCTCCCGGTCCAACTGGGGTTCGTTGGGTTTTGCAGGCGGTTGCGCGTCGCCATGCGTCGAAGGATTACGTCGCTTGCGAGATCGGCTTTCCCGCACCGCTTTGCTGGATTGCTGCTCTGTTTTGGAAGCAAGCTTCGTGGCTTCATGAACTGTTTCGACTTCGCTGGCATTCGCGAAGCGAGTGATCTCTCGTCTCTCACCTGTGTCTGGCATGCCTTCACTGTGCCCGGCATTTATTGCCACCGCTGTTCAGTTTTGTACACCTCAGATACCGAAGGCGATCGCCGCGACCAACATTGCAATCAGGGCGGCAACGTAGACGAAAGGACCAAACTGGACGATACGATTCCTGAAATAGAGAGTGAGGGAGATAGGAACGACAAAGGCGGCAACGTACGCCCAATAATGGGTTACGACCTGCCTCTTGGAAAGTATGACAATCACGGCCAGCGAAAGAATGAGCGACAATACCGCCCAAACTCGAATGCTGTAGCGGTTGAGTTCGGCCGACTCGGGAGTCGATCGCGTCAGTTCGTCCTGGGAGATCATCACCCGACCTTACGAGAGATGCTCTCGCCCGTCTGTGCAGGAACGCTCATCTTTCAGATCATTTTTTTAGAAGCACGAGGGCAATGCCGTCGCCGGAGCCGCCGGCAGAGCCCATTGGCATGACGCCGATGTAGTCGGGCAGAAGCGCGAATTTCTTGATCAGGTAATCGCGAACTTTCGTGGCTCGCTCGCGCGAGCACAGGAACTGCTCATCCACCGAACCGCTTGCCGCATAACCTTCAACGATGACCGCCCTGTCATTTGTAAAACGAAGGAAGTTTGCGATCATCGAGTCGAGTTTCTTTTTTCCTGAGTCCGAAAGCGTCTCGGCTCCGCTGCCGTCGACAATGAACAGTTGGTCCTGCTGAACCCAGGCACGTTCTTTCGTCACGCTCTTTTCAAATTCTTTGGACTGGTACTCCGCCGGGGAAAGGCTGGCGAGGTCGTAAAAACCCCGATCCTTGAAGAAGCCACGGAAAAAGAATCCGTGTTTCATTGCTTCGAGATTCTCGGCAAGATCTCCCATCGCCTGGCGTGCACCGGTGAGCGTCGCTCGGAGGTCCCCTGCCATGCCTTCACCGCCGCCTGCCGCAGGTTGAAAGGACGCAATCATGAGTTTCAATCTTTCCGATGCGTCGCTCACGTTCTTGATCGTTTTCTCGAATTCCTCTGGAACGTCACCGGACTTGAACCTTGAAACCAGGTCCTTGATGTCCGTCGAGGTCTGGCGCAGATTCCCCAGAAGCTTTTCAACCTCCTTGGATGAACTGGAGAGGTTGTTGTAAATGGTGTTGTCGTTTACGAGCTTGCCAAGCGATCCCTCACCGGCTTTGACTCGAGCGACCATGGTGCTGAGGTCGTCGGAGATCCTGTTCGCCGCTGCAGAGGCTTTCTCGATGGGCCCCTGTGCGGCAACGATGATCTGGTCCACGTGCCTGGCGGAGTCCGCAACCGTCTGGGTGGCCTCCGCGATGTCGCCCTTCACATCGCCGAAAGTCTCGTCGATGCCGGTAACGGTCTCTCGAATTTTTGTCAGAAGGTCGCCAATCTCAAACGGTTCCCTGCTGGGAAGATTCCAGTCCGGCGGCGCCGGGCCTGTTGTTCCGATATCGATCAGGAGAAATTTATTGCCGAGTAATCCGTCTGTCGCAATACTCGCAACGGAATCCGTACGAATGATCGTCAGGAACTTTTCAACTACTCGAAACTTTACCCGAAACTTCGCGCTCGGCCCCTCAGGAACGAGAATCTCTAGAATCTCGCCGGCATCCATTCCCCCGACGCGGACCTTTCCGCCTGTCTCCAGGGCGCTGACTTGAGCGAACTCCGTGTAATAAACGATGCTTTTGGAAAACAGCATTCGCCGCTCGCCGATCAGAAACAGGCCCAGCCCGAACAGGAGCAGCCCTCCCAGCAGAAAGGCGCCCATTGCAATTTTATTCTTGGATGGCAAGTTCTACCTCCTCGGCGGACTTCATGAACTGCTGTACGACATCGTTTGGATTCCGGTCCAATTCGGCGGTTGTGCCCTCCGCAAGGATATGGCCCTGGTGCAGGAGGACGACCTTGTCGCTGATTCGCCGGGCGCTTGAAACATCGTGAGTTACGACGACCATGGTGGTCTTGCCGGACGTCTTCAGATCCTTAAGGAGGGTATCGATCTCGCGCGTTGTGATCGGATCGAGGCCGCTGCTCGGCTCGTCTACGAGAAGTATCGAGGGCTGCAGCGCCAGCGCCCTTGCCAGGCCGACGCGCTTTCTCATACCTCCGGACAAGTCCAGAGGCATGCTGTCGAGTTCATCTTCGAGTCCAACAGCTGCGAGCCTCTCGCGTACACACGTCTCAATCTCTGTCTTCGACATCCGGGTGTGGCGGCGAAGCGGAAACGCCACATTGTCCGCGACAGAGATCGAATCGAAGAGAGCGGAGTATTGGAAGAGGAATCCAATCGTTTTTCTCACTTCCACCAGGCCGGCGCTGTCGAGCGCTTCAATCTCCACACCGTTCACGTAGATTCTCCCTTCGTCGGGTTTTAGGAGCCCCAGCAGCAATTTCAGAGTGACGCTCTTTCCCGACCCGCTGCGGCCCATGACGCAGCAAGCCTGACCGCGGGGCACGTCGAAGGAGACGTGATCCAGAACGGGCCGCCCGTCAAAAGCTTTCGTCACGCTCTCAAAGCGAATCGCATGGTCCGCGGCGCTCACATTGAACCTCCGGGAAACAGCAGAAGGATCATCCGAACCAGGAGAACGTTGACGACAATCAGGCTCATCGACGACAGCACCACGCTGCGAGTCGAGGCGCGTCCAATCCCCTCGGATCCACCGGTCGTCGTGTAACCAAGGCAGGAGGAAACCGTGCCGATGATGAACCCAAACACGATTGTCTTCAGCGTCGGCGGCACGTAGTCTGCGAAGCCGATGCCCGCAAACGCCTGCCGAAAATAGAGCCGGAGAGAAACATTCGAGACCGCCGTCTCCGCAAGGAACCCGCCGATAAGGCCCGAGAAGTTCATGACAGCTGTGAGAATCGGCATGGCAATCATGCAGGCGATGATGCGCGTGACTGCAAGGTAGTGAAAGGAATCGACGGCCAGCGACTCCAGCGCATCGATCTGTTCGGTCACTCTCATGCCGCCAAGTTCTGCGCCTATGCCGGCGCCCACGCGGCCAGAGACGAGCAACCCGGTCATTAACGGCCCGGTTTCTGCGATCAACGCGATCGCCAGGGCTGCGGGAATCAAGGCTTCTGCGCCGAATCGCTCCATCGTGGCTCTTGTGTGCATCGAAAGCACAACCCCGATGGCAACGCCCGATGTAGCGACCAGCGGCAACGAACGCCAGCCAATCATGTAGATCTGACGGGCGATCTCCCCCAGCTCAAACGGCCGCCGAAACGCCACGCGGACGGCCTGCAACCCGAAGGTACCGATCGATCCTGCTTCCGAAAGAAATGTAGTGAAAAGGCCACCCGAAGGTGGTGAGGAGCTGGCCATATGTATTTCAAGTGTGGGGCTTGGACGGAAAAGACGCTGTCTCATAGTGCACAACGATCAGTTCGTTGGTCTGTCTGACAGTCTCTTTGTCAGGAACTTCTGCTTTTTCCTGCAGCCATGGCGGCGAGTCCGCCCAGAATCATCACCCCACTGAGGACGGGCGCGACCTTCTCTTCATGCCGCGTCTCAACGCCAATGGATAGCCCCCCGACGCTGAGCCCTTCTTTCTCATGATGAGGGACAGGAACGATCAGCGACGCGACTCCAAGAATAAGAACGACCAGACCAATCCAGAACAGCGACCTCAACTAAATACGCCCCGACAACACCAGGACGACCAGAATCAGCAGGACCAAACCCAGGCCACCACTCGGACCATATCCCCAGTCACGGCTGTGATTCCATCTCGGGAAGGCACCCAGCAACATCAAAACAACAAGCACGATCAAAAGAGTTCCCATGTCCATTCACCTCGTTCTGAACGTTAGCAGTGGTTGTCGTCTGGGTCTGTGCACAACTGCACGGAGGAACGCGCAGCCGGAAATCGTCCGATGTGACCTCGAGGGCGGGCTATGCTCTCCAGACGAATGCTTGTCGTGCCACGCGCATGATGACGCCGGAATCTATGGTTTTGCCCGTCCTCGAGACGGCCTGAAAATCCAGTTCATCACCGGAGACCTCGACCAGCATGAAAGAGCGGTCCAGGTCGAAGCCAACAGCGGTCAGGTTCGTCTTATTCAGATTGCCCTTCCTCAGTTCCCCGGAGGCGCCTTCGGTAAAGTAGGTAATGCCATTTTGCGGTTTCGTGCGCTCGTAAATATGTTCGTGGCCGGCGAAAACAACCTGCACGCCGTATTTCAGAAATAAAGGCTCGAGTAAGAGGCGGAGTTCGGTTGAGGGCCCGTGGAAAGCGCCCGACGAATAGAGCGGATGATGGAAATAGCAAATCTTCCAGTCGGCACTGGAGTTCTTGAGCTCCTTCTCCAGCCATGCGAGCTGCTCGGGCTTCATGTAGTTGCTGTCCAGAACAAAGAACTGAACGTTGCCTTTCTTGAAGGTGTAGTACTGCTGACCGTTCATGTTGAACGGCTTGTAGAACTGCTCCGCGGTGCTGTCATGGTTACCCAGCGCGCCGTAGAACCGCACGTCTGCATCCAAAAGCGCCTTGTAAGGCAACTCGAACTTCTTCAAATAGTCCGCTGGACTGTGCCCGCCGTAGATGTTGTCGCCTAACATCAGAACGAAATCAAAAGGAAATACCGCCCGCGAAGCGTTCATCCTTAAGGCGGTTTCGTATTGGGGCAGTTCTCCGGTGCCCATGTCGCCGATGACGGCAAAACGTATGGCTCCGGGTTTCAAAGGGAGGATCGGCAACTGGCCATAGGCCGACAATCCAATTGCTGCCAAGGCCAGGCTGGAAATGAAGTGGCGGCGAGGAATGTTCATTCGGAAAAGCCTCAAGGAATCGCGTTGGGAATGAAGTCCACGATCAAACTCATCCTCGTATCCTGAAGAACGAGGGCACGGCCAATGATCCGATAAGCGAGTTCCTTAGGTAGAACGGGCAGCCGGCTCAATAGGGTGGGAGGCATGGTGGTTCGCGGTTGATCGTCGGGATAGACTTCGTTCACCTTGAGAACAATTCGCTTCACCGGATCGCGCTCCTGGACGGTTTGTCGCATGGCCTTGCCCTCCGGCCCTTCAAACGCTTTGCGGATGACCTTGCGAAATTGCTCCGAGACGTCCTCCGTAAAAATCTGACCTCGACGGGCATCCTGCCGCGCGTTTTTAATGACTCCGCTCAGTTTTTCCTGGCGATCGACAATCTGCTCCGGTTCGTTCGTTGATTTCTGGGCAGGTACCGAACGTTGCAAATCCTGCTGCATCTTGATGTATTTCGCAATTCCGTCCGTAAAACCTTTGGAGACAAGCGCCGGTGTGCCGGATTGCGTCGACTGGGCCTGGATCGCGGCACCTGACAGTGCAATTGAAAGAATCAACAGCCAACGTGGAATGCGCATCATCACCTATGTCTCCTCAGTTTCCGTCAACATTTCCGCGACTCGCTCTCGAACCGCTTCCTTCACAGCTTTTTCGACGGTCTCCTTCATTGTGCTTGAATCCAGAGGCTTGCCCTCCGCCTTCGAAACCACTTCGCTCACTGCTTCTTTCACGAGAGGATTCAGCGTCGAAAGCTTCTGGACTATGGCCTTCAGCCTCTTTTTCGTCGCTCGTGTCGCGACCTGTTCGTCCACAGCGCCTTGTTTTCGCACCCAATCCGCCTCAAAAGTCTGGACCAGGACGCCGACTGCTTTCTTTTCACGAACGATCACTCCGACTTCCCGCCTTGAATCCAGTTCAGCCACGCGCAGACTCTGGCTTCCCACGAAGGCTTCGCAACGGTCCCGAATGATCGTACGCGTATGCAGGCGAAGCCCGCCGAGTGGGCGGACCTCCAGAAAATGGCTTTTCCTGCCGACGGCGCCTATGACTTTGATCTTCACTCCCTTTTCAACTCGGTTGCTGAGAGCACGCAAGATTGCCGGGTCGGCAATCTTGGGATCGTAGATAAGCAACTCTTTTCTAGCGCTCGCGATGAGAGATGAAAGTCGTTTCCGCGCATTGACAGGGCTGACCACAAAATCGTTGCTACCAGGTTCGTAGGGCTTGCGGTCGACATCCGCGCTAAATAGCTTCAACGCTTCCTGAACGAGCGCAGTCTTCCTGGTCACGATCCCAAAGCCGCGGCTGTGGTCGATATCGAGGTGCGTGAAGTTGAAGGACAAGGCATAAAGGACGCGACCGTCGACGATCATCATTTTGTCGTGATAACGCACGAGGTCGTCTGCAGTCCTGGAAACCGTGACACCTGCGCCCAGCAAACGCATCTCAAGCTTACGGAGGCTTTTCTCGCCGCCACGATTGGCGTAGGCAATGAGGGCGGACACCGAAATGCCACGTCCCACCGCGGCCTTCAAAGCCGCCTCCAACTCCGCGCGATCGAATCGGAAAATCACAATAGCCACGGTTTTCCTGGCGTTTTTGATAGCAGCTACCAGCGGGGCCACTCCATCAGCAGGTTGAATCAACAATTTCACGAGGTGATGTTAGGTCGAACGATACAAGCAAGTCTGAGCAATTGTGGACATCGACTTATGCGCGGCGGGCCTAATGTGAACCGTAGGGCGGTTAACACTATGCGAGCTTTCAACACAGTTGCTTCGATCATCGTCGGCCTTGTCCTCACACTGCCGGCTTTTGGCCAACAGGCTCAAGGCAAGCGCGTGATCGCCATTTGGAATGATCACGGCGATGTGTCCGCACTCGACATGGTGAATGGGTCTGGCGGCAAGGCTCAACGTCCGGGTACTCGGTTCAAATTCATCAAGGAATCCTCCGCAGGAACGTCAGCCAAGTTCATAGTCGAAGACGAAAATGGCGTCAGGTGGAAGGCGAAACTCGGCGATGAAGTGAAGTCGGAGACTGCGGCAGCCCGCCTCCTTTGGGCTGCCGGTTACTTTGTCGACGACGACTACTACCGCCCTGAAATCCACGTGCAGGCGTTGAAGAAGCTCGACCGCGGTCAGGAGTTCGTATCCGGAGACAAAGTCACCGGTGTGCGTCTGGAACGAGAGAGTAAAAGCGACAATTCGAAGCCCTGGGACTGGTACAAGAACCCCTTTTCCGGCACCCGTGAACTCAACGGGCTCAAGGTGATGATGGCACTAATCAACGGCTGGGACTTGAAAGCGGTCAATAATGGATCGGAAGGCGGCCGATATGAGGTCACGGACCTTGGCGCCTCATTCGGGAGAACCGGTAGCCGCTTAACTCGGAGCAAGGGCGTAATGGAGGATTATGCGGCGAGCAGTTTCATCGAAAAAGTCACGCCCACGTATGTCGATTTCGTAATGCACAGCAGGCCATTCTTTCTTTCCATCTTCGATTTTCGAAGCTATCGCGAACGAACGAAGATGGAGAGTGTCGTGAAACATATTCCCATCGCCGACGCTCGCTGGATCGGGAACCAGCTCGGGAAGTTGTCTACCGAGCAGATCCGCGACTCCTTCCGGGCTGCAGGTTTCACCCCAGCCGAGGTCGCCGGCTATACCAAGGCTGTGAGGCAGCGCATCGAGGCTTTGAAGAAGCTGTAGCTTTTCGAGCGATTAAGGTGTCTTCTCAGCCACGAGGCCGTCAGAAGCGCCGCTCTGAATAGCTTGAAGCTCCGCGTAAAACCCGCCGGCGGCCATCAATTCGTCGTGGGTTCCCCGCTCTTCCAACTGGCAGTCTTTCAGAACAAAAATCGTGTCGGCGCGGAGGATCGTTGCCAGGTGATGCGCGATGACGATCGACGTCTTCCCTTTCATCAAACGCTCCAGAGCTTCGAACACCGCCTGCTCGGATTGCGCGTCCAGGCCGGACGTGGGCTCGTCCAGAATGAGAATCGGAGTATTGCGGATCACAGCCCGGGCGATCGCGATTCGTTGACGCTGGCCTCCGGAAAGCGTGACGCCGCGCTCTCCGACCATCGTGTCGTAACCCTCGGACATTTTCTCGATGAACTCGTGTGCATTGGCCAGTTCGGCAGCTCGAATGATCTCGGCCCGCGTGGCCTCGGGGCGCCCATAGGCAATGTTCTCCCAGATCGGCGTGTGGAACAGCACGGTGTCCTGCAGCACAAAGCTGATCTGATCGCGAATCGACTTGATTTTGAAGGTTCGAATGTCCGTACCGTCAATCTTGACGGTACCGGCTGTCGGATCGTAGAAGCGCGCCACCAGATTGATGATCGTCGTCTTGCCGCCTCCTGTCGGACCAACGAATGCCGCAATTTGCCCCGGTTCGATCTTGAAACTGACGTCTTTGAGAATCGACTGATCCGGTTTGTAGCCGAAGGAAACATGGTCGAATTCGATAGTTCCCTTGAACCCCCTGGCTTTCCGTGCGTGAGGCATGTCTTGTACGGCGCTTTCGGTTTCCAGAATCTCGCGTATCCGTTCGAGTCCTACGCCCGCTTTTGAAACGGTGTCGGTCATCTTGGACAGGTCGCGCATGGGCTTATACATCTTGCCCAGATAAAAGAGGAAAACCACGAGATCGCCCGCCGTCAATTGCGACGCCATCACCAGCCGCGCTCCGTAGCCCAACATCAGGCAGGTCGCGATCGACACGATAATGTCGACGACAGGAGCGAGTTTCATCTTGATGCTGCGAGCAAGCAACGCTGTCTCCACATTGTCGAGACTTTGGCGCTCGAACCGGCGTTCTTCGTAATCCTCGCGGGCGAAGGCCTTGACGAGGCGGATCGACGAAAACACTTCCTCGACCGTCGATACCAGTTCGCTTTCTTTCTTTCTGACGTCCCGCGAGGCTTTCTTAATCCGCCGAGTGAAGTAATAGACAACAAGAAACAGAAAAGGCGCGACGGAGAGCGAAACCAGCGTGAAACGCCAACTCATATAGAGCATGACGCCGATGATTCCAAAGAGCGTGAGGATGCTCGTGACAATCCCCAGCAACGCCGAGGTGACAAAGTCCTGGACGCTGTCGATATCGCTGGTCACCCTGCCGATGAGGTCGCCTGTTCTTTTTTCATCGTGCTCGGCGAGCGACAATCGATGGATGTGGTGATAAAGCGTGCGCCGCAGGTCATGCATGATCCACTGACCGACAGTCGTCGTGAGGTGGTTTTGCAGGTAGGAACTGACGGCCCCAATAACAGCGATGGCTGCCACCGCGACCACCGCAAAGTTGAGGATGGCCAATTTCCCATCGCCAATCCAGGCAACGATCACGCTCATCCAACCTGGCCGGGCTCTGGATTGAAGCAGGTAGTCGAGAACGATCTTGATCGGCCAGGGTTCAAGCAGGTCCATCGTGGCTCCGGCGGCCGCTGCCACGAGAGCCATCGTCATCGCTTTCCAATGAGGACGCAGAAGGTCGGTGATACGAAGAATCTTCAGAAGCCCCGCGACATGGATACGTAGAGCCGGTTGCCCTCGTTGCTATGGCCCATTTCAATTCTTCCGGCGAGACTGCGGGAGTGTCTGTACTGAACGCCCCCTCCCACACCCGAACGCCAGTTGCTCGAACTGAAATGTTGATTCGGAAGAACTACCGGATCGCTTGTGGATCGAGAATCACCCCAAACCTGCCCTGAGTCTGCGAACCCGAAAACGTCGACGCCGCGCCGGTCCGTTTTCTTGAAGACGGTCTGTCGCAGTTCAGTGGCGAACATCAAGAGGTTGTTGCCGCGGAAGCGATAGGACGAATAGCCGCGAATGAACTCGCGCCCGCCCAGGTACGCCAGATCGTAAAACGGAATCTGGCTACCGCCTTTGGTTTTCTTGAACTGTCCTCTGGAACGCAGCGCAAGGGAGGTGCGGGAACTTCCCAGGCGAACGTATTCACGGGCGTCGAACTCGCCTTCGAGCCAGCCGTAATCCGCAAAGGCAGCATGACCCTTCATTCCGTCATTCGAAGCGACGCGAGCGTAAAGGTCCGCGCCGTGAGTCAAGTCAACCGAATTGTCTCGCGTGTCGAATTTGAGGAAACCGCCGTAGGACGCGATCTGTGTGGTCGAAAGCAGGCCGGGAGTCCATTGTCCAATGGACGGGGCCGGCGTGGCAGAAAAAGTATCCGTGATTGGCGGATCCTTTTTGTTTTTGCCCAGGCCGCTGTGAGAATTCATGACTTGCGCGTAGACGCCACCCTGGAAATGTTGGGCAATGTCGCGATAGAGCGATCCCTGATAGCTACGCTGGTCCGTGGCAAAACTGGTCTGGGTCGTGTCGGAAGTGCGTGGCCCGATTCCGTAGAAATTGTTTTGGCGCTGCATATAGCTGAACCACACATCCGCGTGATTCCGATCGCCCGCGAAAGTGAAGACGCTTTCAAGGTCCAAGCGCCTATCGAGGCCCGTTGACGTCAGGGCCGCCGCCCGCAATTCCATGTGCGGAATGGCGTCCGCGGTAGTGAATTGCACACCGCCAGCGATGCCGGCCCCTTGAGCGAAACCGCCGAATATGCCTCGCAGATACTTTGTGCCGAGACCCTTCTTTCCGATTGCCGACAGATTTTCCCGAAAAGGTGCACTGCGGCATGTGGATGCCAGACAAGGGTCAACTTCCTTGTCCGGTTCCTGTTGAGGGAGCTGGGGCGTTGCCGCGAGGCTCTGAAATCCACATAGAAGGAGAAATCCCAGGGAACGTAAACCAAGTAAAGGAATCTTTCGCATGACGAAGACTATTGTCGATTGCCGGCGGGAAAGATGTTCAAAACTGCACCACGGCCTAATCGGCGCAGTGTCCCCTGCTGTTGCGGAGGCGGTTAACGACTTTCTTGAGGCTTCGCCCTACCCGACTTGCGCTCCGCGCAGCCACTCCTCTTCAAGAGAGAGGGACACTACACGACGGACTGGCTGCCTTCCCACACCTCGACAGCTTGAATTAATCGATCTAACGCAGAGGAACGCAGGGCGATCGCAAACTGTCCAGATACGTCGTGCTGGCGCATATGGAACGACGCTGCCATGACAACAGCGCGCCGCGCTTCGTCGCCGGCAATCGACAACGACCTCAGAAGGGGTTTCAGAGACTCCAGATGCAGCACCGGAACCTCAAAGGAAATGCGCACGTCCAGAAGGTTGCCGAACACGCCGAGGCAAGGGCCCAACAGCATGTTGCCGATCTCGGTCAGAATCTCTCCTGTGTGGAAGTTCAGGCGACGCGGGTGAAGGCTTTCCTCACCGAGAAGGTTGCTCAGTCTGACTGCGCCCTTGTAATCAAGGAATAGCAAGGCATCGCCGGATATCGGTCCCGTGAAACCTTGATATACGGCGGCCACATCTCCGGATTTGAGCAATCCCAGTTCTTTGCTCAGATCTTTGATGGAATGGACGCCCACAATAGGCGCCTCAATAAGGACGCGGGAGCCTGAGATCTCTGACAGCTTTGAGGCTGTGAGTCCAAAGGCGATGTTCATTAGTTCCGTCAACGCGTCGGTCTGGCGCGCATCCAGCGCATTCATTGCAGTCTCCGTTCTCGATCCCATGCGACCTCCACCATTGCTTTCGGTTCATTCTTGTCGGTCACGAAGACAAATAATGTTTCAAATCGCACAGATGGACGAACTCACGTAAAAAAAAGGAGGAAAGGCGGGCCCCATTTTAGAGCAGCCATCAAAGCTGCTCATCGAGGACGGCGTTCACGAGATTCAGTAATTCTTCTTTTCTGACGGGTTTGGTCACAACGCCGCGCGATCCGGCTTCTTCCGCCATTTCGCGTGTTGATGTTTGAACGTCTGCAGTCACGATGATGACTTTCGCCTTGTCGTCCATCTCCCGCAGTTTCTGCAACACGTCAAGGCCGTACATGCCGGACATAACCATATCCAGAAGTACAAGGTCCGGTTTCTCGGTAGAGTAACGGGCGAGGGCGGTCGTGCCATCCTCGGCCTCGATCACCCTATGCCCTGAGGCTTCCAGAATTTCCCGAGCCTTTCTGCGGGCCATCGAGGAGTCATCCACAACCAAAACCTTCGCTTTCATACGACCTCCAGAACAGAGCTAGTCTAGGAGATCAACCCCGGGAAGGCTGTCCCTTATCGCACACTCCGACGAGGCACTCGGCTCGATTATTGGCCTAGTGAATTCACCAGTGGTGTATGCTGGCAGAACCGCGCGAAAGTAGTGACTTCCACGAGCTGCTTCCACGTCGTTTTAACTTGGGCAAAATCAAAGGAAACACGTGATCCGGCCTTCCATAGTGAAAGAATTCCTTAAATGCCACGCAGCTGAGCCGGGGACGACGAAACGAAAATGTCTTTCCTTCCCTGAGATACCGGGAGTCTTAGGTGTCTGACGCTTACGATCATCCGAAACACGTCGACAAATGGATGAGGGAGGCCGCCAAGGGTCTTCCTCCGGGCCAGTTGTTGCAACTCTTCGAACAGACGATGGGCGCACTGTGGAATCGCACCCATCGAACGCTCGGAAGCGTGACGCTTGGCGCGGTAACGGACCGCGTGCTGATCAACGCGTCCGAAAGATTTGCTCCTTTCGAATCGCTCAAAGTAGAGGCAAAGGGGATTGACTTCCAGGAACTTCGGGAGCGGACGGACATTTTCGGCGATGGTAAGGCGTTGGCGCAAGGAATTCAGTTTGTAATCGTGGAATTCGTGTCGGTGATTGGCAATCTCACAGGAGAGATTCTTACTCCGGGCCTCTACCTGGAATTATCGAAAATCACCTTGAAAGATCTGGCGCGCAAGGGCAACCACGAGGGAGAAGAATCATGACGACAAGAGGCGGGATCCCTCGCTTACCGACAGGGGTGCGAAATCTCGACGAGATTCTCCAGGGCGGATGGCCGATAGGTTCGGTCACTTTGATTGGCGGCCCGCCGGGTTCGGGTAAGACAATCCTGGCACAGCAGCTCTGCTTTCATGATGCTTCGCCCAAGCGACCCGCGCTGTATTTCAATACTCTGTCGGAACCGTCGGCGAAGACCCTTCGTTACCTGGCTCAATTCAAGTATTTCGACCCGAAAAAGCTGGATACGTCGATTCATTTTGCGGACCTGGGCGGTATCTTACGGCACGAAGGCCTGGAGCCGGCTCTGGCGGCCTTCATGCAGCACGTGAAGAAGATCAAACCGGCAATAGTCGTGGTGGATAGCTTCAAAGTGTTCGATGATCTGGCGAAATCGCGAGAAGAGTTGCGCAAGTTCGGTTACGAAATCGCCGTAAACCTCATGGCATGGGAGACGACGGCGCTTCTTCTGGGAGAATACGGACCGGAAGAGGTGGCGAGTAACCCACTCCTATCGATAGTCGATGGGTTGGTGATGCTTACTCAGCGCGAGTCCTCGGGCGAACAACAGCGTTTTTTTCAGATCGTTAAAATGCGCGGAACCGCACACAGCAGTGACGAGCACTCTTTCGTCATCACAGCCGACGGCATCGATCTTTATGCGCCCAGAGTAACCGTTCAGCGAAAACCGCTTAAAGAGAATAAGACGGTGGTCTCCCGTTGTCGAACGGGAATATCCAGGCTGGATGACCTCATGGGTGCGGGTATACCGCTTGGTTCCACTCTGCTTATCGCAGGCGTGGCGGGAACCGGCAAGACGGTGCTCCTGCTTGAATTTATTTATCGGGGAGCGCTTGCCGGGGAGAAGGGAGTGGTTTTCTCCTTCGAAGAGACCGAGGAGCGGCTGCGCGCGCTGGCGCGAGGCCTTGGCTGGGATTTCGATCGGGAAATAAAACGCGGGATGATCGAAATTGTTTTTATTCCACAGCCCAATATCCTGGTGGAGGGACATCTCCTCATGATGCAGGAGCATATCGAAGCCGCTGCCGCGAAGCGCGTCGCCGTGGACTCGGTGTCCGTGTTTCTCCATAAAATCAAAGATCCACAGATCGCCCGTGAAAAAACGTTTCAACTTGCCAGCATTGTCCAGAATGTTCAAGCAGTTGGATTCTTTGCCACGGACATTCCGTACGGGTCCGGCCAGATCAGCCGTTTCGGTGTCGAAGAAACTGTCGTGGATGGAGTCATTCTGTTAAGTTCCAAGGAAGAAGGTCTGGACCGCGAACGATACATTGAAATCTATAAACTTCGGAATACGGCTCATCTCAGCGGCCGGCACAACCTCTTGATCGAATCGGGCGGCATTACGATCTTCCCACGGTACCTTCCCGATGGCTCCACCGACGCCCCTCTCACGCCCCTGGAAGTCGGCGAGCGAGTGCCTTCCGGCACCCCTGGGCTCGATAATCTGATGGGCGGAGGCTTATTTAGGCGGAGTATCACTCTGGTTTCCGGGAGTGCCGGAATCGGAAAGAGTACCCTGGGCATGCAATTCCTTCTGGCGGGCGCAAAGAAGCGCGAGCGGGGCATCTTTGTTACGCTTGAAGAGGGGAAAGCGCAAATCTTCAATACCGCGCTTGCGTTGGGATTACCTTTGGAGGAAGCCCATAAACGCGGTCTCATCGAGATCGTTTACCTCTCACGCGAGCATGTGCACTCCGCGCAGTTCCCGTCAATTCTCACGTCAAAGATCACCGCGAATAGCGCCCGGCGGATAGTGCTCGATGGTGCGAGTAATATCGTGGCCGCCTCGAGTATGGAGAGCGATGAACTGAGGCAACTGCTGTATCAAATGGCGGTGCGTTTCAAAGCGCTGGACGTCACGAGCATCATCACAGTGGAAGCGAAAGCGATGTTTTCGACTGAAACCGTCACCGACCGGGACTTTTCGCCAATCGCGGACAACCTTTTGATGCTTCGGTATATAAAAGAGGAAGGCTCTATCAAGCCGTCACTGACGGTTGTCAAGACTCGGGGTACCAAACATGACCGGGATACACATCTCTTCGAGATTGAGAGCGGCGGAATGCGCATCGGTCCTGCTCCGCGCAAGAATCCTCGAAAGACATGAAGCGCGATAACGCGAGCCCTCAAGCATAGGGCGCAGCGATGAAGGACATGAGCGGCGGTTCCGATCGAAAGCAAGAGCGTGTGATTCAGTTCGAGGAGGGTCCGACAGCAACCTTTGGTACCGTCGTTTTTTCGGGCTCCGATCCTGAGTTCCCAACAGGGTCTCGTCTCGACCACCTTTATAGGATTACCAAACTTCTGTTGAGTTTTGAGAGTACAGACAAGACCATCGGCGGAATCCTGGGCATCGTGTCCAGCACACTGCCTTTACTCACCGCGATCCTGATCGAAGACACCGCAGGCCATTCGCGGATCTCTACCTGGAATAGCAAGGGTGTAAGCAACCAAAGGCTCCGAGCCTCGAGGAATCTCGCGACAATTACGTATTCTTACCTGGCTGGTGCTCCGTCGACATCAGGCACGGCTAGCGGCGGGGTGGGTGAGCAACCTGGGGACCCATCGCTCATCATCTCCATCCCCCTCGTCGTTGGTCGACAGCCGATTTTCGGGGTGCTTCAGTTGGAATGCGCCGCCAGGTTTAACGAGTCCGACCTGATCTTTGTTAACACCATCTCCAATCAGCTGGCCGTCGTGCTTGATCGGGAAAAGGCCATGCAACAGGAAGTCGCTGCCCGCACTGAGGCCGAGGCCGCCGGACGGCGAATGGGATTCCTGGCCGATGCGAGCAAGCTACTTGCTGTTTCTCTCGACTATCGCTCGACATGGGAAAACATGGCGCAATTGGCTGTACAGATTGCAGACTGCTGTCTTATCGACGTTCTTGAAGGTGAATCGCTCCGGCGGACGGCTGTGGTTTCTCCCGATCTGCGCCCGGAAGTCACAGCGAAACTTGCGGAGGCCATGCTGGCAAGCGTCGTGAAGCAGGTGCTGAAAACGGGTCGCGCGATCGTTCATCCTGACGCGTCCGGCGATCCCGTAACCGGGCCGGTAGATGAAAACTCCGGGCATTCGTTCGAGTCATACATGTGTGTCCCGCTTCGGATCAGGGGAAACGTGCTCGGCACACTGACACTGGTTTCTGTGCGTTCGGGTCACGTCTTCACGCTCAACGACTTCCTCCTGCTCGAAGATCTCGCTCTCCGCACTGTCGTTACGTTCGAAAATGCTCAACTTTACGCTGACGCATTACAGGCGATAGCCAGCCGGGATGACGTGGTCAGCGCCGTCGCGCACGACCTCAAAGGGCCCTTGGCGATGGTGCTGAAGCTCATTCAGACGGTGTGCGGCAAAGAAACATCCGAAGAAACTCTGATCTGCGATCGTAAGCAACTTGAAAGGATCCAGCAACTGGCCCAGCAGATGAACACCCTCATCGACGACCTCCTCGATATCGCGCGTATCGAAGCCAGACATCTGCACGCCGGGCGGGAAGACTGCCCGGTTCTCCCTCTGGTTAACGAGGCCATGGAATCGGCGTACCCTTTGGCAATCAGTAAGTCTCTTCAGCTTATAAGCGAAATTTCGCCGGATTTGCCTTCAGTATTCGTAGACCGCCACAGGATCCTTCAAGTGTTTGCCAACCTGATTGGAAACGCCGTTAAGTTCACTCCTCCGAGTGGCCGAATCCTGGTTCGGGCCGAGCGAGTCGCGGACGATGTTCAGTTCTCGGTTCAGGACAACGGGACGGGAATATCGCAGGACGAAATATCCCACGTCTTCGATCGTTTCTGGCAGGCGAAAAAAACCGCGCATTTGGGAACCGGCCTTGGGCTCTTCATCGTCAAGGGCATCGTGGAGAGCCATCAGGGGGCCATCTGGGTGGAAAGCGGGCCGGGCGCGGGCAGCAAATTCCTTTTCACCCTGCCCATAGCAAAAGCCGGTCGTGCCTCTGGTCAGGGATAAGGAGATCTGCAACGTAAGGTTTCGCGCTATATCGCGCTCATTCACTCCGCGACAGTCTCTTGATGGCTGCGCCCTATCGGGCTTGCATTCGCAGCCGCTGATCCGGTTTCAAAGCGATACGGCAGCGGGGCTGCCTTCCCAGCGGTCGACGGCCTCAGTCAACAGTTCCAGGGAAGATTTGCCCAGGACGATCACAATCCGTCCGTTTACTCCCTCACCGAAGATATTGAACGACGCCGTGATGACAAGGGCATATCGTCGCTCGTCGCCGCCGACGGAGACTGGAGCCATGAAGTCTCCAGACGATTCCAGGTGCAGCTGAGGTACGGAAAAGGTAACGTGCACCTGCAGAAGATTGCCGAACATTCCGAGGCAGGCGCTCAACAGCATGTTGCCGACTTCGGTCAGAATCTCTCCGGTGGACGAGTCAAACTTCTGCGATCGAAGGTGTTCCTCAACGAAAAGATTGCTGAGCGTCACCGCACCCGCATAATCCATTAACAGAATGGCATCGCCCGAAATAGGCCCACTAAACACCTGATGTACGGAAGCATCCGCGTCGGATATCAACGGTCCGAGTTCGCCGGCCATGCCCTGAACTGGATGGACGCCAACAACGGGTACTTCCATCAGGACTCGGGAGTCTGACATCTCAGACAGCCTTGCGGCCGTAAGTCCAAACGTAATGTTGATGAGTTCCGTCAGCGCGTCTGTCTGGCGTGCATTCAACGTAATCATTAGGGCCGCTCCTGGAGGACAGAGTTCACTAGACTCAGCAATTCTTCCTTCTTGATGGGTTTGTTCAGGAAACCACGCGATCCAGCCTGTGTCGCCATTTCGCGTGTCGACGTCTGGATATCGGCAGTGGCGACAATGACTCTCGCGTGTTCGTCAAGCTCGTACATCTTCTGCAGCACGTCAAGGCCGTACATGCCGCCCATAACCATATCCAGAACTACAAGATCGGGCTTCTGGAGAGAGTAACCCTCGAGAGCGGCCATGCCATCCGCCGCCTCGGTCACCTCGTGTCCTGCAGATTCCAGAATGCCTCGAACGATTCTCCGAGACATCGAAGAGTCATCCACAATCAAAATCCTTGATCCCATGCGCCCTCCATCAGTTAGTCTTTATTCTTTCCACTGAGACAATCAATTAATGTTCAAAATTGCACATTTCATTCTGAACATCCGGTGAAAACCGGCTGCCATCCAGAATCTCCCGCAACCTCTATGATTGCTTCCGCCAGGCGGTCCAGGGGTAGCGACCTATCGCTTAAACCGGCTTCGACCACACTGGCCGGCATACCATAGACGACGCAGGTTTCCTCGGCTTCGGTATAGATAAGGCCGCCTTGCTTCTTGATACAGGAAGCGCCTCGCCTGCCATCGGATCCCATCCCTGTCATGACGATCCCCAACGTGCGGTTCCCGAAGACTTCCGCGGCAGACTCGAACAGGACATCAACGGAGGGCCTGTGAAGCGTGTCGGAGGGCCGCATGTCCAGATGAACAACTACAGACTTGTCGACGTTCCTTCGCAACGTCAAATGACGGCCCGCCGGCGCGATCAGAACCAGGCCAGCCCGTAGAAGATCTCCTTCTTTGGCCTCCATGACCTTGATCCTGGAAATCTCGTCGAGCTTGGCAGCGTACATTTCCGTGTAGCCGACAGGGATGTGCAGAACGACGACAATAGGAACTGGAAAATCTTCAGCGAACTGCGGGATCAGATACTTCAGGCCTTGTGGGCCCCCCGTCGAAATACCGATAACGATGGCGTCCACGCCACTCTCCCCATGAACGGAAACTGATGTGGCTTCCGGCGGGGTCACCGACGATGCCGGATCGAAGTGCTTCAGGCGAATGGTCGCGGCCGCTTTAACCTTCTCGATAAGTTCCTCGCCCATTTCGAGGAGCGTGTCTGTTGCCAGCATCGATGGCTTGTGAACGAAATCGAGTGCGCCGGCCTCGAGTGCTTTGAGGACCAATTCGTCGTGACCGCTGGAAGTGGTCACCACAACAACCGGCAGCGGATACGAGGCCATTTGTCTTGTGAGAAATCCGAGCCCATCGACTCCGGGCATGATGAGGTCCAGCGTCACGACGTCTGGATGAAGTTCCTCCACCTTTTCGAGCGCCTCTTCGCCATCCCCGGCAATACCGACGACTTCAATGAACGGACTGCGTGACAGCACCTGCTTGATCGTCTTCCGCACGAAAGCCGAATCGTCCACAACGAGGACCCGTATGAGATTCTTCAAGGCGCGCTCCTGATGTAAACAAAAGCGTCTCCTATCTCCCGAATCTCAAAATCGGAAGTAATCCGCATTAGCGATTCGGCCGCGCCGACGAAAAGGTAGCCTGGCCTGGGCATTAATGCGGCAAAGGCGCTCACGGTTTTGCGCGCCGCGCTCTCGGAGAAATAGATGAATACGTTTCGACAGAAGATGACGGGCGATGCCATCGCGCCCAATGCAACATCGCTTTCGGACATGAGGTTTCCTATTCGCCAGCTAACCCTCGAATGCAGTTCGCTGGACACCCGTGACAAGTCACCGTCGGAAACAAAGTATTTCTCCTTCAATTCGCGTGGAAGGCTTCTGAACGAACGTTCCCGGTAGACACCGTTTTGGGCGGCTGCAATCGCGCGTGGGCTGGCATCGCTTGCGGAAATGGTAATCCTCGCCCGGTCAAACCAGCCCGCCTCGTGAAGCGCCATCGCGATTGTGAGCGGTTCACAGCCCATGGCGCACGCTGCACTCCAGATGTTCAGCGGCTGATCAGGATGAACCTTGACATATTGAGGTACGATCTCATCCACCAGTGCGCGTATCTGCGCCATCTCGCGCCAGAAAAACGACTCCTGAACTGTCAACGCGTCAAAGACCCTTGGCCATTCCTTCGCCGATTCCGCATCGTACTTAAGAAGGTAGTAGTACTCCAGAAACGAGGCAAAACCCCGGTCAACAACAAGGGGAGAAAGCTTCTCGAAAAAAATGTCGACCTTGCCCTCATCGAAGTACAAGCCCGTCTGCTCGTGGACGAGGTCCCTTAGAAGTGAAGAGGCTCCCTGAAGCTGGATTCCGGCTTTGTGAGATTGACTCATTCCCTTCTTGCCGCTACCTCCCGTTACCTGCCCTGGTGCGGCCCAGTTTGGCTGCAGGGAATTTCGAAGCAGCCTCTGCTGAAAGAGAAGTCACGATCGCAGCCGATAGATCCGAGTGTTCGCGGTTGGCCCGGGTGATCGCCATCAGCTTGTGCGAAACATTCGCGGCCGCGGTCGTCATTGTTTGCACGGAGCGCGCCTGTTCGGCCATTGTCCTTGCAACGTGGCCGGATTGTTTCCGCGTTTCTATGGCCGCTTTCGCAATTTCCGTTGCGGCGTTGGCTTGTTCGGACAGGGCGCGGGTTACTCTCGTAATCAGACTGGCGAGGCGGGAAGCCTCTTCCGAAATGACGGCCCCGGCCTTCGCTCGTTCAGCGAGGGCCTTTGCGGTTGCCGAGGACCCACGGCGCATATCGTGAAGGGCCGCCATGATCT
>Ga0134121_10001648_pt1 | contig 20719 bp, 16 predicted proteins | sample KB301_FD_96463 | JGI IMG/M metagenome (GOLD analysis project Ga0134121, IMG submission 96463) | Terrestrial soil microbial communities without Nitrogen fertilizer from Kellogg Biological Station, Michigan, USA - KB3-0-1 | ecosystem: Environmental > Terrestrial > Soil > Unclassified ... | reverse complement strand
CCGAATCGATGGCCGCGGTGTTGAAGGATCTGGACAGCATCATCGTTCCCGGCCTCACGCACTGGAACCATCCGAGTTTTTTTGCCTACTTTCCAAATACGGGATCGGGTCCGGGAATCCTTGGCGAATTGATATGTGCGGCGCTCAACGTGAACGGCATGGTCTGGCGGACGGCACCAGCGGCAACGGAACTGGAAGAGCACGTCCTGGGTTGGTTGCGTGAACTCATCGGGCTGCCGCCACGCTTCAAGGGTTTCGTTCACGACACTGCGTCCACGTCGACGTTCCATGCCATCGCCGCCGCGCGCGAAGCAATCACCGAACGCAGTGTACGAGACGAAGGGATCGGTGGGCAGGATGCGCCCCGATTGCGGATGTACGCGTCCGAGCAGGCGCATTCGTCGGTGGACAAGGGTGCAATGGCAATCGGCATCGGCCGGCGCGGATTGGTGAAGATCCCAACGGATCCTGTTTTTCGAATGGATCCGGTAGCATTGGATACGGCGATTCGAGCGGACCTTGCCGGCGGATGGCGTCCGTTTTGTGTGGTGGCGACGGTGGGCACCACGTCGACGACCAGTGTCGATCCCGTCTCAGCAATTGCAGACATCTGCGGGAAGTACGGGTTGTGGCTCCACGTCGATGCCGCCTATGCCGGGTCCGCGGCGATCGTTCCGGAAATGCAGTACATCCTGGATGGGTGTGACCGGGCGGACTCGCTGGTCACCAATCCGCACAAATGGCTGTTGACTCCGGTGGACTTCAGCGCGTTTTACTGCGCCCGCCCGGAAATGCTCCAACGCGCATTCAGCCTTACCGCGGATTACCTCACCACCGGCGAAGGCAGCGCAGTGACAAATGCAATGGATTACTCGCTGCAGCTCGGCCGCCGGTTTCGTGCGCTCAAATTCTGGATGGTGATCCGGTATTTCGGAGTGGATGGACTCCGCTCCGTTATTCGCGAACACATACGGTTGGGAAAACTATTTGCATCGCTCGTGGAATCCGACGCTCGCTTTGAAATTGCGGCGCCTGTTCCTTTCAGCTCGGTCTGCTTCCGGCTCAAGGCGGCGGACGCAGACAACCAATCTCTGATCGACCGGGTGAATGCGACGGGGAAGGCGTTCGTTTCGCAGACTCGATTGAATGGCAAGCTTACGATTCACTTTACCGTAGGGAATCTGCGTACAACGGAGCAGCATGTCCGCGATGCGTGGTGCTTGATTGGCAAGCTTGCGGATGAGATGTAGGCGACGGACTGTAGGCGCGGTCTGTGACCGCGCACAATCCTTCGAATGAACTTGTTGTAGACGATAGAGCGTGCGCGGTCACAGACCGCGCCTACAGCTATTTGGTTTTGGAATATTTCGGCATATCACAGGGGATGCTATGATTTGCCCGTGCCATCAGTCTTGAAATCCCTAGCCATGAACTTCCCGTCCTTTCGGAACCACATGAAGCGTGTAGAGGCTCTATCCACGGAGGTAGACCGATTGGCGCAGGAACGTGCAATCGTGGCCGCGGACAGGGATCGGTTGGCACAGGAGGTCCAGGATCTCACCCGCCAGTTGGGATTTTCCGGCACGCCTTTTGCAGACAATCCGCAAGCAGGCTGGGCCAAAGCGAAGAAGCGCAAGCAGGAACTTTCCGCAGAAATCCGTTCGACTGCAACGACATCGTGTCTGAGCCTTCCGATCGAGCCAATCAAAGTGGATATGGACGGATCGATCACCGGCTGGATCCGACATCAAGTAGATGCCGAACGCTACTGGTTCCAGAAAATCGAAGTACTCCCGGGATTGTTCAGCTCCGGATGGAGCGATCCGGCCGTGGAAAAGCTTCCATACTTTGGACTGCCCGAGGACTTAACCGGCAAACGTGTCCTGGACATCGGGTGCGCCGAAGGTTTTTTTTCTTTCGAAGCGGAAAAGCGCGGCGCCCGCGAAGTCATTGGCATCGATTCGTTTCCGGATTCCATTCGCCGCTTCAACATCACCAAGGCCGCACGCCAGTCCAACGCCTCTGCTTACCTGATGAACGTGTACGACCTGGAGCCCAAACGCCTCGGAACCTTCGATGTGGTTCTGTTCTACGGTGTGTTTTATCACTTGAAGCATCCGCAGTATGCCTTGGAACGAATCCGGAGTATTTGTACGGGAGATCTTCTTTTCCAAACGCACATGTTTGACGAGCCTGCCGTGAAGGGAACTCCGTGGGCGCGGTTCTATCCCCACGGAATGATGTCGGGTAACGACAAAGAGCTGTTCGATCCGACGGTATTCTGGATTTTCAACAGTGCCTGTTGCCTTGCCATGCTGGATCATGTGGGATTCATCGACATGAAAATCATTTCGACTGACCCCAATCCGTTCGTCATCAGCGCCAGGAGCCCGGAACCGGCGCCCGGGATTCCACCAGACCAGACCGAAGCACCGTGGTGCTGATGCCCATCCTGCCCATCTTGATTGACGACTACAATTACTCGCCACGAATAAGGCATGCCCATCCAACGCTGGTCAAAATGATTGCGGACGGCGCGGACCATTACGAATCACTGCTGCGCTCGTTTCTGGCTTTTCTTCCGAACTTTCAGTGCATTTCAATTTCGAGTGGCAGCGATCCGCAAGCGCCTCAATGGGTCAACGGCTCTATTCCGGCACTGGATGCAATAAGCATTTATGGACTGCTGGCGATCAACCGGCCGCGGCATTATGTGGAAGTGGGCTCGGGAAACAGCACCAGGTTTGCGCGGCAGGCGATCCGGGACCACAGGATGGCAACACGTATCCTTTCGATCGATCCGTCTCCGCGTGCAGACGTCGATGCGCTTTGCGATGAGACCATGCGGCAGCCGCTTGAGGAAACCGACCTGGCCGTTTTTTCCGAGCTTCAAAAAGGGGATGTCGTATTCATCGACGGCAGCCACCGCGCGTTTCAAAACTCGGATGTCACCGTATTTCTGACCCACGTTGTGCCGAGTCTGCCGAGCGGAGTGATCTATGGCATGCACGACGTGTTTCTGCCTTTCGACTACGGCGAGTCCATACTCTCGCCGGAATGGCCGGACGCCCGGTTGCCGTATCCTCGAACCGAAATTGAGGCAAACATCGCGGGATTCATACCTCGCTTCTATAGCGAACAGTATCTGATGGCATCCTACTTACTTGGCGGGGCCGGCGGCGATCAAATCCTGCTTCCCTGCGCCTGGATCACCAGTCAGGCCGCGCTTTTGAAAACACTCATGCCGGTATGGGAAAGTCCGGAACTTCAGGGTATTGAACCCTGGGGAGGCGCGTTCTGGATGCGGAGAGCGTAGGGATCCTCAGTGTCCGCCAATGACTTCCGCAAATTTCTTTGCGGCCAGATCGAGCCGCGGCCCTGGAACAAGCATGTAATTCTCGGCGATGATATAGACGCGTTTGTTCACCACAGCCGGAAGCTTTGGCAGCGCGTTCCAGTCCTTCCGGCGCTGCACGACTTCGCTGTCCGGCATTGACGATGGCAGCGTTTCAATGATGATATCCGGGCCGCGCTCGATGATGGCTTCAATCGATGGCTCCATGACTTCCTTATCGACGTCGCCAAACAAGTTCACACCGCCGGCCATCTCGATCAGTTCACTCTGAAACGCCTTTTCCCCGACGCTGTAGAACGAGCCCAGCACTCCGATTCCACGATTGTGAACGAGCAAAACCCTGGGATGATGCGTCGGAGCGTGCTCCCGAATTTCGTCGAATGTTCTGCGAATGCGCTGTTCAATTTGCCGGGCATTTTCTTCTGATCCTACAGCGCGTCCCAATTCCATCATGTAATTCAAAGTCTGGCCGATACTGCCGTGCGAGTAAGGAAAGATGCGGATGCCCAGCTTCCGCATTCGGTCTCCGAGGTCCTGCGAAGCATACGTAATCACGAGATCCGGTTTGAGTTCGATAATTCTTTCGACGTTTGGATTCAGCAGGCCGCCGATTCTCGGCTTCTCTCCGGCCTCCGGTGGCAGTTCGTCATAGTCTCCGACGGCGATCACGCGATTGGCCAGGCCAAAGGCGAAAAGCATTTCCGTTGCGCTGGGCACAACCGAAATGATCCGTTGCGGAACCTGCGATGCCAATGGAGTTGCTGGTGGCTGCGTCCCGCACGAGGCCAGTACCAGGGCCGCCAGGCATGAAAGCGCCACCAGACTGCGATTCACTGAAATGTGGTCCTCTCCCTCTGAAGTCCGTCCCGCGGGGCGCCTGAGAAGCGTATGATAGCATGCCGCTTTGACGCCACTGGAGGGGCAACAATGCAGTTGCTGGACTATCTTTCCCGCACGGAACTCGAAACAAGATGGGCTCGCGTCCGCCGCGAGATGGAGTGCGACGCCCTGATCGTCGTGCAAACTGTCGATCTGTATTACCTCGCCGGCACGACACAGAACGGTGTTCTGTGGTTTCCACGTGAAGGCGAACCTCTGCTCGCCGTTCGAAAAAGTGTGGAGCGCGCCGGCATGGAATCGGCGATTCACAACATCGTGCCTTTGAAGAGTTATTCGGATTTACCGGCTCTTATTCCAGACCCCGGATCGACGATTGGTCTGGAACTCGATGTGGTGCCGGTCTCCACGTATCAGCAGATCGCCAAACAGTTTCCCAACAGCAAGCTGGTGGACGGTTCCATGGCGATTCGCCGGGCGCGCGCATTGAAAACCTCATACGAAATCGAATGCATTCGCCAGGCTGCCGGGCAACTGGACCTCATGTTCGCCGATGTGGCGGCTACACTGCACGAAGGCATGGCGGAATACGAACTATGTGCGCGTATTGAATACGTCATGCGAATGGCGGGCCATCAGGGACTGACCCGCGTTCGCCGATTCAACATGGAGATGTTCTATGGCGCGGTTTCGTTCGGCGATACCGCGGCCTACCCCCATGCATTCGACGGGCCCGTCGGTGTGCGCGGACGTTACACCGCGGTTCCGGCAATGGGTGGAACCAAGCAGTTGAAGCGCGGCGAACCCGTGGTGATCGACGTCGTCGGAGGCTATGCCGGATACATTGCCGATGGGACACGCATCTATTCAATAGGTCCCGTATCCGATGAACTTCGCGATGCGCACCAGTTCGTTCTTGAGCTTAATGGCTGGATTGAAGAGCAGCTTGTTCCAGGGAAAATCCCGGGAGAAATTTACGACGAGATTCTGGAGCGTGTTTCCAAAACGCCATATGCGGCGCGTTTCATGGGCATCGGTGAAAATCGGGTAAGATTCGTCGCTCACAGCGTGGGGCTGGAGCTCGATGAAATTCCCGTGATTGCTCCAAAATACGGCGTTGCATTTGAGGCAGGGACGGTTATGGCCGTCGAACCCAAGATTTTCTTTGCCGGAATCGGCGGCATCGGCACCGAAAACACCTACCTCATTACGAACCATGGACCGGAACGCCTGACGCGCTCCCCGCAGGAGATCTATATCGTTTGATGGGGGCGAAACTGTAGGCGCGGTCTATGAGCGGAGCGAATGCAAGCCCGACAGGGCGCAGCCATCAAGAAATGACCGCGCACGATTTCTCATTCTGCAAGCCTGCATGTTCTGGATTGTGCGCGGTCATAGACCGCGCCTACAGTCCGACCAATGCCGCGGAAGCGGTGACGGCAATCTGTTCCTGCTGATTCAAGATCGCCAGAAAATCCGCAGCAGCCCGAGGATGGATTTGGCGTCCTGAATGCGTCCGTCATCGATCATGCGAAGCGCATCCGCAATTTTCACAACATCGACTTCAATGACTTCGTCCTCGTCGGGATGGATCTGTGTTCTGGTGAGACCGGTGGCCTCATAGAGCCACATGTATTCGTTGGTGAAACCTGGCGTGGTCCAGAAACTGCCGCGCGGAACGATGTTTGCGGCATGGTATCCGGTCTCCTCCTCCAGTTCGCGCCTTGCCGCATCCAGCGGGTCTTCGCCGGGATCCAGTCCGCCTGCCGGAATTTCCAGCAGTTCGCCTCCGGTGGAATGACGGTACTGGCGAATGAGGAGCACTTCGCTGTCGCTGGGCCTGGCCACAATACAGACGGCTCCGGGATGGACGACGATTTCGCGGCTGGCTTCGTGACCGGACGGTTCAATCACACGATCCACACGCACCTGGATGTGGCTTCCCTGGAAGACAATTTCCCGCTTTAAAATCTTTGGGTCCGCCATGATCAGAGTTTCTCGACGATCGCTTTGAGCGCCTTCACAAATTTATCGATCTGTTTCGTGGTGATCACAAAAGGCGGGAGGAACCGCAGCACCGTATCGTGAGTGCAGTTGATGACGAAGCCCTGCTCCAGCAGTTGCTTCACAATGTCTTTTCCCGGAACCTTCAGCTCGATGGCCAGCATCAAACCTCTCCCGCGGACTTCCTTCACGACTGCGAAGCTCTGAAGCTCCTCGAGACGCTTCCTGAAATGTGCGCCGGTTTCGCGAACGTGCTCCATCAGACTATCGTCTTCGATAATCTTGAAGTACTCCAGGCTTGCGCGGCACGCCAACGGGCCTCCACCGAATGTCGTTCCGTGTTCTCCAGGATTGATTGCGGCTGCCACTCTTTCCTTCAGGAGCACCGCGCCCAGAGGAATTCCAAGTCCGAGGGGTTTCGCGCATGCCACCATATCGGGCAGGAGATCCTTTTCGGTCGCTCCGCAAAACTGGTGGAACGCAAACCATTCGCCGGTACGGCCCAGCCCGCACTGGATTTCGTCTGCAATCAGGATGGCTCCGCGTTCGGTTGTCAGGGACCGCGCCGCTCGATAGAAATCTTCGGTGATCGGGCAGACTCCGCCTTCACCCTGAATCGTTTCGATCAGTACGGCGCAGACATCATCGGTCAGTTTCCGTTCGAGATCTGCGGCATCGTTGAATTTCACGAATTCGAATCCCGGCACCAGCGGTTCGAATGGTTCTCGATATTTCAAACTTGCGGTTGCGGATAACGCGCCGAATGTTCTTCCGTGAAACGAATTTTCGAGCGCGAGGATGCGAAACTTTTTCTTGTTTCCTGTATTGCCGGCTCGTCCGCCCCAGGCGCGTGCGAACTTCAGACATCCTTCGATGGCTTCGGTGCCGCTGTTGGTAAAGAACGCGCGATCCAGGCCTGAAAGGGTGCAGAGCTTCTCCGCCAAGCGTCCCTGGTATTCATGGTAGAAGAGATTCGAAATGTGCAGCGGACGCTTGATCCCCTTGCGCAGCATCTGCTTCACCCGCGGGTGATTGTATCCGAGCGCATTCACGCCAATGCCGGCCAGCAGGTCCAGATAGCGCTTATTGGAGCGGTCGACAAGCATGGCGCCGTTGCCACGGTCGATCAGGACGTCGTAGCGTGCATACGTCCCGAGGACGTACTTGCTTTCCAGTTCTTTAACGTGCGTCAGTTGCATGAGCCAAAAAGATTAGCATATCCACGACGCAGCGAACCTATTGCGCAGAAAGCAGTTTCGATAAGCAACCATCCGAACAAAGTGCAAAGTGAGACCGCCCGCAGGATTTCCCAAACACGGTCGGGGACGAAGCGGAACACCAGGCGGTGGCTCCCGGCCGGAATCCGCAGAACGATCCCGACGGCGTCGTAAACGCGGACATCGGATTTTGAGAATTCGCGCCCGTCGATTTCGATGCGGTTCCAGGGGAAAGCTTGTATGTTGGTCCGCACCCATCGTGTCTCTGCGTCATTGATTTCCGCAGGCAAGGCGGCCCCGAAATTATCCTGCGAGTCGAAGTTGAAGTTGACCTCGGAAACTTTTCCTTCTTCCGCGACGGTTAAGGGGACGAAGCGATCCCCGGCCGTGTAGTCGTAGACACCGTAGTACACGAGTGGAAGATCGATGAGTTCGCGGCGTTCGGCTTCGCTCGGAATCAGGAGCGAGCTTTCGCTTCCGACGTTGCTTCTGCTGGCGCGGATGTGCGGCCACTTGAGGACGACTCCATAAGCGGATAGCAGAATGCATCCCGCGGCGACTACGCTCAGCGCCGGATGGTTCAGGATGCCAGCCGCGTGCGGCGACCTGGAACGCTGAATCGCTATCAGAAGCAGAATTATTCCAAGAAGCAGCGCGAAGTTCTGGTATGTCACCGCCCGATAGGCGAATTGGATCATTGCGGCGATGGCGGGCAAGTAGTGGTAGCTGGCCGGACTCAGCGAGATCCAGGTGAAAAACGCAAACAACAACGCGGGTATGGCAATTGCGGCGAAAAGCTGACCGAAAGGGCCAAGCTTCCGGCGAACGGAGAGTGCGCCTATGGCGAGAGCAAGAAAAAGAATGAGCAATGAGAGATTCACTTGTGCGTCCAGATAGGGCGTTGAGATTTCCGATAGTGGAATCCCGGGTTGCACCCGAGAATCGAGAGGAATCGGATAGAACCGGGTAAGCCAGTTGTCCAGGCTTTCGGGAAAGAACACGACCGCCGGCACGGCGCGGCGAATCGCGAGGTGCTTTGCATATTTTGCTGTCGCAACCAGCCATGGGGCCAGGCAAACGAGTCCCGCGAAAATCCCCGGGGCCAGCGAATACAGGATGGATCGTCTCCGTTCCGGATTCCTGCCGAGCGCCTGCACTAGAATCACGGCGATGATGCAGAAAAACGGAATGCCGAACAGTGCAGTAATGGGATGAGTTCCTGCGGAAATCACCAGACACAACACCATCCAGCTCGCGTACCGTCGCTCGAGCGCCTTGGAAGTCGAGTAATAGAGCAGGATCGCCAGGCTGAGGGCGCACGTCATCAGCGACGTCGCCACGAATTCCGTAAGTGCACTACGGTTGTACAAATTCGTGAGCGGGTATGTCGCCCAAATCACCAAACACGCAACCGACTGCGCCATCCAACGCGGCGCCTCCAGACGCCGCAAAGCCTGGTTCACCCAGTGGTATTGGGCTGCGAATAAAAAGACCGCAACGAGACGAATCACCGTTCCCGGGGCGAGAACGCTGCTGAAAATGCCGAGAATGGGATAGGCGAGATAGCCATAAAAGATGGGTGTCGCCATCCCACCCCACTGAGTCGTATTGAATACCGCGGGCATGACGCCATGGTGGCGGAAGTATTCGCCGAAATACCCAATCGTCCATTTATGGTTGTACCAGTCGACGTAGAAGTTGGCTTTGAGGGGCCACAGGAATCGGCATGGCAAGAGGAGCGCCAGCAGCATTACCACACGCTCGGATACGGAGCTCCTGCCGGGTGAGCCGTCTTTAGAAGCCACCAGTTCCCATCGGTTGTAACCGCATCGTCTTCATTGAAGGTAATGTTCTCCGTCCGCGCGTCGAGCTTACCTTAAGGCAAGTCGGGTTTTGCTTCAAAATTCCTGTTTCCCTGCAGGCGCGGTCTATGAAGGTGTGAACAAAAAGGGACTGAGTCGGGGGCAGACCAATTCGGGGCCGAAATCGGGGCCGTGCTACTCGAACCCCGAATTCTGAACTGCAATTTCGGGGTTCGAGTAGCACGGCCCCGAATTGGTCCTGAGTATATGGTGCGGTGGAATGAGAAATCGTGCGCGGTCATAGACCGCGCCTACAGGCAGAGCGTATGCTTCCTTTTCCATGTCTGAAGAAATCGTAAGGCCCTACATCAGTTTGGTGCTTCCTGCTTATAACGAAGTTGGCCAAATCGCCAGGACATTGCGGATGGCGAAGAGCTACTTTGAAGAGCGGCGCTACAGCTATGAAATCATCGTAGCTGCGGACGGCGATGATGGAACCCGGGAAGTTGCCCGGGAAATAGCATTGACGGACACCTGCATTCGAGTCATCGGCAGCAGCAATCGCCGCGGTAAAGGTTATGGCGTGCGCGAGGCGATGAAATTGGCGCAAGGCCAGTTTGTCGGCTTCGCGGACGCCGACAACAAAACGCCCATCGAAGAGCTTGATAAAATTCTGGAGATGTTGCTGCAGGATTGGGACCTGGTAATCGGTTCGCGCGCCCAGCGCGAGTCGCGGATCGAACGGAAGCAGCCGCTCTATCGCCGAATGGGCGCGAAAGCCTTCGCGTTTTTCATGCATTCGATTGTAGGATTGCGCGGTATTAAAGATACTCAATGCGGCTTCAAGTTCTTTGACCGCGATGCCGCAATGGATCTTTTCCGGCATCAGCGCATTGACGGTTACATGTTCGATGTGGAGATACTCTATCTCGCCAGCCAGGCTGGCTATCGAATCGGACAGATACCGATTCGATGGAAGGACGACGGCGACAGCCGGTTGCAGTTGCTGAGAGGCACCATCAGAAATGCCATGGACCTGCTGCGAATTCCGCTCATCCATCGCGGCAGCGATCTTTCGTGGTCGAAAAATGTCAGGAGGTCCTCATGCTGAAAGAATTCAAGGAATTTGCGATGCGCGGCAACGTCCTGGATCTTGCCGTTGGCGTCATCATCGGTGCGGCTTTCGGTGCAGTCGTGACGTCTCTGGTTGGAGACATCATCATGCCGCCGGTTGGCAGGCTGATGGGCGATTTCGATTTCAAGGATATGTTCTACGCGCTCGACGGGAAGACGTATCTGAGTCTGGACGCCGCGAGAAAGTTGGGCGCGCCCGTGATCGCCTATGGAAATTTCATCAATAGCATCATCAACTTTCTGATTGTCGCGTTTGCCATTTTCATTCTCGTGAAGCAGGTGAATCGATTCAAGAGGCCGGCACCTGCGGGCCCGGTCACGACCAAGGACTGTCCATTCTGCGGTATGAGCATTCCCTTGAAAGCCATCCGCTGCCCTCAGTGCACGTCGGATCTTAAATCTGCCTGAGATTATTTCGCGCTAAGAAAATCCGCGCCCGGGCGTTGTCTTATATGTATGCGAAAAAATGTCATGAAGATCATTACTAGCGGCATTCTCACGGTCACACTCGTTGCGCTCGTCATCACCGCGGCTGCGCAGGAGTCCGGTTATCCGCCGCAGCGTGGCATTCCCGCGGGTGACACAACATCGAAGCGTCTCGGAGCCGTGCGTCGAGACATCAATGCCGCACTCGTCAATCTGAACAAAGCGCCCAAAGACATTCACGGCGGTTTCGTCGAAAAGGCGATCGCCGATGCAATTCATGCGCTGTCGGATTTGACGAAAGGACTCGACTACATCGCAGCGCATCCGGAAAGCGATTCGACGGGTTCATGGCCCAACGGCGGAGCGATGCCGAGTCCTCTACCCCAGCTCCCCGGAAGCGGTCAGGGCGCGGATCCCAGCCTGTTCGCCGCTTATAACAATCTGCGGACCGCATTTTTCGATTTCCTGACGGGATCGGAGGTTCATCCTTATCAAATCGGTGAGATCGGCGGCAACCGCGACACCATCCGCACGGATATTTCCAAAGCGGCATCCGATCTGATTGCCGGGCTCGACTACGCGCGCAGCCAGCCCGCAAGCGCGACGTCTGGGAAAGCGGAATTGATCATCAACGGTGATTTTGAAACACCGTCAGCGCCAGTCAACGGGTCGAACGCCAACAATAATCTGATCGTGAAAACCAGCGATGGCGGAGAGCCCGCCGGATTCGGCTGGCGCGTACGGTCGGGAAGCGCATTTGCTCCTGCCGGACCAGTTGTCTTGCGTGAAGGTTATACGAATACGGTCCAGGGCCGCACGATGGCATTTGGTGGTTCCGCGGCGGAGGGCCATCAGTGGCTGGACCTGGTTGGCGGAGGCTCCGGAAGCACGACGGGCAGTTCGATTTCCCAGATCATCGCGACCACGGCAGGTCGGGCTTACACGTTATCGTTCGCGTATGCCAACAGTCCGTATCCGGCTTCCCCGCAATCCGGAAGAACGACGCCCCATCCATTCTCCGCAACGGTAACGGTGAAGGACACCGCGAATGATACCGACCTGACCGCACCGCAAACTTTCGCTCACGAGACTTCGACGGCGACGGACTACCACTGGGATCAGTCCGCCGTGACCTTTACCGCGCAGAGCTCTCGCACCACAATTCAGTTCAAGGCCGGCTATATTTCGGGAGGCTTTGATGGAATGTTTCTCGACAGCATTTCCGTGAAGCCCGCGGCTCCCAAGCCTTAGCGCAGTAATTCGATCAATCGCGCGCGTGCAGGAAGTATCCCTTTGTAAGCCGCAACGGAGTCTGGCATCGTTTCCAGGGCACGGGCGAGGCCTGTCGCAAGCGCAGGGTTCTCACGGAGGGTGTTCAGCGGTTCAATAATGAGCCGAATGCCGAACAGAATACTGCCGGTTCGAGGCAGCGTGACCAGCGACTGGTATTCGATGCGAAACCAGACTTCCTTCAATTCAGCGGAGCTGTCCAAGCGGGGAAGCCGGCGATTCGGATGTTGATTCAGCTCCGGTGTGCGGCTCAAGCCCCAGTTGATGCGTTCCCACGAAATTCCCGGCTTCATCCTGGCAAGGAACTGCTTTACCGGGTTTGCGAATTGTTCGTTCAGCGTGGGAACCGGGGCGTGAATGAAGTCGAGAGGATTTCCAATTTTTTGTTCGAAACTCCACGACGAAGGAAAGCAAACGCAGCCGCCAACCAGTTCGGGCTGGGCATTTTCTTCGCTGCGAAGAAATAACAGATCCGGCTCCCACACGCGTCCGAGTGCGACGCAGGTGTCCATAGGCAAAAGATGGCGCGCTGCAGGAATGCCGAGGCTCTCCGCCATGTCGACGACCTCGCTAAGAATTGGTTCGCCGGATGGCAGCACGGCCGCGCATTCGCCGGCCTTCGAATCGAGCCATTTCCGGCGCTCGGCGAGAACGGCGCCCCCGTCCAATGTGTTGCTGAAGAATTCCTGAATACTCCCACGGCGAAAGCGCATGTGAAACGCAAAATCGCCGGGAGGGAAGATGTCGTCGGTTGTGTATGGAAGATCCCGAAGGTTCACGGCGCACCCGTCTGGCTAAAATCCTGAAACGAGTCTGATGCGTCGACGCATGTTTTGCAAGGCTGGCCCGCATTCATTCATTTTGAAAAACCGGGCGGAGCCACGTATAGTGCCCGAATGAGCAACATGAAACGGCGGGAATTCCTCACAAGCGTCGCAGCACCTCTGGCGATGATGCCCCTGGCTTCCAGACTCTCCGCGCAGACGGCGCAGACCACGCCCGCGGCTGCGCGTCCAGTGCGCTTGAAACAGAGCGTCATGAGCTCGGTTTGGATGGGCGACACGAATTCCGCGGAAGAACGAATCAAGATCATGGCCAGAATCGGTTTCAAGGGCGTCGATCTTCCCACCGCGCAACAGCTTCCGATCATGAAGCAATACGGACTGGCTCCGACCATGATGACGGGAACCGGCACGACGATGACGGACGGTTTCATCCGGAAAGAAAACCACGACATGATCGAAGCCGCGACTCATAAGGGCATCGATGACTGTGTCAATGCGGGTTGTGGCATCTTGATTGGCTTTGCGGGAAACCGGCGTGGGATGTCGTATGAAGAGGCCGCCGACAACACCGTTGCCATTTTCAACCGGATCAAGCCCTATGCCGAACAGAAGAAGGTTGTTCTTTCGATCGAAATCACGAACTCCAAAGTTGTTGCGGATCAACGGACCGACCAGACCTTCAACCACGTCGCCTGGGGGCTCGACGTGTGCAAGAAAGTCAATTCGCCATATGTGAGAATCGTCTACGACATCTATCACGTTCAAATCGCCGATGGCGATGTGGTGCGCACGCTGCGGGAGAACGTCGACCGGATCTGCCATTACCATGTCGCCGGCGTCCCGGGCCGGAACGAGATCGACGAGACACAAGAACTCAATTACCGTTTCATTGCGGAGGAGATCGTGAAAACCGGATACACCGGATTCATTGCCCACGAGTTCAGGCCGAGCGCGGGCAAGAATCCTGTCGAAAGCCTGGAAAAGTGTTTCAAGATCCTCGACGTTTAGCCGGCTAAAAACTCCATTTCAACGCAAAGCGCGCCGCTATGCCTTCGGTGAATAGGTCGTTCTTGCCGTAACGCGGGTCGAACGCATTGGCTCCATCCGGAGTTGCCTGAATCAGGGCGTTGTAGTCGTAGCCTTTGCGCAAATCGGTTTTCGAAAGATCGATTGCTGAGGAATCCACAGGCACACCGATGCCTCGATTCAGGCTGACGAAGCGATGAAGCGCGGTCTTCTGGTTAAACACGTTGAGAATATTCAATTCGATGCGCACTCTTTGCGCTTCGGACAGGTTGACGGTATGAGCAACCTGCAAATCCGTATCCGTCAGGAAAGGCGTCCGGCCCATATCGCCACGGCCGTTGACGAATACGGGAACATGGTTCAGGGTATAAACCTGCGTTGAAAGCGGCGTGCCACTTCCCAAATAAAGAAACGTGCCCACGCTGGTTTTTCCCCAGCGTCCGGTATCCAATTCGTAACCACCATTCAATTTGAAAACGTTGGGACGATCCGTAGCAAGGCGTCCACGTGTATCGAGATGTCCCTTCGAGTCGAACAGAAGCTCATCGAGGTCCCAGCCAAAATTCGCGTTTCTCGCCGGGTGTGCGATGTTCCCCCCGGATTCCTGCGCAGTGGCATAACTAAGTCCCGTCGTAGGTGTCAGCAGTTCATCGGAACTGGCAGGCCCGGAATAGTTTCCGTAAAGACGGCTCCATGTGTAATTGAAATTTCCGAACCAGTGGTCGGCAAACCGTTTTCCGACGCTGATTTCGATGGCATCGTAATCTCGGATGGGCTTTGGATAGTTCACCGGCTTCGCTGTTTGACCGGTCACAAACGGAGCGGAGACGGCAATTCCTTCACCGGGATTCGCATAAATGTATGACGCATTGCCCTGTACCAGCACGGCGAGATCTTCGATGGTCCGGATCAGCTTTTGATGGATGTAATGGACCCCGAGGATTGTTCGCGTATTCCATTGATAGTCTGTTCCGAGGGACCACTGATCCTGCGACATCGGCTTCAGATCGGGAGCAATGCTCTGCAATCCCGCGGCGGCATCGATGCGATTCCGGAACGCATTGGGGACCGCGGGATTCCACAAATCGCGGCCCGGCATGTTGTTCAGGCTGAGTGCGAACACGTTCGGGTCGTCCAGCGAGCGGTAATAAGTCCGAAACATGTCACCGCCGAAAACTTTGCGCGCCAGGTCCAATCGCGTCGGATCGAAATAGCGGCCCCAGCTGCCATACAGCTTCAGTCTGCCGTCGCCGAAGAGATCGTATGCCGCGCCGATGCGCGGCGCCACCTTGTCGCGCCAGCCATAATTCAAGGCAACGGCTTTGATGTCCCGCCGGAATGATGGAACTTTTTCGTCTTCCAGACGCACGCCGACGTTGAAGGTCAGGCGGTTGTGAACGCGCCAGTTGTCCTGGACGTAAAAGGATTTCGTGATTCCACCGGTGGATCCGAGGGTACGGAAATCGTTGACCTCGTAGTAGCCGTAGGGACCTCGATCCTGTACGCCGGTAACGGGACTTGGAAATGTAGAGTCCCACCAGACATTGACGTATCCTCCCGGAAAGAAACTGTTCACGTCATTGACGGTTTTCTCTACTCCATATCCCATCTTCAAATTGTGAGTTCCCAGAAAGTGTCCGAAGATGCTCATATCGAACTGGCCCGTCGCACGCGTCAGAAGATCGTGATCGTATTTCAGCACGGCGGGCGTGTTCTGAAATCCCACCCCGCCCTGAAGATTCTGCGGAACAAGCGGCCCGAGAGCGGGCGCCTGATACTGGACGCTGGTGATGTCCGCAATGCCGGTATCCTTGTAATTGTCCCAGAAGTAGTTGGCGCGGGAGCTCACCACAACATTGCTGCCAAGAGGGAAGTCGATGTTCAGTCCGTAACTGGATTGTGGATTGAACGATCCGCGCTGCTTGTTTGCGTCATTTGATGCCAGCGTGCTGACAAGGCAGTTCGGGCACGAGGCGTTATAAGCGGGCAGCGCACCATTCGATTTTGACGGTGTCCACAGCCACGTGAAGTTTGTGCGGACCTTCGGCTTCGGTTCGAACGAGAGCTTGTTGAAACCGCTCATGAAGGTCTGCTTCCGCCGGATGGTGGAGGTTTCGCTGCCGTTATTGAAGTGATACGGCTGATCCTGCTGCACCCAACGCGGACTCCACGCCGTGAAGAAATAAAACCGGTTTGTGCGGATGGGACCGCCCAGCGAAAAGCCGGGCTCTAAACCACGGTTTTGGCTTTTATCGTCCTGAACCGTGCCAACGGTGCGATTGTCGCTTGGATTCAGCACCAGCCGCCGGGGCGGTGCGGAAGTGAGAGAATTGCCCGTGTAGTAAACCCAGGTATTTCCGTGAAACTGGTTACCGCCGGATCGAGTCACCGCGGAAACAACGCCGCCAAGAGCCCCGCTATAACTGGCATCGGCGCCGGCAGTCTGGACCTGGATTTCCTGCACGTAGTCGAAAACGGCATTTTGGCGGGACCGTCCATCAATGGCGCTCTGCGTGGCGACGCCGTCGATCAGAAATGCGTTCTCGGCTCCGCTGGCGCCGTTGATCTGAATACCGCCTTCGATTTCGCCCGTGTTGACGCCAGACGACAGGTTCGCCAGTTGTTGGAACGTTCGGGCCTTGGGCAACGAATCAAATTCATCGACCGGAATATGCAGGACCACCGATGAATTCTGCGTGTCCATCAAAGGTGCAGAGTCCGTTACCTGCACGATCGTCGACGGCAGGCCGGGCTTGAGCCGGGCGTCGAGTCTTAGATTCTGTGCCACCAGAATATCGATATCCGGAAACTCCGTGCGTGCAAAACCGGAGAGGGTAAACATGATGGAATAGTGTCCCGGCGGGATATCGCGTACGGTGTAGTCGCCGTATGGTCCGGCGCTAGCTTCCAGCATCCGGTGTGTGGATTTGTTGGTGAGGGTTACCGAAACACCCGGCAGAACGGCGTTCGTATCATCAGAAACCGTCCCCTGGAGACTGCTGGACTTTTCCTGGCCGAAGGCCAGAGTGACGGTCAAACACACCGTAATACAGAGCCATCCCGTGCGGATTGCTGCGATGCGACATTTCATTGGAAGTTCCCCCAAGGAGTTTTGGCGGTAGCGTATCCGTCATGAAAGAACATCTCCTAGCGAATAGTTAGGAATCCGGCATCGGACGGCACTACAATAGCGGCAGAATCTTCCAGATTGCGTAGGAGGCCACATGTCTGTCTTCATCGCTGCGTTGCTGGTGCAGTACGTCATCTCGGTCAAAGCCGGCCTTGTCAATCACGTTCAGGGAACCACGAACGTGAAAGTGCTGGAGTCGGTGCGCGCCGGACACTCTGTGAAAACGGGTCCGGACGGCTATGTCGAGATACTGTTGAGGCCAGGCTCGTTCCTCCGGCTCGGTGAAGACAGTGAAGCTTCGCTCGACGATACGGATCTTTCGACCGTGAAAGTCACCATCGTGCGTGGTCCCGCTATTGTTGAAGCGGGCGAGATCAGCAAAGAGCGTCCGATTACGATAACGACAGGGAACCTGACGACAAAGATCATTGAAAGCGGTATCTACAGATTTGAGAAGGGCGTTGCCACGGTGCTGGCCGGAAAGCTCCAGACAGCCGACGCCAAGCTCAGCTATGAAAAAGGCTGGCAGATTTTCTTTCAGGACAATTACCGGGCAAGAAAGACGGGAAAAATGCAGGAGACGAGCCTGGATGTATACAGCCAGACCCGCTCCGGGGCGATTGCCAGCGCCAATTTTTCGATGGTGACCACCTTGAATGGATCGCCAAGCTACAACTCCTTTGACGTCTGGCTGTTTTCCCCAAACCTCGGCTTTTATACGTACATTCCAGGATCGAACTACCGATCGCCGTACGGATATCGGTACTACGGTGTTGGTAATCGTGACAATCGTGTTTATGGAAACAATGGCGGCACGGACTCTGCATCCAATGGTACGAACACGAATTCTACAGCCGCAGGCAATAGCAACAATTCCGGCGGCGGAGCCGCACCGGCCCCGGCGCCAATAGTGAGTACACCTTCCGGTGAACAATCGAGTCCTGCAACGTATGTCGATTCGAAAAACTCGTCGGTTGGAGCCACTGTCCGCTAAAGCGCTAAAGCGTTGAAGAGTTAAACCGATGGCGCGCCGCTACGGCGCCGCTGACTTCAAGTAGGCGATTGTCACGTCACGGATGTCACGCCCGGTCGGCATCACTCGAGCCATCGCAATTCCGTACGCGGAATCGGCCATGAAATCCAACAAGGCAACTTTATAGGTTTTCCCGCCTTCCAGCTTCGCGATATCCCCGGACGCGACGGTATCCGCATGTGCTTTCTGAATTGCCTGAATATCCGATCCGGACAGCGTCGCAAGAACGACATTGTTGTGGAATGGCATGATGGCGAATACGTCATATCGAGTCACGCTTTCGTGACGGAAGACTTCGTAGAGTTCGCCGCCCAGTGGATTGAGTGCCACGTCGGCGCCGGTTTCCTTCCTCAAAGCATCGACAACAATCTGAGTGGTTTGCCGCTTGCGTTCCGCCGGTGTCGCGGCAATCTTCGCGATGCGGCCGACTACGGCATCGAGTGGCCGGCGATAGGGGGCAAGCACTTCGGCAACATCCGCCGCCTCCGGGATCTTCTTTTCAACTGGCAGCAGAACGTATTTGTATCCCAGCAGGCGCCACTTCCCGGAAGTCTTGTCCCGCAGCAACTGCAGATCAAAGCGGCCCAGATTTACACCGTATTCTCCATCCTGCACGATGGGCACGGTGGCTGAACCATCTGCATTTCTGACGTCGACGGCCTTGTACAGAAAAGTGTGCGAGTCGCCGCCGACGATGGCGTCCAGTCCGGTGGTTTGCGCGGCGAGTTGCTGATCCAGGTCGACGCCCAGATGCGTCACCGCAATCAGCACATCGCTCTCTGCCCTCGCCTTGGGAATCCACTCCTTTGCGGCGGCGATGGGGTCGGAAATCGTCCAGCCTTTGGTCTGCAGATAGGTTGAGGAACGCGGCGCGGTCAGTCCCAGAAAGCCAACTCGAACGCCGTTGAATGTTCGCACCACATATGGCTGCACGCCTTCCAGAAACGCGCCCTTCGCATCGCGGGCATTGGCGCAAACCCACGGAAAACGCGAACGCTTGATCACGCGCAGGAGAGCGGCCTCGGAGCCGGGGGCATCCACTTCGTCCACGCCATCTTTCGCTTTGAACTCATTGTTTCCGATGGCGGCCAACTCATAGCCGATGGCGTTCATCGATTCGATGTCCGGCATCCCCTCGTAGGCGTATGTCAGCGGACCGCGAGTGAAGGTATCGCCGGCATCCACGAGAATAAGCGGGTTTTTGATTTGCGCACGCAGGCGGCGAATCAGCGTTGCCCGCCGGGCAGCTCCTCCGACCTCCGGGACTTCGTCCTTGCTTCGCCCGGCTTCGGTGTAGGCGAACGGGAACACGTGTCCATGAAGGTCGTTGTCGTGGAGAATGGTCAGAATCAGCTCGCCTGCCGCCGGTGTGGGATCCGAAACGGGACTGGGCCTCGCTGACGCCGCGAAAAGCAGTACCGCGGCGAACGCGAGCGCATTCCGAATAATGCGATGCCTTATTGAAGCTGTAATGAACCCGTCTGACATGAAATTCTTGCCCGCCCGTTATACCACTAAATGACTATCCTTATTGTGGGCATCACATCTCACCTGCTACGCTTTATCGGGTGAAAATCACACTCACAAAGGACCTTGAGAAGTTTGTCAGTGCGAAGGTGCGCTCCGGCGGGTACACGGATGCCAGCGAAGTGGTGCGCGAAGCCCTGCGCACTTTCCGCAGCGATGACGACCCTGCCGAAACGGATTCACAGGAACTGGCGGACCTACTTCTTCCCGCAGTTCGGAGCAAGCATCGCCCGCTGACAGCGCAGCAAAATTCCAACAACTTCGTCAACGCGCCCGCCGCAAGCCTCTTGGGTAGTTCCACCTATCCTTGACGATTGCCGCTCAATATAATCACGGCTAAATTTCCTGAAGAATGGGGGATTCCACCTGAAGATATACCTGCTTGCCGTGTTCGTCGCTCTCGGAGGTATTCAGACTATTCCGCAGGGCTCGACCGGCACCGTACATGGAACCATAAGACGCGTGGACACCGGCGAACCCGTCGAGGGTGTGCAAATCTCGATGACGCCGGTCGGCAATCCTTCAAGCGACAGCGCCGAAATACTCTCAACACTGCCGCCAGGTGTTCAGCTTACATTTTCCATACGCGACGCGATGTATCCGACGCCGCTCCAACCCACTCCATTATTGGATCGAATTAGGGATCTGCCGACCGTGGGTGATAATGTCCTGACGCTGCTCAATTTGCTCCAGACTAAATGGCAAGCAATTTCGGACGCTTCAGGAAATTTCATAGTGTCCAATGTTCCATCGGGCAATTACGTCATTAGTGCCCGAAAGGACGGCTTCACGGAGCCGGCGGAAGGCTTCATGCCCGGAGCTGTTTCAATCTCGACTACGCCATTCCCTGTTGTTGAAGGGAAACTAACAGACGATCTTTTACTGTCGATGGCGCCTGCAGGTACGATCAGCGGCCGCGTGCGCGATTCCCTTGGCATGCCGATGCCTGGCGTCACTGTCGCTGCATATCAATACCGATACGCGGCAGGCGGTCGCGCGATTCTCACTTCGATCAATTCCAATGTGACCGATGATCGCGGACAGTTCCGGCTATTCTGGATACCGGCCGGGAACTATCTGATTGCCGCTACGCCTAAGCTTCCCGGATCGGCACAAAGCCCGCAGGACAGCATGGCGCGGACTTTTTTCCCTG
>Ga0134121_10001647_pt1 | contig 20728 bp, 11 predicted proteins | sample KB301_FD_96463 | JGI IMG/M metagenome (GOLD analysis project Ga0134121, IMG submission 96463) | Terrestrial soil microbial communities without Nitrogen fertilizer from Kellogg Biological Station, Michigan, USA - KB3-0-1 | ecosystem: Environmental > Terrestrial > Soil > Unclassified ... | reverse complement strand
CGCGAACTACTCGGCGCGCGCGCGCTGCAGCACCGACTTCAGCTGCACCAGCATCGTGGGCGGGACGATCTCGGTCAACCCGTACACCGGTGACGGCAGCGACGCGATCTTCGCGAACCCGCCCAACCAGAACCTCGGCGTGCGCTACTTCCGTGGCGTCTGCACGGCCGGCTCGGCCGGGGTCGGCGCGTCCTGCAACGACGCGACCGACTGCGGCACCGCCGGTGTGTGCAACGTGACGGCGGCGACCACCGACGACAAGACCCGCTACTCGGTGGTGACCAACGCCGGCAACGACCTGCTCGACCTCTACCGCGGCACGGTCAACACCGCGAAGGGGACGCGCAACGGTCAGATCTGGCTGCTGAACCACCCGAACGGAGCGGCCTTCGTCCAGCACCTGTCTTTCGTGACGAACGCCAACCCCGGGAAGCAGTACGCCAACTTCCTCGACCAGACGGCGGATCCGAATCCGGCGGTGGGCGCGGCGCAGTACTACCTGGCGGTGGGTCACGCTCCGGGCGGCAACCCCGTCAACGCGCTCGGCTGTGCCAACCCGGGTGTCTGCGGGAACGCGGGCTGGTGCACGCTCGGCACGCTCGCCGGCTCTCCGTGCAACACGACGGCGGACTGCGGTGGCGGCACGGGCGTCTGCACGATCCGCAGCACGTACTGCACGCAGGATGGCGGCAGCGGCGACCTCGGTGGCTGCTCGCGCCACCAGGTCTGCGCCGGCGGCACGAACGTCGGGCTGCTGTGCCTGGCCACTGCGGATTGCCCCGGGTCCACCTGCCCGGCAATCCCGGCGTCCCCGGCCGGCACCTGCTTCAACGTCCAGTCCGGCCTGCCGGCCAGCGGCTGCCTGCCTCCGGGCAGCACGAAGCGGCTGGTCGACCAGGCGTCCGTGCTGGCGCCGTAACAGCCCGTCTCACAGGGCGTCACAACCCAGGGGGCCCCTTCGGGGGCCCCCTTTTTTTTTCATCGTGCACCTGAGAATGGAGACCTCGGCCCAGGGGAAGAAAAGCGGCCAGAGCCTCCAGGGGAGCGGCCTAGAAGGCCAGCTTCAATCGATGCCGGGAGTTGGTTTCGTAGAGCGGACTGGGCCAGAGGCGACGATCGAGGTGCCCCCAGGCTCGCGCGCCAGGCCGAGGTGCATGGCCGGGGTACCGCTTCGGGCGAGGCGCTCGGTTCTCTTCTTGACGAAGTGCAACGTGCCCCGGAGATTGTGGAGTCCCCAGTAAGGAGGGGATCTCGTCCGGATCTGCTTGGAATTCCGGGACTTGAGGGGCTCGTTCAGCTCCTGCCCGTTGTGACTTGGGTCAAGGACGCCTGCTGCGGCCGGGGTCAGGACCGCCCAACCATTGGATAACCCCGCCTGGGCGGCAAAGGAGCTTGAAAGGCTGCACGCCCGGCGAGCGCCGTCGGGGGTCGTGCCCGCATCGACTGGCCTCATTGACCTCGCGCCCTCGGAACTGCTGGTTGACCGCGGTTTTCACCCGATCGGCCTTTCCTCGCGTTCGCCGGCGAACACTCCCGGACCAGCCCCTTGCCGCGAGAGTCCCCACAATCTCGCGTGCACGTTGGACGAAGTGGCGCCACACGGCGGTCAGGAACATCTGTCCCATGACGGCGTTGAGCCGTCGGCCGAACGCGATCGTCTGCCGGCGCTGATGCGCCAGGGAATGCCGGAGGATCTTGTGCAGCAGATCCACCGGGAACAGGCGCTCGTCGCGCCGCCGGGCCGCATCGCTTCTCGCTGATCCTTTCGGACCTCGCGCCGGATTGGGATACCCCTCGGGGATGATCGCCCGCTCGAGGCACCGGTCACGCAGGGCACGGTCGTAGGCCTTGGGGCCGTCCCCGATGACCGTCACGGTTGCTCCCGCCGAAGTCACGTCCCGCAGACGCCGGAAGACCCTCCGGGTGGAGGCGACATAGCCTCCACGACGGGATCGCCGCGGGCGCTGGTTCACACGGCGGCGCTGAACCGGGCTCATCTGCCCCGAACGCCGGTGCGGTGCCGGATCCAGGTCAGAGACGAACCAGGACTTCGATCCGACCAGCGTCCCCACGCCGAAGAGATAGTCCTGGGTGAATACGTCTCGAAATGATCGAACACGAACGCTTCAGTCCAGCCGCGCGCAAGGTCACGCCGCGCCAGCGCCATCAGAAGAATGCCGGGCGTGCCCGCTTGCGGCGTTCGCCGACGAACGCTTCGCGCCCTCAGCATCCGGACTCGTTCACCACATTCTCGGGTTCACGTTGGAGGAGGAGAAAGAGGGTGAGGGCGAGAGCGGCGGCGGGGAAAGCGACGGTCCACCACGCCCCCGCCGCCACCCCCCGCCCCTCCCCGATCATCTGCCCCCACGAGGGAACCGGGGGCTCGACTCCGAGCCCGAGGAAGCCGAGCCCCGACTCGATGAGGATGGCCTGGGAGACGCCGAAGGCGGCCTGCACGAGAAGCGGGGTGGCCAGGAGCGGCAGGAGATGGCGGCGCGCCGCCTGCCAGGGTGCGGCGCCGCCGGCGCGCGCTGCGAGCCAGAACGGGGCCGCCTGCAGGCGCATGGTCTCGGCGCGCACGAAACGCGCCGCGGAGGCGGTGCGTCCGGCGGCGATGGCGAGCAGGATCGGGAGGAGGCCACGCTGGCCTGCGGCGGCGACGAGCGTCAGGGCGAGCAGGAGGGGAGGAAAGCACCCGAGGATTTCGATCACGCGTCCCAGGACGAGATCCGCGGCGCCCGGCCACAGCGCCGCCGCCCCGCCGAGGAGGAGGCCCAGCAGCAGGGCCAGGAGCGTCGCGCCGAAGCCGATCGCGACCGAGGCCCGCGTTCCGTGCAGCAGGCGCGCAAGGACATCCCGCCCGAGGACGTCGGTCCCGCACAGGTGGACGGGGGAGGGCGCGCTCAGGCTCTCGTCGAGATGGACGCGGCGCTCCGAGTGCGGCACCGGGGCCGGTATCGTCAGCCGCGCCGACCCGAGGGGCAGGTCGAGGAGCGGCTCCTCGGAGGCGAGGCACGGCGCGAGCAGGGCCAGGATTCCGAGACACGCCAGCCGCCGGAGCGCCCGGACGGGGGTGCGCGAGGGACCTCCTGACGGACTCAGGCGGGTCCTCCGGCCGGGCGCATCCGGTCCGTCGCGCCGGCCGCGCGCGTCCGGTCGGGCAGGCGTTCGCGGAGGCGCGGATCGAGCGCCGGATAGATCAGGTCGACGAGGAGCTGCGCGGCCAGGACGGCGGTGCCCGAGAGCAGGAGCAGCGCCATCGCGACCGGGGTGTCCCGACCGAGAACCGCCTGCACCATCACGCGTCCGACTCCCGGCCAGGAGAATGCCTCCTCGACCACGACGCTGCCGGCCAGGAGCGACGGGATCAATCCGCCGAGAAGCCACACGAGCGGCAGCGCCAGGGCGGGCGCGAAATGGCGCAGGAGAGCCGTTCCGCGCAGGCCGCGCGCGCGGGCGGCGGCGACCTCGGCGCCGGGAAGCGCCTGCGCGAAGGCGTCCCGGGCGTAGCGGGCCGCGAAGCCCCAACCGGCCAGGGCCAGGCAGAGCGCCGGCAGCACGAGGTGGGCCAAAACCGACAGCAGCGAGGCGGGGAGCAGCAGGGTGGCCGCGCCGCCCCCGGGGGGGAGCGCGTCGCGTCCCGTTCCCTCCAGCGGGAGCCAGCCGAGCCGCACCGAGACGAGGCCCTGCAGGACCAGCGCCGCCACGAAGGGAGGGATCACCGAGACGGCCACGAGGCCCGCGCCGGCGAGGCGGGCGGCGGGCGAGCGGGGGCGCCGCGCCTGCGCCAGCCCGAGCGGCAGCGCGACGGAGTACAGGGCGGCCACCGCGGCGGCGTTGAGCAGGATCGTCCAGGGCAGGGCGTCGCCGACGATGCCGGCGACGGGCCGGCCGTCGCGCAGGGATCGGCCGAGATCGCCCCGCGCCGCCCCAGCCAGCCAGTCGGCGTAGCGCGCGATCACGGGACGATCGAGCCTCAGCTCGGCACGCAGGCGCGCCTCCGCTTCCGCGGAGAGGGGCGCGCCCCCTTCCAGTCGCGCGGCGATCGGATCCCCCGGGAGCACGCTGAGAATCAGGAAGGAGAGAAGACTGACGCCGAGGAGGGTGGGAAGGGCGAGGAGCAGGCGCCGGGCCGCGTAGCCCGCCATGCGGTCAGCGTCCCCCGGAAGCGGGTCGGATCGCGAGGGCGCCGGGAACGTGTCCGAGGATGCCCTGCGGTGAAGGCTCGGCTCCCTCGAAGCGGTTGTTGAGGGCGCCGACGACCGAAGGGGAGAACAGCGTCGTGTACGGCTGCGCCTCGTCCAGCCGCGCCGCGATGCGGCGGTAGACCGCGTCGCGGCGCGCGGGTTCCAGCTCGCGACGACCTTCGTCGAGCCAGCGGTCGACCTCCGGGTCGCGGTACGCGGCGTAATTCTGTCCGCCGATCTGCGACGAGTGCAGCATCCCGTACAGCGAGTCGGGATCGGGGGAGGGACTGAAGCCCGAAAGGGCCGCTTCGAACTGTCCGCTCTTCAGGCGCGACCAGAGGGCGGGCCAGTCGAGTTTTTCCACCCGCATCTCGACGCCGATCCGCCGCAGCGCGTCCTGCGCCACCTGCGCGAATTGCACGTGGTCCTCGCCCCCGGCGAACACCAGCAGGGTGAAGCGGAACGGGCGCCCGCCGCGGGAGCGCAGTCCCGTGCGTCGATCGAGGCGCCAGCCGGCCTCGTCGAGCAGCCGCGCCGCCCGGTCCGGATCGAACGGGGGTGCCGCCGCTCCCGGCGCGCCGGCCGGGCCGGCCGCCGCGACGGAACCGGTGGGCGCGATGGAACCGGCGGGCGCATTGGCCGCCGCGGCGGGGCTGGATGTCGCGGGAGCCGGGGGCGCCTCGGGCAGGAGGAGCGAGAGCGGGTTTCGAACCGGCGACCCGAGGCCCCGCAGGACCGAGCGGATGTAGCCCTCGCGGTCGAGCGCCGCGCCGAGCGCCCGGCGGACCAGCGGGTCGGCGAAATAGGGGTTGGATCCGTCGCCGCGCCAGGCGATGTAATAGAAGAAGAGCGGGGTGAAGGTCAGCACCTTGTAGCGGGAGACGAAGGCCGGATCCTGCCGGCGCGTGCCCCAGGCGTTGGCGGTGATCTTCGTGTAGTCCGTGTCGCCGGCGAGCAGGGCCAGGAGCGACGTGTCGAGAGACGGCTGGAAGCGGAAGACAAACTCGTCGATCTCCGGACGCTCGCCCCAGTAGTCGTCGTTGCGGCGCAGGACGATGCGGTTGCCGGCGTCCCACGCCGCGAAGCGGAACGGACCGGCCCCGATCGGGGCGCGGTTCTCGGGAGCCGTCTCGAAATCGACGCCGCGGTAGCGGTGCGCCGGCAGGACGGGGATCTCCCAGGTCCGGAGCGCCGGCGCGAACGGCTCGCGGTACCGGACGACCACGGTCCGCGCGTCGGGCGTGGTGACGCTCTCGACCGGCAGGAAGCCGTCGAGCCGTCCCACCGCCTTGCTCTTCGGATCGATCACCCGCTCGTAGGTGAACAGGACGTCCTCGCTCGTCAGCGGCCGGCCGTCGTGGAAGCGGACCCCGGCGCGCAGGTGGAAGGTGAGGGTGCGGTGATCCGCGGACCAGTCCCACGATTCGGCCAGGCGGGGCACGGTCGCCAGGTGCGAATCGTGATCGACGAGGAAGTCGCTCAGCAGGCGCTCGACCAGCATCGAGGCGGCGTCGGTCGCGGTGACGAAGTTCAAGGTCGTCGGCTCGGTCTGCATCGAGAAGACGAAGCGCGCCGGGGCGGCGGGAGCCGCGGCGCGGCACGCACCGACCAGGAGCGCCGCAAAGGCGACGAGCGCGACGGCGAAAAGGCGGCGCATCGGACGCCCCGAGCGCGCGGCGCGCGCGACGGACGCGGGGGGCGAGGCCGGATCGGTCATTCGCTCGTGAAGGTCGTCTTGCCGGAGCCGACGTTCCCGAGGAGATCGATGACGCGGACGATGACCGTGTGCTCGCCGGGACGCAGGCCCTCGAGCGCCTGGGTGTAGGTCTCGGCGCGCGAGTCGCTGGCCCCGTCGGCTGCGGCGAGCGGCGTGAAGCGGGCCGCGTCCACGGAGACGTCGGCGCGGGCGACGGGCCCGAACGTGTCGTTCGCATTGACCTCGAGGGTCGCCGTCCCCTTCGATCCCTTGCGCACCGAGACCTGGACCAGGGGCGGGGTGTTGTCCACCAGGAACGCCTCGGTGGTCAGGCTGGCGGTGCGCGCCTGGTCGCCCGGGTTCGAGGGACTGTCGGTCGCGTCCACGCGGATGCGGTACAGGCCGTCCGGCAGCGACATCGACTCGAACGCGAACGAGGTCTCGCGCAGCCCGCGGACGAGCGGCTTCCAGGCCGATTCCCCGTCGCCCCGGAACCACAGGTCATAGGCGAGCGTGTCGCCGTTCGGATCGTCCGACTCCCACTCGAGCGCCCGCATGCCGCGCTGGTAGATCTTTTTCCCGTCCGCGCCTCCTTCGGAGCGGCCCGGCGACGGAGCGGTGCGGAAGCCCGTGTACGCCAGGGAGTCGGGGTCGGCCTCGGGAATGCCGCTCCCGGATCGTTCCCGCACCACGCCGGGACGCAGGAGCTCCAGGTGGCGCATCACCGGCGGCAGGTTCGACTGCACGTAGGTCACCGACACCGACGAGAGCGTGGGCCCGTCGGATCCCGCCTTGCGCTCGAGCCGCGCGCGCCACTGCAGATAGCGCCCGGCCGGGCTCGCGATGGCGCTGCCGTCCGCCGACGCGTACGGGGTGCTCCAGTCGCTCCAGGTGTCGTCGGGGGCGGCGCTGTTGCCGGTGCGCGTGCTGATCTCCACCTTCGAGGATGCCGGCGTGGTGGCGCGCCAGCCGATGCGGCCCCAGCGCGCCACGGTGACGGCGTCCTGCGGGGCCGACAGGTAGGCGCCGCTGTCGGCCTGCGACGGGTCGAGGCGGTACAGCCGGCCGATGTTGCTCGCCGCGACCACGAGCTCGCGTCCCGCGACGGCGATGGCGGTGACCTGCGACGAGGGGAGCCGGGCGATCTGCGTCGACTGCTGCGGTCCGGTCAGGACGCGCAGCCGGCCCGGCTCGCCGGTGCCGATCACCGGCCGCCCGGCGGCGTCGATGGCGAGCGCGTACGCCACCTCGTTCGGCGACGACCAGAGGGTCACGACCGTCCCGTCCGGATCGACGCGGTACACTTCGCTGCGCGCCGGCGGTCCGCCCGGGGACAGGCTGGCGCTGACGGTCGTCACGGTGACCCGCGCGGTGGGCTCCTCGGAAATTCCCGGCACGGGCACGGGGGGCTGGCCCGGCAGCCCGGCCGGCACCTGCTCCCGCACTTGAGGCGTTGTCTGTGGAATGAGCAGCGGCAGCGGGGGAGTCTCGCCCTCGGAGCCGAGCGCCGCCGCGTAGATGGAGCCCTTCGGGTCCACCGCCACGGCGGCGATCTCGCGAAGCGGCGAGTCGTACAGCACCGACGCCTTCCCCTGCGGCGTGATGCGGTACAGCAGCCCCTTGCCGTCCGAGCCGGCGAGGACGTTGCCCTGCGCGTCCACCGCCAGCGACACGATGTGGAACTCGGGGCTGTCGAAGAAGACCTCCGCCTTCCCCGAGCCGGTCACCTTGTAGATGATGCCGCGCTCGCCGGTCGCGGCGTACAACTCCCCCTTGGGTCCGAGGGCCAGGTCCCAGATGTAGCGATCCTCGGGCTGGTACCAGGTCTCTCCCTTGCCTTCGCCGGTGATGCGGACGATGCGCCCTTCGGGGAGCGTGGCGGCGTAGACGGTGTCCCCACGGTCGACAGCGAGCGCGCGCACCGCCAGCTCGCCGGTCTCGTACCAGGCGGACCCGGTTCCTCCCTTCGGGATGCGGTAGACGGTGCCGTTCCGTCCGCCGCCGGCGTAGACGGTGCCTTTCGAGTCCACGGCCACCGACCACAGGAAGGGCTCGCTCGACTGCTCGAGGGCCGGCACGTTGAGGCCGATGAGCGCCGGGCTCAAGGTCAGCTCGCCGGGGGCGCCGACGGCGATCCCGTCCGGCTTGCCCTGCTCGAACTCGTCGAGCGTCTCGACGGTCCAGAGGATGGGGGACACCGCCAGGGCCGGGAGTCCGGCCGAGGTCGCGAGGACGAGCAGGGCCGCCGCGGCGCGGCGCAGGCACGGCATCCGGGTCACGTCATTCCTCCACGTCGATGGGGATGAGGCGGTAGCCGTCGATGGCATAGGGGAGCGACAGCGATTCCTCGGCGACGCCGCGGTACTGCACGCGCAGGACGTTGCCGCGCGTGTCCGGCCGGGCCATCACCTGCGCCACCGACGGCGGCAGGTTCGGCAGGCGCTCGCCCTGGAACACCAGCCCGTTGTCCGCGCGGATCAGCACGGCGTACAGGCGGTCGTTGCGGCGCAGGTGGTTGATCAGCCACACGAGCTGGTGCAGGTCGCGCGGCACGAAGTCGTCCGCCGCCTCCGGGTCGGTGCGCGCCAGCGCCGACGCGTCTCCCACCTGGAGCAGCAGGCGGCCCGGGGGAACCTCGGGCGGCACGGTGATCTTGATCGTGCGCGTCAGCTCGGGGCCGCGGAACGGCTTGAGGCCGATGGAGACCTCGACCGACTCGCCGGCGCGGACGCGATCGCGGCTCACCCAGGCGCGCTCGAGGCGGGCGGTGCGCTGCTCGTCCGAGGTGCCGAGGACGAGGTCGAGCCCGCTGATGCGCACCGCGCGGTACTCGCTGTCGAGGAGGATCTGGGTCAGGAAGGCGACCGTGCCGGAGGCGTACAGGCGCGCCATGTCCCCGGCGAAGAGATTGCGCAGGACGATGTCCTCCTCACCCTCGACATGCAGCGCCGATCCGTCCTTGTAGGTGAAGGACTCGGTCCCGTAGTCCTTCTCCTCGCTGCTCAGGATCGCGTTCATGGCGGCGAAGATCAGATACGGGGCCAGGAACGGGTCGTCCGCCACCTCGAAGACCAGGCGGCGCGGCCGGCCGCGATCCGGCTGCAGCTCCAGGCGCACCGGGATGGTGCGGGCCTTCCTGCCGACGTAGCCGAACACGCCGGTCGACCGGTCCTGGCGGAACACGCCGACCTGGTCGCCGCTCGACGCGAACTTGAAGGAGGACTCGAGCGACGGCATCAGCCCGCTGACCGTCGCCGTCGTCATCGCCAGCTCGGTCGGCCCGAGGTTCAGCAGGGGATGGCCGCAGGCGTAGAGCCGATCGCTGTCGCGGTGCGTCACGGTGCACACCGCGGCGATCTCGAGGTCCCCCGTCACGAGGGCGATGCCGACGCCGCTTCCCGGCACCAGCGGATCGGTGGGAGCGCCGGGGGCGGTTTTCGAGGAGGTTCCTCCCTGCACCGGCTGCAACCCGGCGCGCAACAGCCCCGGCCGCAGCAGATCGACGATCTCAGGAGGGACGCCGCGCAGCAGCAGCGGGGCGGAGATCGGCGCGAGCCCCTCCGCCGCGGCGCCCGGGGCGAAGCGATCGAAGTACGAGGCGAAATGCGCCGGCAGCGCCGTGGGATCGGCGAGCCAGCGCAGCCCCGAGGCTCCCGCCGCGTCGGGCAGGCGGCCGGCGGCCCGCGTCTGCGGCGGCTCGCGCGTCTCGATGCCGAGCATCTCCTGGATCGGCACCACCCCGGCGATCGGCTCGCGCGCGAAGCCCCAGGTGTAGGCGACCGCACCCGCCAGCCGGCCGTTGAAGTACACGGGGCTGCCGCTCATGCCGGCGAGCACGCCGGTCTCCTGCAGGGGGCCACCCGAGAGCCGCGTCAGGATGAGATTGCGCCGCGGGGCGATGTTCTCGAGAGTGCCGAGCACTTCGACCTTGAATTCGTCGATGCGCGTGCCGGAGAAGACCGTCCGCCCGACCCCCGACATCCCCGCCTTCACTTCGCTGAACGGCAGGATGTCCTGGGCCCGGGCCACGCCCGGGAAAGCCAGGAGCCCGAGGAGCGCCACGCGGTGGAGAGCGGAGGAAAAACGGGAGGGCATCGGGTTACATCCGGTCCGGGATCGGGATCCCCATGAGCGCGCAGGCGCGCCGCATCTGCATCACGAAGAGCCAGGTCAGCGCGACGCGGCAGGCGCGCCAGCGCGGGTCCGCCTCCTTCATGACGGGGTAGCGGTGGTAGAAGGTGTTGAAGCGCTGCGCCAGGGTGAACGCGAACTTCGCCAGGACCGACAGCTCGAGCGACGCCCCGGCCTGCGACACCGCCTCGCGGAAGCGCGCGATCATGTGCGCCAGCGCCCAGTGCTCCTCCGCGTCGGGGCCGTCCGGCACGTCGAAGCCGCCCTCGAGGGCCATCCGCGCCGCGTCGGTCGTGCCGGGGCCGCCCGCGGCCTGCATGCGCTCGAAGATCCCGGCGGCGCGCACCGCCGCGTACTGGAGATAAGGCCCGGTCTCCCCCTCGAACGACAGCGCCTCGTCGAAGTCGAACGCCAGGACCTTGTTGCGGGTGAACTTGATCATGAAGTAGCGCAGCGCCCCGACGGCGATGGCGCGCGCCAGGGCCGAGGCCTCGTCCGCGGACAGCTCGGCGTGGCGCGCCTGCACTTCCTTCTGCGCCTGGGCCGTGAGCGCGTCGATCAGATCGTCCGCCTTGACCCCGAGCCCCTTGCGCCCCGACATGCCGACGTACGGGCGGGAGCGGTCCGCCTCGGACAGGGGCACCCCCAGGCGCTCGGCGCTCTTCGGCGTCAGCGCCACCATCTCGTAGGAGAAGTGCACGGACCGGGAGGCCTCGTCGGCGTGGCCGAGCGACTTGAGCCCTTCGGCGACGATCGCCTGCAGGTACGACTGCCGCACGTCGATGACGTTCACCACGCGCCGGGCCCGCCCGAAGCGGGGCGTTTCCGTCGCCCCGGGGCCGCTGGTCGAGGTCCAGACGCGCCGCCCGTCCGGCTCGGTCCGGAAGACGTCGTAGCGGAAATCGCTCGGCAGGAGGCCGAACTTCCACATCTGGTAGGCGATGTCCTTGCCGACGTAGGTGACGGTGCCGTTGCTGCGGACCAGGATCTTCTCCGCCTCCTTCAGATCGGGGAAGCGCTCCTCGTCGAGCGCCATCACCCAGCAGCCGGCCCGTTCTCCCGAGGCCACCTGGACGATCGCCTTGCGGTCCTTCAGGAGCTCGAAGGCGGTCTCCCAGAAACGGTACGCCAGGATGTCTCCCTCCCACGGGAGCAGGTCGTAGTGCACCCCGAGGCGCGCCATGGTGTCGAGGTGACGGGAGACGATCGCGCGCGTCAGCCAGGCGGCGAAACGGCCCGTCTCTCCCTCGCGCCGCTCCAGGCTCTTGAGTGTGTCGGCTTGCAGCGCCCGGCGCTTCGGGTCGGCCTCGTACCATTCCCCGACCCGGGCGTAGAGATCCCAGCAGAATTGATCGATCGGCTCGCGGATCGCCTGCGCCTGCTCCAGGCCCATGCCGAGGAGCTCGCGGAAGCCGATGAGCACGTCGGCGACCTGCACGCCGGTGTCGTCGATGTAGTTCTGCACTTCGACGTCGTTCCCGAGGAAGCGCAGCACGCGCGCCAGGCTGTCGCCGAGCACGGCATTGCGCAGGTGGCCGATGTGCGCCGCCTTGTTCGGGTTGATGTTGGTGTGCTCGACGATGATGCGCTCGCCCCTGGGCGGCGCGGCGGCGGTGTGCAGGTCGCGCGCCAGCGAGCGCAGCGCCAGGTCCCGATCGACGAAGAGGTTCAGGTACCCCGCCCCGCCGATCTCCACCCGCCTCAGCCAGGGGAGTTTTGGGAAGCGATCGCACATCTCCTGGGCGATGGCGCGCGGCGGGCGCTTGAGCCTGCGGGCCAGCTCGAAGGGAACGGGGGAGGCCAGGTCCCCCATGGCAGGCTGCGGGGGCCACTCGACGACGATCTTCTCCGGCCCGGGGCCGTAAAGAATCGTCACCTGCTCGCGGATCGCCGCGACGCACTCGTCCTTGAACCCCTCCACCTTGCCTCCGGCCGGCGAGTCTATCACGCGGCAGGAGAAGGGGTTTCGGCGCGCGCCGGGGTGGTCCGGTAAGATGCGCGCCGTGACGTGCGACGCGATTTCCAGCCCCCGGGTCCGGTCCTGTCTGGGCCTCCTCGTCCTGCTCCTCGCCGCCTGCCCGCGCGGGGAGCGGCCGACACCCGGCGGGAGCCAGGCAGCGCCAGGACAGGACGAAGCCGGGCCGGCCACCGGGATCGCCGCTCCCGCAACCCCCGAGGCCGCGGCCGTCGAGGGGATGCGGCTCCTCCGGAGCGGCGCGCCCGAAGCGGCCGAGCCTCATCTGCTGCGCGCCCTGGCCGCGCACCCGCGCGACGCGCGCCTGCTCGAAGCCCTCGGTCAGATCGACGCGCGCACCAATCGCTTCCGGCAGGCGGAGACCATGTTCCGGCAGGCGCTCGACGCCAGCCCGGATTCCGCCGGCGCGCGGCTGGGGCTGGCGAAGCTCCTCGGCGATACCGGGCGGGACGCGGAGGGGATCGAAGTCCTCGCACCGCTCGTGAAGGCGCACCCCGACGTCCTCCCGGTGCGCCTCGAGCAGGCGCGGCTGCTGCTGAAAAACGGCGCGGCGGCGGAGGGTCTCGCGGCGGCCCGCACCGCCGCGGCGCTCGATGCGCGCTCCGCCGAGGCGCAGTACCTCGTCGGTCTCGGGCTCGAGGGGACCGGAGGTCGGACCGCGGCACTCGAGGCGTTCGAGCGCGCCGCCGAGCTGGACCCTTCGCATCTCGGCGCCTGGAGCCACATCCAGACGCTCGCGGCGCGGCTCGGGCGCAAGGACGAATCGAACCGGGCCGCCGAGCGTCACGCGGCGGCCCTCCTCCGGAGCCGGGTGGACGAGCGGGTGCGCGGTCACCGCGTGAAGGCCGTGGAGGCGTTCAACCGCCAGGACTACCCGGCGGCGCTCGAGGAATTCCAGTTCATCGTCAAGGAGGACCCGTCCGATCCGCAGGCGCAGCTCTTCCTCGGGTCGTCGCTCCTGGCGCTCAACCGGCGCGAGGAGGCGCGCGCCGCGATCGAGCGGAGCCTGGCGCTCGATCCGCGGGGCGAGCGCGCCTGGCTCGAGATGGGACGCCTGCTGGCGTACGAGAACCGCCTGGACGAGGCGATGCAGGCGCTGCGCAAGGCCTCGGAGATCAACCCGGAGTTCCCCGAGCCGCACTATTTCCTGGCCGGCATCCTGCAGGCGCGGGGCGACGGGGAGGCGTCGCGCGCGGAGATGCAGCGCTTCGAGGAGCTGCGCCGCCGATCCCCGGAGGGCGGCATGCAGGTCGTCGACCCGCGAGGATCGGAGGGCCGGTGAGGCGCGCCGGCCGCATGCGCCGTGGAGCGACGCTCGCCGCGGCGTTTCTTCCCGTGCTCGCCCTCGGGGGCGCGACGGCGTGCCGGCCGAAAACGCCGGCGGCGGAAAAGCCGTCCGCACCCGCGGTCCAGGCGGTCGCCACCGCCGCCCCGGCCTCGGGCGCGACGCCGTCCGGGCCGCCGTGGATCGCCTGGACGGACGTGACGGAGGAGCGCGGCGTGCGCTTCCGGCACGTGAACGGCGCGCGTGGGAAGAAGCAGATGCTCGAGACGCTCGGATCGGGCGTCTGCGTTTTCGACGCCGACGGTGACGGCCGCCAGGATCTCTACTTCGTGCAGAGCGGCGCGCTGCCCGGCGATCCCCCCGCGCCGCTGGTGCCGCGCGCCGCGCTCCTGCGTCATGCAGGCGGGCGCTTCGAGGATGTGACCGAGGCGGCCGGTCTCGCCGACACCGGGCACTACGGCTTCGGCTGCGTCGCCGGCGACATCGACGGCGACGGCGATCGCGACCTGTTCGTCGCGGGATTCGGCGGCAACCGCCTCTACGTCAACCAGGGGAACGGCCGGTTCGAAGAGCGCGCCCGCGCCGCCGGGGTCGCGGGCGGCGGCTGGTCCACCAGCGCCACCTTCTTCGACGCCGACCGCGACGGCGATCTCGACCTGTACGTCGCGCGCTACGTCGTCTACGACATGCAGCAGGACCTGTACTGCGGCGAGAACCGCCCCGGTTACCGCACCGTCTGCCATCCGAAGAACTTCGACGCCGAGCCCGACCTGTTCTACCGCAATCGCGGCGACGGCACGTTCGTCGAGGCGACGCACCCCGCCGGTCTGGACGAGCACAGCGGCAAGGGGCTGGGCGTGGTCGCCGGCGACATCGACGGCGACGGCGACGACGATCTCTACGTCGCCAACGACGACACGCCGAATTTCCTCTGGCGCAACCGCGGCGACGGGACCTTCGAGGAGATCGGCCAGGCGGCCGGCGTGGCGCTCTCCGAGGACGGCGTCCCGCAGGCGGGGATGGGAACCGACATGGCGGACTACGACAACGACGGCCGCCCCGATCTCTTCGTCACCAACCTCGCCGAGGAGACCAACGAGCTGTACCACAACGACGGAGACGGCGGGTTCTCGAACCGCACCTCGGCCTCGGGCCTCGGACCGCCCTCCCTCCTGATGCTCGGCTTCGGAACCTTTTTCTTCGACGCCGACTTCGACGGCCGCCTCGACCTCTTCGTCGGCAACGGCCACATCATCGACAACATCGCCCAGTACAGCGACACGATCACCTTCGAGATGCCGAGCCAGCTTTATCGCAATCGCGGGGACGGCCGCTTCGAGGTCGCGCCCGCCTCAGGCCCATTCGCGGGGCGCTATGTGGTGCGGGGCGCCGTGCCGTTCGATTTCGACGACGACGGCGACGAGGACATCGTCCTGTCGCAGAACGATCGCATCGCCCTTTTGTGGCGCAACGACGGTCCTGCCGTCCTGCGCCCGCTCGTCGTCACCCTCGAAGGCCGCCCGCCGAACCACGACGCCATCGGCGCCGTCGCCAATCTCGAGACCGCGGGCTCCCGCCAGACCCGCTTCGCGCGCACCGGAATGTCCTACGGATCCCAGGGAGACCGCCGCCTCTTCTTCGCCGTCGACCCGAAGAACGCCCCGTTCCACCTCCTCGTCCGCTGGCCCGGCGACAAAGCCGCCGAACGCTTCGACATCCCCACCCCGGGCCCGGTCACCATTCGACAGGGCACGGGGCAGCGCCCCACCCGATAACGAAGCGTTCTACGAGCAGAACGACCCGCGTCGACCCGTCTGCGCTGAGCGTTTCCACTCTCGCTCGAGTCGGAGCGCGTGTTCTCGTCTCAGCGGTTCATCACGATTGGCGGTCGGCGGGTGAGAGGGTGGTGACTCAGGAGTCGTAGTGAAAGTGCTGGGGCGGCTACCGCGCCGTTTCGACTCGCGCAGAAGCCGTGTGAGAGCGTTCAGCGAGGCCCAGGGAGGTGAGCCCTTCGACCTGGTAGTAGTAGCGGCGCCCCGGCCGCACGGCGTCGTCGGCGAAGAGATAGCCCACGTCGGCCCCGCCGTCGCCGTACGCGGGGACGGCGACGCCGTTGAGGCGCACGAACGGTCCCGACGGGGACTCCGAGCGGTAGATGTTCCATCCCAGGAGGCCGCGCTCGGCGGCGGTGGTCCATTCGAGGACGATGCCCCGTCCGAGGGTGGTGGCGGAGAACGCCGCGAGATCGAACGGCGCGCGGGCGTCGAGATCGAACCGGACGTCGAAGCGGGTGGACCCTTCCTCGGCCGCGGTCGCCTGGTTGCGCAGGACGATCCACGCTTCGAGAGCGTCGGTCCAGGGCACCGCCACGGTGGCGGTCCCGGAGTCGAGGTCCACCGGCACCAGCACCGGGCGCATCCCTTCGGAGCGATAGAACACCAGCAGGTCGGCGCCCGGATGTCCGCCGCGCGCCTCGATTCCGAAGGTCAGCGAGCCGCGCAGGCGATCGGCGGGCAGGCGCAGGGCGAGGGTGCCGGTCGGAGCGAGGGGATCGAGCGGCCCGGCATTGCCGGGTACGGTCCCGGCGACGGCCGTCAGCGGGGCCTCGGGGAGATCGCGGGCGGAGGGGTAATGGGCGCCGTCGTCGCGCCGTCCCGTGAACAGGTTCCACACCGCCAGCTCACGCAGCGCCTGCTCGATCGGCATCCCCAGGCGCCGGCGCAGCACGGCATCGGCGGCGGCGAGCGGCTCGACGCGCAGATCCTTCTGCGCCTGCCAGATCTGCCGGACGATCGACGGGTCCGAGGCGCGCTCCGACAGGAACAGCGGGAACAGCAGGCCTCCCTGCATGGCCGAGGTCAGGTCGGTGTCGAGCCCGTCCGCCGCGTGCTCGAGGCGCGCCGCGATGGCGCCGCGCTGGGCGTCCCGATCCCCCGACCCCTCGAAGGCGAGGAAGGACGCGGTCGCCTCGCTCCACCATTCCGGGGCGGCGCCGAAGTCGGCGAGGCTCAGGTGCGCCGCCTGGTGGAGCACCGCGGGAAGGATGCGATCGCGCGTCAGGCCCGAGTCGATGACGATGCCGCGCGCGCCGCGCACGCCCGGCGACGGGAGCAGGAACCCCTCGAGGCCGGCGCCGAGACGGGTCACGAAGACATGGACTCGATCCGGACCGGGAGCGGGGTCGGGCCAGCCCAGCGTCGCGGTCAGGTAGGACCGGGAGGTGACCAGCGCCTCCGCCACGCGCGCCACCCACTCGGGGTCGATGTCGCGCCCGGATGGCGTGGCCTGGATGTGGATGGTGAAGCGGCCGTCACGGGTCGGCACGACACGCTGATCGCCCGGGCCATGCGCGAGGAGCGCCAGCACGGCACGCGTTCCTTCCGTCGGCTCACCGGCCGTCAGCCGGTCCACCAGCGGCGTCGCGCAGGGGGCGGGGGCGGCTTCGGAGGAGGCCAGCCAGGCGACAATCCCACCGGGTGCCGAGGCGGCCGGAAGGCTCGAGGGGCCCGCTTCGCGAGCGGCCCGCGCCATGTCGCCGAGACGCACCTCACCCTCCGCGGCGAAGGCCGCGGACGCGGAAAACAGCAGAAGTGCGCTCAGGGCGGAGAATCGGCGCCTCAAAAGGTCTCCCAAGGCTTCCCGAATTCTGCAATATAAGGTACAAATCATTGAGGGTCAAGGGATTCCAGCAATCGGGCTGGTGCGGGGCGGTCTCCGCGATCCGATCGCATTGGCGATCGGGGACGGGCCGCAACCCCTGTATAGAATGACCCGCGTTCGTCGAGGACTTGGCCGTGCGGGCACCCGGGGTGAATGCGCGCACCATCTTCCTGATCCTGCTGGCGTGGGGGTTGGGGGCGCGGGGAATTCAGGCTCAGACCATCGGGGGTCTGAAGGGGACCGTCACCGACGAAACCGGTCGTCCGCTCGAAGGGGCGACGATCGTCGCGACCAGCACGGATCAGGCCATCAGCGGCCGCGGCGCCACGTCGGACGTGGACGGCCGCTTCCTGATCCCCACCCTTCCCGCCGGAACCGATTACCAGATTGCCGCCGCCTTCCCCGGCTTCGCCCCGGTGACGATGACCGGCATCACCGTCCAGGCCGGGCAGGTCACGCTCGTGCGCATCGCCCTGAGCCGGATGAGCGCCGGACTCCAGGAAACCGTCCAGGTGCACGCCGCGCCGCCGGTGATTTCCCTGCAGGACACGACGGGGCAGTCGCGGTTCACCTCGGAGTTCATCGACGCGCTGCCGCTCCTCGGCCGCAACTACCAGGACCTGCTCTCGCTGGCGCCGGGGGTGAGCGACGTGGACGGCGACGGCAATCCGAACATCCACGGCGCGCGCGACACGGACGTCGTGACGCTGGTGGACGGCGTGTCCACCACCGACCCGCTCACCGGCAAGGTCGGGGCGCAGCTCAACATCGACTCGATCCAGGAAATCGAAGTGAAGACGAGCGGCGCCACCGCGGAGTTCGGCCGCGCCCAGGGCGGCTTCGCGAACATCATCACCAAGTCCGGCGGCAACCAGTTCGAGGGGAACTTCAAGATCTATTACCGCGGCTCGACGCTCGACGGCGACGGCGCCGGCATCGACGACCCGAGCCTGCACGCGGGACTCGGGGAGAACGGCCTGCGCGATCTGAGCTTCCACGACGTGCTGCCCTTCCTGTCCCTCTCCGGGCCGATCTCGAAGGACCGGGCCTGGTTCTTCCTCGCCAGCGAATACGTGCAGATCCAGGAGCCGGTGAATGCGCTGTCGGCGGCCTTCGTCGCGGAGCAGACGGAGTTCCGCCAGTTCGCCAAGGTCACCTGGCAGGTGGCCCCCAACCACCGCCTGGCGTTCTCGATCAACTACGACCCGCAGACCTTCAGGAACCAGGGCCTCAACAGCTTCACCCGTGAGGAAAGCAGCTTCGTCCTCAACCAGGGCGGGCTCGTCGCCACCGCCAAGTGGGTGGGGATCCTCGGCCCCTACGTGTCCCTCGAGACGTCCCTCTCCGGTTTCGACGAGCGCCCCGCGAAGAGCCCCACCCTCGACCCGGACACCAACGGCAACCGGTTCATCTGGGCGGATCGCAACGGCAACGGCTTCAGCGAGGCGAGCGAGTACGATCCGGGCGAGGACTATGACCTGGACGGCGCCTTCGACGTGTTCGAAGACCGCTTTCTCCCCAGGGGTGTCCTCAACCAGCACGAGGACCTCGACGATGACAAGCGCCTGACCCCGCCCAACGCCTGCGAGGGCGCGATGCGGGAGGATGCCGACTGCGACGGTCATCTCGACTTCCAGCGCGAGGATGACAACGGCAACGGCCTGCTCGATCCGGGGGAGGACCGGGACGGAGACAACCGACTGGACGCGGGCACCGAGGACCGGAACCACAACAACCAGCTCGACGACACGCCGCACCCGAGCTCGGACTACCCCTACGGTGAGCGGACGCCGCGCGTGGCCGACCGCTTCTACACCATCGACCAGCAGAGCGGCCGGACCTCGGGCCCGTACTACGAGGATTTCGACGACAAGCGGCAGCGCTTCACCCTGCGGCAGGATCTGACGCTGTTCGTCCCCGACTTCTACGGCAGCCACGACCTGAAGACCGGGATCGTGGTCGAGCGGGAGCAGTACCACAGCAATGCCTCGGGCCGGCCCATCGTCGCCCCGATCGCGCCGGACCCGGATTCGCAGGGGAGCGGCGTCGCGCTCGCCACGGTCCGCACCATCCTGCCGGCCGAGAACGCGGTGAACAACGAGGCGACGAACCTGACGACCGGCGTCTACGTGCAGGATTCCTGGAAGCCGTTTCCCAACCTCAGCTTCGGCCTCGGGGTGCGCTTCGATCGGGAGGCCACCGACTCGTTCGGCTACACCCCGTTCGACCCGCGGGTGCAGCGGGCCCTGTTCGATCGGATCAACGCGCTGCGCGGGGGCGAGCGCACCAAGGAGGAGGACCTGACGCAGGGGAACAACGACGGGATCCGAAGCTTCGGCATCCAGGCCGACCCGTGGTTCGAAGGGTGGTCGGAGAGCGCCATCGGGTGGGACAACACCCCGGTCATGGAGTCGCTGCGCCTCGCCGCCCTGTCGCGGCTGACCCGGCACCATCTCAGCTCGACCATTCTGTCGGCGCAGCTCAGCACCCTTTTCCCCGAGCTGCGCAACGGCGGCGAGGTGACCACCGACCGGCTCGCGCAGCTGGGCATCCAGGCCCAGGGCAAGGAGCCGTTCCGTCTCACCAACAACAACCTGGCGCCGCGGCTGTCGGTGGCGTGGGATCCGTTCTCCGACGGCAAGACCAAGCTGTTCGCCACCTGGGGACGCTACTACGACAAGCTGTTCCTCAGCACCATCGTCGGGGAAGAAGGTCCGGACAACGTCAACCGGTACTACGTCCTCGATGACGACGGGGTGACGGGACTCGGCGTTCCCAACCGGATGATGGGCACGCCCATCTCCAAGGCCCCGCCTTCGGCGACCCAGATCGATCGCGGCCTGCAGACGCCCTGGAGCGACGAGCTGACGGTGGGGTTCGAGCGCGAGCTGGCGCCGGAGCTGTCGCTGTCGCTCACCTACGTCTCGCGCAACTACCGCCAGCAGCTGCAGGACATCGACATCAACCATTCCATCCGCTACACCCCGGACGGCAAGCCGGTCGACCTGCTCGGGCTGCTGCCGTCGGACAACCCGGACGCCATCACCGATCCCGGGGCGCGTCTCCCGGACGGCCGTCCCGACCTGTTCATCAACGATTTCTTCTTCAACCAGATCCTGCGCGTCGGCAACTTCAACCAGGCGCGCTACCGCGCCGTCATCGTGGAGATGGTCAAGCGGCTGTCGCGCAAGTGGGAGGTGCAGGGCTCCTACACCTACTCGCGGGCGCAGGGGGCGGCCGAGGACTTCCAGTCGCGCCTGGGCAACGACCCCTCGACGGTCGAGTCGGAATACGGCTATCTCGATTTCGACCAGCGCCACGTCGTCAAGCTGAGCGCCGGGCTGTTCCTGCCGCGCGACTGGCAGCTGGGGCTCACCGCGTCCTGGGGATCGGGGCTGCCCTATTCGATCGTCTCCAAGTTCTTCGCGCTCGACAACGTCGGCTACCAGCAGTTCCGCACGCGCTACGGCGAGACCATCGTGAATTCGACGCACCAGGTCGAGTGGCTCAGCGAGCCGCGCAACGACCACCGCAACAACGCCGTGCTCAACCTCGGGGGGCGGGCGCGCAAGACCTTCGTGCTCGGGCGCAACACCGCCGGGATCTTCCTGGAGGTCTTCAACATCCTCAACACCGACGATCTGCACCTGGTGTCGTACGAGGTGTCGCCGATGAAGAACCAGGGGATCGACACGCCGAACGGGCAGGGACCCCTGCAGCTCAACGGCACGCGCGGGTTCGGACGCCGGTTCCAGGTCGGCTTCCAGATCGACTTCTGATTCCCCGGCGCCCGT
>Ga0134121_10001646_pt1 | contig 20732 bp, 15 predicted proteins | sample KB301_FD_96463 | JGI IMG/M metagenome (GOLD analysis project Ga0134121, IMG submission 96463) | Terrestrial soil microbial communities without Nitrogen fertilizer from Kellogg Biological Station, Michigan, USA - KB3-0-1 | ecosystem: Environmental > Terrestrial > Soil > Unclassified ... | reverse complement strand
CCGGAGCAGCAGGAGCGAGCGGCACGGAAGGCACCACAGGCGCACTTGTCTTCGGCAAAGCTTTCAGGATGTTCTCCAGCGTCTTCACGTCAACATCCTTCCGGCTTGGAGGGGAATTCGGGGTTGTGCTACTCGAACCCCGAATTCGAATTTCAGAATTCGGGGTTCGAGTAGCACGGCCCCGAATTCCCCGGCCCCGAATTCCCCATTTGCCTCGCCACCGCTTTATTTCCCCCAGCGCAATACTACAGGGTTGAGGCGCCGGGCGGTCTCCATCAGGCCGTCCCGTACGGCAGGGTGCAGAGGCGGAAAGGGATGCCGCGGTGCGTCGCATTCAATGATGCGGCCGTCCTTCATCAGGGCTTTGGCGGCGAGCAGGCCGCACTGACGGTTCTCGTAATTGATGAGCGGCAGCCATCGCTGATAGGCATTGAAGGACTCTTCCTGGCGGCCCGACGTGTAGGCGTCGACAATCTGGCGGATTCCATCCGGATAGCCTCCGCCCGTCATTGCTCCTGTCGCGCCAGCCTCGAGATCTGCAAATAGCGTGATGCCTTCTTCTCCGTCCCAGGGCCCCTCGATCGCATTGCCGCCAAGCCGAATCAGTTCGCGCAGTTTTGATGCGGTTCCGGGTGATTCAATCTTGAAGTAGGAAACCTGCTCTAGCTCCCTCGCCACCTGTGCAAGAAAAGCGGCCGAGAGTGTGGTTCCGCTGACGGGCGCGTCCTGAATCATCACAGGAATGCGAAGCGCAAAAGAAAGTTCCCCGAAGAAGTCATAGATCCGTTGTTCAGGGACTCGAATGGTTGCCCCGTGATAGGGAGGCATCGCCATCACCATAGCTGCCCCTTCATCCTGAGCGCGCCGGCTCCGTTCGACGCACACGCGGGAGCTGAAGTGCGTGGTCGTAACGATCACCGGCACTCGTCCGGCAACGTGGCCCAGTATCGCGGTGGTCAGGACCTCCCGCTCGTAATCGGAAAGTACGAATTGCTCGGAGAAATTCGCCAGAATGCAGATGCCGTTCGAACCCGCATCGATCATGAAATCGATACAGCGCTTTTGGCTTTCCAGATCCAACTCGCCGGACTCGGTGAAGGTCGTCGGCGCGACCGGGAAGACACCCTTGTATCGTGCGGCAACGAAGCTGGCCATCAAACTACGTCCCGGGTCATTTGCCCATCGACGAGCCGCCAGATTCCGCGAGGGTTCGTATCCTGCAACTCGTGCGGCAGAGCAGCTTGTGGAAAGTTCTGGTAGGCAAGCGGCCGGGCGAATCGAAGAATCGCTCCCGTGCCCACCGAGGTTGACCTCGAATCGGTGGTCGCGGGATACGGCCCGCCGTGTTGCATGGAGGGGCATACTTCGACCCCTGTGGGATAGCCGTTGAAAAGCAATCGTCCCACCTTGTTCTCCAGAATCGAAACGAGCGACGCGTATTCGGCCAGGTCCTCCGGCGTGCCGTGAATTGTGGCGGTCAGATGCCCTTCGAGGTTTCGGGCAATCTCTTCCATCTCGTCGCGCGAATCGCATTGCACGACCACAGTTGCGGGACCGAAAAGCTCCTCGCCCAATTCGCGATGCTTCTTGAAGGCATCTACACCCGTCATGAAAACGGAGGGCTGACCCTCCGTTTTGCTCGGATCGGCAGCCTTGGAGGATTGAGTCGTTTGGACTCCTCCGATGGCCTTCAATCGTTCCGTGCCGGCTTCAAACGATTGAAGAATTCCGGGATAGAGCATGGTCGCCGGCGATGCGTCGGCTATGAACGCTTTCAGCTTTTCTGAGAACTGTGTGAAATCTTCACTGCCGATCCCGACGGTTAACCCGGGGCAGGTGCACAGCTGACCGACACCCACCGTGACAGATGCCTTCATTCCCTGAGCAATCGACTCAGCGCGCTCTTTCAAAGCTCCGGGAAGGACAAAGACTGGATTGACGCTCCCCATTTCCGCATAGAAAGGAATCGGGTCGGGTCGGCTGGCCGCGGCGTCGAAGAGGGCCCGTCCTGCACGCAGCGAGCCCGTGAAGGCGACGGCCTTCACGAGCGGATGTTGGACCACAGCGACCGCCATCTCATTGCGCGTGCTGTGGAGCAGAGAAAAGATGCCTGGCGGCATAGCGGTTGCGAGTGCAGCTTTCGCGATGGCAAGAGCCGTCAGTTCCGATGTTGCCGGGTGCGCAGGATGCGCTTTGACCACAACAGGACAGCCAGCGGCGAAGGCCGAAGCCGTATCTCCACCCGCGACTGAGAATGCCAGCGGAAAGTTGCTTGCGCTGAAGACGGCGACCGGCCCGATGGGAATCAGCATCCTGCGGACGTCAGGTTTCGGCGGTTTGCGATCGGCGATGGCGCGATCGATTCGCGCATCCACCCACGAGCCCTCCCGAATAAGGCCGGCAAACATTCTCAATTGATTGACAGTGCGCGCGCGCTCACCTACCAGCCGTTCCGCGATGGGCAGTCCGGTTTCCGTGCTTGCTGCGGTGAGCAAATCGTCGCCGAGCGCTTCGAGTTCTTCGCCGATGCGTTCCAGGAACGCGGCGCGCTGCTCGGTCGAAATCTGACGAAGGGCGTGAAACGCTTTCTCCGCTGCTGCAAAAGCCAGGTCGATTTGCGCTTCGGTCGCCTCATCAAACCTCGCGAGATTGCCGCGGGCGGTGAAATGTTCGCTAGCTGCGGAGTCGATTACCTCTCCCGCGATGATGTTCCTGCCGTGTAGTTCCATTCTAGTGAGCCACTCCTGAGACGAATCGTTTGGGGCCGGGTGGCGCCTCTAAGCTGAAATTAGGAAACGCTTTTGTGCCACAACCTCATGATTGCAAATCCGGAGGATTTTCTGCATGCTGATTTTACGGCGTACAGGCCGCCACCCGTCCGCGGTAAGGACCGAGTCCACCTGATTGATCTGCAGTAGAACTGGTTCTCGCGAACCTCTTTTGCCCGATGACGCGGACTCCGGGCTTTTAAAGGAGGCTCGTCATGTCTAACCGTCATCTCCCCGTTCGTCCCGATCTCCAGCAACTCCGGCATCAGGCCAAGGATCTGTTGCGCGCGTTCAGGCAAGGAGATCCCACCGCCATTGAAGATCTGCGGAAGCACGGTCCGAACCCAACGGAACCGGCGAACGTGAAACTGGCGCATGCTCAACTCGCCCTGGCGCGTAGCTATGGTGTCCGGACCTGGCCTCGCCTGGTCCTCGCATGCAAAGTTATAGATGCGATCTGGGAGGACCGAAGTGACGAACTGCGCGACCTTGTAATCAAGCATCCCTATTTGCTGGATGAGATGGCGCGCGGCACCGACAGCTGCAACTGGGGCCCGCCGATGACCTATGCGGCGAATCTCGGTCGAGATCGCATCATCGAAGTTTTGCGCGCCCTCGGCGCCAAGGATATCGTTTGGGCCATGGGCCGCGCCGTCCTTCAGGGGCAGATTGACACCGCCCGCAAGCTTCATGCGATGGGCGCCCGGCCGCCGCGTGGATCGGTGATGGGCCCGGCGGAAACGCAGAACGGCGAAGGAATGGAATACCTTCTCGAACTGGGTGGTGAACTTTGCGACGGCGAAGGCGATCCTCTGGCGCCTGTCGCACTGGTCCTCGAGACCTATTGTCGCCATCCCGCAGGTAAACATCGATGCCTCGAATTGTTCGCGGAACACGGCATCGAATTTCCGGACACGCCGGTTATGGCGGTGCATCGCGGCCGCATCGATCTGCTGGAAACCCATTTGCGCCGCGATCCCAACCTGCTCGCGAGAACGTTTTCTCATCAGGAGATCTATCCGCCAGCGCTGGGTTGTCATGCAGACGAATCGCTGGCCCTGACCGGTACACCACTCGCGGGCGCAACCCTGCTGCATCTGTGCGTCGATTACGGAGAACTGGAAATGGCGCAGTGGCTGCTCGCGCATGGTATGGACGCCAACGTCAAGGCTGCTGTTGATGCGAACGGGTTCGGAGGGCACACGGCGTTATTCGGCTGCGTTATCCGATGTGGACTGTTGCGAACGGAGGCTCTGACGAGACTCCTGCTGGATCACGGCGCCAATCCGAACGTGCGCGCCTCGCTGCGAAAGGAATTGCGCGGCGTTGATGACGAAACGATGCATGAATATCGTAACGTGACGCCTTTGGAGTGGGGACGGCAATTTCACGACCAGGGCTTCGTGGATTCGGCAGCGACGAAGCTGATCGCGGAAAGGGGCGGCATATAGCGAGGATACCTTCGACAGCAACCACAACGGTTTGACGTTCGGAATTCGCTAGTCGGAATTCGCGATTTGACATCGTTTCCAAGTCGGGTGTACCGTCCGGCAAATCCTTAACAGACCCATGGCTAGTCATGAGGAGAAATGAATGTCACGATCCGTTCGATACGTATCTCTATGTTTGCTGATTCCTGCGCTCTTGTTGGTTCTGCCGCTGGCTGCTCAAAAAGGCTCGAAACCAGGGCAGTGGTTGTCCTATTCCGCGGAGAACGGTAGCACCGGTTACTCAGCCGTCGATCTCATCAACAGGGATAACGTCAAAACTCTCCAGGTCGCATGGAGCTGGAAGTTCGACAACTTCGGGGCCACCGGCACGGAAGTCACTCCGCTCATGGTCAACGGTATCCTCTATTTTCCGTTGAGTCCGCGCCGCACGATTGTTGCGGCAGATGCGGGCACGGGTGAAACGCTGTGGACATGGCGACCGCCTCAAGACGACCGCGAAACGCGGGCTGCTCGCACCTATGCCCGCGGTGTCGGCTACTGGAAGGATGGTGCGGAGGAACGCATCATCACGATCACCCCGGGGTTCCGGCTGGTCGCGCTGGACCTGAAGACCGGCACGCCCGTTCCCGGTTTCGGACAAAGTGGGACTGTGGATCTTTTTGAATCGCTGGATCTCGATTTTGCGGGCGATCTCATCGGGAGAATCGGCAACAGTTCGCCTCCGGTCGTTTCCAACGGCGTCATCATGGTCGGCCCTGCGTTGACGCCGAACACGCCATCCTACAAGAACGTCAAAGGCGATGTGATGGGCTTCGACGCCCGCACCGGAAAGAAGCTTTGGGTGTTCCATACGATCCCGCGAAAGGGCGAGTTCGGATACGAGACCTGGCTGAATGGATCGGCCGACTATTCCGGAAACGCCGGGGTTTGGGGCCCCTTCTCCACCGACGAGGAACTGGGCTACGCCTATCTGAACGTCGAAGATGCGACCAACGACTTTTACGGCGGCCACAGGCCCGGCTCGAACCTGTTCTCGAATTCGCTGGTGTGTATCGATGTCAAGACCGGCAAAAGAATCTGGCATCAGCAATTGGTTCATCACGACATCTGGGATTACGACATGCCGCCCGCGCCGATCCTTCTCGACATCAATGTCGACGGGCGCCCGATCAAATCTGTCGTGCAAACGGGGAAGCAGGCGTTCGCCTATGTCTTCGACCGAACAAACGGACAACCGGTTTGGCCGATACCGGAAACGCCGGTGAAGCAGACGGATGTTCCCGGAGAATGGACATCACCCACGCAACCGATTCCTTCGAAGCCTCCAGCTTTTGGCCAGCAGTCCTTGAAGGAGAGCGATCTGATCGACTTCACACCGGAATTGAAGCAACAAGCGCTCGCCGCACTGAAGGCGTCCAACCTGCGCTATGGCGACATATTCATGCCGGGATCCCTGGCGAATGCGCCCGACGGAACCCGCGGCACCGTCATGTTCTTCGGCGGCTCGAATTGGTGGGGCGGCAGGGCGGACCCGGAGACCGGTTTTGTCTACATCAGTTCGTCGCCATCAGCCTATGTGATCGCGCTACGTCCGAATACGCCGGCGCCGAATGCTGCAGCTGCGAATCCTGCGCTTCCTCCATTCGATTATGTGACCGGCGGTGGCGCGGCATTTCCGACGCTTCAAGGCTTGAGCATCCTCAAACCTCCCTATGGACGAATCACCGCATACGACATGAACAAAGGCACGATCGCATGGCAGATCGCGAACGGCGACACGCCGCCGAACGTCAAGACTCATGCGCTGCTTCAGGGATTGAATATTCCAAAGACTGGTAGCCCGCGACTGGTCGGACTGATGGTGACGAAGACGCTGCTCTTTGCCGGTGACGGCACAAATCCTCTACTCCATGCCTACGACAAGAAGACCGGTGAAGATATCGCACAGATCCCCATGCCCGGAATGCAGACCGGCGTCCCGATGACCTACCTCCATCAGGGACGCCAGTTCATCCTTGTGCCGGTTGCCGCAAACGCAGCAACCGGCACGACGGCGCAGTTGGTGGCTTATGCGTTGCCCGCACCCGGCGGCGCTGGCGGCGGCCGAGGCGCCCGTGGCGGCGCCCGCGGTGCTGCCCAAGCGGGTCAGGAACCTGGTGCCTCTCCAGCGCCTGCCGCTGCGCCTGCCGCCGGGGGTCGAGGTCAACGGGGACAGCAATAACGCGAGCACCCCGGAGGGGTACAGAAAATCAGCCAGGGGTAAGCGTCCTTCACCCCTTCGGGGTGGGGATGTGCGGTCTACAGGTCGAGCCGTCCGGTGCTGGCCCCAAACTTGTCGGTCTGTGCACCGTAGAACTGCGCGATCGTGAGCAGCAGGTTCGCGGTCGGTTCTTTTTTGGCGACGATGTGGCGATCGCCCTTCAGCTTGCCGTTCGCGCCTCCTATCAGAAGGGCCGGCGGCGTACTGCGGTCGTGGAGGTTGCCATTACTCATGCCGCTGCCGAAGTAGATCAGCGAGTGATCGAGCAGAGTCCCGTCGCCGTCCGGCGTGGACTTCAGCTTATCGACGAAATCGGCTAGCTTGACCATGTGATACGTCGCGATCTTGGCGTACTTGGTCATCTTCTCCGCATCGTTGCCGTGGTGCGAGACGCTGTGGTGAGTCTCGGGAATTCCGAGGTGGGGGTAGCTGCGATCGGTGGGTTCGTGCCCGAGCATGAACGTGAACACGCGGCTGATGTCGCCCTGCAGCGCCAGGTGCATGAGGTTGTAGGTGATCGACAGGTGATCATCGAAGGCTTCGGGCAGGCCGACCGGCGCGTCAGGAATGCCTGTGATCGTGCCAAGCCGCTTCTCCATGCGATCGAGTTGCTGCTCGACGTCGCGGATGTTGCTGAGATACTCGTCAAAGATCCGGCGGTCGGACGCGCCCAGCTTGCCTTTGAGCTTGCGTGTCTCCTCACCGATCGAGTCGAGCAGGCTCTGTCTTTCCTTGAGCCGGGCCCAACGTTCATCGGATGTCCCGGCCTCGCCGAACATTCGCTCGAATGTCACGCGCGGATTGATGCCGACGGGCAGCGGGCTGGTGTCGGTGCGCCACGCCAGGGTGTTGAAGAACGTGCAGGGGAAGCCGTCGCAGGCGCCAACGGAGGTTCCCATGTCCTCGGTGCCCACTTCGATCGATCGCATCGGAGTGTCTCCCGCCACCATGTCTGCGATGTATTGGTCCAACGTCTTCTTCGATTGAATCTTGCCGAACATGTCGCCCGTGCCCTCGCGGTCGGCCGCCGGGCCCACGCCGTTCAGGAACGCGGTGCTGGCACCGACGTGCACAGACTCACCCCACGGGGCCGTCATGTTGCTGATCGTCACAAGGTGCGACCGATGCGGCTCCATCGGCTGCATCACCGGCTTGAACTTGAAACCGGCACCGGCGGCATCGGGATGCCAGGTGTCCGGATAGATTCCGCAGGGGAGGTACACCGTACCGAACCGGAACGGCGTGACGGCAGTCTTCGACTGCGCTGTCAAGGCCGGCGTCATCGCATCGAGCATCGGCAGTGCGATAGTGGCGCCAAACGCGCCACGCAGGAACGTGCGGCGGGACAGGTGCTTCTTCATAATGATCATAGTATTTACTCCCCTTGTTGAGCCGCTTCCAGGCGTGTCCGCATCTGGAACGGCGCGCTCGCGATTATCTCATTAACAACAGTGCTAAGGCGGTAACCGTTCTGTCCTGCCTTCTTGACGATGCGGCGTACGACCGGCATATCGGCCGGTTCGAGGCCGCGACCCAGCGCGTAGACCATCATACGCTCGGTGATCACGGTGACAAAGGCTTCCGGCCGTCCTGCAATCGCCTGCCGCAGCTCGACCGGCCCGCTGAGTTTGGAGCCGTCGGCGAGAACGCCGTTGGCGTCGATCTTCGAGCCGTTGTCCATGGCCGTCCGCCACTGCCCGATAGAGTTGAAGTTCTCGAGCGCGAAACCCGGCGGGTCGATGACCCGATGGCATCCCGCACAAGCGGGGTTCTGCCGGTGCAGTTCGAGCTGATCGCGCACTGACTTCGATAGCGTTTCCTTACCTTTGTTGCTCTCCTCAAGACCCGGCACGTTCGGCGGAGGCGGCGGAGGCGGCGTGTTTAGAAACGTCGTCAGCACGTACACTCCACGGAAGACTGGCGAGGTCCGCGTGGCCAGGGCCGTAAGGGACAAAACGCTGCCGTGGCCGAGCAGGCCGAAGCGATTTGGATCTGTCAGCTTGACCTGTCGGAAGCGCTCGCCATAGACACCTGGAATTCCATAATGCTTCGCGAGCCGTTCGTTCAGGAACGTGTAGTCGGCGGTCAACAACTCCATCGCGCTTCGGTCGTTGCGCAGGATGTAGCCAAAAAGCATTTCGGTCTCTCGGCGGAAGCCCTTCCTGATGTTGTCGTCAAATTCCGGGAACATCAGCAGGTCGGGCGACACCTTGGACTCGAGGTTTCGGAGCTGCAGCCACTGGCCGGTGAAGTTGCTGACGAAGGCGTCTGCGCGTTTATCCGCGATCATCCGCTTCACTTCGGCCGCAAGCACGCCGGGCTGGCGGAGTTGAGCGGACAACAGGTTCTCGTCAGGGATGCTGCTCCACAGGAAGAACGACAGGCGTGACGCCAACTCCACATCACTGACTTGGTGCGCGGCGCCGGGCTTTACAACAGCGGCGTCGCTTTCCATGCGGTAAATAAAGGATGTGCTCGATAGCACGCGAGCCAGGCCTGCACGGATGCCCGCGTCGAACGTCTCGCCGTTCTGACGAGCCTGCTTGTAAAAGTCGAGGGGCACCTGTACGTCTGCCGCAGTAACGGGCCGCCGGTACGCGCGGCGAGTCAGGTTGGTTAAGATGCGCGTGGCACATGCCGTTTCTTCCGCAGCAGACGCGGGCCGGCAGACGAAAATGCGGTCGCGGCTCGGCGAGGCACTGACGCCCGTGACGTTGTACGGTCCTTCGATCAAGGCCGTGCGGATCTTCGGGATTCCGCCCACCATGTGAATTTCCTGACTGTCACGCAGCGAAGGCTGCCACACATCCTGCATCTGCGCCGGCCGTTCGCGCCAGGTGAAGCCCACATCGTGCGGCCCGGCAGTCACCTTCACACTCGCCGTCATTCGGGCGTCGATGACCGGCTTCATTTCGGTGAGCGACTTGGACTGATCTTCGTGGTCCTTGGGTCCGCCGATCGTGGTCGAGAACACCTCGTCGCCATCGATCGTGATCACAAACGTGTGCGGCGTATCGTTGCCCTCAACGCCGACGTATCCCTCTTCCACGCCGCGGAACAATCGGGCCGCCAGTTTGTACTCTCCATCGGCCGGGAAGATGTGACGTACGACGGTCCCCCCACGCGTACCGAGCGGCAGGCCCTCGATGTAAGCGTTCTGACTGAACTCCCGGCTGATCGAATATTCGGTGGTGCCGGGCAAAGCCTTCGGGTTGCCCACGGCGAACGTGCTGATGCGCTGCGCCACTGTGACGTACCTGTCGAGCAGCATCGGCGACGTCTTCAGCGACGCCGCGATATTGTCGAAACCGAAGTCGGCATCGTCGCTCGGCAGCAGCGACTTCACGTCGACGTCGAGTGCGAGCAGATCGCGGATGGCGTTGCCGTATTCCGTACGATTCAGCCGGTGCACCACATAACGGCCCGGCGACGCACCCTTTGCCGCCCACGCCCGATCGATGGAGTTCGCGAGCCACGTCGTGAAGGCAGCGTAGTCGGTTTCCTGCGGGTGCGGCATGTTCTGCGGCGGCATGGCGCGAACGCTCAGCTTGCGGAGAACGCGTTCCCAGGTTTCCGCATCGTCGAGGACATTGTCGAGGTTCGCTTTCTCGAGATCCACCGGATGAGACGTCGGCTGTGGGGTCTTGGTGTTGTGACAGCCGACGCAATACTGATTGAGAAACGCGCGATACGTTTTAGCTTCGCCAGCCTGGGCCAACGTAACCACCCCGGCGCTTCGCGCCACCCCTCCTTGAAAAGGAGGGGACGGGGACGGCGCTTGCGCGAGCATTAGAGCGGTGCCGGCACAAACGGTAGCGGCTGTGGCAATCCACTTCGTCATTTCGTCTCTTCGCTCTTCTCGGTCTTCTTTTCTTGTTCAGGCAAGGGCGGTGGTACGGGAGCCGGATCGTTCGCTCCGAGGTGCATGAGCTCGCGCACCGTGGCGATGACCTCTTCACGCGAATCACGCCGCGGCTTCCATGCACGCGCATCGTTGTTGTTCCCCGGCGGTGGCGGCGGTTCCGGCTTTTCGGCAAGCAGCAGAGGCGTCAGGTTGTCCTTGTTGACGGCGTCGAACTTCGCGCCGGCCGCAGCGAGTGCGCGGATCATGTCGGTACGGCGCGCCGTCACGGCCTGATGGAGGAGCGTCGCACCGTCGGTGGTCTTTGCGTTGGGATTGGCTCCGGCATCGAGCAGCACTTTGAGCGCTTCACCCGGGTCGCGGTTCGACGGCTCCCGGAATGGCGGGGCGGCCAATCGCTCAAATCCGGGACCTGCGGCAAACGGGGCACCTCGGCCGCCGACCATCGCCAGCATCGCCGGTGTTTTGCCAACATTGCCATTGCCGCGTCCACCACCGCCGCCCGCAGCGTCGCCTTCCTTCTTCTTGTTGACCTCCGTCGGGCTCCATTCGAGTTGCGCTCCGTGTTTGATCATGAGCTTGAGCACTTCGACGTCGGATGCGATCGCCGCGCGGAAGAACGGCGACGCGTTTTGTTCTGCATCGCAACACAGCGAAGTATTGTGGATCTGGCCGACATACGCCTTGTTGGGATCGGCTCCCCGCTCGAGCAGCAGCTTGACAAGGTCGAGTGCCGTGAGCTGATTGGGATGATCGGCGCGCAGGCGCGAGCCGTCGTGGGCCCGCATATCGGTCGTCGCGTCGTGCATATCGACAGCGAAGTAAAGCGCGCCGTCGTTCGGGTCAGCTCCGAGATCGAGCAGCGTGCGTGCCAGGTCGAATCTGTCGTTGACGATGGCGATCGAAGTCGCGGTAACACCGTCACCGTTGGTGGCCTTCAGATCGGCACCCCCTTTGACGAGTGCACGGGCTACATCTTCGTGACCGTTACGTACGGCGAACATGAGTGCGGTGAAGCCGCCAGTGGGGTGGTCTGCGTTTTTCCGTTTGGTCAGGTCTGAAACGTGTGCTTTGGTGTTCGGATTCGCGCCGCCCGCCAGCAGCGCATTGACGACGTCGACGTGCCCTTCGTCAGCGGCCCACATCAGCGCTGTTTCGTTCTGATAGTTGTCGGCGGCGTTCGGATCGGATTCCGCTTTGATCAGAAGCTCGACAGCGCCGAGCTTGCCGGTTCGTGACGCGGCCATCAGGGGCGTCTCGCCCTCAGGATGAACGGACTTCCGGACGTCGGCGCCCGCCTTCAGCAACTCCGCAATCATGGGCGCATCACCCGTGCGGCTGGCCTGCAGCAGCGGGGTGACGCCGTACCGGTTGGGGGTATTGAGGTCCGCGCCGGCCGTGACAAGCGCGCGCACCATCGCGATGTCGGATTGATATACCGCCCACAGCACCGCTGTGGAGCCATCCCGTGCGATCTCGTTGACGTTGACCCGTTTGGCCAGCAGCGTCCGCACCGCCCCCGAGTCACCGTCTCGCGCCGCGACGACGAGCGCCGGATCATTCGTCGCCGACAAAAGGACCGTGGCGAATATCGTCACGAACAATGCCATCGAGACCAGGAGCCATCGAGTCAGCTGTCTTGGTACACGCATCTTTAACCTTACCTCTGAGAATCTGCACCGATTCCGCGACTAATGTAACGGGCACTATGCGATATCACAATCCCGGCATGAATACACCGGCGCCGCATAAGTCACAATTTTGGCTGATTTTAACTCCTATGCACTCCCACAACAAGCCGATCTTTTGGAGTCGATCTCAAACGAACTGAGTTTCGCGACAGAAACTAGCACCTTCGGTTGCGGCTGCCCCTTCTTGAATTCTTCGGAGAACGACTCTATTTCAGATGCGGCTTATACAGAGTAAAAGTGTGCCTGAACAGCTCTAAATGGCCCGTTGACTTGCTGTGACGCATGTGTTTGAATTCCTTGTTTTGCAGCGCGTCTGCTCGATCCCTGCCAACCGAAAAACTTAGGATAAAGAAGCTGATAAGTGGCTGAAGAAAAAGAGAATCCGAATAGTGAGAAGCCTGCCGAGCCAGAGCCACAACCTCCGGTAAAGCCGCCATCGCAACCCACTCCCGGCCCACCGCCAGGAGAAGACCCGAAACTCAATGTGGCGCCCGGTGCGGCCGCGACGCCCCCGAAGCCGCAGGCACCGCCGCCTCCCGCGAAGCCGGCAACGCCGCCTCCTCCCAAGCCTCCTGCTGCCGCGGGTGCGCCTGCGCCGGCACCGAAACCGAAGGGGCCGGTGCAAGAGCCGTGGTCGTCTCCGCTGGTCGATGCACTGAAGGAAAAGTTCTCCACACAGTTTGTGAAGTCCTACTCTTTCCTGGGACAAAACCAGATCGAAGTAAAAAAGGCCCTGATCGCCGAGATCATGACTTTCATGCGCGACAACACGATCTCGCCCTTCAATTACCTCGCCGATGAAACAGCGGTTCACTGGCCGAAGACCGAAGAGTTCGAGATCGTTTACATCCTTTATTCCTTTCAGGCGAATGAGTACCTTCGCGTAAAGACACGAATCAAGGAATGGGAGCCCATCGAGAGTGTGGCCTCAGTCTGGACAACTGCGGATTGGCTCGAGCGAGAGGTCTACGACATGTTCGGCGTGCGTTATGCGAATCATCCGAACCTGAAGCGCATTCTTCTGCCGGAAGACTGGGTCGGATTCCCTTTGCGCAAGGATTACAACTTCCGCCTCCAGGATGTGGAATGGGTGCGCAAGCATCTCGGCATTGATTCCGGGCAGAAGTATTACGTCGGCGAGGCTCGGCACGAGAGCCCGGACTACATCACACCGACGGATTAGTGAGGGACTATGGCTACAGCGGAAACGCTTTTTGATGCCAGTGAAATAACAGTCAGCATGGGGCCGCAGCACCCGTCCACACACGGCGTGCTGCAGGTGAAGCTCAAGCTTGACGGAGAGCGTGTACTCGATACCGAATGCGTGATCGGCTATCTGCATCGCGGCGTCGAGAAGCTGGGCGAAGTGCAGACCTGGGGGCAGTTCCTTCCCACGCTCGACCGTATGGACTACATCGCGGCTGTCTCGAACTGTTTGGGCTATTGCGAGACCGTCGAGAAGATGCTCAACATCACGGCGCCGCCTCGCGCGCAGTACATCCGTATCATCATGACGGAGTTGAATCGCATCTCCAGCCATTTGCTCTGGCTTGGGACTCACGCCATCGACCTCGGTGCCATCACCACCTTCCTGTATGCCTTCCGTGAGCGCGAAGAGATTCTCAAGATCTTCGAGAACTACTGCGGCGCGCGCCTGACGACGCACATGTTCCGAATCGGCGGAACGCAATACGAGATCTACGAAGGTTTTCAGGATCAGGTGCGAACCTTTATTAACGACTTTCCGAGCAAGGTCGACGAATACGAAACGCTGCTGACCTCGAATCGCATCTGGCTCGACCGCACGAAGAATGTCGGCATCATCTCCGGCAAAGACGCGATCGATCTCGGCCTGACCGGGCCGAGCCTGCGCGGTTCCGGCGTTCAGTGGGACTTGCGGAAAGCGAAGCCCTACTGCATCTACAGCGAGTTCGATTTCGATATTCCGGTCGGCGAAGTTGGCGATACCTACGACCGGTATCTTGTGCGTATGGAAGAGATGCGGCAGTCTGCACGAATCGTGAAGCAGGCGATCGAGAAAATTCCGGATGGACCCCTCATGGCCAAGCTATCCAAGATCATCAAGCCGCCGGTTGGCGACATCTATCATTCGATTGAATCGCCGAAAGGGGAACTGGGTTACTACCTCGTTAGTGACGGAGCGACGATGGCATACCGTGCGCGCGTGCGGCCGCCTTCATTTGTGAACCTGCAGTCGCTGCATAAGATGTGCGTCGGACACATGGTTGCCGATGTCGTTGCGGTGATCGGGACGCTGGACATCGTACTGGGCGAGATCGACCGCTAGGAAACTATGGATTTTCTGATCAATAACATTCTTATTCCGCTGATCAAGATTGGGGTCGTTTTCGGAGCGTTGTCGGGCGTCGTGGCATTGATGACACTTGCGGAACGCAAGGTTGCGGCTTTCATTCAGGTGCGCCTCGGACCGATGCGCGTCGGCCCGCAAGGCATCCTGCAGCCTCTCGCCGACGGTATCAAGCTGATGCTCAAGGAAGATATTCTTCCAGCGAAGGCCGATGCGCTGATCTTCACGATGGCGCCGATCATCGCGCTGGTTCCGGCATTCATTGTGTTCTGCGTGATCCCGTTTGGTCCGGCCTTCGAAATCTTTGGAAAAAAGATCGACCTTCACATTGCCGACCTCAATATCGGGGTGCTGTATGTGCTGTCGATTTCATCGATCGGCATTCTGGGCATCATTCTTGGCGGGTGGGCATCGAACAGCAAATATCCGTTGATGGGCGCTCTGCGCTCCGCAGCGCAGATGGTGAGCTACGAAGTGGCGCTGGGCTTTTCGATCATGGGCGTTCTGATGATCACGGGTTCGTTGAGCCTGGTAGAGATCGTCAACAAGCAGAAGGAATACGGCTATTGGTTTGTGTTCCTGCAGCCCCTGGGCTTCCTCCTTTTCTTTGTTTGCGGCATCGCTGAAACCAACCGCGCGCCTTTCGATTTGCCTGAAGCGGAATCGGAACTCGTGGCCGGGTTCCACACCGAGTACAGCGGTTTCCGGTTCTCTTTGTACTTCCTGGCGGAATACGCAAACATGATCGCGGTATCCGCGATGGCCGTGACGCTGTTCTTCGGCGGATGGCTGAGGCCGTTTACGAGTATCAAGGCGCTGGATTTTCTGGACCTTCCTTTCTTTTTCCTGGGCCCGGCCCTGACGGGTCTTCTGTGGTTCGGAATAAAGGTCATTCTCTTCCTGTATTGCTATCTGTGGTTCCGCTGGACCTGGCCGCGCTACCGCTATGACCAGTTGATGAAAATCGGCTGGCAGTACCTTCTGCCGTTGGCGATCGCCAATTTGATTGTGACGGCAGTCGTGGTCGTGTTTTTTGTGAAGGGATAAAAACGATGAAGGTCATACGACGCGATCTGAGCCTGCTGAAGCGGATATTCCTGGTGGACCTCCTCCAGGGATTGAAACTTACCTTCTCCTATCAGCGTCCATCGAAAAACTATACGGAGCAGTATCCGAAGGAACGGCCCAAGATTTCCGAAAGGTTCCGTGGTGCTCCGCGGTTGAACAACGATCCGGTTACCGGCGAAACGCTGTGCATCGCGTGCAATCTCTGCGCGCTGGCTTGCCCTGAACACTGCATCGAAGTGGGATGGGAGCGTACAGAAGCTGGGAAGAAGGCGTTGACGACATACACCTTCGATGTGTCTCGCTGCATGTTTTGCGGGCTTTGTGAAGATGCCTGTCCGACGCCCTGCCTGGAATTGACCCAGGAGTTTGAATTGAGTCTGTACGGACGCCGCGATATGAAGCTGGACCGGAAGACGCTCGAAGCGGGTGTGCAGCCCGTGATCTATAAAAAGTAGGTCTATGTCTGTCGAACTGATTCTTTTCTATATCTTTGGGGCGGTCGCGGTCATTTCCGCACTCCTCGTCATTACCCGGAAAAACGTCGTTCACAGCGCGGTTTGCCTGGCGGCTACTTTGCTTTCGGTCGCGGGAATATTCCTGACGCTCCATGCAGAGTTTCTCGCCGGCGTCCAGGTAATCGTCTACGTCGGCGGCATTCTCGTTCTTTTCGTCTTCGTGATCATGTTGATCTCGGTCGAGAAGACGATCCACGAACGCCAGTTCGGCCGGGGATGGCTCGTCGGTCTGATCGCAGCCGTACTTCTCATCTCGGAACTGGGATTCGTCGTATGGCGCGGAAGAGATTCCCTTGTTCTCGCGCAACCCGCGGGGCCCGTGGAGTCTGCGATGGGTTTTACGGGGAATTCACAACTGGTCGGTGAGGCGCTCTATACGAATTACCTGCTTCCGTTCGAGATCGCTTCGATTCTATTGCTGGTTGCGATCGTCGGGGCCGTCGCCCTGGCGAAGCGAAAGACGCAGGCGGAGTAGCCATGGTTCCCATCTATTACTACTTGTTTCTCGGAGCGGCGCTCTTCACGATCGGCGTCATCGGGGTTCTGACTCGCAAGAACATCATGGTGATCCTGATGTCGATCGAACTCATGATGAACGCCGTCAACATCAATCTGATCGCATTCTCAGGACATCTCGGGCAGACCGCCGGACAAATCTTTGCCATCTTCGTCATTACCGTTGCCGCCGCGGAAGCCGCAGTAGGCCTCGGAATTGTCATCGCAATGTTCAGAAATAAGGAAACGATGAACATCAACGAAATCGATCTGTTGAAGTGGTAGCGGCATGAATTTTCTCGATCTCATCTGGCTCATTCCGTTGTTTCCGGCCGCGGGGTTCATCATCAATGGACTGTTCGGCAAGCGCATGCCCAAGGCCGCCGTCGGCGTTATTGCCGCGGGCGCGGTCCTGATCGCATTTATCTTCGCCGCAGGCGCCGTCTACCAGCTTACCCAGTTGCCGGAGCACGACCGTTCGCACGTCGTGACGGTTTACCAATGGATCAATGCCGGTCCTTCAACGACCACAAGCGGGGAGCCCTCGCGTTTCACAGTGGATTGGGCATTCCTTCTGGATCCGTTGTCTTCGGTGATGGTGCTCGTGGTCACGGGAATCGGGTTCCTGATTCACGTCTACTCCACGGGATACATGTGGGAAGAAGACGGCTTCTACCGTTTCTTTGCCTATCTGAACCTGTTCATGTTCTCGATGCTGACGCTGATTCTCGGCAGCAACTACGTGATGATGTTCATCGGTTGGGAGGGCGTGGGTCTGTGCTCGTACCTGTTGATCGGGTACTACTTCACCAAGAAGAGTGCCGGTGACGCCGCCAAGAAGGCTTTCGTCGTCAATCGCGTTGGAGACTGGGGTCTCGCGACCGGCATTCTGCTGATCTTTGCGCATTTTGGTTCGCTGGACTTTCTCAAAGTGGGGGAAGTGATTCGCGCCGGCGTTGCGGCGGGCCAGTATCATGTCAGTCAGCCCATCTTTATCGGCATCGCCCTCGCTCTGTTTATCGGCGCAACGGGTAAGTCCGCGCAAATTCCCCTGTTTGTATGGCTGCCCGACGCGATGGAAGGTCCAACGCCTGTCAGCGCCTTGATCCATGCGGCGACGATGGTCACCGCCGGAGTCTACATGGTCGCGCGCAGCAACTGGATTTATCAGCTGGCGCCGGAAGCGATGGCCGTGGTCGCCATTGTGGGCGCGATGACCGCCTTGTTTGCCGCTTCGATCGGCCTGGTGCAAAACGATATCAAGCGCGTGCTGGCTTATTCCACCGTCAGCCAACTGGGTTACATGTTCCTCGCCCTCGGTGTCGGCGCATTCTCTGCCGGCGTGTTCCACCTCATGACACACGCGTTCTTCAAAGCTCTGTTGTTCCTTGGATCGGGAAGTGTGATCCACGCGATGCATCATGAACAGGACATGAGGAAGATGGGCGATCTCAAGAACAAGATTCCCGTCACCTTCTATACGATGGCCATCGGGACCCTGGCGATTGCCGGAATCCCCGGCCTCGCCGGATTCTTCTCGAAAGACGAAATTCTCTGGCAGGCCTTCTCCAGCGAACACGGGCACATTCTGCTGTGGCTCATTGGCGCGATCGTCGCCGGCATGACGTCGTTCTACATGTTCCGACTGCTGTTCATGACGTTTTTCGGTGAATCCCACGTCGATCCCCACGTGGAGCATCACATCCATGAATCGCCCAAAAGGATGACGGTTCCGTTGATGGTGCTGGCGGTTGGATCGGTGCTGGCCGGCTATCTGGGTCTGCCGAAATGGCTCGGACCGAATGTTTTCGAGAAATGGCTCGAGCCCGTATTCGAGCCGCTGCAGGTCGCGGGGACCGCTGCCGCAGCGCATGTCGAGCACAGCGCTTCGCTTGAGGTGGGGATGGCGGGAGTCTCGGTCGCGATCGCTGTTGTCGGATTCCTGATCGCATTCATGACCTACTACCGGAAGAGCGACCTTGCCGAGCGTGTCTCGACGCAGTTCAAAGGCTTGTACACGGCGCTCGTAAACAAGTGGTACGTCGACGAACTCTACGATGCGCTCTTCGTCAATCGTTCCAAAGATCTCGGTCGCGGACTCTGGCGCTTCGACGGCAAAGTGGTGGACGGCACTGTCAACGGCGCGGCGTTCAGCACGGTTAAGAGCGCTTTGGGCTCGGGTTGGTGGGATCGCTGGATTGTCGACGGACTGGTCCGCTTCGTGGGTGGACTCGTGAAGACGGCGAGTTGGCCGATCCGGTTGGCGGAAACGGGTTACACGCAGAATTACGCCCTGGTCATGGTGATTGGCGTTCTGTTTTTTGTCGGTTACGTGTTGTGGGGAACCTTTTAGGAGCTTGTAATGGACTTTTTCAAAACTAATCTCCTGAGCATTGTGGCCTTCTGGCCGCTTGTCGGGATGCTCGTTCTCTTGTTTATCAACAAAGAGAAAACGACCCTGATCAAGTGGTGGGCCAACTTTATCGGGCTCAGTGGCTTTGTGATTTCGCTTCCGGTCTGGCTCTGGTTCGACTTCGACAATTCCGACAAGATGCAGTTTGTCGTGAACAAGACGTGGATTCAGTCGTTGGGCGCGAACTTTCATGTCGGGATCGACGGCATCACGATGCTCCTCGTGATGCTCACCACGCTGATTGGCCCGCTGGCGATACTCTCGTCGTGGGATGCCATCCAGGTTCGCGTGAAGGAATACTACGCCTTCATTCTGATGCTGCAGGCCGGCATGCTCGGCGTCTTTATCTCGCTCGATTTCTTCATGTTCTACGTTTTCTGGGAAGTGATGCTCGTTCCCATGTACTTCCTGATTGGAGTCTGGGGCGGTCCGCGAAAGCTGTACGCGGCGATCAAGTTCTTCCTGTATACGCTGGTGGGTTCGGTTCTGATGCTGCTGGGAATCCTGTCTCTCTACTTTACGTATCCCGGGATTGCGGCGGCACATCCGGAGATCGCGGCACAGTTTGGCGCCTTGCCGACTTTTGATGTGCTGGCTTTTCATGCGATAGGAAAGTATCTGCCGGAGACGCTCCAGTTCTGGATATTCCTCGCCTTCTTCGTTGGATTCGCGATCAAAGTTCCCATGTTTCCGTTCCATACCTGGTTACCTGACGCCCACGTCGAGGCCCCCACGGCGGGTTCGGTGATTCTGGCGGCCGTCCTTCTGAAGATGGGAACGTACGGTTTCCTGAGGTTCAGCCTTCCGATTCTGCCCAAAGCGACCGCATACTTTGCGCCCATGATGATGGGGCTGGCGATCATCGCCATCATTTACGGCGCGCTTGTGGCGATGATGCAGCCGGACATGAAGAAACTGGTGGCGTATTCCTCGGTGAGCCACATGGGGTTCGTCATGCTGGGAATGTTTGCCCTCAATGCCCAGGGGCTTAACGGCAGCATTCTGCAGCAGCTCAATCACGGAGTCTCGACCGGAGCGCTCTTCCTTATTGTCGGCATGATCTATGATCGGCGGCACACGCGCGAAATCGCGCAATTCGGAGGTTTGTCGAGCGTCATGCCGACCTATGCCATCGTCTTTCTGATCATGACGATGTCGTCGATCGGATTACCGCTCCTGAATGGATTCATCGGGGAATTCACCATCATGGCGGGAGCCCTGCAAGCCAATCTCTGGTACGCGGTGGCCGGCGGCGCAGGCATCGTGCTCGGCGCAGCGTACATGCTTTGGCTGTATCAGCGGACGATGTTCGGGAAGCTCGACAACCCGGCAAACCAGAATCTGAAGGACCTGAGCTGGCGGGAACTGGCCACAATCGTTCCCTTGATCATCATGGCGTTCTGGATTGGTCTGTATCCCGCGCCATTCTTCCGCGCGCTGGACAAGCCGGTCAACAAGCTCGTCCAGGGCATCCATGATTCGAACCCTGCTCCGGATGCTCCCAGGCAAGCGCGGGAGGCCCGATAATGGAGCAATTTTTCCGTCCACAGGATCTCGGCGCTATCGGCCCGGAGCTGGAACTTGCCCTCTTCGGCATGATCCTGCTCATCGCGGATCTGTTGGTGGAAAGCAAACGCGTGCTGGGCTACATCGCGCTTGCGGGAATCGCCTGGTCCGGCTTCTTTCTGTTTCGGCTGAATGGCGCGGATGTGCCGGCTTACGGCGGTCTGCTCGTCGTCGATCAATTTGCCTGGTTCTTCAAAGCGATCTTCCTGATCGCCGCGGCACTCGCCGTGGCGATCTCTCTTCGCTATCTGGATATCGAACACGAGCATCACGGCGAATACTATGCGCTGATTCTTTTCGCCACCATGGGCATG
>Ga0134121_10001644_pt1 | contig 20745 bp, 13 predicted proteins | sample KB301_FD_96463 | JGI IMG/M metagenome (GOLD analysis project Ga0134121, IMG submission 96463) | Terrestrial soil microbial communities without Nitrogen fertilizer from Kellogg Biological Station, Michigan, USA - KB3-0-1 | ecosystem: Environmental > Terrestrial > Soil > Unclassified ... | reverse complement strand
TAAAATATTTCCTGCAGTATCCGTTTTTAAAAGAAGGATGTCAAAATCACCCTGGCCAAAACTGATGGTCGAGCCGCTCACTAAATAATTTCCATCCATCAGTTGGATAATTCCCGCGCCCTCGTCCCAATGCAACTCTCCAAATGATTTTGCCCAAAGCATGTTGCCCATTGAATCTGTGCGCATCAGGAGAATATCAGATTCTCCCAGCGATTGTGTAAATGTTTTACCCGTGATCAGGAATCCTCCGTCCGGTGTTTGATACAACTCCACGCCCTGGTCATGGGAAGCTCCACCATAGATGCGCGTGTAAAGTGTGTCCCCGTTGGCATTCGTCCTGATGAGCAGCACGCGTTTCAGTCCCGCGATGATCGTAAAGCCTGTGATGGCAAATCCTCCGTCGCTTGTGCGCGTAATGGCGCTTGCCACATCAAGTGTACCGGCGTCAAATGTCTTCGACCAGATCATGCTTCCCAGGCTGTCCGTTTTGAAAAAGTAAAGGTCATCAGGTGTGTTCCCGTTAAAACTTTTCGTGGAACCTGCATACACCAGTCCGCCGTCCGCTGCCAATGCCATGGCGCCGGCCACATCATAATATATTCCCCCGATGGCGCGTGCCCAAACCACCTGGCCGTTGTCATCTAACTTCATGATGACAGGGTCTGCGTCTCCGCTGCCGGTAGAAGTGGTGGCGCCGAGAAAATAAATGCCTCCCGAAGGAGATGGAAATGCGACCAAAGAAATTTCCTGATTCACGCCGCCATACATGCGTTGAAATCCAGGCTGGGAAAAAGTTTCCTCAACACCCAGGGTGAAGAGAAAAAAAAAGAGAAGGCCGTAAATTTTCCTCATGCATTTACATGCTTTCTCCTTACAGTGAGCTGAGCGATTTTGTTCAGCAGGTCCTGTTGGGCGAAAGGCTTTGATATATATTGATCCATTCCTGATTCAAAACACTTTTCAACTTCATCGTTGGTGACGTTTGCCGTCATGGCCATGATGGGCGTGTTGCATTTCGGTTTATCGAAAGTGGTCCGGATTTTATGCGTTGCTTCAAAACCATCCATCTCCGGCATCTGCACGTCCATCAGCACAATGTCATAATCCTTTACGGCGAGTTTCTCCAGCGCAATTTTTCCGTTGTCTGCCACGTCGATGTTTATTTCTTTCACAAGGTCGGTGAGCGTATCTACAGCTACCATCTGGTTAAACGGGTTGTCTTCGACAAGGAGGATGTTCAATCCTTTCAGCTCCTCGGGGTTTACATCATCCTCGTGAACAATGGCCTTTCCTACATCTTCAGTATTCCCGACATTATACATGAGGTGGAAAATAAATGAAGTGCCTTTTCCCGGCTCACTGGTAACCTGGATGGCGCCGCCCTGCAGTTCGATGAGCTGTTTTGAAATGGTGAGTCCCAAACCGGTACCGCCATACTTGCGCGTAGTGTCGCTGCTGGCTTGCGAAAAGCTTTCAAAAATTTTCCCCAGCTTTTCTTCAGGGATGCCAATACCCGTGTCGATGACCGAAAATTGAATATCTGCACTGTCCCCGCTTTTGTTTTTTAACCGCACCTGGATGGTGACACTTCCTTTTTCAGTGAACTTAATGGCATTTCCGCTCAGGTTAATAAGCACTTGCGTGAGTCGAACGGGATCTCCGATGAGCGCCTTGGGCACATCAGCGTGGATGTCCAATTTAAATTCCAGTTTCTTTTCTTCGGCGCGGAACAGCAAAGTATGATACGCAGTATCGAGTACATCACTTACCAAAAACGGAGTCTGCTCAAATTCCATTTTGCCTGCTTCTATTTTCGACAGGTCCAGGATGTCGTTGATGATCACCAGGAGGTTTTCCGCCGACTTCCGGATCACGTTCAGGTATTTTTTCTGGCCGTCGTTGAGTGGAGAATTTACCAGCAGATTTGTTACGCCTACGATGGAATTCATCGGCGTCCTGATTTCATGGCTCATGTTCGCCAGGAACTGCTGTTTGAACCTCTCAGAATTCTCCGCATGTTCCTTGTCCCGGATCGCCGAGTCGAGGCGCTCGCGGGCCAGCACGCCTTGCTTGATGAGGTCAAGTTCATTGAGGGTTTTATTGATGGTTGCTTCGAGATCTCCGAAATCAATGGGCTTGGTGATAAAATCAAATGCCCCGCGGTTCATGGCCGTGCGGATGTTGGCAAGGTCGCCGTAAGCACTCACTACAACGGCTTTGTAAAAGTGATGCAGCTTTTTGATGTTCTCGAGCAGCGTCAGCCCGTCCATGATCGGCATGTTGATGTCCGTGAGCACCACATCATAACCCGCCGGCAGCGACTGAAGTTTTTTCAACGCTTCCTCTCCGTTGTTTGCAAAATCAAAACATATTTCGTTGTTCTTGATGCGATGACGGAATCGCTGGCGGATCAGGTGCTCCAGGTCCGGTTCATCATCCACCACTAATATCTTTGCAGGCCCGTTGGTTAACATATTTCTTTAGATTTTGTGTTACGCAAAGCTAGTAAAATCGGAGTTCAGGAAAGGTTCAGTTTCATGATTTTTTCCTTCAGCATTAAGAAGTCTACGGGCTTGGTAAGGAAATCATTAGCCCCGATCGCCATGGCTTTGCCGAAGTTATTTTCATCTCCATACGCTGTTACCATCATCACCCTCAGCAAAGGGAACTCAGAGCGGATGTATTTCAAAAGCTCCAAACCAGTCATTCCCGGCATGTTGATATCGCTCAGAACGAGCACAAGGTCAAACGGATCCAGCGTGCGGAGGTAATGCAGGGCGTCTTCGCCGTTGAAGGCAAAATGCAAAGCGAACTCTTCACTCTTCAGTTCTTTCCTGAACTTCTGACGAAAGAGCAGTTCCACGTCGCGCTCGTCATCCACGATCATTATTTTTATCATGCTGCTAAAGTAATCCGCGGCACAGGAATAAAAAAACGGAAGATGAAGCCATACAAAGGGTCAAATTTTCAGGACCTTACGGTATTCTAATCATACCATTGCCATTTTACGCATCTACGGTCTCATATCTCATATCTCATTTCTCATTTCTATTCTTCCACTTAAACTTTACTAATTTTACCCGCACCACATCTGTATGCTCGAAAATATTGCCCGGATCATATTACGCAACCGAACCTTCATGCTCATTTCGCTGTGCGTGCTGACCCTGGTGATGCTGTTCATTTCCTTCCGGGTGAAGCTGAGCTACGAAACTGCCAAGATCCTGCCCGATGACGATTCAACACTCGTCACCTATAATAACTTCAAGCAGAAATTCGGGGAAGACGGCTCGGTCATGATCATCGGTTTTCAAAGCGATGCCCTTTTCAGCCTCGGCCTCTTTAATAATTGGTATGACCTCACGCAGGAAATAAAAAAAGTCGACGGCATCCAGGAAGTTGTTTCCACCGCGCGCAGCTATTTCGTGGTCCGCAATGATTCAATGCAGCGCCTGGAATTCAAACCCATCCTTTCCCACCGCCCCGTTTCACAGGCCGAAGTGGACTCGGTGAAGTCAACGCTGATGCAGCTTCCGTTTTATGACGGATTGCTGTTCAACAAGGAGACTAACGTTACCATCATGGCCATTACGCTTGATCAAAGCAAGATCAATACGAAGAGCCGGATCGAGATCGTGGATCACATCAAGGAAATGGGAGACCAGTTTGCGAAAGACAACAACCTGGTCATTCATTACTCCGGTTTGCCTTACATACGAACAGCGGTAACTGCAAAGGTCGTCAGCGAGATGAAACTGTTTTTATTCCTCGCCCTCCTGATCACCGCATGCATCCTTCTTTTTTTCTTCCGTTCTTTTTATCCCGTACTCTTCCCGATGCTGGTCGTGATGATGGGTGTCATCTGGAGTTTCGGTACGCTGGTGCTGCTCGGCTATAAAATCACCATTCTGTCTTCTCTCATTGCGCCACTCATCATCGTGATCGGTGTACCCAACTGCATATTGCTGTTGAATAAGTACCAGCAGGAATTTGCCAAACATGGTAACCAGGCTAAAGCTTTGTCGCGGATGATTTCAAAAATCGGGGTGACTACTTTTTTTGCCAACGTTACTACGGCCATTGGCTTCTTCGTTTTTTACTTCACCCACAGTGCCATCCTCCAGGAGTTTGGAATCACTGCAGCGCTCAACGTCATGCTCACTTATGTGATCTCCCTTATTTTTATTCCTGTGGTCTTCAGCTACCTTCCGCCGCCCAATCCCAAGCAGATCAGGCACCTCGACAGGAAAGGGATCAACCTCATCCTCGAAAAAATTGACGTTTGGGTGCACCGCTACCGCAAACGTTTTTATCTTATTGTGCTGGTCGTTGTGGCCATCAGCATTTATGGAATTACAAAAATGACAACGGTAGGTTACGTGGTGGACGACCTCCCGAAAAAAGACGTTATTTATACTGACCTGAAATTTTTCGAAAAGAATTTCCGGGGCGTGCTCCCGTTTGAGGTGAGCGTGGATACCAGGAAACCGGGGGGCGCACTGGCGCTGCAGACGCTGTATAAGATCAACCGCTTGCAGAAAATATTTGCCGCATATCCTGAATTTTCCGAGCCCGTTTCCATTGCAGAGGGGATCAAATTTTCTTACCAGGGATTGAATGACAATGATCCGAGGCGCTACATTATTCCGAACGTGGAAGAACTTGCGCGGCTCAAAAGTTTTTCAGGAACAGCCAAAGGAAATGAACGGATGTTCCGATCCATCATCGACAGTACGAAGCAATCCACTCGCATCAGCATCCAGGTGGCTGATATCGGCAGCATCAAAATGAAAAAACTGTTGGGTGAAATCCGCCCGCGCATAGACTCAGTTTTCAGCCCGAAAGAATATGACGTAACGGTCACGGGCAACTCCATCATTTTTCTGAAGAACAACGACTACCTCCAGATCAACCTCAGAGAAAGCGTAATCCTCGCCATCGTGCTGATAGGTGCGCTGATGTTTTTATTGTTTATGTCAGCCCGAATGATTTTTATTGCACTCATACCAAGCCTGGTGCCGCTTGTCATCACTGCAGGAATCATGGGGTTCGCGCACATCTCTTTAAAGCCTTCCACCATCCTGATCTTCAGCATTGCTTTCGGAATTGCTTCCGATGGCACGATGTATTTTCTCACCAAGTACAGGCAGGAATTGAAGAGGCATGCGGGAAGCATTTCAAAAACTGTTTCACTAACGATCCAGGAAACCGGCGTGAGCATGGTATACACGGCTGTAATATTGTTCTTTGGATTTTTCATCTTCACTGCTTCAAATTTCGGGGGCACGTCAGCGCTCGGCGTCCTGATTTCAGTGACATTGCTGATCGCCATGTTCAGCAATTTGATTTTCCTGCCGGCGCTCCTGCTCTCACTCGAGAAGCGCGTCATAACCCGCGCCTTCCTGAAAGAACCGCTGATCCAGATGTATGACGAAGACGAGGACGTGGAGCTAAGCAACCTGGAGATAAAGAAAGACTATTAACCCCTCGAATAACGTAGAATCCACACTCGTGAACAAATAACGGATAACAAATAACAGATAACGAATAACGATTCAGTATGAAAGGAATTATTCTCGCCGGCGGGTCCGGCACCAGGTTGCATCCACTTACACTTGCTACGAGCAAGCAACTGATGCCTGTATACGACAAGCCGATGGTCTATTACCCGTTGAGCGTGCTGATGATGGCTGGCATACGGGAGGTGCTTATCATTTCCACGCCTGTGGATTTGCCTGGATTTAGGCGGCTTTTGGGCGACGGCAAGAACCTCGGCTGCAATTTTTCTTATGCAGAACAGCAAATTCCTAACGGACTTGCACAGGCATTCGTAATCGGCGAAAAATTTATCGGCAGCGACAGCGTAGCACTTGTACTTGGCGACAACATTTTTTATGGCTTCGGGTTGGGAAGGCTGCTTTCAGAAAATAAAAATCCCGATGGCGGCGTTGTGTTCGCATACCACGTGAGCGATCCTGAGCGTTATGGTGTGGTGCAATTCGACGGATCAAACAAGGCCATATCCATTGAAGAGAAACCTGTAAAACCAAAATCGAACTATGCCGTCCCGGGTTTATACTTTTACGACAACTCCGTAGTTGAGATTGCCAAAAACCTGGAGCCAAGTGCCCGCGGCGAATATGAAATTACGGACGTCAATAAAATTTACCTCCAGCGTGGAAAATTAAAAGTCGGAATCCTGGATCGCGGAACGGCATGGCTCGATACCGGCACTTTTGAATCACTCATGCAGGCCTCGCAATTTGTACAGGTTATTGAGGACAGGCAGGGATTGAAAATAGGATGCATTGAAGAAGTTGCGTACAGGATGGGGTATATCAATGCAGAAGAGCTTCGTAAAATCGCGGAGCCGCTGGTGAAGAGCGGGTACGGAAAATATTTGCTTGGCTTGATCAGTTAACTATTAAAAATAATCAGATCAGGAAAGCAACGTGAAAATAAAATCGGAGACGGCGTGAACAAAGTGTATAAATTAGTGAAGTAAAAAACCGAACCGGAAAGATTTCTATTTCTCCACGAAGCAATATCCGAATCCAAGGGTCACAGAAAAGACAGCCCCATAACGCAAAAAATTTTTATTCTGCTGATTGGAAACAAGCGGACCAGAGGTGAGGCTTGAAGAAAACAAAACGATCAACCGGCTCTCAGCTTTTTTTGATTCCAGGTCGCAGCCAAGATGCAACCTTGCGGAGCCATACCGCATCCCTTTAGATCTTACTTCACGGCTGCTGGAGTGAGGACTGCTGCCCCCGCTCTGGGTATATTCGATCGTGTATTCATCTGCATAAATAAAATCATTGACCACGCCTGCGCGCAATGCAAAATAAATTTCCCTGGTTACAAGCGGTACCTGGAAGTAAAGAGGCACCTGGAATGAATTGACCGTGTAGCCGCCATAACTTGTATCGTAAATAGTAATATTAGAGTTTGTATAGCGCGGGTCATGGGCGGGCTTCAGTCGGAAACTTCCCATTGAATAGGATGACATTTCGATGCCGCTTGCTATGTAAAAAGAAGAAGAAAAAATTCTTTTGGAAATAATAATTCCATAATGAAATCCTGCTGAAAAATTATGCGGCTGCTGTCCACCCTCATACCAATCCTTGGAATAAAATGTTCCGTTCTCAGGTTCCCAACCTGTAATAATGGCAAGTGAAACATTCGCAAAAATCTTGAGCCCGGGATACCTGACAGAGTCCTTTTGCGCAAACGAATAAGAATGAAATAAAATGAAGACGATGTAAGTGAGTAAGAGCTGCCTTACGTGCATGATGAGGTTACTCAATCACAAGACGCTTCACATAACTTTCCTCATTGCCTGACACCTTTACAAAATAGATTCCAGGAGAAAATCCTTCGGTGCTGATTGTTAGTTCACGGCTCCCTGTTGCGGTTCTTTCTGCAGAAAAAGATCTCATCAAACGTCCTTCAGCATCGTGAATTGTAATAGTTGCCTTCTCCGTATTGCTTAAGGCATAAGCCAGGCGCACGAAGCGTGATGCAGGCACAGGATAAAGGTCGAAAAATGTCTGGCTCTCATCAGGAAACAGAAAACCGGTTGCAAAATTGCCGCTTACACGGATGTCATTCGCATTCAGGACATACTTGTCTGCCTTGGTAGCTCCGTAATGTGACACGAACGCCACGAGCGATAAATGGTCATCGTGAAATGCAGTGTCCACAGCAAGACTAGCTGATGTTGTATAGGTGGTTCCTGTTACAGGTATCGAAGGGATGACGCCCGCCGCGCCGAAGTTGCCAAGGAATGAATTCCGCATCACATGCCTGTGCGGATAGCCGATGATGGATGTACCGTCAAACATGCCGTTGTAATAAGTATTGGCCCACGTGGCATCATAGCAATGCTGATCCCATCCGGTGAATGGACCCAGTCCAGGCCAGCCCACCACGCTGTCTTCCACAAGAAATAAATTAATCCGCCAGTCGCCGGCGGCAACAGGCAGCAGGAATGTTGCGCTCACGGAGGCATCAAGCATTCGTGAAATGGAATTGTAGGTGCCCGAAATTTCCACGTCGACAATCGGAGGCTCGTTCATCAGCCGCGTGGCAATGGTATCTACGCCGGGGCCGCCCGGACTTCCCCACGACTGGTAGCAGCTCAGGTAAGCTTCGCCACCTGTACTTGGATAAATGGCGCGTTCGATCATGACGGCAGGCGCAAACCATCCGCCTGTGGGATGCATGGCATTGAAAATCGCGGCAGTGGTTGAAGAGCTCATCGCGTCCACGCCGGAACCTTCATGAATGCTCACCATGATGGTGTTCGCAGCATTGGCTTCATGCCAGGTGCGGATGTATTGACTCATCATCGGGCAGTTGCCGCAGGAAGCCGTAGTAAATTCTTCGATCAGCACCTTGCGCACCGGCTGCGCAGTAGAAACATAAATGCTGAAAACGAGTGACAGCAAAGACAGGCTGCATGATTTTGTAATTAATTTTTTCATTGGCAAATTATTATAGAATAACGACTGATTGACGTACGCCACTGCTTTAAGGTTTCACAAATTTTTTCCTGTACACTTGATCCCCGCAGTTGACCTCGGCGATATAGATTCCCGGCAAAAGGTTATTCAGATTTAATTCTGTTTTGCTTTCCCGTTCTGAAGGAAGAAATTTCTTATTCAAAATTGGTTTTCCCTGGATCGTAAGAACCTGCATGGAACGGATTGTAAATTGTCCGCAGTCTATTATCAATTTATCAGAAGCAGGATCCTCAAATATGCGCACATCAGAATTTTCGAGTGAAGAAACTCCCATGCCTTCACTCAGAGAAACCCATACATCATCTACAAAATAATACGAGCCATAGCTTCCCACATTTCCAACCTGCACAATAGTCGTGTTCGTATCGCTGTAAAAATTTCCGATCGTGATATACTGCTCTCCTCCTGAAGCAATGAAATAACCCGAGATGCGCATCCATGCAGAAGTGTCATCCAGGAGCGTAACCGTATTTACGACCTGTGGAGTGACAGGAATGTGCAGTGCATTTAAATAAGGTCCTGGTATCGACGCACTGAAATAAGCGCCGATCTCTTTGATGGCCTGGATGTACCCGTCGTTCAGGCTCACATAAAACTCGCAGTAATAAGTGGCACCGGGAATCAGCGGAGCCGATAACGTTCCTGTCATGTATTCCCTGTACTCTGCTCCGTAATTATAACCGATGATTCCCGCATAAGCATCGCCGGTATGTGGAACCTGTTGCGTCGGAACGATGCCCGGACAATTGTAGTGGTAATAATCTGTACTTCCATACGAGGGTTTGTCCCAGTCGTTGATGTATGTATTGCTGAACTGGCCAAAGCCCGGACACGTAATATAGTTTTCCAGGCTCCCGTTGAGAACGAGATTTTGCGCGGTGCAGAAGATACACCAACACATCAGCGAAGCATAGACGAAAGCTGCTTTCAATCAAAATTCTTTTGTGCAAGATACAGGATTCTGCGAAAGCTGAAAAATGCATGAAGCAAGAAGAAAATCAAAAAAAACAGTTGGCGGCGATTTGGTGGTTAAAAATAAAAGCTTGTTTCCCACCTTCAGATGTTTTTAATTTGTTACGGGATATCAGGGTAAAATGAAATCAGGACTCGTCACTGTTTGTACGGTGCTTTTTTTTCTTGCGGGAAAAGTTGTTTCCGCCCAGGACATCATTGTGCGCACCAACAACGATTCCCTCAGGGTGAAGGTGCTTGAAGTGGGAACAGATAAAATAAAGTTCCGCAGGTATGGCGTGCGGACAGGTCCGCCGATAGAAATTTATAAAAATCTTGTCAAGGAAATTATTTTTGAGAACGGCACGCACGTCACGATCCTCTACGACATCCACGCTGTTTCGCCTGACGTGTCCATCCAGGAAAAAACGCATGGCCTGAAAGCTGATTTTATTGCACCCGTTTTAAACCACATCACCATCGGCTATGAGCAAATGCTCAAACCCGGAATGAATGCTGAGATCAAAGTGGCTTACATCGGCCCGCGCATTTCTACGGCCATCAAACCCTCGATTGGTTATTTTATTAAAGGAGGAGTAAAATTCGTCTGGCTCACCGAGGAAATCATGAAGGGCATGCGGCATAATCCCCCGCTGCAGGGAAGTTACTTCAAACCTGAATTGATTTACAGCAGTTATACAACGGCCGATGAAAATGAAAAGATCAGGTTCTCCAATTATGGATTGAACATTTTATTCGGCAGGCAGTACATCATTGATAATTTTCTTACCCTCGATTATTTTGGCGGCATCGGCTTCGCCATACAGCAATCTTCTTATAAAAAAATCCTTCCCAAGGATACTGAAGATGTAGATTTCAATTATGCCTTCTCACACCTTTATTTCGGTAAAAATCTTCCCATCATTCTGACAGGAGGACTTACCATCGGGTTTGTTTACTGAACAAAAATACCGGCTTAGTAAAAGTGACTGCTTTTCAGGATCGTGGAATAGTTCGGATCTGATATTTTTCTCCACAGGGGAAATTCAGTGTAAGGATGATTATCAGAAATTTCCTGAACGCCCTGCAGGTAGGCTGAAAGCTCTGGCGCCGTCTTCATTTTCAGCTTCAACAGGTCATAAGGCGTGGCCGCTAAAGGAGCCCATTCATTGATGTCAGCCATAATATCTTTGTCAGCCGCCGCCTCCGCAAACCGCTGAGGGTTCAGATCGCTGCGCCCGGAATAGCCAATCATATAAAATCCCGGGTATTCGGGACCGCGATACATTTCCGTATTCGGGTACACCGTAAGAAAACTTTTCATGATCATCCTTACCTCTGTGGCCGGCGCCGGGGGAATCCAGAGGCAGGTAATGCCGTCTTTGTTCAGGCGTTCTTTGCACAGCGAGAAAAATTCCGTGGTATATAGATTCACCGTTCCCGCACTCCATACAGGAGGCGCAGGATCAATGCTGATGACGTCATACTTCTTGTCGTGCATGAGTAAAAAATTTCTGCCGTCATCGGTAAAGTGACGCACGCGAGGATTAGCGAGGACTTCTTTTCCGTTCGCATGAAAAAAGTCATTGATCTCGTATTCTTCTCCTACCAGTTCCGCCACGTCGGCATGAAGATTTTTATGAGTCACGGCCGATCGAAGGCAGGTCCCCATGCCATAGCAGATGATGAGCATATCCCTTGCGTCTTCGTAATGCAGCAGAAGGGGCAAATGAGCCATGAGCTTGGTTTCACTTACCAGGGATGTCATACCGACCCCGTTGATGAGCAGGTGCTTGTTCATCGGATCTTTGGAAGTGCCGTATGCCGTAATAGTGCATGTCGCTGTTTCTTTATGTATGCGAACCTGCAGATCTTCCTTCGGAACCCAATCCATTATTTTATGTACCACGGAGTAATATGGATCGGGAAGAAAAAAAGCAAAACCGGTGATGATGGCGGCGATGATGACGGGAGCTGATTTTCCGGCCATCGAAGCGGACTTAATTTTTTCAGACCGTAACACCCACCAGGCCATGGCCGTGTTCAGGAACGCCAGTAAAATGAGCGTGTTTCTTGTGCCGATGAATGGAATGAAAATAAATCCGCAACACAACGAGCCGAGAATACATCCAAGGGTGTTGAAAGAATAAAGTTTTCCAACGCCGCTTCCCGTTTCTGACACTTCTCTTACATAGATCCTTGTAACTATCGGGAACATGAGACCGATCATGAAGGTCACAGGGAAAACGATCAGGAAAGTGTAGAAGAGTTTTAGTGGCTTGACCACAATTTCCGGCTGGTTCATCCACGGAACATACCGTGAATAAATAAACAGGCCGGCCAGTGAGAACAAAGATGAGCCCGTCATCAGCATGGCCAGCAACCTGAGCGGAAACTTCGTATTGTGGAAAAACTTTCCAAATGCATAACTTCCGGAAGCAGATCCAAGAAGGTAAATGGTAAGCACGGTGCTGAAGGAATAAATGGCAGTGCCCAGGGGAAGCTGAAACAAACGTATCCAGATAATCTCAAGGGCGAAAGAAGTGAATCCGACCATGGCATAGGCAAGGAGGATTTTTTTCCGGGCGTCTGCCGGATAGGAGGCAGCCGCAGCTTCAGCTTCATTCCTGCTTTCGGCGGAAGCGTTGTTTGGAGGAGCAGTGTTCAGTTTTACAAGCGTGAATATAAGCGCGCCCGCAAGCAGGTTAATGATAATACCCGTAAGCACCGTATTAAATTCACCGATGGTGCCAAGCATGACAAATCCGCTCAGCAAAACACCGAGCATGGCGCCCAGAGTATTAATTCCATACAGGTAGCTCAATGATTTTGTAAAATTATTTCCAAGCACCTGCATCGCCGAGCACAGCAAAGGCAATGTTCCCCCCATGAGGAAAGTGGGAATTACTATTAACACAAACAATACTGTGGCTTGCAGAAACCGGTAAAGAAGCATGTTGTCGCCTGCGATTTCAAAAAGGAAGCGGTAAACGGGAACCATCCTTTCAAGCATCATGAAAATGGTGAAGGCTGTAACGGCAATGCCGGCCTCGAGAAAGGCATAGAACAATATCTTATTTTTAACCTTGACGGAAAATTTTCCGATGTAAAAACTGCCAAGCGTCAGACCCAGCATAAAAGCCGAAATAGTAATGGAACTTGCCTGTACCGTGCTGCCTAAAATCCTTGAAAGAACCCGCAGCCATACGGTCTCATAGATAAGCCCGCTGATGCCCGAAACAAGAAAAATGAGATAAAGGATCCGGGTGATTTTTTGTGGCTGCATAGTGTGATTTTTCTAAGATTGGCAATAATAATAAAAAAACAATGCATCGTTTTTCTGGTTTTATCACTCGGAAATCAATACACACGCTAAGCCTGTACATTCCACTAATTATCAAGTAAGCTTCTGAAATTAGCGCCCCTCGTGGGTTGTATTAACAAACCTTTTGTACTATCAGAATTTTGTTATATTTTTATCGGGGATTGATTTTTAGGACTTTTTAGGGGATTATAATTAGGGGATTATAATGGAACAGAAAACTAAGCACGCCCAGCAAATGGAGATCGTGAACCAGGTTGCCAGTCTCGCGGCCGAACTTGGTATTGTTCATAATGAAACGGAGGATGTATCGCTTGACGGAAAGCACATTCGCATCCGTGGCCAGGACCTGCTGTTTTTTGGCTCCTGCGGATACCTCGGACTGGAATATGATCAGCGGTTGAGTGACGGCGCCATCGACGCCATCCACAAATACGGAACGCAATTCTCTTCTTCACGCGCATACGTATCATCGCGCTATTACAAAGAAGCCGAAGACTTGATGTATGAAATGTTCGGCAAGCCTACCGTGCTGGTGCAATCACTCACACTCGGTCACCTCACCAACATTCCCGTGCTCGTGGACGACAACGATGCCGTGATCCTGGATTCACAGGCACACGACAGTATTCAGAATGCCGTCTACGGTTTGCGCATGCGCAACATCAAAGTTGAATTGGTCAGGCACAGCAGGATGGATATCCTCGAAGAACGCATCCGGGACCTGAGCAAAAAATACCGCAAGGTCTGGTACATGTGCGACGGCGTGTATTCCATGCAGGGTGACTTTGCACCGGTGAAAGAATTATACGGACTCCTCGACAGGTACGAACAGTTCAACCTATACATCGACGACATTCATGGCATGAGCTGGACAGGTCCCAACGGAACGGGATACGTGCTGAGCCAGATAGATTTCCATGAAAGACTTCACCTTACCACCGGCCTCACAAAAGCTTTTGGCGCCGCCGGGGGGTTGCTGGTATTTCCTGAAAAGTCAGCATACCAGCTCGTACGCAACGTGGGCAAGTCATTCATCTTCTCCATTCAAATGCCGCCCATGGTGCTGGGTGCCGTGATTGCATCTGCTAAAATTCACCTTAGTGATGAAATTTATTCGAGGCAGAATGAACTGCGGGCGAAAGTGGACTACTTCAACGCAAAGTCGAAGCAGCTGGGGCTGCCGCTCATCAATGAATCCTATTCTCCCATCGGCTTCATTGGCGTTGGAAAACCGGACACAGGGTATAACATGGTGAACCGGCTGATGAAATCCGGCTACTATGTAAACCTCTCGGTGTTTCCGAGCGTATCATTCAACAATACAGGGCTGCGCATACCGATCAACAACAAACTTTCAATGGAGGACATCGACGGTTTGCTGAATTGCATTGCGAGAAACCTTCCGATCGCATTGGAAGAGTCCAGTGCGACGATGACAGACGTGTACAGATCATTCAAGCTTGTGGCATAGAATAACAAGGCAACGAAGCAGCGGGCTTGTAAAATTTCATCCATCAGATATTTCAAGTGGTTCGCCCCACATTTCTTGTCGTTGGAAAAATAACTGAACATGGTGTTGATCTAAACTTCATTTTTACAACGACAATACAAATTAACTTGCGCTTATGACCAGAAAAATACTTGTAACAGGTGGAGCGGGATTTATCGGAAGCAGCCTGGCAGAACGTCTCGCCAGGGACCCAGAAAATTTTGTGGTAGTAGTTGATAACCTCCTTACAGGTTCACTGTCGAAGGTTCCAAAGTCAATCCACCAGAATGTGAAGTTCATCAAAGCTGACGTCAACTTTTTCAAAGACATCAGCGCGATTTTCAACGCTTATAAGTTCGATTATGTATTCCATTATGCCGCAGTAGTGGGTGTGAAGCGTACGCTGGCCCACCCTGTGATGGTGCTGAATGACCTGAAAGGGATCAACAACATCCTGAGCTTGTCGAAAAATACAGGCGTGAAACGTGTCTTCTATACTTCTTCCTCCGAGGTTTACGGTGAGCCCGTGGAGTTCCCGCAGAACGAACATACCACACCGCTCAATTCACGGCTGCCGTATGCCATCGTAAAGAACGTAGGAGAAGCCTACCTGCGTTCCTTCAAGAAAGAATATGATTTGGATTTTACAATCTTCCGTCTTTTCAATACTTACGGTCCGAAGCAAAGCACTGATTTTGTAATTACAAAATTCCTCAGTGCAGCTTTAAAGGATAAAGACATTTCTATTTATGGTGACGGCATGCAGACCCGCACGTTTTGTTATATCGAAGACCACCTCGATGCCACCACGAATGCTTTTTACAATAACCACGTGGTGAATGATGTGGCCAACATTGGCACTGACAAGGAAATCACCATCCTCGACCTGGCGAAGGAGATCATCAGGATCACCAACTCCCGCTCAAACATCACGCACATGCCAGCGCTCAAGGAAGGCGACATGACGCGCCGCCAGCCGGACATCACCAGGATGCTTGAGCTGCTCAACCGCGGCTTTACACCGCTGGAAGAGGGCATCAAATCCATCATCCGGTCAAGTCATTTTGCCGCTGTGTAACACCCAGCGGGTGCTGCGCGACCCACCGGGTGGTGATGGATTGAAAGGGTAAGATCAGGGAAAAATATTTTTGTTGTGTTTGCTGAAAAGACTCAGATTTGTGAGTGGTTTCTTCTTGTCCACAATCTTTTTCTCAATGACGAACCTGAAAATATTTTTCATTTTCTTTTCAATCATTTTCTTCGGCGGACGGGCATCCGGTCAATACTGGATGCAGAGCGGGGGCAGCGCAACGATAGATGAGGCCATGAGCGTGGCTTCTGACGCGACTGGAAATTCTTATACCACAGGTTATTTTACTTCCACCGCCAACATCGACGGTAACAGCTTTTCCTCAACTGGTCTTGACGACATCTTTCTCGTAAAAACAAATTCAACAGGCGGGATTGACTGGGTAAAAACCGCGGGCGGATTGAACAGCGACAAGGCCTTGTCCGTTGCGACTGACAATGCCGGGAACATTGCCATCACCGGCTTCTTTTATTCTTCAGCCGATTTTGATGGACAAAGTATTACCTCTGCCGGTCAGCAGGATGTTTTTATCGCTAAATACAATTCGTCCGGTACTTTATTATGGGTGACAAGTGCCGGTGGTACCGGAAGCGATGCCGGCAACAGCATTGCATTTGATAATGCAGGTAACGTAATCGTTACAGGAGAATTTACAGGCACCTGTTCATTCGGATCCATTTCGCTCACAAGTTTTGCAAATTCCCTGGATGTATTTACGGCCAAGTACGATGCCGGCGGAAATGTATTATGGGCAAAAAAAGGCAGCGCCAGGTACACCGACCGTGGTACAGGCGTTTCCACCGATGCCACTGGGAATATTTTTGTGTGCGGCATGTTCAGCGATACGATCACCTTCGACAACGTGCATAACAACGCCATGTACAATGCAATGTTTGTAATCAAGTACGATGGCGCTGGAAATGAGCAGTGGTTTCGCTGGATGGGAAGCGGCTCTACCGTTAACATGGGCGGAGTGGCCGTACATGGCAATGACATCAACCTCACAGGTAATTTTACCGGGACATTGTTTTTCTTCGGAAACGCTTCCAATCCTACGCTTGCAACAGCCAATGCGAACAATATTTTTGTGTGCAGGTATGATGAACTGGGGAATGTGTCATGGGCGCATGCTGACGGTTCCTCAAGCGATATAACTTCCCAGGCCATTGCCGTTCAAAGCAACGGGGAGGTTTTGATTACAGGAAATTTCAAGTGCCGCTTTGATGATTTCTCAGCCCATTATGGAACAGGAATTTTTTGCAGCGTAGGTTACTGGGATTCTTTCATTGCCGGCTACGACAATGCAGGCGCATGGAAGTGGGCAAGACATTACGGAGGAAAGGCTGATGATTTTACAAATGGCATTGCTGTATTATCGAACGACAATGCAATAACTGCAGGCAGTTATGAAGATGAACTCTATTCTACCTATTCATTCGCCGGCTTCACGTTTCATGGAATCTATTACCAGGATTATTATAATTTCTCATCCACTTATGTTTATTGCACGGATGCCAGCTACGGGGCTTACGTGGTGAGAAAATCTTATGGCAACAAAGATATTTTCATCAATGCAAATATTAACCTGGCCCGCCAGCCATTGGATTATTTCAAAAGGTCGGGTGCGAATTGCCTGCGTCCCTTCAGCGATATATGCATACAGGCGCAAGGGGTTTGCGATGATACCTTGAGCGGATGCGGAATTGTTGATGCGGGTGTGGAGTTTGGGTATGATCCGTTCGGACCGGATATGAATTACCTGTGGAGCAACGGATCTACAAATGATGTGATAAACATCACCACATCAGGAAATTATTCCGTTATGGTTACAACGGCAGACGGCTGTTTCACAAACGGCGACACCGTGAATGGGCAGGTGCACCCGGTTCCGCCCGAACCCACTATTTCCGACAGCAAAGGAGTAAATACAAATGCAGTTTTCACTTCGCTGATTTCTTTTTGCCTGCCCGACTCTGTGGCATTGACCTGTACAAACGTTGGAGCCAATACCGTTCATTGGAACAATTTTCCAGTGGGTCAAAACCCGGTGATCGTAAGTTCAACGGGATATTATAGCTGCATGCTGACAAACCAATGGGGTTGTTCAGAAATAAATAGTGTTGACGTGGTAGCCAGCAATCCGTTCCAGGCGGTGCAACCAGAAATGACATGCCTGACGGATGATGATCAGAATGATACCGTCGAACTTTGTCTTGGAGATCCCTTTGTAATGCTTGTGTATGATGAATTCACTAACCCCGGGGGGAATGACCCATGGGCCTGTTTTCCTGATATGAGCTATGCCACCTGGTCTTCAACCAATTCTAATTTCCTGGCTTTCTCGGCCCAGACTTATTGCCCTACTGACCGGGCTGCCAATGAATTCACACCGACCCAGGTCGGAGACTTTGACTTTCTCATCTCTGTTTTCTTTGTGCGGGAAAACGATTGCGATACAGATACGGTGACGGCAAATAAAAATATCCATGTAATCGTTCATCCGGTGCCGACGGTAGGGCCTATCAATATTACGATTACCGGGCCTGCGTATATTTGTTTTGGCGATACGGTCATGCTCGTAGCTTCTCCTTCCCAGTATGATTACCAGTGGAACACCGGTGATACCAACGATACCATCTTCATTACGCAGACGGGATATTACCAGGTGAGCGCCAGTGAAAGCGTAACTAACGCTTTTGGTTGTACCGGGACAAGCTACGGCAATGCGAATATTTTTATTGATTCCTACCCACAGCCCGTTGTATCCATGCTTCCCGCGAATGGGTTAATCTGTCCCAACGATTCCGTGGAACTCATTTGCTCCGGAATCGGCGGGGCGTTCAACTGGCAGGGACCAAACGGTACACTCAACTCCACAGCAGCGAACGTTTACGTAAGTACCCCCGGTTTCTATTATTGCATTCAGAATGTAAGTACCAATTGCAGTCTCGTTTCCAATACTGTGGAAGTTGTTCAATACAATATTCCGCTGATCATAGCCTCTCCAAACGCCAATATCTGCAATGGTGATTCTGTCGTTTTAATCATTTCAACCAATCCTGGCAGCGTTATTCAATGGCTTGCACCTCTTAGTGGAAATGCGTCTTCGCAAACGATCTTTACGCCAGGTACGTACAGTTGTGTGGTCACATCATGTAATATTATGACCCCCTTGAGTTTTACAGTAGGGGTAGATTCTGCCGCTGCTCATATTTATTCTGACAATACTTCATTCACCTTTTGTGAAGGCGATTCAATTCTTCTTTACAGCAACCCGGGTATGACTCAGTATGAATGGCTGCCAACAGCGCAATTTGAAGATAGCATTTATGCCTTCAATGGCGGACCCTATATGCTCGTAACAACCAGTGCAGGAGGATGTACCGATACAGCCACTCTTGTGCTGGATGAAATTCTGAATACGCTTGTTGCGCCGCAATCGCCGGATACAATGATATGCCGCGGCAGTTCTGTTTTACTCATTGCCGCAGGCAGCGATACGATTTACTGGGCGAGCAGCCCATCCTATTCAAACACGGTGGCGACAGGTTATTCATTTCTTACCCCCGCACTCTTTTCTCAGGTGAGCTATTACCTCTATAGTAACTCAGGGATGTGCAAAAGCATCATCGATTCAGTGACGGTTAGTATTGACGAAGGATGTGATTCAATCACCATTCCGAATGTAATCACTCCGAATGGTGACGGGTTGAATGATTTTTTTCCCGGTGTGCCTGGAAATTATGCCTTTGATCTTATTGTATACAACCGTTGGGGAGAAAAAGTATACGATGCGTCCGCATTGCAAACAGGATGGAACGGAAAAAACAAAAGAGGCGTTCATCTCTCTGACGGAACGTATTATTACCTGCTGCATATCATATTTGACGACGGTGCAATCCAGGACTTCAAGGGCTACCTCTTGATTTTGGAATAGGCTAATTGTTTATTGTCTATTGTTTACTGTATACTGTCTTCCATCTCTATTCATTTCAAATTTCCCATCTTTGCTTCATGCGCACGCTTTCTTTTTACCAGGAGCTGATCGAAAAAAAAATCCGGGAAATTTTGTTCCGGAAGGAGCCTGCTGATTTATATGACCCTGTCCGATATATGCTTGCGCTGGGCGGGAAAAGAATCCGTCCTGCTTTGGTGCTGATGAGTTGTGAATTGTTTGACGGCGATTATGAAGATGCTGTATCGGCCGCACTGGGTATTGAAGTGTTTCACAACTTCACCTTGCTGCATGACGACATCATGGACAAAGCGCCGCTCCGCAGGTCGAAGCCGACAGTTCATACCAAATGGAGCAATGACGTAGCCATCCTTTCAGGTGACGCCATGTTTGTAAAATCCTGCCAGCTCATGATGCAGGTGAACAAGCAAGCAGTGGCAAGCGTGATGGAACATTTCCTGGAATCTGCATTGCTCGTATGTGAAGGCCAGCAATTGGATATGACGTACCAGTCCGCAAGCAATGTCTCAATTGCCCAGTACCTAGAAATGATAGAACTGAAAACGGCTGCGCTTTTGGCCTGTGCATTGAAAACAGGCGCGCTGATTGCAAATACGTCAGCGCAGAATTGCGAACTCATCTACGAGTTCGGAAGAAACCTGGGCATTGCATTCCAACTCCACGACGATATCCTGGACGTTTACGGTGACGAAGAAAAATTCGGGAAGCTAAGCGGCGGCGACATCATCGCGAATAAGAAAACATTCCTGCTGCTGAAAACATTTGAACTTTCTTCAAAGGAACAGCAACTGGAACTTAATCATTGGATGTCTGCAACCGAATTTGACGGAAATGAAAAAGTTGCTGCAGTGAAATCTATTTTTCATTCCCTCGGTGTGAAAGAACGCGCAGAGGAGGAAATGGAAAATTTTTATAAGAAGGCACTAAAGGCGCTGGAAGAAATAAAAGCAGATGGACAAAAGAAAAATGAACTGTATCGGTTTGCGGAAGAATTGATGCTGAGAACCTATTAGGGGAAGAATTTCGAATTGTAAAAATTCGAAATCCGAAAAAAAATCAAATAACTAATATAGAATTTTCAAATTTGATATTTCGGAATTAGAAACACAGGAAAACCAAAATCCGATCAAAGGTCGCTCCACGAGGCTTTTTTCGAAATTCGAAAAATATGAAATAGCAAATATTAAATTTTAAAAATTTGATATTTTAATTTTAAAAACCAAGGAAACATAAATCCCGGAGAAAAGGTCAATAAACTATTCATGGACCAATTTTTTGGGATTTCGGATTTTTAAAATTCGGATTTATTTAATGTCAAAGCATATTGATCCGTGACATCAAACTGTCCTTGTATGATTTTCCAATCGGTATTCTGTTCCCATCAATAAT
>Ga0134121_10001643_pt1 | contig 20752 bp, 19 predicted proteins | sample KB301_FD_96463 | JGI IMG/M metagenome (GOLD analysis project Ga0134121, IMG submission 96463) | Terrestrial soil microbial communities without Nitrogen fertilizer from Kellogg Biological Station, Michigan, USA - KB3-0-1 | ecosystem: Environmental > Terrestrial > Soil > Unclassified ... | reverse complement strand
CGGTCTTGCCGGCGCCGACGATGGTGTGGATCTCGTCGATGAACAACAGGATGCGCCCCTCGCTCTGCTTGATCTCGTTGAGCACCGCCTTGAGGCGCTCCTCGAACTCGCCGCGGTACTTGGCGCCGGCCAGCAGCGATCCCATGTCGAGCGAGAAGAGGGCGCGGTCCTTGAGCCACTCGGGGACGTCGCCGCGCACAATTCGCTGGGCGAGGCCCTCGACGATGGCCGTCTTGCCGACGCCGGGCTCGCCGATCAGGACGGGATTGTTCTTGGTCTTGCGCGACAGGATGCGGACCACGCGCCGGATCTCCGCGTCGCGGCCGATGACCGGATCGAGCTTGTTGCGCCGTGCCTCGGCCACGAGGTCGACGCCGTATTTCTCCAGGGCCTCGTAGGCGACTTCCGGCATGGCGCTGGTGACCCGCTGGTTGCCCCGTACCGCCGTCAGGACTGCCAGGAAGGCGTCGCGGGTGACGTTGAAGCTTGCCAGCACTTTGCCGACGGGCGAGGAGGAGCCCTCCTCGATCATCGCCAGCAGGAGGTGCTCGACGGAGACGTACTCGTCCTTCAACCGCTTGGCTTCGTCCTCGGCGCGCAGGAAGATCTGCTGCAACCGTTGGGTGAGATAGATCTTGCCCGCCTCGGCTCCGGGACCGGAGACCTTGGGTCGGCGCGAAAGGTCGCGCTCGACTTCGGCCTTGAGCGCCTCGGTGGGCGCCTCCATGCGGGCGAGCAGTCGAGGCACCAGCCCCTCCGGCTGCTCGAGGAGAGCGAGAAGCAGATGCTCGCCGTCCACTTCCTGATGACCGTACCGTAGTGCTTTGGTCTGGGCGCTCTGCAGCGCCTCTTGAGATTTTTGGGTCAATTTGTTGATGTCCAATTGTTTCTCCCTCCTTCCCTTCTTTCTACATCTCCCACTGTCGGGGCCGGAACTCAGATTCCTGCGCCAACTGCTCGAACAGCTCGCGCTCACGAGGCGAGAGCTGGTCCGGAATCACGACGCGAATCTCGGCCAGGAGATCCCCCTTGTCGCCACCCTGCTTGGAGAGGCCGCGGCCACGCAGGCGAATCTTGCGGCCGGAGGAGGAGCCGGCGGGGATCTTCACCCGCACGGGACCGGTGGGCGTTTCGACCTCGGCCTCGCCGCCCAGCGCCGCCTCCCAGGGTGCGACGGGGACGGTCGTTTGAATGTCCGCGCCGTCGACCTTGAAACGCGAATCCGGCTGGATCTCCACCTTGAGCAGCAGGTCGCCCGCCGTGCCGCCGAAGCCCGGAGAGCCCTGACCGGCGAGGCGAATCTTCTGGCCGGAGCGCACGCCCGCCGGAATCTTCACCGATAAGGATCGGTGCAGGCCGGTCGACGGATCGGAGATCGCGATCTCCTTCTCGCCGCCCTGCACGGCTTCCTCGACGGTGAGGGGGAGCGTGGCTTCGGCGTTGCCGCCGGCCTGCTGGCCGCCTTGATTGCCGAAGCCGCCGAATCCCGCGGGACCTCCCGGAGCTCCCCGCCGCTGGCCCCCGGGTCCGCCACCGCCGAACAGCATGTCGAAGAAGGAGCTGAACCGCTCGCCGCCGCCGCCCATGCCGCCAAGATCGCCGAAGTCGAAGCCGCCGGTGCCGCCATCGCCGTAGCGCACCTCCCAGCCCGGGGGAGCGCCGCCGCCTGACTGCCGAGCGCGGTTCCACGCCGATCCATACTGGTCGTACTTCTGGCGCTTTTCCGGGTCCTTGAGGACTTCGTAGGCCTCGCCGATCTCCTTGAACTTGACCTCGGCCTTGGGGTCCTTGTTCACGTCCGGATGGAACTTCCGCGCCAGCTTCTTATACGCCTTCTGGATGTCGTCCTGAGACGCATCCTTCTTGACGCTCAGTGTGGCGTAATAGTCCTTGTAGTCCAATGAGACGCTCCTCCTCGCGAGAACCTGGCGACCCCATCCCCGAACCTTGAGGCTCGCGGACTAAGGTTTAGTGCTCAGGACTCACATTGTAGAACGGAAGAGGGGGAACGTCCATTCCCTGGGGGATGGCAACGGAATCGCGGAGGCCCCCTCATCACCCCGGCCCTCTTCTCCCCTCGCCCTCCCCCCGACCGGGAGAAGAGGGAGAACAGCCAAGAGCAATGCCGCCTTTTTTGGCGCTCCCCTCTCTCCCGGTTGGGGGGAGGGCGAGGGGAGAGAGGGGTTGGGGGAGTGAGGGGCCTGAGGAGGCAGGTCCGATGATCTCGATGCAGGGGCTGGCGACTCTACATGTCAGGGAGGCGTGAATCCGAAGTGCTCGTAGTTCTTGGCGATGAACGCCTTCCACTTGTCAGGCACTTCCTCCAGGGGGAGGATGGCCTCGACGGGGCAGGCGTCGACGCAGAGGCCGCAGTCGATGCACTCCTCGGGGTGGATGTAGAGCATCTCCCAGTCCTCGTTCTTGCCGTAGATGCAGTCGACCGGGCAGACGTCGACACAGGCCGTATCCTTCACGCCGACACAAGGTTCCATGATGATGTGCGTCATTCCCGGGGCCTCCTTTGACCGCCAAGATTCAAACGATTCGGGGATTATACCGAAGGCGTACACGCTCTCAAGAACGGGCGGGAAATCGCCGCGGCGAGAAGGCCGGGATCTCGGTTTCACCGTCTTCGAAGGCCAGGCGGGCCACCTCGCGGGCCGTCCAGGGGGCGAGGAGAATGCCATTGCGGAAGTGCCCTGTGGCAACCACCGCCGGCCAATCCGGCAGCGGCCCCAGAATCGGCAGGCCGTCGGGAGTGGCAGGCCGCAGACCGGCCCAGACGGTCTCCAGGCGAGCCCGTCCGATGCCGGGGAAAAGGCGCTTGGAAAAGGCGAGGAGATCCTCGACTCCCTCAACCGTGTTGTGCTTGTCGAAGCCCGCCTCTTCCAGGGTCGATCCCACCAGCAGGCCGGTGGCGCCGCGGCGCACGGCGTAGGAGTCGCCGCGCCGCACGCTGCCGGCCCACGGCCATTCGACGCCGCCCAGCAGCAGCATCTGGCCGCGCACCGGCCGCACGGGGAAGGGTGGAAGCTCGGGGATGAGACCCGACCAGGCGCCGGCCGCGAGCACCAGCAACCGGGCCTCCTTGCGCCAGTGGCGGCCATGGGCCAGAACGGTTCCTTCCGGCCGCCGCTCGACCCGCTCCACCTCGCTGTCATAGTGGATCACCACCCCGAGCTTCTGGGCGGCTTGAGCGAGGATGGCGCAGACCTGCACGTTGTCCACCCGGTGCTCGCCGGGAAGGTGGAGGGCGCGCCGGACCTCGGGAGTGATGTCCGGCACCCAGTGGCGCAAGGCGGAAATCTCGATCTCCTCGGCCCGCTCGCTTACGCTCCGCGCCAAGCTCAGAACCGCGTCGAGCTCGGCGTCATCCTCTTCTTCCAAGGCGACGAGAAGGGCGCCGCTGGTGTCGTAGTCGATGGGAAGGCCGGTCTCGCTCTCCAGGTCCGCCACCCAGGAACCCCACAGGTCGCGAGAGGCAAGGCAGGCGTCGAGGAATGGCCCGCGCTTGCCAGCCTCATGCTCGCCCGCATCGCTGAGGGGCGACAGCATGCCGCCCGCGGCAAGCGACGCCTCGGCGCCGTGGGGAAGGCGCTCGACCACCTCGACTCGCAGGCCGCGGAGGGCCAGCTCGCGGGCGCAGGCGAGGCCGATGATGCCGCCGCCGAGTACCAGGACGTCCGGATGCGTCAACTGGCAGCCTCCTCCTTGAAGGCGGCGTCGAACGCCTCCAGGGTGGCGGCAACCTCGGGCTCGCCGTGGGCGGTGGAGAAGAACATGGCTTCGTAGGGCGACGGCGGCAGGTGGATGCCGTGCTCGAGTAGCTTGTGGAACACGCGCCCAAAACGCTGCCGGTCGGTCGCGTCCACGTCTTCCATCCGGTGGACGGGGCCGGCGGTGAAGAAGAGGCCCATCATCGCTCCCCGGCGCTCCACCCGGCAGGGGATGCCGTGACGCAGGGCGGCAGCCGCGATTCCCTCTTGCAGGCGGGCGCCGGTGGTCTCCAGCGCCTCGTAGGGGCAGTCCTCGTCCTTGGCGAGCTCGCGCAGGGCGGCACGGCCGGCGGCCACGGCCAGCGGATTGCCGGAGAGCGTGCCCGCCTGGTAGACGGGGCCGGCCGGGGCGATGCGCAGCATCAGGTCGCGGGGGCCGGCATAGGCAGCCAATGGCAGGCCGCCGCCGATGACCTTGCCCAGGGTGGTGAGGTCCGGCATGACGTCGAGCACGATCTGCGCGCCGCCCCAGGCCACCCGGAAGCCGGTCATTACTTCGTCGAAGATCAGCAGCGAGGCGTGGCGGTCGCAGAGCGCCCTCAAGCCCTCGAGAAAGCCGGCGACGGGCGGTACCAGGTTCATATTGCCGGCGATCGGCTCGACGATGATGGCGGCGATCGTGTCGCCGTGCCGGGCGAAGAGCCCTTCGACGGCGGCCAGGTCGTTGTAGGGCGCGAGCAACGTGTCCGCCACCACGTTTCCCGGCACGCCGGGGGAGGACGGCACGCCGATCGTGGCGGCGCCGGAGCCGGCGGCGATGAGGAACGGGTCGGCGTGGCCGTGATAGCACCCCACGAACTTCACGAACCGGTTGCGCCCGGTGGCGGCGCGAGCCAGTCGAAGGGCCGACATCGTGGCCTCGGTCCCCGAGCTCACCAGCCGCACCATCTCGACGGACGGCAGAGCCGCGATGATGACCTCGGCCAGCTCCACCTCGGCCAGCGTCGGGGCCCCGAATGCCGTACCCCGGCTCAAGGCCTCCTCGATGGCGGCGACGATCGCCGGATGGCGGTGCCCCAGGATGTGGGGACCATAGCCGCCGATGTAATCGATGTAGCGCCTGCCATCCTCACCCTCCAGGTACGCCCCCGAGGCTGAGCGGATGAACACGGGCTCGCCGCCGACGCCGCGGAAAGCGCGTACGGGAGAGTTGACACCGCCGGGAAGGACTTTCTCGGCGCGGGCGAGGAGGCTGCTCATTCCACCCACCCGGCCGTCAGCAGGCGCGCCGCCTCCCGCGCCGCGTAGGTAAGGATCAAATCGGCGCCGGCGCGTCGAATGGCGATCAGCGACTCCATCATCACCCGGTCGTAATCGATCCAGCCGCGTTCGCCAGCCGCCTTGATCATCGAGTATTCGCCGCTGACCTGGTAGGCGGCGAGCGGCAGATCGAATCGCTGGCGTAGCGCGGCGAGAATGTCCAGGTAAGGCAGGGCGGGCTTGACCATCAACATGTCCGCGCCTTCCTCGACGTCCGCCTCGGCCTCGCGCAGGGCTTCCCGGCCGTTGGCGGGGTCCATCTGATACCCGCGGCGGTCGCCGAACTGCGGGGCGGACTCGGCGGCCTCACGGAAGGGGCCGTAGAAGCCGCTGGCGAACTTGACGGCGTAGGAGAGGATTGGCGTCGCGGAGAATCCGGCGGCGTCGAGCGCCTTGCGGATCGCTCCCACCCGGCCGTCCATCATGTCCGACGGCGCGATGACGTCCGCCCCGGCCTCGGCCAGGGAGACCGACTGCTTCGCCAGGTTCTCCAGCGTGGCGTCGTTGTCCACCTCGTGGCCGTGGAGGACGCCGCAATGGCCATGGTCGGTGTACTCGCAAAAGCAGACGTCGGCGATCGTCACCAGATCGGGGACCTCGATCGAGAGGGCGCGCAGGGCGCGTTGGACGATGCCGTCCGGCGACCAGGCGGCGCTGCCCACCGCGTCCTTGGATTCGGGGAGGCCGAACAGCAGAAGGGAGCGGATTCCTTCGGCGAAGGCCTCTTTGGCGGTCTCCACGATCCGGTCCACCGACTGCTGGTAGACGCCGGGCATGGAGCCCACCGGTTTGGCGACTCCCTCGCCGGGGCAGACGAAGAGCGGCAGCACCAGATTGTCCGGGGACAACCGGGTCTCGCGGACCAGGCGGCGCAGGGTCGGAGTGCGGCGAAAGCGGCGGAGTCGGGTCTCAGGGAAGCTCATGGCGCTCCCGGTTGTATCGCGGAGGAGGGGGGGAAGGCAACGCCCCGGAGGTTGGGAGCTCCGGGGCGGTCGCGCTTATTGGCACGTTTATTGGCAGATGCAGCCCGAGATCTGGCAGTTCGTCAGCGTCTCGCAGGTGACGCAGATGGAGATCTCCTGTGTTCGCGGGCAGTTGGCGTAGGTGGGATTGGCCTGGCTGCCCCCGGCGACGTGTAGGTCTGACGAATCCAGCTGCTGGAGGGTCTCGCGCCTGAGCGTGAGCTTGTTCTTCAATTTCCGCATGGCTGTCTCCTCTGAAGGGACCAGTTCATAAGACAGGGTGTTCAGCGGCAGGGTTGCCGAGCCCGCCCGCTCATTTCAGTCGCGTCTAAGATAGCCCGCGACCCCCCTCGCAAACCCTTATCCGGCGGGGGGTTGCAAGATTGGTCCCCTTTTTTCCGTCTTTATAGGGGTGCAAGGGAGAGTCGCCGATGGACGGCGATCTCGACTTCGGGACCTCCATGGCCACCCAACACGACAAGATCTTCAAGCAACTGCTGCGCTTTTTCCTCGAGGACTTCCTGCGTCTCGTCCTGCCGCAGGTATTGGAAAGGCTGGACCTGTCCTCGCCGGACTTTCTGGACAAAGAGCTCTTTGCCGGAGGACCGCACGGCCGCCGACGCGAGCCGGACCTGCTTGTCCGCGTCTGCACCGCCGACGCCCGTCCCCTCCTGATCCATGTCGAGATCGAGGCGCGGGCGAGCCGGGGGATGGAGGAGCGCCTCTGGCGCTACAAGAACCAGATCCAGGCCCGGTACGACATCTTGGTGCTCTCGATCGTGGTCTACCTGAAGCGGGGCCGTCCCGGCGTCCACTTGGAGACCTGGGAGAGCAGCCTCGGCCCAGACTTCCCGGTGCTTCGGTACGTCTCCTTGGGTCTCGAGCGTTGCCGCGCCGCAGAGTACCTGGAGCTTCCCGAGCCTCTGGCCTGGGCCTTCGCCGCCCTGATGGATCCTGGTCCGTTGAGCCGGGCCGAGCTGAAGATGACCTGCCTTCGCCGGATCGCCGGCCTGAGGGGTCGGATCGATCCGTTCCTGCTTGTCGACTGCGTCGAAAACTATCTACAATTAGAGCCGCGGGAGGTGGCGGAATTCGAGCTGCTTCACGCGGTTGGTGAGAACCAGGAGGTGCGAGCCGTGAAAATGACGTGGTCGGAAACGTTGCGAGCTGAAGGGCGTCGGGAAGGGGTGGAGGAGGGAGCACAGACAGGCGTCAGGCAAGTCCTGCTCCTCCAACTTGGGAAGCGATTCGGGCCTTTGCCCGAGAACGTCCGTCGCAGGGTGGAGGCTATCGATTCTCTGGATCTGCTGACGCGCCTTGCCGAACGTCTGCTCTCCGCCCACTCTCTCGAAGAGATGGGCCTCGCCTGATTCATCCGCCGGATTGACCAGACCGCGCCCACCCGGGGGAGCCGGGTGGGCCAAAGCCTAGGCCGTGGTCGTGCAGGTTACTGCGGCGCTGGTCGTGCACGCGACGGCGGCGCTGCAGAAGCAGGTCGGATGCGTGCTGACGCAGGACCCATTGACCTGGGTGCAGTCGACCTGGGTGACGTCGCCGCCGACCGGCAGGGTGAGCATGTTCTCCTCGAGATTCCTGAGAGTTTCCCTGTTGAGTGTCAGCTTCTTCGTAGTCTTTCTCACGGTCTCTACTCCTTCCGGGCCCAAGGGCCCGTGAAAACAACGATCCATTGATCAATGTGCGCTTGGAGGAGCAAACGTGACGATTCTTCACTACTCCCTCGAGGATGGTGACGCCTCGACTCGGATATAGTTATGCCGCTCTGCGGCAGAAACTCTGGCCAGGGAGCGGGAGGCGTAATGGAGTTGATGGAACGAATGTCCCGCCGCCAGCTCGTGGTGGTCACGGGCAAGGGCGGCGTCGGTAAGACGGTCATCGCCGCCACGCTGGGGCGGTCGCTTGCCGCGGCGGGACGGCGGACGCTGGTCGTCGAGGTCGATCCCCGGGAGAACGTCCATCAGATGCTCGGCGTTCCGCCCTCGGGCGGCGGCATCGTGCAGGCGGAGTCCCGGCTCTGGGTGCAGAACTTGAAACCTCGCCAGGTCTTGGACGAAATCGTTCGCGAACGTTTGAAGTTGGAGCTGCTGGCCCGGCGGGTGCTCGACAGTCCCGTCTACCATCATTTCGCGGCCGGCGCTCCGGGTCTCAAGGAGCTGGCGACCCTCGGCCATGCCCTGCGCCTGCTGCGGGGCCTGGGAGGACCAGGGACGCCGGATCTGGACACGATCGTCCTCGACGCTCCAGCCACCGGCCACGGCGTCAGCCTTCTTGCCGCACCGCGGCTCGTTTCCGAGGTGATCACCAGCGGCCCCTTCTCCGTCATGGCCTCCGAGCTGGCGGCGCTCGTCGCCGATGCGCAGAAGTGCGGCATCGTGGTGGTGACCCAGGCTGAAGAGATGCCGGTCGAGGAAGCCCTGGAGCTGCGCCAGGCGTTGCGCGAGCGGGTGCAACGCGACCCTGAGCTGCTGGTGGTCAACGGTCTCTATCCGCAGGCACCGCATCAGGTTCCGGGCGAGAGCGACAACGAGCTGGTCTCTCTCTGGCGCCGCCGGCGAGAGCTCAACGATCGCGAGCTTGCGCGGCTCAAGGCGGGCTGGCAGGGTCCGCGGATCGAGCTGCCGCAGCTTCCGATCGATCGCGGACCAGCGCTCCTCTCGGCTCTCAGCCGTTGTTTCAAAGAGTCGGCCGGGCATCATCTAGGAGAAGGGGAGGGGCCTTGGAGCTGATCTCCGATCGCTATCCGCTGGTCATCGTCGTCGGCTCCGGCGGCGTCGGCAAGACGACCCTCGCAGCCGCCATGGCCGTGCTCTCCGCTCGCGAGGGACGCGACACCTTGGTGATGACCTTCGATCCATCGCTGCGTTTGAAGCAGTCGCTGGGGGTGGGGGACGAAGCGAAGCTCCAGGAGGTCAAGGTGGCCCTCGACGCTCCTGGCAACCTCTACGCCAGTCTGCTCGACGCCCGCCAGACCTTCGATCGCCTGATCGAGCGCTACGCACCTGACGAGGCATCGCGCCGGCGGGTACTGGAGAATCCTTTCTATCAGCACCTTTCGGGAACGCTGGGTGGCATCCTGGAGTACATGGCCGTCGAGCGCTTGTTCGAGGTGGCGGGGAGCGGGCGTTATAAACAGGTGATTCTCGACACTCCGCCCACCCGGCAAGCCCTGGATTTCCTCGAAGCCCCGGCGCGCATCCTCGGCTTTCTGGACAGCGGCGCCCTGCGGGTGGCCCTTCGCGACTGGTTCGACGACGAGGGCCGCCTGCGGGCCACCTCCCGTTGGGGCGCTCTCGGCCGCCGGGCCGAGCGCTTTCTCGACGACGTGGTGGGGATGAACCTGCTGCGCGACATGGCCGAGTTCTTTCAAGCTTTCAGCCCTCTCTTCGCGGGCTTCCGCGAGCGGGCGCGGCAGGTCGAAGAGCTGCTGCGCTCGCCAAAAACTCTCTTCGTCCTGGTTTCGGGGGCGGGGGAGGAGCGCATTCCCGACACCCTCTTCTTCGCCCGCAAGCTGGAGGAGGCCGGCTATCATCTGGGGCCCGTCGTGGTGAACCGCGTCCACCCCTGCTTCGTGGTGGAAGGCGTCGCGTCCCCTGCGGCGGATCCCTGCCATCCCAACGGCTGGGAGCTCCTCACCTGGGCCGGCGAGCGCGACCGCAAAGGCCTCATCGAGCTTGCCAAGCTCTTCTCCCGCGAGCAGCCGCTGGTGGACGTCCCCCTGATGGCCGACGAGCCCACCGATCTGCCCGCCCTGGAAGCCCTGGGCCGCACGCTCGAAGAGCGGCTCGGGGCGTGGCAGCGGTACGTCAGCCGGACGTCGTAGCTGAGGAAGGGACAGCAGGGACGACAAGGACATCAGGGACATCAAGAACACGAATCTTCCTGATGTCCCTGCTGTCCCTATGTCCCTCCCACACCGCCCTTCCTTGCCGCATCGCGTCATAAATCTCTTGACACGCCATGCCGCACTGCGGTAATGTCTGTCTTGTCGCGGCGAGGATTGCCGGGACGCTCAGTAAGGAGATGTCTATGATCCGGCTCATCAAGCGTTACGAAAGCCGCAAACTGTATGACACCGAAGAGAGCCGGTACGTCTCGCTGGACGAGATCTCCACCTGGATCCGGCAAGGCCAGGAGGTGCGGGTGGTGGACAACGCGAGCAATAACGAAGTCACCTCCCAGACCTTGACCCAGATCATTCTCGAGGAAGGCCGCAAAGGCACGTCCTTCTTGCCGAGCGAGTTGCTGCACGACCTGGTTCGCCTTGGCGAGCGCGCGGTTTCGAACGGCATGGAGCAGATGCAGAATGGTGTCGACCGGCTCATCGACCGCCTCGGGCCGGTGCGTAAGGCGCGCGAGGAGATGTCGAGCCTCAGGGCTCGTCTCGAGCAGCTCGAGACTTCACTTTCCGAGCTCGAGCGGGACGATCTCGCGACGGCCGTCGAGCCCAAGAACGGCCGGCCTGCCGAGCGTCAAGCGGTGACGGTCGGCAAGGAAGGCGAAATCAATGAGTGAGGCTCTGCAGCAGGTGGATTCTGGATTCGACAGATTGCGGGCCGCAGGGTACCGCGCAGGAACTTTCAGATAAACCAAACAAGAACTACCAAGACCGTGCAGGCTGCGAGCCGCACGAAAAAGGGGATAAGCCATGGGTAAGGGAAAGACGCCTGACGACGAAAAGAATACGCAGGACGATCTCAAGGATTCGGTGCATCGCATCTGGCTGGCCGGTCTCGGCGCCCTGGCGGCGGCCGAGGAAGAGGGCTCGAAGCTCTTCAGCAAGCTGGTGGATCGCGGCCGCGACGTGGAGTCCAAGGGCAAGGTCGAGGTCGACAAGGTGAATGAGAAAGTTCGCAGCGGAGTCGACAAGGCCAAGGCCAAGGCCGAGGCCGCTTTCGAGAACTGGGGCGAGAAGTTCGACGAGAAGCTCACCTCCGCCCTCCATCGCCTGGGCGTCCCCACCCGCGACGAGATCCACAACCTCACCAAGCGGGTCGAGGACCTGAACTCGAAGATCGAGAACCTGAAGCCCCGCCCGGCTCCGGCCGCCTCGAAGTCAAAGGCCGTTTGATCGGAGGATTGGGTGGAGCGCAGCGGCAAAGGTACTGACACCAACGTCCGCTCCCCCAGGATCGGACTGGCGCTCGCCACGGGCGCACCGGAGGGCGCGATCTACGAGATCGGCGCTCTCCGGGCCCTCGACGAGGCGCTCGAAGGTATCGACTTCAATGACATGTACATCTATGTGGGCGTGAGCGCCGGAGCTTTCCTCTGCGCCAACCTTGCCAACAATCTGACGACGGCGCAGATGTGCCGCGCCATCGTCTCCCATGAGCCCGGCGAGCACCCCTTCATTCCCGAAACCTTTTTCACACCCCACTGGAAGGCTTACTTGCGCAGCGGCGGCAAGGTGCCGCGGCTGGTGTTCGAGGCGCTGTGGGACTGGATCTCCCGCCCGGGCGATCACAGCCTGCTCGAATCGCTGATGCGGCTGTCGCGAGCCCTGCCGGTGGGGATCTTCGACAACCGGCCCATCCGTGCCTACCTGGAAAAAATCTACAACATCAAGAATCGCACGGACGACTTCCGCAAGCTCGGCAAGAGGCTCGTGGTCGTGGCGACGGACCTCGACTCCGGCCAGGCCGCCTGCTTCGGCGAGCCGGGATTGGATCACGTTCCCATCTCGCAGGCCGTGCAGGCGAGCGGCGCGCTTCCCGGGCTGTATTCAGCGGTGGAGATCGACGGCCGCCATTACGTCGACGGCGTGCTGCTCAAAACACTCCACGCCTCCGTGGCGTTGGAGGCGGGGGCCGAGCTGGTGATCTGCGTCAATCCCATCGTTCCCGTGGACACCATCCACGCGGTCGAGGCCGAGATGATGAAAAACTCGAACTTGATCGATCGGGGGCTGCCGACGGTGCTGTCGCAGACCTTCCGCACCCTTGTCCACTCTCGCCTGGAGGTGGGCATGGCGGCCTACGAGACTCGCTTCAAGGGCGCCGACGTGGTTTTGATCGAGCCCCAACGCGACGACTACCTGATGTTCTTTACCAACATCTTCGGCTTCGCCGAGCGCCAGGCGGTCTGTGAGTACGCCTACCAGGCGACGCGCCGCGACCTGCTGGCCCGCTTCGACGAGCTGGCGCCGATCTTCGCCCGCCACGGCGTCGCTTTGCGGCGGGACGTGTTGGAAGAGAAGCGGAATCTTTGGGAGCAGGTACAGCTCGACCGCGACCGGGTGAAGATGGCCACCTCTCCCAACGTCACGGTCCGCCGGCTGGACGACGCCCTCAACCGGCTGGAGCGGCTGCTGGCCGCCAAGCAGGACGAAGAAGACGATCCGGCGATAGCTCTTCCGGTCATTTCGCCGCGCGAAGAGCCGCTCGCGGTGAATTGAACCTTGCCCGGGATTGAAATCTGATTGAAATCCCGGGCAAGGGGCGGCTCACCAACCTGCCTCTTACGGCAGCGGCACGCGAAACGCCACGGCCGTGAACACCGCCATCTCGGCATGCGAGACGAGCCCGGTCGGGCAATACTGGCCGCCGCCGCAACCGCCAGTAATCCCCTCCGCTGCCAGCTGCTCGATCCAGCGCGCCGCCCAATAATTGGCAGGAATGTCGGTGAATCGCGTGCCGGTCGCCGGCGGCGGCTGGTACGCGTTGCCGTGCTCCGCACCCAGCAGCAGCACTGCCATCTCCGCCCGTGAGAGCGAGCTCTCCGGACAATACTGGCCGCCACCGCAGCCGGCGGTGATTCCCTCGGCGGCGAAACGCTCGATCCACGGCGCCGCCGGGTAACTTGCGGGGACATCGGTGAAGCGGGTGCCGGTCGCCGGCGGGGGAACATAGGTGGCCCCGTGCTCGGCGGTAATCAACAGGACCGCCGTCTCCGCCCGAGTGATCGGCTGCGTTGGACAGAAGAGGCCGCCGCCGCAGCCGTTGGTCAGGCCGGCGGCGGACAACGCCTCGATGAAGCGCCAGGACCAGTAGTTGGGAGGCACGTCGGCAAAGGTGGTCAGCAGCGCCGTCTGTGGAACCCGCCAGAGCTCGAAGCCCGAGGCATTGTCGTTGGCCGCGAAGAAGACGTCGCTGCTGGAGACGGTGATCCCGGTGGGGCTCGAAGGTCCGGCGCCGGGCGCGATGTCCTGCACCTGGAAGGTCCCAGCCTGGCCGCCGTTGCTGCGCCACAGCTCGCGGCCATGAACGCCGTCGTCGGCGGAGTAGAGCACGAGGTGATCGAAGGCTGTGAGCTCCTGGATGACCGGCGATCCCGAGCCCGGCACGGCGTCCTGCACCACGCGGGTGCCGGCGTCGGTGCCGTCGCTCACCCACAGCTCGCGGCCGTGGACACCGTCGTCGGCGATGAAGAAGAGACGGCTGCCCACGACGGTGACGGCGTCGACGTCCGAGGAGCGAGATCCAGGGCGGATGTCCTTGACCCGCAAGGTTCCCGCCGCCGTGCCGTCGCTCTTCCACAACTCGCCGCCCGCAGCGCCGTCGTCGGCCACGAAGTAGACGGCATTGCCCAGCAGCGTCAGGGCGGCACCGGTGGGGGGAATTTGGATGCCGGAGCCAGGACCGGGATTGATGTCCTTCACCGGCACGGTGCCGGCCGGAGTGCCGTCCGTGCGCCACAGCTCCAGGCCCGTGGTGCCGTCATTGGCCGTGAAGAGGACGGAGGTGCCGAGCTTCAACAGCGAGCCGGGGCTGGACGAGCCGGCTCCAGGCTGAATGTCCTTCAGCACGCCGGTTCCGCCCTGGGTGCCGTCGGTGACGAATAGCTCCTGCCCGGTCGTGCTGCCGCCGTCGGCCGTGAAGACGGCGACGGAGCCGAGCGGGGTGAAGGACTGTGGGTAGGAGCCCGAAGATCCTGGATTGAGGTCTCCCAGGAAGAAGACCGAGTTGACGCCGGTGGATCGGTACAGCTCCTGGCCGAAGGTGCTGGAGGCCGCGGAGAAGTAGACGGACGCGCCGAGCGCGCCGAGCGCAGCGGCGTTGGCGTTGGGGCCCAGGTTCTGGATCATGGCGGTGCCGCCAAGGGTGCCGTTGGTCTTCCACAACTGGGTGCCGTTGGACGGGCTGGCGCCCGCGAAGTAGACCTCGCCCAAGGCCGCGACGAAACCCTCCGCGCCGGTGAGCGTCGTCGCCGGCACGACGCGCGCCGTGCCGCCGGCGGTGCCGTCCGTCGTCCACAGCCCATTGCCGCCCACCAGCGTCGTGGTGCCGAAGCGGAAGGGAGCAAAGACGCCGAAGTCGTCCGCCGGGATCAGCGATTGGGTGCCGCCGGCGGTGCCGTCGGTTCCCCACGGCGCCGGCGATTGGAGGCCCCCGGGGCCGGGGAACACCAGCCGCCCGTTGCCGAGGTCCTGAATGGCTCCGTTGAGGAAGCCGTTGATCACCGGCACGCCTGACTTGACCGTGGTGATGTTCTTGATCTCGGCGGTGCCGGCCGTCGTGCCATCGCTCGCCCAGGGCTCGTAGCCGTCAGGGCTCAAACCGAGGAAGAAGAGCTTGCTGTTCGCCACCGCCATCCCCGCGAAGCCCCCGGCGAAACCCGAGATCGGCCCCGGCCAGACGTCCTTGACCAGCGCGGTGCCGGCCGCCGTGCCGTCGGATTTCCAAAGCTCGACGCCATCCACGCCGTCGTCGGCCCAGAAGTAGACGGTACTGCCCAGGGCCGTGATCTCGAAGCGGTTGAACACCGAGAACGCGCCGGCGGAGCCGGGATGGATGTCCTTGACGAGGACCGTTCCCGCGGCCGTGCCGTCGCTGCGCCAGAGCTCCCGGCCGTTGACACCGTCCTCGGCTTCGAAGTAGACCTGACCGCCAAGGGGAGTGAGCTGGAATGGGTTGGCGCCACCTGGACCGGGATTGATGTCCTTGACCAGGCCGGTTCCGGCCGCCGTGCCGTCCGTGGCCCACAGCTCCAGGCCGTCGGTGGGCTCGAAGGCGCGAAACAGGATGCGTCCACCGAGACTCACCAGATTGAAGGGCGTGGAGTCGCCGGCGCCCGGCGCGATGTCCTTGAGCAGGCTGGTGCCGCCGGGGGTGCCGTCGGAGACCCAGGGCTCGACGCCGTGGACGCCGTCATCCGCTTGAAATACGAAGCTGCCGCCCGGCAGTGCGGCGGCATCGGCCCAGGCCGAGGCGAACGGCGGGCTCGACGGGCCAGCGCCGGGCTTGACGTCCGCGAGCAGCGTCGTGCCGCCGGGAGTGCCGTCGGAAATCCAGGGCTCGCGGCCGTGCACGCCGTCGTCGGCGTTGAGCAGCAGCTTGCCGCCCGCGTCCAGCCAGAGGCGCGGGTCCGAGCCCGTTGGGCCGGGGTTGATGTCGGCCACGAGATGGGTGCCGGCAGCCGTGCCGTCCGTCTTCCACAGCTCCCTGCCATGAACGCCGTCGTCGGCGGCCAGGTAGAGGGTGCCGCCGGCCACCAGGACGCCGCCGAAGCTGTCTGGAAGCCCGGGATTGAGGTCTACCACCATCGAGGTGCCAGCCGTCGTGCCGTCGCTCCGCCACAGCTCCATGCCGTGGACGCCGTCATTGGCGCCGAAGTAGTAGACGCCGTTCCACACCGTGCCGGCCCGCAAGAGGGCCCAGCACGCGCCCGGACAGATATCCCTGGTGAGCGCGGTTCCGGCGGCCGTGCCGTCCGTTGCCCAGAGCTCCAGGCCGTGGATGCCGTCGTCTTGACTGAAGACCGTCTTCGATCCCAACGAGATGAAACCCGGATAGGTCAAGAGAGTGAAGCCGAGGTCCTCCTGCGTCGTGTTGAGGTCCGTCACCATCACCGCCGGCTGGCCCCAACCGGCGGCCACGCCGGCGAAAGCCAGGAGCAACGTAAACAGAATGCACTGCCTGGAAATCCTCATACCTTCTCCTTGATCTCCTCGCTCTCGAAGCGTTTCGGGTTCCGATTGGCTTAGTGTACCACGGCTGCAATACACTGTCACCGGGTCGCGCCCTTTCCGCCGCGAGAGCGCAAGATTCCGCAAGTCGGGAACGGAGGTTCGGCGCACCATGCTACCGGCGGTCGCGGTGCAGCGCGGTGCCAATGCCCACTGCGAAGAGCACCGCCCACACCGGCCAAGGCCCGCGGGCCCCGGCGAGCACGGCGCCGGCCACCATGCAGAAACCGCCGAAGAGCGTGCCGCGAATGCCTGCCAGGGGATTCGAGGGGGACTGCCGGGTGGTCCGCTCGAGCAGCCGCAGCCCCTCGGTGATGAGGTTCGGGGCCTTGGCGAGTGCCTCGAGCACCTCGGGGCCGGCGCGCAGCACCTCCTTGAACAGATGTTGTGGGCTGAACTGGGCGCGGAAGATGGCGTTGGCGTGGGTCTGCGACACCGCGGCGACGTCGATTCCCGGCTTCAGGATCTGGCCGACACCCTCGAAGGTGACGAGGGCCTTGACCATCAACACCATCTCCACCGGGAAGTAGAGGTTGTGCTGGGCGCCGAGGTTGACGCAGCGCATGATGAGTTGGGCGAGCGAGAACTCGCGGAAGCTCGAGCTGCGATTCCAGCGCAGGAGGATTTCCGTCACCTCGCGGCGGAACCCCGTGGGATCGGCGCCCGGTCCCGGTTGGGCGATGGCGCCGAGGTAGCGGGCGGCGCCCTCGGCGTCGCCCATCACCAGGGTGTAGTAGTAGTAGAGGAAGGTGCGCCGCAGGTCGCTGTCGAAGCGCCCCACCATACCCAGGTCGATGAAACCCAAACGCGGCCCGGGCAGGATGATGAGGTTGCCCGGGTGCAGATCGGCGTGGAAGAAGCCGTCCTGGAAGAGCATGCGGATGATGCTCGCGGCGCCGAGGTCCACCAGTAGGTCGCGGTCCTCGTCCGAGAGGGCGAGAGTCTCCGGCGAGCCGGGCTTGAAGCCACTCAGGAACTCCATGCACAGCACGCCGATGCTGCTGTATTGGCGGTAGATCTTCGGGAACGCCACGCCCGGCAGATCGTGGAAGTTGGCGGTGAACGTTTCGGCGTTGTCCGCTTCGCGCCGCAGATCGACCTCGCGGCGGGTGTACTCCACGAACTCCTTGATGAGCTGCTTGGGCCGATAGCGGGGGATGAGGAACTGGAGGATGGCGCCGAGCGCGCGCAGCAGGACGGCGTCGCGGTTGAGCGTCTCGCGGATTCCCGGCTTGACCACCTTGATGATCACCGACGCCCCTTCGCGGGTGGTGGCGCGGTGGATCTGGGCGATCGAGGCTGAGCCGGTGGGAATGGGATCCACCCAGGAGTACATGTCGGCAATGGGCCGCTTGACGTCGGTCTCGATCAGCTCCAGATAGCGGTCGAAGGGGACCACCGGCAGGCGGTCCAGCAGGTTTTTCAGCTCGTCGGTGATCGACTGCGGAAGGATGTCCTGGCGCAGGGCGAGCACCTGGCCAAACTTGATGTAGGTGGGTCCCAGGATCTCCAACCGCCGCCGGAGCTGCACGGGGAACGGTCGGTCGACGATGGCGCGATCGAGGAACGGCCGCACCAACCAGGCGAGGAGGCGCTCGACGCTGAACAGCGCCCGCAGGCGCTTGCCCTTGCCGAGCGCTTGGCCCTGCCGGGCGTGGGCCACGAGACCGCCGAGGAACAGGGCGAAGAGATGGCGTTGGGTGGTGAGGAAGCGGCGGACGAGCCCTTGGGGGGGCTTGTCCGAAAGCATCTCGAAGCCGGGAATGGCGCCCGACGAAGGAGATGGCTCGGCCGGCGCCAAAGCCGCGGTCGAGGGATCGGCGACCGTGGTCGCCTGAGGTTCGGCCTGCATTGGCGTCGAGTCTACCTCCTATACGGCGCCCCCGCCCAGGACCCTCATCACCCCAGCCCTCTTCTCCCGACCGCCCCATCCCCCTCGCCGGGAGAAGAGGGAGCAAGGCAGGAACGCCCCAGGGGTACCCCTCTCCCGGGGCGGCGGTTGGGGCGGTCGGGAGAGGGGCAGGGGTGAGGGCTTTTGGGCGGGGGGCCTCAACCCGGGGTGATGCCCGGGGTGATGAGGGGCGCTACCGGTTCCTCCCATACTGCTCGTGGCTAGAAACCCAGTCCAGCGAGGAGATGGCCGACGCCAGCGACAGCTCGCCCGCCAGCACCACCCCGGCGATGATCTCCGCGAGCTTCTTCACCTTTCCCTTGCCGGCGCAGCCGAGAATCTCCAGGCATTCGCGCTGGGTGGCGAGATTGGTGCCGCCGCCGTGGGTGGCGACGATGAGCGACGGAATGGTGAAGGAAATGTAGAGGTCCTTCTCGGGGGTGAGCTCGGTGTAGACGATGCCCGCCGACGATTCGGAGACGTTGGCCACGTCCTGGCCGGTGGCGATGAACATCGCCGTGATGCCGTTGGGCGAGTGAGCGCCGTTGTTGTTGGCGCCGGACATGAACGCCCCGACGTTGGCAATTCCCGAGTGATAGTGGAGCGTCTCGGGGTCCACCCGCATGTTCTGGATGAGGACCTCGCGCGGAATCGTCGCCTCCGCCGTCACCCGCTTGCCGCGCGTGCGCATGACGTTGATCTGCGACGACTTCTTGTCGGTGGCGAAGTTCGATTCGAGATAGAAATGGCGGATCTTGTCGTGATTTTCCAGGATCCAACTGCAGGCCGCGAAAGTCGCCCGGCCCACCATGTTCTGGCCGGCGGCGTCGCCGGAGGTGTAGTTGAAACGCAGGAACACCAATTTGTTCGAAAGGAAGTTGTCGATATAGGTGAGCTTGGCAATGCTCGACGTGCCTTCCGCCTCCTCGCGGATCTTGCCGATGTGCTCCTCGACCCAGGCCACGAAGTCGCGGCCGTCGCGGGCGTTGTCGAAGACGAACACGGGCGCTCGCTGCATACTGTCGTCCACCACCGTGCAGGTGACGCCGCCCGCGAGGTTCAGCACCTTGATGCCCCGGTTGTAGGAGGCGACGAGCGTTCCCTCCGCCGTGGCAAGGGGAATGAGGAACTCCCCTTGGGCCTCCTCGCCGTTGATCTTGATCGGTCCGGCAAAGCCGATGGGGACCTGGGCCACGCCGGTGAAGTTCTCGATATTGCCCTTGGCGGCCGAGGGATCGAAGGAGAACTTGTCGATGTGCTGGAGCTTGACTCCCGCGTAATCCTCGACGAACTTCTGGCGGGCGCGAACGATCTCCAGCGAGTAGTCGTTGTCCTTGTCGTGAGGAACCGCCGTGCGTTTGACCTTCTCCGAAATGGCGTCCTTCACCTTGAAAGAGAGTGCGCCGAAAGGCGTCGCCTCGAAGTCCAGGGCGATCTCGTGCTGCCCCTTCTCGAGCTGGTCGCCGCGGGCGTGAATGGTGACCGTCCGGGCCAGCGGAAAAGCGATGGCCGAAGTGGGGCTGATCGAAGCAGCGGTCACCCGGTCGCCTCCCATCTCCAGCGTCAGCCGGTCGAGCGGCACCGCCCGGCCATCGATCCGGACCTCGGAGAGGCCGACGACGGTGGCGTTGCTCAGCCGGTTCTTGAGACTGAACTGGACGCCGTCCTCGACGTTTTCCAGGCTTCCCAGGGTGTACATCTGCTTCAGGATGAGACCCGGTATCTTCATTGCGTCACCTCGTGCCTTGGCGTAGAACGCCGAAGTGTATCGCGGTGGGGGAGGAAGCTCCAAGGGGCCTTGCCGCCTGTCTCCTTTCAGAAACCGTCCAGCACTAAAGTAGGGGACCGCATCCCGCGATTCCCACGCCGAAAAGGAGTCCCAATGCGCAAGAAGCTCATCCTGTTGGCCGCAGCCCTGGCCCTGACTGCCGCCGCATCGCGAACCGCGTCGGCGATCAGTCCCCCTCACTGCGTCACCACCTGCTGTGAAGACCGGCCGACCCAGTGCATGACCTGCTGCCCCGGCCACTTCTGCTCGGACCTGGCCTGTCCGTAGGCATCGGTAACCACTTCCAGGAGATCCATCATGCGCAAGAAGCTCGTTTTCCTCTCTTTCGCCTTGGCGACCGCCGCCGGCGCACTTCTCTCCTCGTTCCGCGTCGAGGCGCTGCCGCACTGCGTCACCACCTGCTGCGACGACGGCCGCTGCATCACCTGCTGTCCCTGGACCAAGTGCTCCGACCTGGCCTGCTAGGCGGCTGACTCCCCGGGGCCGGGCGAACGTTCGGCTCCGGGCTTTCTGTCTCCTTTCAGAAACCGGCGAGCACTGAAAGAGAGGGGACGCGCATCCGCGATTCCCGCCACGAAAGGAGTCCCAATGCGCAAGAAGCTCATGCTGCTCACCGCCGCCCTCGCCCTGGCCGCAGGCGCCACCCTCTCGGTCCCGAAGGTCGAGGCGGCGAACGGCTGCCACCTGGGCTGCTGCCCTGGCTCGACGACCCAATGCTGCGTCTCGTGCCCGGGCCGTCCCTGCGATCTGAACTGCCCCTAGAGACACCTGCCACACTCCCCGGGGCTCGGTGCGTGTCGGGCTCCGTGGAACCTTTCCCGAAGGTGAAACGCAGGACGTGGCAGGTCAACCGCGGGGCGTGTCCAATGAACTGCCGGGCGTGGCAGATGTCTAACCGGACGTGTCCTGTGAACCGCAGGACGTGGCAGGCGTTAGACCGGGCATGGCAGGCGAAACAAATGGCATGGCAGGAATGAAATCGGGCATGGCAGGTAGAACAAATGGCGTGGCAGGCGTAAGACCGGACGTGGCAGATGTTAGACCGGGCGTGGCAGGCGAAACAAATGGCGTGGCAGGAATGAAATCGGGCATGGCAGGTAGAACAAATGGCGTGGCAGGCGTAAGACCGGACGTGGCAGATGTTAGACCGGG
>Ga0134121_10001641_pt1 | contig 20764 bp, 15 predicted proteins | sample KB301_FD_96463 | JGI IMG/M metagenome (GOLD analysis project Ga0134121, IMG submission 96463) | Terrestrial soil microbial communities without Nitrogen fertilizer from Kellogg Biological Station, Michigan, USA - KB3-0-1 | ecosystem: Environmental > Terrestrial > Soil > Unclassified ... | reverse complement strand
TGGCGAAACATGGATCATCAATTCACACATTTCCGGGTTCGCTGGTCCTGGTGATGAAACACAAGCGATCTCCGGTTGGGCCGGGCCTGGACCATTTCACATCATCAACAACTACGTAGAAGGCGCTGGTCAGAACATCTTCTTCGGCGGCGCCGACCCGACTGTGAAGGACGTGGTGCCTTCGGATATCGAAATCCGTGGGAACTATATTTACAAACCGGCTGAATGGTTCGGAAAAGTAACCGTCAAAGCGACTTTCGAGATGAAGAATGTCAGACGGCTGAAAGTCGACGGCAACTTGATCGAAAGTGGTGGACGAGCCAGCGTCTTCAGTTTAGTCGTCGGTAACCAGGGTGGCACTGCTCCGTGGAGCACGATCGAAGACGTGGAGATTGTTAACAACATCATTCGTCACGCCGGAACAGGCTTCAACATCCTCGGGCGCGACACCACCAAGCCCAGCCAGCAGGGAAAACGAATCCTTATCGCCAATAATCTCGTGCTCGACCTTGGTACTGACTACTCGGGCTTCTTTTTACAATCTACCGCTGCTGATTCCGTAACCGCCGAGCACAACACGATTCAGCACACCGGTAACGTCATTGTTCTTTACGGCGAACCAACCACCAATCTAGTCTTTCGCAACAACATCGTGCAAAACAACAGTTTCGGTGTGGTTTGCGAGGGAGGCGCGAAGGCTTGTTTCAAGCCAGCGGCGTTCAGAGGTAACATAATTATCGACAACAAAGGCGCTGCGGCAGGCGGCTATCCTTTGGACCGGAATTATCCACCCGGCAATTATTTCACGACGTCGTTCGATAACGTTAAGTTTGTGGACTACGCCAACAATCAGTGGAAACTGGCTGCCGACAGTCGTTACAAAGGAAAAGCTACGGACGGTAAAGATCCGGGCGTCGACTTTCAGAATTTTCCGATTTCCGAGGAGTCGGTCCGCTCGGGCGAACCAGTTAATTAACAGGCTGAGTGAAAGGCAGGTAGCAGAGTGTCCGTGTTGAAAGACGTCGTAAAGAAATCAAGGACAGCTATCATTGCGCACAAGATCTATGAGAACTGGCGCATGAAGAAGAAGTTTGATTCCGGCAACTTTGAATCACTGCACGGATCTACTCACAGCACGATCATCAAGGATCTGTCCGAGAGCGTCGACTATATCAATGTTCAGTTTGACGATTACCTCACGTATTCGGGTCTCACCGTAGAACAGTTGCGCGGGATGAAGATCTTCGAGCTCGGCTTCGGCGATAACGTCGGCGTCGCCTCCCGGCTTATTGCCGCCGGTGCGGCCCAGGTTGTGTGCCTCGACAAGTTTTACTCGAAACGAGATCTGGAACATCAAAAACTAATTTATCTGGCCTTACGAGAAACACTACCTGCCGATCAGCAGTCTCGCTTTGACGACACGATAGACCTCAGCGATGGCGTCAAAATCAATTCGGAAAAGATCATCTGCATTTATGGCAAGGACGTGGAGGATTCGGCAGAGGTGGTCGAGCTTGCTCCGTTCGATCTGGTTATTTCACGCGGTGCTATCCAGGACATTTACGATCCGAAGCCGGCGTTTGAGGCGATGCATCGAATTCTCGCGGACGGCGGTTATATGTTGCACAAGATCGACCTGAGCGATCAGGGAATGTTCCGCGCGAACGGACTGCATCCACTTACGTTCTTGACTGTTGCTGAACCTGTGTATCGCTTGATGGCGGTGGATTCAGGAAAGCCGAATCGCAAGCTAATGGGTTATTACCAGCAAATCATGGACTCACTCGGCTACGAAACGCAGATGCTGATCACCGGAATCATCGGCGTCGGCGAGTGCGGCAAGGGCAATCTCCATCCGCACAAACCGAAGGTCCAGTTGAATGTCGATTACACGCAGTCAACGCTGGATATGGTTAAAGAAATTCGTCCGCGGTTAGCAGTACCGTTCAAAGACTTGTCTGATGACGAGTTGATCGTGGATGGCGTGTTCATAGTGGCAAAGAAACTGCCACGTGCGTAGGCATGAAGAGACTTTTCACGCAAAGGCGCAAAGACGCAAAGGCTGGTCAAATGCTTCAGGCGCGCCTTTGCGTCTTTGCGATCTTTGCGCCTTTGCGTGAAAAAGATCCCGATCCGAATTTGGAATTTTGAGCGATAGATGCCTGGCAAAGAAAAATTCTGGGATTATGAACCGCTTGGTACCGGGCGGGCGCGGCCAGCGACCGATCCTGATTCGACCTTTGCCGATCCATTTTCTGAACCCAAAGTCACACCAGAGATAAAAACGGAACCGCCCGGAGACTTTTCCATCCCGGGGGGAAACACAAACTGGCTGGTGCGGCGCGGCCACGCTATCAGCTTCATCGGGATCTTCCTCTTCACTATTGCGGTCTATTTGCGTCCGTATGAGTTCATCTCGGCGCTGTGGCCGCTACGTACGATGGCTTTCTGGATTGCCTTGGTAACGGCCCTGGCATACGTGCCGACTCAACTCGGGTTAGAAGGCAACCTCACTTCGCGCCCGCGTGAAGTGAATTTGTTGCTTCTGTTTGGTCTGATGGTCCTGCTATCAGTTCCTTTCGCGGATGACCCCGCCTACTCGTTCGGTGGCTTCCTTGATTTCATAAAAGTCATACTGATCTTTGTGGTGCTGGTGAACGTTGTGCGCACCGAGAGCCGTTGGAAGATGTTGGTGTTTCTGTTACTGGCGATCAGTTGTTTCCTGAGCGTAAGCGCGTTGCGAAACTACCGGTCGGGTGTTCAGCTCGTCGAAGGCTTTCGCGTCAAGGGCAGCATCGGCAACATGCTCGAGAACCCGAACGATATGGCGCTTCACCTCGTGACGATGCTTCCCATCAGCGTCGGGTTATTGCTCAGCACGCGCAGCCAGTTGAAGAAGCTGTTCTACATTGGCTGCACCCTACTGATGCTTGGGGGAATCGTGGTTACGTTTTCGCGTGGCGGATTTCTCGGGCTGTTTGTTGCGGCTGGTGTGGTGATCTGGAAACTCAGAACCCGTCATCGTTTCCTGGTAGTAGTTGCTACTGCCGTTCTTGTTGGTGCTTTGCTGCTGTTTGCTCCGGGAGCTATTGCGGATCGCTTTAGCACTGTCTTTGATAAGGATCAGGGAAGCTCTGTGAGCGCGCGCAAAGACGACCTGAAGAGATCGCTGCTCGTCACCGCAAGACATCCGCTCTTTGGCATCGGTATCGGTAACTACATGTTTCGTTCGAATCGCGGGCTGGCGACGCACAACTCGTACACACAGGTAAGTTCTGAATTGGGTATTGCAGGGTTTGTTCTGTACGTGTTGTTCATGATTACGCCCTTGAAGCGGCTGCGCGCAATTGAGAAAAGACATTCCGACACGAACGTGAAGACTCGTTACTACTATCTCGCTGTGTGCATGCAGGCGAGTATAGCCGGCTACATGGTTTCCAGCTTTTTCGCTTCCGTGGCATTCCTTTGGTACGTCTATTATCTTGTGGGTCTCGCTCTTTGCTTGAGCCGGCTTTATGAGATCGAGCAGGGGATTGGAGTTTCGAAATCGGTCGAAGAGGTCGGAATTAACGGCGCGAGCCTGAGCCGCGCTTCGGCGTATTAGATGATGGAGCAGCACAGCAACCCAGACACATTGACGAAGTTTCTCTGGTCATTCCCGTGGCTCGTTCGTTATCCAGCCTGGAGAGTGAAAGAGATCGCAAGACGGATCTCGAAGCCGGAGACGCAGACGCATGTGATCGTGATGGTGGCAAACCATTACGAGCCGGGACTTGGCGAACAGGCTGTCCGGCGCATTGAGGGTTGGTGGAAACAAGCCCGCGAGCTTGGCAACGCCGTTCGTGATCATGACGGTACACCCTTTCGACATACGAACTTCTATCCTGCCGAGCAGTACGATCATCAGCTACTCGAGTTGCTTTCCGGTATGCAGCGTGAAGGCTTTGGTGAGGTGGAAGTTCACATGCACCACGGCATCGACGAGCCGGACACTCCTGAAAACACGAGGCGAATGCTGGCGGGTTTTCGCGACGTGCTGGTTGACGAGCACCGCTGCCTCTCGCGAGATAAGAAAACCGGCGCGGCGCGTTACGCATTCGTTCATGGCAACTGGGCGCTGGCCAATTCCGCGGGTGGCAGGTTCTGCGGCGTCGACAACGAAATGGAGATCCTCGCCGAGACTGGTTGTTATGCTGACTTTACTTTGCCTTCGGCGCCGGACGAGTCGCAGGTGCCTCGCATCAATGCCATCTATCAATGCGGACGACCGCTGCACGAACGTAAGCCACATCGTGAAGGACCCGATTTGAGAGTGGGTGACAATCCCAAACTGCCTGTCATAGTTGATGGACCGCTGGTGTTCGATTGGAGTAGAAGGAAGGCCGGCTTACCAGTTCCGCGCGTTGACGACGGCGCTATGGCGGCGAATTATCCGTTGAGTGTCGAACGATTCAATCGTTGGCGAGGCGCTAATATAGGGGTCAGAGGCCGGCCGGACTGGGTTTTCGTCAAGTTGTATTGTCACGGGTTTTTCCCATGGGATTACGATCAGATGATTGGTGAACCGGTGCGAGTGTTCTGGTCGGAAGTGATGGAGTTGGCGGAGCGCACCGGGCAGTTCAAGTTGCACTTCGCAAGCGCGCGTGAGGTGTTTAATATGATCATGGCCGCCGTCCAGAATCAGAGTGGAGATCCCGGGCTTTATCGTAACCATTCGCTGGTGCAGGTCATGGACGAGGATTCGCCGGCGAAAGTGAACGAGGCCAGACCGGAATCGCAGTTAGTATTGAGTTGATTCTCTGCGCAACCTCTGCGTTCTCTGCGCCTCTGCGGTGATATTAGTCGAAGGGAACAACTTACCGCAGAGGCGCAGAGAACGCAGAGGCTGCGCAGAGAAATCTGAGATTTATATGTCGAACCAGATAAGTTATCTAAACAAGAACGGGTCACCGAAAACTTCGCCGTTTTCTGCGGCGTCGAATCAGGTGGACCAGCTTGCGGCTGAGCTCGATCAGAACGGAATCGTAGTATTGCGTAACTTGCTGTCGCCCGAGCAACTCGGCGGGATGCAGCGTGCCTTTGCGTTGCGCTTACAGCGGTTGCGTTGGAACAACTTTGACGGTTACGAAAAGACCGAACCCTATCGACATATGGTCCAGGACGTTTTGACGTTGGACCAGGGATTTGTCGACCTCGCGCTTCATCCCGTCGTGAAGGAAATACTGCACCGTTATCTGGGAGATGAATTCGAGTTGACGGAGGCCAAGGGCTGGAAGTCGATTGCGACGAAGCGCGACTTTCATGGCTGGCATGGAGACGCCTGGTACGATCAGACGCACCACCACGCGGAGATACCGCGAGAAGTTAAGCTGGCGATGTATTTGACGGACGTAAAAAGCGGCGCCTTCAACTTCATTCGCGGCAGTCATCGAAAACAGCACCCGCGAATGGTGCCGGGCAGCGAGCTCAAAGACGTCTCAGCCTCGGAGATCACCGAAGTCACCGGCGTCGCTGGAACGGCGTTCCTGTTCGATACTTCAGGTATTCACCGGCAGGGCGTTCCCATGCTCGAGCCGCGACAGGCAATCTTTTACAACTATCACGATCCGCAGGTGCGTCTACAAAAAGAAGACGTTGAGTTTTATCGTTATCATCCGCTGTTGCTGAATGCGAGTTTTTTGGGTGGCCTCGCCGCGGAAGACCAACGCATTCTCGGTTTTGGCAACAAGACCAACTACATTCCGGCCTGGGAACGGCCCGTCGAACATTCACTCTTGCAAAATGTGTTTCGCATCAGCTTGAGCACAAAACTCTGGGCCGCGAAATATAAAGAGCGCATCGCGGCGCGCCTCAGAAACACTTTCAAATAGATCAAGTTGTCACCAGCGCACATGAATACGGTTGTTTCAGTTTTCGGTGTGGAACCTCGTCGCATCGGAGGAAACGAAAACTTCGCCCGCGAGTTGTCGCTCCAGTTGGGCCAACACGGCTGGCGTAGCGTGCTCTGTTTTTTGACTGAACCGCCGGCGGACGTGCGTGAGTATCTGAGTTTGCCAAACGTCTCGATTGAGATCCTGGAGGATTCCTGGCGGCCGAGCTTCGCGGCAACGAAGAAACTGATCAAGATCCTGCGTCAGTACCGGCCGCAGATTCTTCATCTTCACTTCGTTGGTTTCCTTAATCTGTTCTCGTGGACCGGACGTTTGATTTCAGCGAAGCGAATCTTTTTTACCGATCAGGCTTCGCGTCCGGAGAATTACGTTGCGACTCGGTCCGCTTTTTGGAAAAGGATTCTCGGGCGTTTGATTAACTGGCCCCTCACGAAAGTGATCGGCGTGAGCGGTTACAATCGCCGTTGCATGACGACGCTCGACCTCTTGCCGGCGGATCGCTTCGAGTGCATTTACAACAGCGTCGATCTATCAAGGGTGGAGCGGTCAGCAGAGCGCGCCGCCAGCTTTCGTCAGACGCATGCGATTCCGAGCAGTCGCAAACTGATCACGCAAGTCAGTTGGTTGATACCTGAAAAAGGAATTCCGGATCTGCTGCACGCGACGGCACTGGTAGTCGCGAAGGATAAGAACGTGCAGTTGGCGCTGGTTGGAGATGGCGCACACCGCGACGAGTATCAGCAGCTTGCTACGCAGTTAGGGCTCAACGGTCATGTGACGTGGGCCGGGCTCATTCAGGATCCGTTCGCGGAAGGTGTTTACGATGCCGCCGATATAGTTTGTCAGGTGTCGCGCTGGCAGGAGGCGTTTGGCTGGGTGCTTGCAGAAGCGATGGCTTCCAAAAAACCCGTAATCGGGACGACTGTCGGTGGCATTCCGGAGATTATCCAGGACGGCAAGTCTGGTTATCTCGTTGAACCCGGATCGCCTGAACGGCTCGCCGAAAGACTTACCCAGCTTCTTAATGACGAAGAGCTGCGCAGGCAAATGGGTGAAGCCGGTTGCGAGATAGTCAAACAAAAATTTGAGTTACAGAAGAACGTCGCTCGCTTGCTCGAGTTGTACGGGATCTCGCCCCGAGGCTGAACAATATTGTCCGAAACCATCGCCTTCCTCCTCGATTACGCGCCGAAGAACTGGTGTAGCCGCGAAGACTATCATGCAGGCTTGTGTGAGGCTTTGTCAGAACGTGGAGTGCGGTCGGTTCTCGTTTTTGCGAAAGAGCTGCCGCCGGACGTGGCCGCGGTATTTCGCGAAAGAGGAATCGAATACGCTACCATCGATTACAGCAAAGGTACGGCCCACTACTACCGCGAACTGGGAAACCTCTTCAGGGAATATTCAGTCAAAGCTGTGCACATCTGCTATTTCGACTATTTCAGTTTGATTGCGTGGATGGCTCGTCTTCACGGCGTCAAGACAATCGTTTATGAAGCAGTCAACAGCGGTTCGCTGACGGCGAGATCCTGGAAAAAATCTCTGCTGCAATTGCGCAATCGTGTGATGACAAAACCGCTCACGCGGACGATCGCGATCTCCGATTTCGTCAAGGAACAACTGATCGCGGGTGGTCTTCCGGCAGATCAGATTGATGTCAGGTATCTTGGCATCGACAATCAGCGGTTTGTTCCGGCCGCAAATACGCGAGGGCAGTTTCGAGAACAGTTTGGAATCGGTTCAGACAAGCCGGTGGTGACGACGGTCTCATTTCTCAATCCGTTCAAGAACCCGCAAACAATTATCCAGGCCTGTGGTTTGTTGGCGCGCCGCGGCGTTTCTTTTCGACTCTTTGTAGCAGGCGATGGCGTTCTTCGACAGGAACTCGAGAGTCTCACTCACAAGCTCAAAATCACAGACCGAGTTCACTGGCTGGGCCATGTTGCCGATCCACGCGCACTGTTACAGGAGAGCGATATCTTTACGTTGGCGTCAACAGGTGAAGCGTTTGGGCTCGTACTGCCCGAGGCGATGGCGTGTGGCTTACCGGTCGTCGCGACACGCAGCGGCGGTATCGTGGAGATCGTTGACGATCGTGTAACCGGCCTGCTGGTCCCACCACTCAACCCGGAAGCCCTGGCCGATGCGCTCCAGCAATTGATTGAAGATAAGTCGGCAAGAACGACGATGGGCTCGAGCGGCAGGGATCGTGTCGCGCAGAAGTTTACGATCGAGACGGTCGTCGCGGGCACACTAAAGATCTATGAATCGACGAAGTTATTTGCCACAGATTACACGGATTAAATCCGGATTTTATCTGTGTAATCCGTGGCTAAAATTCTTACGCAGGGTGCCTCGCGCGCATGAAGGCCCACTGCATCTGGTCTTCTCTAAATTCCGCGACTGCTACGTGGCGATCCCAATCACTGAAAGTTTCCAGCGCCGGGTAAATTGAAGGATCGCGCTCAAGACTACTGATAAGCGAAATGTCATGAGTCTCTGAGAATCGCGAAATTATCGTCGGCGAAATCGAGCGGTCAATGAAATCGTGCAGCTCGACCAGCACGTCGCTAACGCGCAGGCTCGGAACTCGGTCGGGATCGAGTAGCTCCAACTCATAACCTTCACAATCACAGATCACCAGACTTCGATCGTCGAGCAACGCTCCCAACCGCTCGCAATTACACTCACCACCGACCACGACACGTTCGGAAACTCCATTCACCTTCGCCATCTCTTCACATAACTCGCGCGCCCGCGGATCAATATCGAATGCAAAGATGCGCGCCTCCGGAACTTTCAAAGCTAACCCAACCGCATAGTATCCTTCCGCACAACCCACATCGATGATTTTTCCGTAGCCGGAATCGACAATAGCGCCAACGGTCTGATGCAGCTCCGCTTCGTAGGAGCCGAGCAGCTTGGGTAGCAAACTGCTGCCGGCGGCTTCTGCCACATACAACATTCCGGCAAAGGGTCCAGCAAGCACCACCAGCCCGAAACGCTTGACGATGGCTTGCGTAAGTTTGTGGATCCGGTGGTACGTCCAACGTTCTTGCAGTTGCGCATAGAGATTGGGCGCGACGCGATGCGAAATCTTTTTAACGTTTTCCCCAAGGTTCATTTGTTTACTGATTGATCGGCGGAATGATAGCAGGTTGTCCGGTTCGGAGAGCCTCGTAACAACTCATTACGATCTCCAGATCTCGGCGACCATCGGTGGCGGGCGTGACCGGCGCACGCCCTTCTGAAACGGCAGAGACAAATTCCTCCATCTCACCCAGGTAACCAGTCACGTCTCGTGTGTTGAGTTTGATACGGTTGCGCTGCAACGTGGGCGACATCAGTTTTTCCTGCAACCAATAAGGCCGCACAAGCGAAACAATCTGCGTCGCTGTTGAAGGACTGACTGGATAAAGATCTATGTAACGAGCGCCGGGCCACAAGTGAATCGTGCCTTTCTCTCCGGCCACGACGATGTCAGGAAGATGACCGCGTTGCGAAGACCAACTGAGCAGCATGTGCGCTTGCCAGCCGGCTTTGCTCGAAAACAGAAGCTGAACACTGTCTTCCGAAGTCATCTTAGTATTGATCTGCATTGCTCGGGTCGCGATCACGCTATCCGGCTCACCCAGCAACAAACGCAAGCCACGAATGTAATGCACGCCGATATCGATCAGGACGCCGCCACCCATTCGATCTTTTTCCGCTGCCCAACCACTGGGACGACGAATCCCTCCAGCATGTATCAACGCGTACAGCGGTTCTCCCAGGTCACCACGTTCGATGCGACGTGCAGCTTCATGAACTGCGGGGCGGAAGTGCATGTCTTCCGCGACCATCAAGATCGTGTTGGCTTCACGTGCTGCACGAATCATCGCATCAGCATCTTCGAGCGTAGTAGCGATCGGTTTCTCGACGAGCGCGTGCTTGCCTGCGGCTGCTGCAATGTCCACCGACTGTCGATGTACATCATGTGGTAACGCGAGCGTCAACGCCTGTACGCGAGGATCGGCGACCGCTTGTTCCAATCCGATGAAGTGCGCTTCCGCACCAACAGCGCGCGCGAGATGCGCTGTCTTATCAGGATTGCGTCCGCAAACAAATAGACGAACAGTGGAACTAGCCTGACGCAGGTAACGACAATGAAGTGCTCCCCAGCCAGTGCCGACTACACAAACTCCGATCTCGTTGCGCACGATCGCAGGTGCGAGAGGGGCAGAAATATGCCGGCTCAAATCTAGTGCTCCTGGTTGCAGAATCGTTGCAAGTTCTAATTCCGTTGCACCCGCCTCTTCATAAGTTGTTTTCGGTATATTAGGCGGCGGTGGCGGCCGAAGTTTGTAACGGAATTTCTTGAAACGGTCCCACATCCCAACACTAAGAAGAATCTTGCGAGTTAAGTTAGCGAGCGCGAACCCCGACGCTTCGCCTCCGCTTACTTGCGGAAAGAGGAGCGGCAGTTCACCGGAGATGTTCGGATTCAATCGAGACTCTAAGACTCGAGCTACATAAAGTTTCCGATCGCCGGAGTCAACGGTTCTTTCCACTTCGCAGAAAACTACACGTAGAGCAATCGGAAGAAACGGGATCTGATGCTCGTCTTCGGCGAGCGAAAGATTCAACACTCTTGCTTTGCCTGGCTGCCGTCTGCGGACCTTCATTAGATCGACCATCAGGTTCCGCTGTGAAGCAGGTAACACGTTGATGGCGAAACGTCCGGCGTTCTCGATCGCCGGCTCAATTGGATACGTCCGATTTGGATTGATGATGACGCGCGCGGGCGACAAAGAAAACTGCGCGAACGAAGCAGAGCCGAATAGTTCCGGTTCAAGTTTTCCTTTCGCGCTGATGATGCCGCAAACCGATTGTGCTCTGGTGTCCCAGATGGTCCTACCGGGCCAAATCATAGAGTTGCTGTGTGCCCCTTGAGATCTGATAACAGAAGATGCCGCAAATGCGCACTGCGCGAATCCAGATCAGTGTGCAGGATATCGGCCACGAACAAAGTATGGTCCCCAAGGTCTATCCGCTGGCGCACATTGCAGGCTGTCGAAGCCAAAGCGCGTTTGAGAAACAGGAAACCATCAGGAGTCCGGTACAGATCCAGTGACGCGCATTTATCGCGTTCACGGCCTGATATTGTACCGCAGTTGAGAGCAATGCTTGTTTGATTGTGGTTGAGTACCGCGAGACTGAATTTGCCAGTCTCGACGATTAGCCCGTGGGAGTAGGTTGTTGGAGCTACGGAGATCCAAAGAGTTGTCGGGTGATGCGCCGCTTCGGAAAAGCAGGAAACGGTCATTGCGTTTCGGCGGTCGCCCGCCTCGACAAGAACCAGACCCACGGCGCTTTCGATTACGGAATTGGAGAGATAGGGACTGTCCAAGGGTTCTCCGGGCATGTTGGGTGTCACTGCTCGGCCCTCAATATCTCATGAAATTCTGCAATCTAAGTGCAAAATATGGACAAACAAATCACAACAATCAAAGTCATTGACAAACTTTCGTCAGATTTGTTTAATGGTTCTGGCTTGATTCGTTGAAGTTCTTTAACAAATTGCGATTGCAACGATAAAGGCAAACCGGTCGTGAGGCCGGGACGCAAAGCCGTGAATCTTCATTCGGGCCTAAGCTCACTTGAAGATTGTCTGGTTGCCGAAGGCATCGGTCTGCGGTAACCAGCTCCTCTTTGGCGGTTACTCCGATTGCAGTTTGCCCCAGCCATAATGCAATCCCCTCACAAGTCCGAGCGCTTATTCCTACCACGACAAATCTAGTCAGCTTAGTTACCCGACAAATACACAAAACGGGAGGGGAACTCAGTGAGCTCTCGCTATAGCTCTTTTCTGTCTACGCCGAGGACTGTCACATTGGGGCTGGCAGTTCTATTTGTTCTTATATTTAGTCTTCAGGTAAGTGCGGCAACGATTACGGTACCAGCGGGTGGAAATTTTCAGGCGGCCATTGATTCAGCAGCACCCGGCGACACAATCGTTCTTACAGCTGGCGCTTCCTATATCGGAAATTTCCGGTTGAGGAAGAAGTCAGGGGCCAGTGCTTCGTCCTACATCACTATCATCACCTCTAACATGTCGGGGATTTCTGCTGAAGGTGTGCGTGTGGGACCCCAAAACGACGCGGCAATGCCGAAGGTGCTGACTCCGGGCAATGGTCTTCCAGCCATTGAGACGGACGCAGGCGCTGGATTTTATAAATTTATCGGTATCTATATTTCAGCCGGTTACGGCACTGATCCAACTAAACAATACGGTTCGAGTTTTCTAATCACCATATCAAACGGCAACGATTCCAATCCTCTTTATGGTCCGTGGCTCTCGCACGATATAACCTTTGATCGTTGTCATGTGGCCGGGAAATTTGGTGATTCCAGATTCGCGTTTGCGGTGCTGGGTGAGAGACTCACGGTCACCAACTCGGTGATCGATGAGTTTGCCAATCCGCCTGGCAATGACTCCGCCGGTTTCTGGTTTCCAAACGCCGGTGGACACTGGCTGGAAAATAATCTCATTTCAGCCGGCATGTGGTGCATCGATATGGGTGGCGGTGACTCGGACTCTCCGAACCGCGCCAAGATCGTCAGCGCCACTCGAACGCAGGCAACATTGTCTGAGATGGAGGGAACTCCACCGGCGGTAGGTGACCTGGTCGCCTTTTACATCCGGCCTTCGGGTGGAGAGTCAACCTGGACACCGAACACTTCTTACCCACTAGGCACTTTGCAATTCCATCATTCGGCATGGACGAGGGAAGTCGGAAAGCCGCCATTGCTGTTCTATACAACCGTTGGTGGAGTTTCAGGCACGACCGAACCGGACTGGAATTCATTCGACGAGTATCACAATCAAACGAAGACTGACGGCACGGTCACGTGGCGTTTGTTCAACGGGAACTTTCAGGTTGGCAAAGTCACGTCTGTAAGTGGATCTACGATCACGTATGTGCCGGAAGGTCCAACGGGCATCTTCCTGCCGCCGGTGGTAGGCACGTTAGCTAAGTGGAATGGCTATAACCCATCGGTTACCGTGCGGCGCAATCATTTCCTGCGTCCTTCATACTGGGCCAACTACAACGCTCCCAACAAGGGTATGGTCCAGATCAAGAATGCGGCCAACAGTTTGTTTGAGGGTAATTTTTGGGACGTTGAGCCGGGGCAGAGTCCTAATCCGGATTACAACCTGAACCATCGACCAGGACTGTTTGCCTTGACTCCCGGAAATCAGTCTTATTCCGCGCCGTGGTCTACCGCGAGGAACATTACCTTCCGGTACAACCGCGTGCGACATATCGAGAGTGTATTCAACTGGTCGTTGGAAGACTATACGAAGACCGACACGCCAGGCGGAAACAATATCGCTCACGATAACTTATTCGAGGATGTGTGGCATGGCTTCGTGGTCCAATGTAACGGCGGATTCAACGTTGCTTTCAAGCACAACACGGTTATTAATTCGTCAGAGCAACCGCTGAAACTGTTCGACTCAAAGATCGACGGTTTAGTCTTTGAAGACAACATTGTGGGCTGGTATCAGGGAGCGTATCTGGAGTGGGGCGATCTGTATTCCCAAAACGTAACCGGAACAAGCTCCGAAGCTAAGAATGTATTTGTCGATGTGAACAATAGAACCGGACAGGGATATTCCCCGACTAAATATTTTCCAAATAGCTTAGTGTCTATGACGTGGGCCGCCGTGAAGATTCAGAGTGATGGCCGCCTCGCGTCGGACAGTCCGTACAAGGGTAAGGGAACCAATGGTAGCGATCCTGGAGCAAATATTTCGATGATTGAGTCAGTGATGGGCGGGACAGTTGTACCGGATCCGACGCCTACTCCGACTCCGACACCGACTCCGGTCTCGACACCAACGCCGACGCCGACGCCGACCCCGGTAGCAACACCAACACCAACGCCGACACCAACTCCGGTAGCGACACCAACACCAACTCCGACTCCGGTCGCGACGCCGACTCCAACACCCACAGCAACGCCGACTCCAACACCGGGGCCAATTACAGTGAGTGTGACGAGCCCGGCAAACAATTCAACATTTGGTGTCGACGCGACGGTTACAGTTAGCGCCAGTGCGACGGCTAGATCCGGCAGTGTAACCAGTGTCACTTTCACGGCTAATTCAGCGGTGATCGGAACAGACACCACAGCTCCTTACAGTATTTCGTGGAGCGGCATGGCTGCGGCCGTTTACCAGGTGACCGCTGTCGCCAAAGACAGTCAAGGCGCTACGGTTACTTCGAGTCCAATACAAGTCAAAATAAGCAAGGCGCTGAAGTCTGTTCGCACTACAAGAAAGAACGCCACGACTCTTGAGAGCGCGCTCACTGCTGCCGGTGGTTCGTCAGTTGGAGACCAGGCTGTAACCGGTAACAACAACTTCGATACGCTTGTCAGTGATATTCAACAGACTTATCTCGACTTTAAGACCGAACAAGCAATGTTCAGCTCGGCGAAAGGCCTGGAGGATTATCTCTTTGCGTCGCTGTTCCTGGCTCGCTCGAGTGCAAGCTTGTCTAAACTGCCGTCACAAAACGACGCGATAACCGATCGCATGAACAAGCTCGATGCGTATCTGAGTTTCTGCGATGACCTCATGACTAGCGGAGCAATTTCGCAAGCCAGTCTCAATGAGGCTAATCAGTTCAACGCGAAGGTCGGGCTGGCGCTGACTCAGCCCAGTACCGTTGCGCCGACAGGCGACTTGTTGATGCAGGACGGCGTCGGAATGATTCTGGGTTCGTCCTCGAATCCATTCACGAACTTGATAATGAATGCACCAAACAACGGACATTCATTCGAGCTCGGTAACGTCAGCGTCATGATTAAAGGACGTGCGGCTGAGGTGCTGTCAGTCTCGCCGAGCAATGTCACGTTCAAGGTCCCCAACGATTTAACAGGTGGCCTGGCGGACGTCATCGTGACTTCGCGTGGAGGTTTCATCTCATTCAGTACGGCGAACGTCTTTGGGTTGAATCCAACCATCTTTATGAACTCGGAAAACTCCGGAGCGGGAGTCTTCCTGAACAGCCTTAACGTTCAGTCCCCACTTTTCGCGACCGTGACTCCGGGGCAGCTTATTGGATTAGACACCCGGACGCGTGTTTCGTTCTTCGCAACCGGAATCAGCTCGGCTCTCGTCAGCACAGACCTCGGCAACGATGTCTTGCTGGCGAACGGCCAGATTCTTCCGAACCTTGCAGAGTCGGTCAAAGTTGAAGCACGCACCAGCAGCGGCGCAATAGTCATGCTGCCGGTCGAGTATGCCGGTCCGCAGGGCGTATTGTCCGGATTGGATCAAATCACCGTGATGTTGCCGGCCCAGCTCTCGAACGCCGGAAATGTTCAGTTGACGGTGATTATCGGTAGCACGCGGAGCAATCCAGTTAACATAGCTGTCTATTAAGGCTGAGAATTCTGGATGTTTCTTTTTGGGGTGGTTCTTCGGAGCCACCCTTTTTTCTTGTGACTCCTCGTGGCTGGTATTAACCTACGAGCAATGAACATCCTCGGGATATCTGCCTTCTATCACGACAGCGCTGCGGCCCTGGTGCAGGACGGCGTGATTGTGGCAGCGGCTCAGGAAGAACGATTTACGCGACGGAAGCATGATGCTGCGTTTCCCACAAACGCCGTAGCTTATTGTTTGCGCGAGGCGGGTATAACTGCGGCGCAGTTGAGCGCCGTGGTCTTCTACGAAAAACCTTTAGTCAAAGCCGATCGACTGATAGAGACTTATCTTGGTGTAGCGCCGAACGGTCTTCGCTCGTTTGCGCTGGCCATACCCACATGGCTGCGCGAGAAGAGCAATATTCCGTCTCTCATTCGCCGCCAGATGGGTAAGGAATACGAAGGACCGGTGCTGTTCACCGAACACCATGAGTCACACGCTGCGAGCGCCTTCTTTCCTTCACCATTCAAAGAAGCCGCGATCCTGACGGCGGACGGTGTTGGAGAATGGGCTACGACAACGATCGGCGCCGGCGAGGACAATCGCATTCAACTGCTGCACGAGATTCGTTTCCCACACTCGCTGGGTATGCTCTACAGCGCGTTCACTTACTACACCGGTTTCAGAGTCAACTCCGGCGAATACAAAGTGATGGGTCTCGCGCCTTACGGCGAACCCAAATACGTCAACCTGATCTACGACAACTTGCTAGAGCTCGGCGAGGACGGATCTTTCTGGCTGAACCCGGAATATTTCAACTACTGCTCGGGCCTAACGATGACGAGCGAACGTTTCCACAAACTCTTCGGTGGACCACCGCGCCAGCCCGAGTCTCAGCTAACACAGAAAGACATGGATCTCGCGGCCAGTATTCAAGTCGTGACTGAAGAGGCGATGCTGCGAATGGCGCGACGGGCACATGAGGAAACCGGAAAAACAAATCTTTGCCTGGCCGGTGGTGTTGCGCTCAATTGCGTTGCGAACGGTCGCATTCTGCGCGAAGGTCCGTTCAAGGAGATCTGGATACAGCCCGCGGCGGGAGATGCTGGTGGAGCGCTCGGCGCTGCGCTGGCAGTCTGGCATCAGATGATGGGACGTCCGCGCGATAATCAGAGACGCGACACGATGCGTGGCGCCTTGCTCGGGCCTGAATACACTGACGCTGAGATCGGTGCGTATATCGAGAGTGTGGCAGGTGTTTCGGAGCGGTTGCCTGATCTGGCGTTAGCGCGAAGAGTGGCTGAGCTGCTCGCGGCCGGAAAAGTGATTGGATGGTTTCGTGGCCGGATGGAGTTTGGACCACGCGCATTGGGTGCGCGCAGCATCATCGGCGACGCGCGTAATCCGAAGATGCAGTCGCAGATGAATCTCAAGATCAAGTTTCGCGAAAGCTTTCGGCCGTTTGCGCCGTGTGTGCTGCGTGAGCATGCGCCGGAGTGGTTCAATCTGAACGGCGAAAGTCCGTACATGCAGATTGTAGCCACGGTCAGGGAAGATAAGCGGCTAGCCATTCCACACGACAAGACGTCGCTGTGGGGTATCGATCGATTGAATGTTCAGCGCAGTGTGATTCCGGCGGTTACGCACGTGGATTACAGCGCGCGAATTCAGACTGTTGATGCTGAGCGTCACGGATTGTTCTACACGATGATGGACCAATTCTATCGGGCCACCGGCTGTCCGGTTATCGTCAACACCAGTTTCAACGTTCGAGGCGAACCGATCGTGTGCTCACCGGATGATGCTTACCGCTGTTTCATGTTTACGCACATTGATGCGCTCGTGATGGGCAATCATCTGCTGCTCAAAGAAACGCAACCACCGCTACGCGGAGCAAGTGAGCACCTCGCGCAGTTTGCGTTGGATTAAAGTCTCTGCGTAACCTCTGCGTTCTCTGCGCCTCTGTGGTAAATATCACCGCAGAGACGCAGAGAACGCAGAGGTTACGCAGAGAGAGATTAAGATGAGGGTAGCGGCACTTCCATTTTTCCAGCACGTTAAGTGGCAACCCGATGCCAGGGAGTTGCGGCGGTTTGCGATCGCAATGCTCGTCGGGTTTTTTGTGTTGGGAGCGCTGTCCGCGTGGCGCGCGAAGGGTATCGGCACGGGCTCGATTGTTTTATGGAGCAGCGGCGCGCTCCTGGCAGTGGCTGCTCTCGTGCCGAAGCTGGGAAGAATCGCGTATCTGGCGGTTTACTTACCTACAAGCATCATCGGATATGTTGTCAGCAACGTGATGCTCACGTTAATGTTCTTCCTGGTAATTACGCCGCTGGGTATGATTCTGAAGCTGATGGGTAAAGATCTTTTGCAGCAACGCAGGCCACGCCGCACAACTCAGTGGACAGCGATAAAGGAAACTAAAACGGAAGACAGTTATTACCGGCAGTTCTGAAGAGGAAATATGAAGTCATCCGACGAATTCAGGAAGAATCCGGGCTTCTTTCGGGAGCTCCTGGAGTTCATCCGTCACAATAAAAAGTGGTACCTCATTCCCATTGTCGTTTCCATTTTGGTGTTGGGTGTCCTCATCGCTCTGGGCAGCACGGGAGCCGCGCCTTTCATCTACACACTGTTCTAATACCGGAAAGCACGGCGCTTTAATCGTTTCTTAAATGGGCTGTAAGATTGTCACGAACGCCGATATGCGCTAAGCTTTCCGCGTTTAACCCGGTTTCGTAAGAAAACTTGCCCTTTTCCAGCGAAACTCAACAAGGAATCCGGAATGAGTGTCCCGGCCGCAAAGAAACTGTGGCAGAGTCTTGCCATCAGTTTCGCCATCGTCTTTACCTACGCCACTGTCCTGGCGAAGCTCTTCCATGACTGGTGGAACGACGAAAACTATTCCCACGGTCTCCTAATCCCTTTAATTATCGGCTATATCCTATGGATGCAGCGGGACAAGCTCGCCCGTATGCAGGTCAAACCCGCAGAACTTCTCGGTGGCGCGGCGGTCGTGTTGGGGCTGTTTGGACTTTGGGCGGGCGTCGCAGGCGCTGAGCTTTACACCCAGAGACTCTCACTCATCCTTCTGCTCGCCGGCATGGTGGTCTATTTCTGGGGTATGGCCGTTTTGAAATTCCTGCTGGTGCCGTTCGGCCTGTTGTTTCTGGCGATGCCGATTCCGGCCATTATCTTTAACAAGATCGCTTTTCCACTACAGTTATTTGCTTCGCGCTGTGCCGTCTGGTCCATGAGCATGCTGGGAATTCCAGTCTTGCGGCAGGGAAACATAATCGAGCTCAAGCCCCTGAACTCCTTTGACACTAAGAAACTCGAGGTAGTTGAGGCCTGCAGCGGCATCCGCTCGCTAATGACACTCTTAACGCTGGCCGTCGTCTTTGCCTATTTCACACATCCCTCGGGAGATGAGCCGCCTTCAGGCAAACGTTTTGGCTGGTTGAAGAGCTACGGTTTCTGGCGCGCTATCATCATCATCGGCTCGGCAATTCCGATTGCCATTTTGACCAATGCATTCAGAGTGAGTGGCACTGGCGTCCTCGCGCACTATTATGGGACAGCAGTCGCCGATGGCTTTTTCCACTCTTTTTCCGGTTGGGCCGTGTATATCGCCGCTTTTGTTCTCTTGTTCGCTGTTGGCATGATTCTTGATCGCTTTCGACCGGCCCGGGCTGGCGACGAGCCGTCGAAAAAGAAAGCGCCCGAGCCTGAAACTGGTGTTTCCATCAGTCCAGTGGTCTCGGCCGAGGGCTCGGAGCTATGAAACCTTCGTTGCGTTTTGTCGTGTTGCTGGTCCTGATCCTGGTAGCCGGGGTGCTTGTCAACGCGTGGTCCTATCTCGGCGAAGCTCATGTTGAGCGCAAAGAGCTGAAGGACTTTCCACAGAGTATTGGCGCGTGGCAAAGGACCGGAACTGACGAAATACTTGATAACGAAACGCTCAAAGTCCTGCGGGCCAGCGATTACTTGTTGCGCAATTTCCGTAAGTCTGATGGTCAGCTTGCCAACCTTTACGTCGGTTACTACGCGAGTCAGCGTACAGGCGCCACGTATCACAGTCCGTTGAATTGTCTCCCCAGATCGGGTTGGACTCTGAGTGAGCCAGGCAAAGCGACGGTTACGCTGCCTGACGGATCAGGATTCGTTGCTAACAAGTATGTAATCCAGAACGGCGAACATAAGAGCATGATGGTTTACTGGTACCAGGGACGCGGCCGGAATGTCGCCAGCGAATACTGGGGCAAGGTCTACACTGTGTTTGACAGTGTTCGCCTGCGCCGGTCAGATGGCGCGATGGTCCGTGTCACCGTACCGGTTGGTAATTCGGAAGCAGCGGCTGAGAAAACAGCTATCGAGTTTGCTTCTATTGCGTCGGGTGTTTTACCTGAATTTGTACCCTAACGTACGGGAATAATTGGCAGGAAGGATCTATAGTTCAGGAAATCACTATGAATTAAACTTTTTTGAGAGTTGTCTCAGGTTTTCAGGAGATAACGGCATTGCCCGCCGAAATCTTCGAGGGATCTGAAACATTATTAATGCTGCTGCCTGGATCAATTTAACGGGGCGGCACAACGGAGCAGAAAATTAAATGAGAAGTGAGTGCCGAGGTAATACCTTTCATATAAGCGTTTTGTGTCTTCTTTTGGCAGCCGTAGTTTCGCTTGCCGGCTGCGCCAATCCTGACAAAGCCAAAGCCGAACACGTTGCGAAGGGCGAAGCTTACCTGAAAGATTCGAAGTTTCAGGAAGCTAGCCTCGAATATCGCAACGCGATTCAGATCGACGACAAACTCGCCGTGGCCCACTGGGGTTTAGCGCGCGCCTATGAAGGACTCGAGCGCTTTCCGGAAATGCTCGATGAGTTACGCAAAACCGTAGCTCTCGACAAAGAAAATCTCGACGCCCGCATTAGACTCGGCAACTACTATCTCGCCGGCAGCCGCAATCGCACTGACATCATCGCCGAAGCAGAACGACTGGCCAAAGAAGTTCTCGACAAGGATCCGAAGAACATCGAAGGCCACATCCTGATGGGCAGCCTCTTCTTCGTCCAGCAGCAGAAGGACAAGGCTTTCGAGGAGTTGAACAAAGCACTCCAGTTAGACACAAGCAGGATTGAGTCGTACCTGAGTCTCGCCAAGTTTCACATCGCCAATAAAGAACCGCAGAAAGCCGAAGAGCTTTACCAACGCGCGATCTCTATCAATGCGAATTCGCCCCTCGCCCACACTGAGTACGGCAAGTTTCTAACGCAGCAGAACCGGCAGAGTGAAGCCGAAGCGGAGTTGCGCAAAGCCGTCGAAGTTGGCCCAACCGATCGCAACGCGAGATTCGTCCTGGCGAGTTATTACTACGTCAACAGGCAGCTCGATAAGGCTGATGAAGCGTACAAGGCTCTTGCTGCGTTGCAGCCGGACAAGCCTGAAGGCCAG
>Ga0134121_10001640_pt1 | contig 20766 bp, 13 predicted proteins | sample KB301_FD_96463 | JGI IMG/M metagenome (GOLD analysis project Ga0134121, IMG submission 96463) | Terrestrial soil microbial communities without Nitrogen fertilizer from Kellogg Biological Station, Michigan, USA - KB3-0-1 | ecosystem: Environmental > Terrestrial > Soil > Unclassified ... | reverse complement strand
GAAGGCCATGCAGGAGCTGAAGCGGCTCGAGGTGATGCCGCCGGTCTCCGCCGAGGCCACCGTGTCGCGCAACTACCTCGACTGGCTGCTGTCCGTCCCGTGGCAGAAGCGCTCCAAGGAGATCCGCGACCTCGAGTTCGCCGAGAAGGTGCTCAACGAGGACCATCACGGCCTCGAGAAGGTCAAGGAGCGGATTCTCGAGTTCCTGGCGGTGCGCCGCCTCGTCAATCACAAGAACATGAAGGGGTCGATTCTCTGCTTCGCCGGACCGCCCGGCGTGGGAAAGACATCGCTGGCGCAGTCGATCGCCAAGGCGACGGGACGGAAATTCGTGCGCGTCTCCCTCGGCGGCGTGCGCGACGAGGCGGAGATCCGCGGTCATCGACGCACTTATATCGGCGCTTTCCCCGGGCAGGTCATCCAGATGATGAAGAAGGCCGGGACCAAGAATCCGGTCTTCCTGCTCGACGAGGTCGACAAGATGAGCATGGACTTCCGGGGCGACCCGTCGTCCGCGCTCCTCGAGGTCCTCGATCCGGAGCAGAACGGGACCTTTCTCGATCATTACCTCGACACCGAGTTCGATCTGAGCCAGGTGATGTTCATCTGCACCGCGAACGTCCTGCACCCGATTCCGCCCGCGCTCAAGGACCGGATGGAGGTGCTCCGCCTGGCGGGTTACACGCTGCTCGAGAAGGAGGCGATCGCACGCCGCTTCCTGATCCCGAAGCAGCTGAAGAACCACGGCCTCGACCCGAAGAAATTCGAGTTCGAGGACGCCGCCGTGCGCGACGTGATCGAGAAGTACACGCGCGAGGCGGGTGTCCGCAACCTCGAGCGCGAGATCGCATCCCTGTGCCGCAAGCTGGCCCGTCGCGTCGTGAAGGAAGGCAAGGACGTCACGTTCGCGGTGAAATCGGAGCATCTCAGCGAGTTCCTCGGCGTCCCGCGGTACCGTTCCACCACCAGCGACAAGAAGCCGGAGATCGGCATCGCCACGGGTCTGGCCTGGACCGAGGTCGGCGGCGAGATCCTGTTGACCGAGGCGACGCTGATGAAGGGCCGGGGCAAGCTGACGCTGACCGGCAAGCTCGGGGACGTCATGCAGGAGTCCGCTCAGGCGGCCATGTCCTACGTCCGCTCGCGGGCGCAGGAAATGGGGATCGACGAGGACTTCTACCGCAAGTTCGACATCCACGTGCACGTCCCCGAAGGAGCCATCCCGAAGGATGGCCCGTCGGCCGGCATCACCATGGCCACCGCGCTGGCGTCGCTTCTGACCCGGACCCCGGTGCGGGGCGACGTCGCGATGACCGGTGAGATCACCCTGCGCGGCAAGGTCCTGCCGATCGGCGGGGTGAAAGAGAAAGTCCTCGCGGCGCACAGGCTCGGGGTTCGAACGGTCATCCTGCCGCGCGACAATGAGAAAGACCTGGCGGACGTTCCGGAAGAGGTCCAGAAGGAGCTGGAGTTCCGCCTGGTGGACACCATGGACGAGGTTCTCAGCATCGCGCTGGAGCGCGAGTCGCCGCCCAAGGTGGACAAGGAATTCAATAAGGATCTCAACAAGGGACTGCCCGGCTCGATCACTCATTGATCGAGGGGGCGTTCCGCCTCGTTCCCGTTCCTGAGAAGGCAAGAGACGTTCTGACCGCGCGCGGGACCGTTCCCGCGGAACTCCCCTGGACGACCGGCGGCGTTCGCCGTCGCGACCCCGATCGGCGCAGGTGCTGACCGGACCCGGGGCGAATCCGAACCATGATCGTAACTTCGTACGAACACATCCGGACTGTCACGGGCACGAGCGGGCTGCCGCGCGATCCGTACCCTCAGATTGCGTTCATGGGGCGCTCCAACGTGGGGAAATCGAGCCTCATCAACCGCCTTCTCGGCGCTCGCGGACTGGCGCGCACCAGCAAGACGCCGGGGCGGACCCGCGCCATCCAGATCTTCCGGGTGAACGGCCGTTACGATTTCGTCGACTTGCCGGGGTACGGCTACGCCAGGGTTCCCCGCCCGATGCGCGAGGAATGGCAGGGACTCATCGAGAATTACCTCGAGGGCCCGTCGGGGCCCGACCTGGCCATCGTCCTGGTGGACGGCCGGCGGGAGCCTTCCGAGCTGGACCAGGAGCTCCTCACCTGGCTGCGCTCGCGCGGCATCCCGGCGCGCGTGGTGCTGACGAAAATCGACAAGCTGCCCCGGGCCGGCCGGGGAGCCGCCCTGGCACGCACGGCGGCCGGCCTCGGCCTCGACCCGGACACGGCCCCGATTCCGGCCTCCGTGGTCACGGGAGACGGGCTGCGCCCCCTCTGGAAAGTCCTTGACGAGGCGCTCGCGGCCGGCCGTCGCGGCGCTCCCCACTCCCACCCTGCGGCGCCCCGCGCCGCGGCGTCCCATAGAAACGACAGCAGACCCCACTTCCAACCCCCACCCTTCGAACCGACGGGGAAAAGGACACGACCGTGAACGGAAAAGACATCGACCGCGAAAACAGAGGCAACCGAGAGCCGCGACCCCCGCGGGGATCCGGTCGTGATCACGGGGGAAGGCCGCCGCGCCGGTTCCCCGCGGACGGCGAGCAGCCGGCGGCCCCGGCGGCCCCGGCCGCCGACGCCACGGCCGGGCTGCCCGTCGACGAGGAGGCCGATCGCAGCGACGTGCCGCGGGCCGAGCTCTCCGGCGAGAAGCTCGACATCCGCAGCCTCAAGGAGAAGTCGATCTCCGAGCTGACCGGGATCGCCAAGGCCCTCGACGTCCCCAACGCCACGGCGCTGCGCAAGCAGGAGCTCATCTTCGAGATCCTGCGTGCCCAGACCGAGAAGAGCGGGCTGATCTTCGCCGAGGGGGTCCTCGAGACGCTGCCGGACGGATTCGGGTTCCTGCGTGCCCCCGAGTACAACTATCTGCCCGGTCCCGACGACATCTACGTCTCGCCCTCGCAGATCCGCAAGTTCGACCTGCACACGGGGGACACCATCTCGGGCCAGGTCAGGCCGCCGAAGGAGGGGGAGCGCTACTTCGCGCTCATCAAGGTCGAGGCGGTCAACTTCGAGCATCCGGAGCAGGCGCGCAACAAGATCTTCTTCGACAACCTGACGCCGCTCTATCCCAACGCGCGTATCAAGCTCGAGACCACGCGCGAGAACGTCTCGTCACGCGTCCTCGACATCCTCTGCCCGATCGGCAAGGGCCAGCGCGGACTGATCGTAGCCGCGCCGCGCACCGGCAAGACCATGCTCCTCCAGGCGATCGCCAACAGCGTCACGCAGAACCATCCCGAGGTGGTCCTGATCGTGCTGCTCATCGACGAGCGTCCCGAGGAGGTCACCGACATGCAGCGCTCGGTGAACGGCGAGGTCATCTCGTCGACGTTCGACGAGCCGGCGACACGCCACGTCCAGGTGGCGGAGATGGTGATCGAGAAGGCCAAGCGCCTGGTCGAGCACCGCAAGGACGTCGTGATCCTGCTCGACTCCATCACGCGTCTGGCGCGCGCCTACAACACCATCGTGCCGCCCTCCGGCAAGGTGCTCTCGGGCGGCGTCGACGCCAACGCGTTGCAGCGGCCGAAGCGGTTCTTCGGGGCCGCGCGCAACATCGAGGAAGGCGGCTCGCTGACGATCATCGCCACCGCACTCATCGAGACAGGCAGCCGGATGGACGACGTCATCTTCGAGGAGTTCAAGGGCACCGGCAACATGGAGATCCATCTCGACCGGAAGCTCGCCGACCGGCGCATCTTCCCGTCGATCGAGATCACCCGCTCCGGAACCCGCAAGGAGGAGCTGCTTCTCGCCAAGAAGGAGCTGGACCGCTCCTGGGTCCTGCGCAAGGTGCTCAACTCGCTGTCGCCCGTCGAGGCGATGGAGCTTCTCATCGAGAGGATGCAGAAGAGCAAGAACAACGAGGAGTTCCTCGACTCGATGTCGAGCATGGGGTAGAAGCCGGGGACGGCGGACCCAGGTGCGTCGCGGGTCCGCGCCCGGCCGGGAGATGGCTCGGGGCGGGCCCTTGAGTCGTTTCGCCAAGCCGTCTATAATGCGCGGTTCCATACCGGGATAGCCTGAATCATCGGGGGATGACGTCCCCCGGGGAGTGATTTCGATGAAGAGCGGCATCCACCCCAAGTACCACGAGGTCATGGTCACCTGCGCCTGCGGCGAGACCTTCCGGACGCGGTCGACGAACCCGGAGCTGCGCCTCGAGATCTGCTCCAAGTGCCATCCCTTCTTCACGGGCCGCCAGAAGCTGATCGACTCGGCGGGGCGCGTGGAGCGCTTCGAGAAGCGCTACAAGCCGGCCCCGGGGGCCGAGGTGGCGGCTTCGGCCGCCAGCCGTTCGGCCCGGCGGATCGGCGGCGCTCCCGCGAAGGCGGCGAAGAAGACCGTCAAGGGCAAGGCCGCGCCTCCCGGCACGGGCGCCTGAGACGGGCGGTTCCCTCCCGTGGACATCCTGGAGCGCCTCCGCAGCGTCGAGGCGAAATACGAGCAGCTGGGCGCCGAGATGGCCGACCCTTCGGTGGCGGCCGATCGCGACCGCTACCGGCAGATCGCCAAGAGTTACTCCGACCTCGAGCGCGTCGTCTCGAAGTTTCGCGAATACCAGGCTCTCGCGGAGCAGGTCCGCCAGTCGCAGTCGCTGATCGACGATCCCGAGATGCGGGCCATGGCGCGCGAGGAGCTCGTCGCCCTCGAGCCGCGGCGTCAGGTGCTCCTCGAGGAGTTGCGTGCACTCCTCCTGCCGCGCGACCCCAATGACGACAAGAACGTCATCCTGGAGATCCGCGCCGGCACCGGCGGAGAAGAGGCCTCCCTGTTCGCCGCCGAGCTGTTCCGGATGTACAGCCGCTACGCCGAGCGTCGCGGCTGGCAGGTGGAGGTGCTCACCATGAACAGCACCGGCCTGGGCGGATTGAAAGAGGTCATCGCCCTCATCAGCGGGCGCCAGGTCTACAGCCGCCTGAAGCACGAGAGCGGCGTGCATCGCGTGCAGCGCGTCCCCGAGACGGAGGCCGCCGGCCGGATCCACACCTCGACCGCGACGGTCGCGGTCCTGCCGGAGGCGGACGACGTGCAGGTCGACGTCAACGAGAAGGACCTCCGGATCGACACCTTCTGCGCCACCGGTCCCGGCGGGCAGGGGGTCAATACCACCTACTCCGCCATCCGCATCACGCACCTGCCGACCGGCCTCGTGGTGCAATGCCAGGACGAGCGCTCGCAGCACAAGAACAAGGCGCGCGCCATGAAGGTCCTGCGCTCGCGGCTGCTCGATCTGGAGCAGCAGAAGCAGCGCGACGCGATCGCCCAGAACCGCCGCAGCCAGGTCGGGACGGGCGAGCGCTCGGAGAAGATGCGCACCTACAACTTTCCGCAGAACCGTGTGACCGACCATCGCGTCAACGTCACCGTGCACCGCCTGGCCGACCTGCTGGAGGGGGAGCTGGATTCCCTCATCGAGCCGATCGTCGCGCACTACCAGGCGGAGCGACTCAAGGAAGAAGTCCTGGCCTAGACGCCCGCCGGGGGATTCGCATGGGCCGTGACGCCGCCGATCCCCCGATGAACACGGCCGGGGCGCTCGTGCGCGAGGCTGCCGCGCTCCTGCGCGCGCACGGCGTCGCCGAGCCGGTGCGCGACGCGGAGCGGCTCCTGGGGCACGTTCTCGGCCTCGATCGCGCCGCGCTGCACGGCGACCCCGCGCGACCGATCTCCGGGACCCAGGACGAGCAATTCCGGAGCCTGGCGCGGCGGCGCGCCGCCCGCGAGCCGCTCCAGCACCTGACCGGAGAGCAGGAGTTCTGGTCGCTGTCGTTTCGGGTGACTCCCGACGTCCTCGTTCCCCGACCCGAGAGCGAGCATCTGATCGAGGCGCTCCTGCGGCTGGGGCTGCGGCCCGACCCATCCCTTCTCGACGTCGGCACGGGGTCCGGATGCCTGGCGATCGCGGCGGCCCGCGAGATTCCCGGCGCCCTCGTCGTGGCCACCGACATCGAGGCGGCGGCCCTCGACGTCGCCCGTGGCAACGCCCTGCGGCACGGCGTGTCGGACCGCGTCACCTTCCTGCGTGGCGACCTGTTCGCGCCGCTCTCCGGGCGGCGTCAGGAGCGCGGCTTCGACGTCATCCTCTGCAACCCGCCCTACATTCCCGAAGCGGAGATGGCGGGGCTCGAGCCGGAGGTGCGCGATCACGAGCCGAGACGGGCGCTGACGCCCGGTCCGGACGGGCTCGCGGTCCACCGTCGCCTGGCGGCCGCCGCCCTGGACTGGCTGCGCCCGGGCGGGACGCTCCTCGTCGAGATCGGCGCCGGGCAGGACGAGGCGGCGCGGACGCTCTACCCGGCCGGGGGCGGGCTCGATCTGACGGCGATCGAGCCCGATCTCGCGGGGATCCCGCGGGTGATCGTCGCCCGCGCCCGCTGACGGCGCCCGCCGGGCCGGCACGCTATACTCCGGCCATGCGCGAGCCCCTGTCCGTCGAGCGCGCCCTGGAACGAGTCCTCGCGGCCGTGACTCCGTTGCCGCCCGAGACGGTCTCCCTCGCGTCATGCGAGGGGCGGATCCTTCTCGACGAACTGGTCGCCGAGGCCGACCTGCCGGCCTTCGACAAGGCGCTCATGGACGGGCTCGCGGTGCGCGCCTCCGATCTCGCGGGCGGCGTCCGCGAGCTGCGGGTGGCCGACACCATCGCGGCGGGACGCGATCCATCGTCGCTCGCCGCGCTCGCGCCCGGAAGCGCGGCGCGAATCATGACGGGCGCCCCGCTGCCTCCCGGCGCCGACGCGGTGGTCATGGTCGAGAGGACCAGCGCGGTGGCGGGGGACGCGCGCTCGGTGCGCTGTCTGGACGTCGTCGCTCCCGGGGAGAACGTCGCGCCGGCCGGCTCCGACGTCCGCGCCGGCGAGCGGCTCCTCGCGGCGGGGGACTGGATCGGGGCCGCGGAAATCGGCGTCCTCGCCGCGTTCGGGCGGATCCAGGTGAGGGTCCGGGCGCGCCCGCGGGTGGCCGTGCTGGCGACCGGCGACGAGATCGTGCCGCCCGGGACCACCCCGGGGCCCGGACGCATCCGGAACTCCAATGGCCCGATGCTCCTGGCGCTGGCGCGCGATGCCGGGGCGGAGACTCTCGATCTCGGCATCGCGCCCGACGAGAAGGAAGCGCTCGCTCGCCAGCTCGGGCGCGGTCTCGAGTCCGACCTCCTGATCGTCTCGGGGGGTGTCTCGATGGGGGAGTACGACCTGGTGGGCGACGTCCTGCGCTCCCTGGGCGTCGAAGTCCTGTTCGATGCCGTCGCCATCAAGCCCGGGAAGCCGTTCACGTTCGGGACCCGGGGGCGCGCGGTGGTCGCGGCCTGCCCCGGGAATCCGGTCTCGGGCTACGTGATCTTCCAGGTCTTCATCCGCGCGGCGCTCCGGCGGATGATCGGGTCGGCGACCCCGGCCCCGCCGATGCTGCGCGGCGTCCTCTCCGGGCCGCTGCGCACGCGGGCCGGCCGCACGGGGTACCACCAGGCGCGCGCCCGGTTCGAGAGCGGCCGGTGCGTCGTGGAGATCGTCCCGACCAGCGGCTCGGCCGACCTGGTCTCCTGCGCCCGGGGCAACGCGCTCGCGGTGACACCGGCCGGGGCGGTCTCGCTCGCGGCCGGCGATCCCGTCGACGTTCTCCTCCTCGACCACTTCGACGTTCGATGAACCCCGCGGCGCGTCGCGCGCGAGCGGCCCAATGGTTCGTCGGCGCGTCGCTTCTGGTGGTGACGGCGCTTCTCGGGATCCTGGTCTGGAGACTGACGCCGCCGGAGGAGCGGCGGCTGCAGCGCCCGCGCCGGGGAGTGGCGCGCGGCGCCATGCCCGAGGACGTCTGCCTGGTCCTGATCACCGTCGACGGATTGCGCGCCGACCGTCTCGGCTCGTACGGCGAGGCGCCGCTGTCTCCCACCCTCCAGATCGATCGTCTGGCGAGCGAAGGATTCCGGTTCGAGCAGGCGATGACGCCGTCGCCGGCCTCGTTCCCGGCGCACGCCGCGATCCTGACCGGCTTCTCGCCGATCGGCTCCCCGGGGCTGCTGGAGCCCGGCGCCATCCTCCCGGCGGGGCGCGCGACGCTGGCGGAGATCCTGAAGGCGTCCGGCTTCACGACGGCGGCCTTCGTCGGATCGACGGGCGTCGGCCGCGCCAGCGGCCTGGCACGTGGTTTCGAACGGTTCGACGAGCCGCGCGCCTCCGGTCAGCCCGCCACGCTGCGCTGGCTCGCCGCGCGACCGGCGCGCGAGGTGATCGAAGCGGCGCGCGGCTGGCTCGACGAGAGCTTCCGGCACCGCTTCTTTCTCTGGGTCCAGCTGGCGGATCCCTCGTCACCGCGCCCCGCAGCGGGTCGTCCGGGCCGGCGGCGCGATTCGTACGACGCCGAGCTCGAGATCACCGACGGGGAGATCGGCCGCCTGCTGTCTCGCGTCGCCTCGCTCGGAGTCATGGGCCACACGATCGTGGTGGTTGCCGGCTCGCACGGGTCCGGGCTCGGCGAGCACGGCGAGACGGGCGCCGGGATCGGGCTGTACGACACCACGCTGCGCGTGCCGCTCATCCTGCGTTTGCCCGGCGTGAGCGCCCACGACCGCTCGATTCCCGAGCAGGTGCGACTTCAGGATCTGATGCCGACGCTGCTCGAGCTGATCCGTCTGGCCGCGCCGGAGACGCCCGAGGGCACCAGCCTCGTGCCGTTGCTCGATCCGGGCGGCGCGCTGCCGCCGCTGCAGGCGGTAGCGGTCGCCGGCCTCCCACGCACCTTCCTGGGCGCGCCGGCGCCGCGCGCGCTGCGCGCCGGCGGCTGGAAGCTGATCGAGGGCGCGGTCCCCGAGCTCTACGACCTGCGGCGCGATCCCTCGGAGGCCAGGGACCTGGCGCGGACGCAGACGGCCCGCGTCGGACAGATGCTCCACGACCTGGGTCTCGCCCTCTCGCCGGCGGCGAACGCCTTCGCGCACGGAGATCAGGCCGGCGTCCGCGCCGATCCGGCCGGCGGCGCGGGGACGACCGGGGACGGCGCGCGTGGAGCGGGGTCCGTGACGCCGCCGGCCGCGCCGCCCGCCGCGGCCGCGCTGCTCGAGGAGGGGCTGGCGGCCTTGCGACAGGGCGAAGGGGCCCGCGCCCGACGCGCGATCGAGGACCTGGGGCGCCTGCTCGCGCCGGGCGGGGCTCCGCCCGCCGGCCTTTTGGCATTGCAGGGCGCGGTGCTGCGGATCCAGGGCCGTGTCCCCGAGGCGCTGGCGGCGGACGAGGCCGCGCTCGCCGCGCTCGAGGGCGGCGCCACGGGCGGCGCGGGCCACGCCTCGCCGCTGGCGGGCCTGCTGCAGTCCGAGATCGGCGCCTGCGGGCGGCTGCAGGGGAGGCCGGAAGCAGCCCTCGCGGCCTACCGCGCGGCCGCGAGCGCCCGCCCGGACGACATGGAGGACCGGCTCACGCTCGCCGATCTGCTGGTCGAGACCGGCTCTCCCGACATGGCCATCGACGAGCTGAGAGGCGCCCTGGCGCGCGCCCCGGACGAGTCGACCCTGCTGGCCGGTCTGGGCCGCGCCTACCTCGCGGCCGGGCAGCCCGCGGCGGCGATCCTGCCGCTTCAGGATGCCCTGCGCCTGTCGCCCGCCATGACCCGGCCCTGGTTCGATCTCGGACAGGCGTACGAGGCGCTCGCCCGCCCGGCCGATGCGTTGCGCGCCTATCAGGACTTCCAGGCGCGCGTGCCGGAGCCGCGCGACGCGCTGTTCGAGCAGGCGGCGGCGCGGGTGCGCGCCCTGCGGGGGTCGTGAGGGATCCGGTTCAGCGGCCCGGGGGGACGACGCCGGCGGTCGAGGTACGCGGCGGCGCGCGCCGGTCGCCGCCGCCCGGGCGGCGGGCGAGATCTTCGCGCAGCCGCGTGAGACCGTCGTCGCCGGGGTGGCGCAGGAGCCCGTCGTCCACGGTCCGGAGGGCCTCGCCGTTCCGGCCACGCTCCGACTGCACCAGCGCGAGACCCAGGAACGGGGCCGCCGTGTCGTCGCCGCGGTCGCGCGCCGCGGCGAACGCCGCGAGCGCCTTGTCGGGCTCTCCCAGCCGGCGGTAGACCGACCCGAGACGCAGCGCGCTGGCCGCCGATGGAGCGAGCGCGTCGGCCCGCTCGTACGCCTCGGCCGCCTCGCGCCAGCGGCCGGCGCGCGCGCAGGCGCCCCCGAGGTTGGCGGCATAGCGCGCGTTGTCGGGATCGAGCTCGCCCGCGCGCTCGAACGCGGCGATCGCCTCCTGCTCGCGTCCCGCGTCCGACTGCAAAAGGCCGAGCAGGTTCTGCGCTTCATCCTGGCGCGGGTCGCGGTCCACCGACCTGCGCAGCGCGGGGAGGAGAATCGCCGCCCTCCGATCGGGCGGCTCCAGCGCGTACAGCCGCTGCGCCACCAGGATGCGCGTCGGGTCGGCGGCGAACGAGCGCCGATAGTGATCGAGAGCACCCGCCGGGTCGCCCGACCGCTCCGCGAGCAGGCCGGCGATCGCGTCGTCGAGACCGGCCCGCGCGGCCGTCCGCGCGGCGTAGCGCCTCACGTCCTCGGCGGCCGCCCCAGACCCGCCACCGGCGTCCTGGAGCCGCAGCTGCACCAGCCAGAGGACCGGCTCGGGCGTGGCGTCGGGGCTGGCGTCGAGAGCGGAACGCAGCGCCGTCACGGCGTCCGGGGTCCGTCCCATGCCCAGGTACGCCTCCGAGAGCATCTCGTAGGTTTTTGGGAGAGGCTGTCGCTCGTTCGCCAGGAGAAGCTGCTCCGCCGCGTGAGCGTAATCCTTGCGCTTGAGAAAATAGGTCGCCAGGTTGCGATGGTAGAAGACCTGCGTCGTCTCCGCGGGCGCCGTCGCGCCGGTCGTGCCGGCCGGTGCCACCTTTGCGTCCCCGGCGGACGCTCCGCCCGGCTCCGCCCGCGGCTCGTCCCCGCCGATGTATCCCAGGGAGCGCAGGCTGGCCAGGAGCTCGGCCTCCGCCTCGCGCGCCGCCGGGTCGCCGGCGGACGAAGGCGTCCGACGCGATCCTCCGACCGTCTCCCAGGACGTGATGACACGGGGCGGATGGGCCGAGAGAAACGCTTCGTCGAGAGCCCCGGTGACGACGCGGCCCGGCATGTCGCCTCCGGCGGGCAGCCCGAGCAGGTGCAGGACGGTCGGCGCCACGTCGAACAGCGTCGGCCGCGCCGCGAGTCGCACGCCGCGGCGGGCGCCCGGCCCGCTCAGGAGGAAGATCCCTTCCGGGTCGTGCCATTCCACCGGCTGCTCGGTGGTGTACGGCACGATGTCCGCCGGCCGCGCCGCGCCGGCGCGGAATCCGTGATCGGACACCACGAGGATCGTCGCGCCGGGGCCGGCCGCGTCGACCACCTGGCCCAGGAAGCGATCCTGCGCCTCGTAGAACCCGGTGACGGCGTCCTGGAAGCGCGCGTAGTCGGCGTCGCCGCAGATCGCCAGGCGTGGCGGCATGCAGTGCTGGAAGCGATGCCCGATCATGTCGATCCCCTCGAAATAGACCGACGTGAGATCGGGATGCCGTGCCGCGAGATCGGAGGCGATCGCGGCGTAGTTGCGCGTCGCGGTCAGGATCGAGAGGGCGAGCGTGACCGGACGCTGGACCGCCCGGCGGCTCTCGCCGCCCTCCGCCGCGGGCGGCGGGGCCAGCACCTCACGCCGCGCCGCCTCGAACTCCTCACGCGTCACGCGGGCAATCGGTCTGAGGTCCTCGTAGCGCAATGCCTCGGCCGTGGCCAGCCGTGGCGCGATCGATGCGAGATAGTCGGAAGGCCAGGTCAGACCGAACGGGAGCGGGTGATCCGCCGCGCGGGGTCTCATGGTCTCGAAGGCGACGAGGTTCGACACCTGAAAGCCGCGCACCGCCTCGGCCGGATAGGAAGCCCACCAGCCGACGAAGGCGCTCGTGCCGCCGGCGTCGTCGAGGATGTTCCAGAGCGCCTTGACGCGGCGGAAGCGGCTGGTGATTGGCACGCGGCGCCCGCTCGCGGTCTCGATGGCCTGGAAGTCGGCCACGCCGTGACGGTCGGGACCGACCCCGGTCGCCATCGTGGTCCAGAGAAGCGGCGAGATCATGGGATCGTAGGATCGCAGCGGGGCGCGCGCGCCGGACGCGACGAGACGCGCCAGGTGCGGCAGGCGGCCGGCGCGCAGGAGCGGATCGATGGTCTTCCAGTCGCCGCCGTCGAGGCCGATGAAGAGCAGGCGAAGACCGGTGGGGTCGCGCCGCGGGAGGCCGCCGGCGGCAGCCGCCGACCCGCCGCCGGCCGGCGTGATGCCAGGATCCGGCTCCGGTCCCGGCCCCGGCCGCGTGTCGAGATGCTCCGGTGTCACGCCGCCGGCCAAGAGCGCCCGCGCGATAGCATCGCTCCCCGCGTCGGAGAGGAAAGCCGTCGCGTCGCCTCCGGCCTGGAGGTCGGCGGCCGCCAGCGCGTCGACGGCGGGGCGCGCCAGCTCGATCACCAGCCCGTCGACCCCCGACTCGAAGAGACGGCCGGGTGGACGCGGCAGCCGTTCGGGGTCGAGGCGGTAATCGAGCGCCAGGCGCAGGACCAGACGCGCGCCCTCGGGGCTGGTTCTCGGGATCTCGATGCCGCTGACGCGGCCTGCGATCGGGACGAGGTGGACCGGCGCGAACGGGAGCCGCAGATGCCATCCAGGAGCCAGCAGGCGGCTGGGAAGCACGCCGAGCGTCCCGGCCGGAACCCGGATCGCCGAGCCGAACGCGAGCAGGCCGAGGAGGACGGCGCACGACAGCCGCCACGCCCAGCGCCGGCGATCCGCGGATCTCACCGAGCCCTCGGTCACGCGGGGAAGTATAAGTCAGCCGTGGCGGGCTTCTAGAAGTCCCAGCGCACGCCGAAGCGCATGGTGCGCGGCGCCTGGTAGGCCGAAGCGCGGCCGAAGTCCGGGTCGGTGACGCCGGCGGTCAGCTCCAGGGTGTCGATGTACGACGTCGTGGTGTGCGAGTTGAAGACGTTGAAGACGTCGGCGAACACCCGCAGCTGCGTCTTGCCCATCGCGATCGGATAGTCGCCATGCAGGTCGAAGGTGACCAGATCGGGCGTGCGCCCGAGATTGCCGCGCTCCACCGGCGTGTACGACTTCAGGAAGACGTTGCTGAACGCGTCGGGGTCGGTGAGGGCGCTCGCCAGGCTCGACGTCGAGCGCAGCTCGAGCCCGCCTGACCCGTTGTCGGCCCAGTAGGCGTAGACCGGATCGATGCCGGGTATCTCGCCGGCGTTCTGATAGATGGGATGGGCCAGGAGCGAGGTCCGCGGCACCCCCGATTGCCAGGAGAAGTTCCCGCCGATCCGCAGCTTGTTGTTGAACTGGTACGACGGGTAGACGTGCACGACGTGCGTCACGTCGCTGGGCAGCGGACCCGACAGGTACTGGCCGCGCATCAGGGGCGAGTCGGGGAAGTCGTAGAGCGAGGTGATGTTCGGATCGCTCTGGCCGTTGTCGTTGCGGTACAGCCCCTCGTAGTTTCCGTCCAGCTGCGCCAGCCGGTAGTTCGCGAACAGCGACCAGTGATTCGCCATCCGCCGGGTGAAGACCACCTCGAGCGCCTTGTACTGGCGCTTCGCCTTCGGGAATCCGAACTGCCCGCCCTGCGGCACGTTCTTGGTCCCGGGATTTCCGAGCTGATAGGCGCCGAACGTGGCCGCCGGGTAGGTCGTGCTGTTGGGATTCGACGGCGTGCCGCCGAACGGATCGTAGGGATAGCCGTAGCCGGTCCCGTAGTAGAAGTTCTGGATCTGCTCGACCGCGTTGACCTGGACGTCCTCGAGGACGCGTCCCTGCTGGCGGTAGATGGCCCGCACCTCGAGCGCCGACTCGGGCGCTACCTCGAAGGCGAACCCGCCCGAGATCTCGTCCTCGTACGGGAGCTTGGTCCCGGGCGTGACCTGCGTCTGGTCGATCCCCTGCGTGAACACCGGGGAGGCCGGCGCGCAGCCGACCGATCCGCCCGCGCCGTCGTCGCAACCCACGAGGAACGGCAGCATCGCCGGGGTCGTCAGGGCGCGATCGGTGAAGTCCTGCCGGCTGACGCCGACCTCGTTGGAGAAGGCGCGCACGGCGAGATCGTTCGGGACGCGCTCGAAGTAGCGCGCCAGGTTGACCCAGGCGCGGCTCTTGCCGTTGCCCAGGGCGTCCCAGACCACGCCGAGACGCGGTGCCCAGTTGCCCGAGAAGGTGTACTCGTTGGGCGAGTACGACGACGTCCCGGCCGTGAAGATCCGCATGTCGATGCCGCCCGAGTTGACGATCTGGGTGCCGAACGGCAGGGTGAAGTCGCCGGCGCCCTTGACCGTCTCGTTGGTGTAGCGCAGACCCGCCTTGATCGTGACGCGCGGGCTCACCGTCCATGAGTCCTGGACGAACAGGCTGTCCTCGGTGGCGTGCGTCGCGGGAGGCTCGGGCCCGATGCGCGCGCGCGTGACGCGGAACGTGTTGGCGCTGTCGTACGCCACGCTCGGATCGGAGCCCAGACCGTTGCGCACGCTCACCAGCGGCCCGCCCAGGGTCGGGACGAAGAGGAAGTCCTGCTGGCCGTCCAGGTTGGCGTCGAGCGGCTCACCGTTCGGGCTCGAGAGCGGCAGACCGATGTTGGTCGAGGGCCCGGAGTAGGTCGAGACCTCGCGGTAATGGATGTCGTCGCGCTGCAGCCCGTACTTCAGCTCGTGCTTGCCGATGACCGAGGTCATCTTCACCGACAGCTGCAGGCTCTTGTCGTCCTGGTCCGACACGAACCCGACGCCGCCGCGATAGGTGGTCACCGGCGCCAGCGTGAGCGGCACCGGTCCGCCGCCGGGGTCGTAGCTGTTCGCGCCGCGGATGAACTCCTGCACGTTGCGGATGTCGCTGTACGAGATCTCGTCGCGGTCGGAGGTCTCGCGGAAGTGGCCGTCGTGCCATCCGACCTGCGCCTCCATGAAGAAGCGGGGGGTCAGCACGGCGTTCCACTTCAGGGCCGCGTTGTTCGAGCCGTAACGGATGGAGCTCTGGCCGCCGCCCGAGTCGACGTCGGAGTAGAGCGGGGCGGTGGCGCGCTGCGGGCCCATGGCGCCGGTGGACGGATCCCCGAACAGGGTCAGCTCGACCTGGTGCATCGGGTTGACGATCCAGGAGATCTTGGCGGCGTAGTTGTCCGAGTGACGCAGCCGGCTGAGATCGCTCCCGGCGCTCGGGAACGCCTGCGGCGAGCTGACGCCGAAGCCGTTCGCGCCGCTCTCGTCGAAGGCGGTGACGCCCGCCGAGGCCGCGTCCCAGGCGGGGTTGTGGTGATCGGTGGCCTGCACGCTCTGGGTCGAGTAGACCGGGTTGTAGGCGAAGAAGTAGAACAGCTTGTCCTTCTTGAACGGCCCGCCGACCGAGAAGGCGAAATCGTTGAGCGTGGTGTCGGTGATGTTGGCGTTGCCGGTCGACAGGTCGACCATGCTCGGGGTCGACTGCGCGGCGCCGGGGCTGGAGTACCACGCGGCGCTTCCCTTGAAGTCGTTGGTGCCCGACTTGACGATGGTGTTGATGATGCCGCCCAGCGCCTGGCCGTACTCGGCCTCGAATCCGCCGGTCTTCACCTGCACCTCGTCCAGGAACTCGCTGGTCACGCCGGTGCCCAGCGATCCGTAGACGTAGTTGTAGGCGCCGATGCCGCCGAACCCGGTGTTGGTGATGTTGACGCCGTCGATCAGATAGGTGTTCTCGAGTCCCGACGCGCCGCTGATCGAGTAGTTGCCCTGGCCGGTGCCGAGCCCGCTGACGACGCCGGGCGCCACGGCATAGGTGTCGGTGAAGGCACGACCGACCGGCACCGATCCCGCGAACTCGTCGTACTTGATGTTGGTCCCCATCGACGTCGACCGTGGATCGACCATCGGCGCCTTGTCGGTCACGATCACCGTCTCGGTCACCCCGGTCGTGAGCGCGAACGCCAGCTGGGTGCGCTGGTTCAGGGCCACCACGACGTCGTTCTGCACCACGCTGTTGAACCCGCCGGGGGCCTCGATCCGGACCGTGTAGATGCCGGGGTGCAGGAAGGGGATGATGAACTGGCCGTTGTCGTCCGTGTCGGCGGTCCGCGTGCCGAGGTCGCAGGTGGTGATGACGCTGGCGCCGGCGATCGGCTTCCCCGCGGCGTCGGTCACCTTCCCGGCCATCGTGCCGGAGGTCAGCTCCTGGGCCATCGTCGGAGTCGCGAGAAGCGCCGCGGCGAGAAGCGCAGGCAGCCAGGCCGTGCGACGAAGTGCCATCTCCATCCCTCCCCCTTGAGCAGGTCGCCGATCGATCGGGCGGCCAGCCCCGCCGCCTGCAGGTGCGTACGGGGCGGGATGAAATATATGTAGGTAAATTTCAATGGCAAGTGATCCACGTCAAAATGAATATGCGCGACGATTGGTCCAATTCTCTCACTTAAGATGCTGTAAATAAAATGGTTGTGTTGTTTTCTTAGAAGCCCAGCGTGGCTTTCAGATCGTCGGCGAGGGCTGGATCGAGAGCGAGGAGCGCGTCGTATTCACGGCGCGCCTCCGTGTCCCGACGCAGGACCTTGAGCGCGAGGGCGAGCTGATATCTCGTCCTCGCGTGAGCGGGGTCGAGGTCGCGAGCCTGGAGGAACGCTTCGGCGGCCTCGGCGTAGCGGCCCGCCGCTCCGAGGCACACGCCGAGGTTGAAGCGCGCGAGGCGGGAGGAGGGGTCGATCGCGGCGGCGCGCTGGAAGTCGGAGGTGGCGGCGGGGAGCTGACCGGCGCCGAATTCCAGCACCCCGCGCTCGAGATGCACCGCCGCGACTCCTTCGTCGCGCGCGATCGCGACGCTCAAGAGCGCGATGCCGCGCACGCCCCCGTCCCTGCCCTCGAGAACCAGGGCCTGGCCGACGAGCCCGGGCGTCGTCGACAGGACAAGCGGCGCCGGCCGCGGCTCGATCGCCTCCCGGGCCGGCTTCCATCCTCGTCCGTCTCCCTCCAGGTCGAGCGCCGCCGGCGGCGCCAGGACGACGGCGGCCAGGGCCGGATCGGCGCCCACCGGGGCGGGGCCCGTCACGCCGAGAAAGCGCCCCCCGTCGTCCACGACCAGACCGGGATCGGATCCGCCCTCGTCGAGCAGATGCAGCAGGGCGACCCGTCCGCCGTCCGCGAGATCGACCACGCGCTCCACCCGCCCGCCGATGGCGCCGGAGCGGAATCCGTGGCGCTCACGGAAGAGTCGTACCGCCGATCCGGCCGCCGGCGGGGCGTCCGCCGCCTCTGGAGAGCGGGCGGCGCAGCCGGCGGTCGCATCGACGCCGAGGAGTGCCAAGTCCTGCTCCGGCCGCGTGCCGACGCCGGCGACCGGCGTCCCTGGGCCGCCGGTCAGGGGACGCAGCTCGAGGCGGCTCCAGCGCACCCCGCCGCGCTCCAGAGCGTGCAGCGGCGCGACGGCGACGCCGGGGCGTCCGGTCAGAAGTGCCACCGTCTCGAACACCACCTGCCCCCCGGCATCGAGCGCGGCCAGCCCGCGCGCGCATCCGGAGGGGTCGGTGGTCTCCGCCCGCGCCGCGCCCGAGGACGCGATGAGCAGGAGGGCGCACGCGCACCAGACGGGACCGCGAGAACGAAGGACCGGCATGCCTCTCCCGAGTGACGGGCCGGGCGTCCGCGCGCCCGGCGGGGAGCCGGGGCGATCGGTTGAAACGCCCGTCCTGTAAGGGTTTCAGAGAGGTCATGTACGCCGACGTGAACCGTGCGTCAAGGGGATTCGAGGGCCTCCCGCGAGGCCCGGCCGCCGGGCGCCCCGGCGCGGCGCTGGTGGTAGAGTACGGCGGGCCGCTCGGGCTCGACGCGACCATCGGGTATCATGAGCGGCTCCTGACGGCCGATGACGAGGTGAGGGTGCACGTGCGCGAGAAGCACTGGGCGGACGAGATCGCCGACGCGATCGCGGCGATTCCCGGCCGGCACGAGATCTCCACGGGGATCTCGCCCTCCGGCGAGATCCACATCGGCAACCTCCGCGAGGTGATCACCGCCGACGTCGTCTGGCACGCCCTGCGGGAGCGCGGCCTGGACGTGGTGTTCGATTACGTCGCCGACAACTTCGACCCGCTCCGGAAGGTCTATCCGTTCCTCGATCCGAAGGTCTACGAGCCGTTGATCGGCTGCCCGTTGTCGGAGATCCCCTGCCCCTGCGGGAAGCACCCCAGCTACGCCGAGCACTTCCTCGAGCCGTTCCTGGCGTCGCTGCAGCGCCTGCGGATCGAGGTGAAGGTCTACCGCGCCGACCAGATGTACAAGTCGGGGAAGCTGGTGCCGCAGATCGTCCAGGCCCTCAAGGGGCGCGACGCGATCGCCCGCATCCTCGCCGAATGCACCGGGCGCCAGGTCGAGGACGAGTGGAGCCCCTTCAACCCGATCTGCGCGACGTGCAAGCGCCTGAGCGAGACGGTGGTGCGCGGTTTCTCGGAGAAGGACGAGTCGGTCGAGTACCGCTGCCGCTGCGGCGGACGCGGGACGGTGTCGATGCGCGGCGGCGGCAAGCTGACCTGGCGTGTCGACTGGCCGGCCCGCTGGGCCGCCATCCCGGTCACCATCGAGCCGTTCGGCAAGGACCACGCGACGCGCGGCGGGTCGTACGACAGCGGGGCGCGCATCTGCCGCGAGGTGTTCGGCGCCGAGCCGCCGTTCCCGGTCACCTACGAGTGGATCTCCTTCAAGGGGAAGGGGGAGCTCAAGAAGAGCAAGGGGAACGTCCTGTCGGTGCACCGCATGCTCGAGGTGGTCCCGCCCGAGGTGCTGCGCTACCTGGTGGTGAAGACGCGTCCGATGCGATCGATCGCCTTCGACCCCGGGCTGCCGCTGCTGTCGCTGGTGGACGAGTTCGACGACGCCACCTCCGAGGCGCGCGACCCGCGGGCCCTGGAGCTGTCGGGCGCGGGGCAATTCAAGCCGATCGGCGTGCCGTTCCGCCACCTCGTCAACGTGGTGCAGATGGCCGACTTCGACCTCGACCAGACGATCGTCGTGCTGCGCCGCAACGGCTACACCGTCGACGACGAGGCGATCGTGAAGGAGCGGGCGGGGTACGGCATCCGCTGGCTCCAGGAGTTCGCGCCGCCGGACGTGAAGTTCTCCGTGCAGCGGACGCTGCCGGACTCGGTGCGCCGTCTCGAGCCGGGCCAGAAGGCGTTTCTGGGCCGCCTCGCGCAGTCGCTCAAGCCGGGGATGACCGGCGAGCAGATCCACGCCCTGGTCTACGACCTCGCCAAGGAGTCGGCGCTTCCCAAGACCACCGCGGCGTTCGAGGCCCTCTACATCGCCTTCCTGGACCGAACCAAGGGTCCGCGCGCCGGCTGGTTCCTGGCGTTTCTCGATCCCGCTTTCGTCGTGGGACGTCTGCGGGAAGCCGCCGCGTGATTCCCCGGGAGGCGCGCGCGCGCCGTGCGGCGCGACCGCTGGCGGCGGCGCTTCTCGCCGCGCTCGCGGCGCCCTTCGTGACGCCGTCTCCCGTCTCGGCGGGCGCGGGGCCCGATGCGCCGGTCAATCCGCGGCGCGACGCCTACAAGACGCGCTACGCCGGCAAGACGGCGCCCGATTTCGCGTTGAGCGACACGCAGGGTCACGACGTGCGTCTGTCGTCCCTGCGCGGGCATGTGGTGCTGCTGAACTTCTGGTACTCCGGATGCCCCCCCTGCCGCAAGGAGACTCCCGATCTCGTCACCCTGCACCGGTTGTACGGGCGGGAAGGTCTCACCATCCTCGGGATGAACCTGGACGACGTCCTGATCCCGGCGGAAGGTCACGCGCCGCTGGCGGCGTTCCTGAAGGAATTCCAGGTGCCCTACCCGGTCCTGATGGTCGACAACAAGACCTTCGACGCCTATGGCGGCATTCCGGTGCAGCCGATCTCCTTCCTGATTGACCGGACGGGGACGATCGTGCACATCTTCTGGGGCGCCTTCCCGGGACCGGTGTTCGAGAAGACGATCAAGCCCTATCTGACGCCTGCTCCCGGACCGGCATCGCCCCCCGCCCCCGCCGCTCCGCGCCCGTAGACGGCGCGCTCCCAGGCCCGCCAGCGGCGGGCGGCTTCCCTCGGACCCAGCCTCGGAAGGACCACCGACCGCTCGTCCTCGCGCGCGGCGGCCGCCGGCGGCGCCGGGTCGGCGGAGGCGAGAAGGGCCGCCCCGATCGCCGTCGCGTCGGCCGAGGAGGAGACCGCGACCGGTTGCTGCAGGAGATCGGCCTGGGCCTGGAGGAGCCGCCGGCAGCGGGTGAGTCCGCCCGAGACGCGGACGCGCGTCGGTTGCGGAGGGCCGCGACGTCCCGCGCCCGCGGGATCGCGCGCCGGCGTGACGTGGGCCGCGCCGGCGCGCACGATCTCGGCGCAGCGCTGCGCGATCGACTCCACCGCCGCGGCCAGCAGCTCGTGCGGCGTCGCCCCGGCTTCGGCGCCCGCGAACCGCGGCCGGGCGCCGGGATCCCAGCGCGGCGCCCCCAGCCCGGAGACGGCCGGCAGGAAGTGCAGGTCGCGCCGCCCCGACCAGGGCAGGGCGCCCAGAGCGCGATCGAGGTCGATGGTGCGAATCCGGGTCCCGACGCGCCGCTGGACCCAGTCCAGAGCGGTGGCCGCCGCGTTCACGGTCCCTTCGACGGCGTACGACACCGCGTGGCCCCGGGGCTGCGCGTGCCGCGAGTCGGCCAGCGACGTGAGCAGCCCGCGCGCGCGCCGCCGCGCCGCCGACGCGGATCAGCACG
>Ga0134121_10001638_pt1 | contig 20777 bp, 18 predicted proteins | sample KB301_FD_96463 | JGI IMG/M metagenome (GOLD analysis project Ga0134121, IMG submission 96463) | Terrestrial soil microbial communities without Nitrogen fertilizer from Kellogg Biological Station, Michigan, USA - KB3-0-1 | ecosystem: Environmental > Terrestrial > Soil > Unclassified ... | reverse complement strand
GTCCATGGCCGTGCCGGGCCGCTACCAGGCCCGCCTCACCGCGGGCGGCGAAACCGTCACCCAACCCTTCGAGATCCGCAAGGACCCGCGTTCCGAGGCCACTCAGGCGGATCTGGACGCCCAGTTCCAGTTCCTCCAGGAGATCCACGCCAAGCTGACCGAGACCCACGACGCCATCCGCCGCATCCGCGACGTGCGCGCGCAACTGCTGGACATCGAGAAGCGGCTTGCCAAGGACGACGCCCAGAAGCCCGTGGTGGCCGCGGCCAAGGAGATCGACAAGAAGATGACCGAGGTCGAGGAGGCGCTCTACCAGACCAAGAACCGCAGCGAGGAAGACCCGCTCAACTTCCCCATCCGGCTCGACGACAAGCTCAACTCCGTGGCCGACTCGGCCTCGCTGGGCGACAACCGCCCCACCGCCCAGGCCGTGGCGGTGAAGAACCAGGTCACGGCCGCCATCGACGCCCAACTCGCCAGGCTGCGCGCGATCTGGGACACCGACCTGGCCCATCTCAATGGTCTGGCGAAGGGAAAAAGCGTTCCGGCGGTGATCCTTCCCCCACCTCAGTTAAAATGACCGGCAAGGGCGGACCGGCACAGTGCCGGTCCGCCGCACCGCTGGAACCTCCGGCTCACGTCTAACCCCGGGCAACTTTCCGACACGAAAAAAGAAATGACCGTCATCACTCGCACCACCCCGACCTATTCCTTGAGCGGCTGGGATCTTTCCGAGCTGCTGCCGGAGCCCAGCGAATCCGTCTTCACCGCCTGGCTGACCGAAATCGACAACGCCGCTACCGCCTTCGAAGGCAGGCGCGCGAGCCTCGATCCGAGGATGGACCCCACCGAGCTCCTCGCCATCCTGCGCCAGTACGAGGCTCTGCTGAACCGCATCCAGGTGATCAACGGCTATGCCTCGCTCTGGTTCTACTCCGACACCGGCAGCCAGGAGGCGCTGACCTTCCGCAACCGCGTGCGGCAGGCGAGCACGGCAGCGGGCAACCGCATCCTCTTCTTCACCCTCTGGTGGCGCGGCCTGCCGGACGACGAGGCTTGGCGCCTGCTGCCGAACGAGTCCGAGCACGGCGGCGACTACCGGCACTACCTGCAGGACCTGCGGCGCTTCAAGCCGTTCACCCTCGACGAAAAGTCCGAGCAGATCATCAACACCAAGGACGAGAACGGCATCGGCGCCGTCATGACCCTCTACTCCATGCTCACCAACCGGCTGGAGTTCACGCTGGAGGTGGACGGCGAAACCCGGCGCCTCACCCGCGACGAGCTGATGAGCCACGCCTTCTCTCCCAACCCGGAGCTGCGCGCCGCGGCCTATCAGGAGCTCTACCGGGTCTACGCGCACGAGGCCAACATCCTGGGGCAGGTCTACGTCAACCGGGTGCGCGACTGGCACGACGAGCAGGTGGGCGTGCGGGGCTATCCCTCCCCCATCTCCGTGCGCAACCTCGACAACGACATCCCCGACCGCGCCGTCGAGGTGCTGCTGGACGTCGCCCGCCAGAACGCTCCCGTCTTCCAGCGCTACTTCCGCATGAAGGCGGGCTGGCTGGGGCTCGAACGGCTCCGCCGCTACGACGTCTACGCGCCGCTCGCGACCTCGGACCGCAAGATCGACTACTCGAACGCGGTGCGCTCGGTGCTGGAGACCTTCGAGGACTTCCATCCCGACTTTGCCACCCATGCCAACAAGGTGTTCGCCGAGAACCATCTCGACAGCGAGATCCGGCGCGGCAAGCGGGGAGGCGCCTTCTGCTTCACCGTGCTGCCCAAGTACACGCCCTGGGTGCTGGTCAACTTCGCCGGCCGGGTGCGCGATGTCGCCACCCTCGCCCACGAGCTCGGCCACGCCATCCACAGCATGCTGGCCGGCGGCCATTCGAGCCTCACTCAGCACGCTTCGCTGCCGCTCGCCGAGACGGCCTCGGTGTTCGGCGAGATGCTGATGACCGACCGCCTGCTGCGCGAGGAGAGCGACCCGCTGGCTCGCCGCGAGCTGCTGGCGGCGGCCGTTGACGACGTCTACGCCACGGTGCTGCGCCAGGCCTACTTCGTGCTCTTCGAGATCGAGGCCCACGCCGCCATCCGCGACGGCCGCTCCACCGAGGAGCTCTCGGACCTCTACATGGAGAAGCTGCGCGAGCAGTTCGGCGACAGCGTCGAGGTGGCCCCGGAGTTCCGCTACGAGTGGCTCTCCATACCCCACATCTACCAGACGCCCTTCTATTGCTACGCCTACAGCTTCGGCCAGCTCCTGGTGCTCGCCCTCTACCGCCGGTTCCAGGAACAAGGCGAGGCCTTCAAGCCCGGCTACCTGCGCCTGCTCTCCTACGGCGGCTCGGCCCGGCCGGAGCACATCCTGGCCGAAGTTGGCATCGACATGACCGACCGTTCCTTCTGGCAGGGTGGCTTCGACCTCGTCCGCGAGCGTATCGACGAGCTCGAAGGCATCAAGTTGTAAGAGCCGTGAAACGTTCCGCCTCCCCCCTTCGTCTGGCTATCTGAAACCGGATGAAGCCGGTTCGAATCAAGGGAGAACGACAATGAACGGCAAGAAATTTTTCGGGATGGCGCTGCTGGCGGCGGGCTTGGTGGCAACGGCGCACCGGGCCGCCGCGGCCGATCTCTGGCTGCACATCGACGTCAATGGCAAAGGCGACAAGGTAGAGCAGGCCAACATCAACCTCCCCCTCTCGATGGTGCGCAACATGGCACCCATGCTGGAGGAGAAGGGCCACGGCTCGAAGCGGCTCCACGTCCGGAACAAGGACCTCTCCGTCGACGAGTTGCGCCGTGCCTGGCGTGAGATCGCGGACGGCCCGGACGCGAACTACATCACCGTCAAAGACAAGGACTCCGACGTGCACATCGGCAAGCAGGGCAACTACCTGCGCCTGAAGGCCAGGGATCGCGGCGAGAACGGCCAGGACGTCGACATCAAGGTCCCGCTCGAGGTGGTGGCCGCCCTCTTCTCCGGCGACGGCGACGAGCTCAACTTCAACGCCGCACTCGAAGCTCTCTCCCGCCGTGGCGAGGGCGAGCTGCTGACCGTCAACGGCAACGACGAGACCGTGCGCATCTGGGTCGACTCCCGCTCCGACGGCAAGTAGGGAATCCGGGGCGGCGCTACCGGCTCGGTGCGCCGCCCCTACTCGTCAGAAGCCACGAAGACCGCCCCGAGAGTGAGCACGGCTCCCAACTCGGCGACCTGCAACTCGCAAAACTCGAAGTCGGCCGGCGAGAGCGCCGAGGGAAAGGGATCGGAAAAGTCCGGCAGGGAGCCCGCCGGAGGCAGATGGCGAAAGGCGCGGACCCGGCCGAAAGACTCCTTCAGCAGATCGGCCCATTGCCACACGAACAGGTTCGACTTGTGGAACTCGATCCTGCGGTTGGCCTCAAGAGACGCCTCATCCACGATCGGAGGCACGACGAGGACGAAGGGCCCGCCCGGCTTCAGATGCCGCCGCATCTGCGTGATTGCCCGCGCCGGATCCTCCAAGTGCTCGAAGACGTTCGAGGAGACGACGACGTCGAAGCGTCCAAGGTCCGACGGCAACTCCTGCGCGTCCGCAACCAGGAACCTCAGCCCTGGCAGCTTGTAATGGGACGAGGCATACGCCACGGACCGCCGGTCCCGATCCACCCCCACGACCTCCGAGGCGCCGGCCTGCCGCAGATGCGCGGCGCCGTAGCCGGTGCCGCTGCCGATATCCAGTACCCTCCGGCCCTGAACGAAGCGGGCGAAAAACCAGTAGATCGAAAGATGGGCCTGGAACAGATCGTTCGGCACCTCGGCGGAGACGTTCTCGGAATGCAGGGCCAAGCCGCAACGCACGCGGCGAGCCGCGTTGCGGCCCTTCTGTACGGCTCGCTGGATGGCTCTCAGGGCCAATTGGATCTCCTGAAGCGCCTAGGGTCGAAAACGACCCTGCGCCACCTGCCAAGTAGAAGCCTGGGCCGTACCCGTCCCGAAGAACACATAGGCCCACCCCTGTGCGTCAATATACAAGGTCCCGTCGGCGTTTTTGCCGAGGCCTGGGTTGTTGTTTCTCACGTTCCCCGTCAAGACTGAGTTAAAGAGACCGACCTGCACCCACGGGCCAAAGAGGTCATTGGTGTTGCTGGAACGCAGGACACGGACTTCTTGATCGAGGACTTGAACCGTGGCGTACCACCGAAGATTTTGGGGGTCGAAGGCAATGTCCGGAGCTCTGCCCTGGCTCGGGGAAACTGCCGAGAGCTGTGTCGAATACGGTGGACTGGGGGTGAAGGTGATCCCATCCGTAGCTTCCATAAGCCGCGAGACAGGGCTCAACGTCGTATCGTCGTAAGCATAGGCGAGCTTGCCGGTGGCAGGATTGAAGTTAACGCTTCCAGCCCCTGCGCCGTATGAACCGTCGGGAGGATTGTAGGTCGTGATGACCGGGGAGGGGTATGGAATCCAAGTGAGTCCGTCGTTAGAGAAGGCTACTCCCACAGCATTGTCGACTCCGGCCGTGACAGCGTTTGTATCGGATGTCCAGTACATTGCGTGAGTATATGCCTTGCCGTTGTAGGAAAACGTCCCGCGTATGACCGAAGGATCGCACGTATGGTTGGTCGACCAGGGACTCTTGGTGTTGTTGAACACCTCCGTATAGCCCGCCCAGCCTCCCAATCCTCCCAAGCCGAGCGAACCCGTCTTGACGGCGTGAAAGATGCCGTCGGTATAAGTAGAAAGGCTACCGGACACAGTGGATCGCGAACACCACCAAATGTGGTGCTGCCCTCCATAGAAGAGATGAGAAGGATAGCTATCCCACTTACCTAGACGGTCTAGAATAGCACCGTCATACGCGACTTGAGCTAGGAGTGCATGCGAAAAGAGGATACAACAGACACTGAAGCAGAGTAGGGGGCGACGATGAGAACTGGGCATTTTAATTCTCCTTTGGTCCATGCTGAACGCCACACCAAGCTAGCGTCTCCGAGGTAAGAGAGCTCAAAGCCTTTAGCTCAGAGCTGCCCACTTAAAACAGCATATTCTGGTACTTAATTTCACGCTGCGCTCATCCAGAATCGCCCTTCGTCACTTGAAATACTTTTCCGCCTCACTTTCGACTGACCCTGGCACTGGGCGAAGCCGGGACTTGCGACAATCGTGGGCGCCGGCTCAACTTCAAGGCTAAGCTCGAAGCTCTCTCCCGCCGTGGCGAGGGCGAGCTGCTGGCCGTCAACGGCAACGACGAGACCGTGCGCATCTAGATCGACTCCCGCTCCGGCGGGAAGTAGCTTCCAGTTCCAAAAACCTCCCCAAAGTAGAGACGCCCCGCGGGGAACCCCGCCGGGGCGTCTCCGATTGCGGCGAGGTCGCCGAGCGGTCACGTTTTCGCCGCGTACTCTGCAACCCTTGTTTCCACCAACTTCCGCACCAGCCGTGCGGGCAACGGGCTCTCCGCTGCGAAGCGGATGGTGCCCTTGCTGGTGCCATAGGACTTGAGCTCGTCCTTATGGGTTTCCACGGGGAGAGCGCCGGGGTAGAAGGAGCAGTGATTCTTGGAGGCGCCGAAGTACACCAGAGTTCTGCCTCCAAGATGAAAGGCCGGCACCCCGTAGCTGATGCACTCTTCCGCCCTGGGTGCGGCGGCCTTGATGTCCCGTCGAAGCTGCTCGAGCCCCGCCCGCTTCTCCGGGCTCAAGGGAGCGAGGTACTCGTCGATGGTCTGTGGTTTTGCCGTGATTCTTCGCATTCGCATCTCCTACGCGGATTCTTGTCTACCAGGGAGCCTGGGCGCCTCCCTGCACGGTCCCCCACGAACCGGCCTACCACTCGGAAGCGCGCATAAAGCTCGTGGCCGGACGGCCCAGCCACCGAAAGATGCGCATGACCGATGGGAAGCCAACTCGCCCCCCTTTTTCCAACCGCTTCAGGCTCGCCGCGCTAAAGCTAAGACCCCCAATTTCGCTTGCGACCTGTGGCCACGTCAGCCTTCGCTCCATTCGCTGTGCATTGATAGCGGAGTACACCGCATGGGCGTCGAAGCGGAGTATCCGGTCCGGGCCAACGCTCGGGAGGCTGCTGCCTGCCGTTGCCCATGACAAGGGCTGCGGCATGAAGCTCTCTGGCGTTCTTCCAAGCCAACGAAGCATCTGCAGCACACTGTCGCCCTCGACGATTCCGCCCTCACGCGTTCTGACGATCGTCGAGCGACTGATCGGCCTCGCGGGCACCTTCTCGAAAAAGCTGTTGATCTCGTCTGCCACCTGCTGCCAACTCAGCCCTCGCAAGCTTCGCCGCGCGTCGAGTGCGGCGTACAGCCCTGCCACGTCGAAATCGGAAGAGTCATACTGCATCCATCATGTCCTCACCGGACAAGCCCTCGGGGTACTCCTCGTATCCGAAGCTCGCGTAGGCTGTGCCGACCGCATACTCTGGCAAGCCGAGAGCCCGAACCAGATCCGCGTGCCGTTCAAAGGCAAAAACATAACCGCCGTCAACAAAGGACTGCCTTCGCAGCACGCGCTCGACTGCCGCCACGTCGCTTGACCCGAACGCGGCGCAAAGCAGCTCCGCATCGCCGCCCGCCGGCGCCAACAGCTCGGAAGAGTCGAAGTAACCGGGCGCTGAATCGTACTTGTCGGTGAGATTTCCGTCCTCGTAAAGCTGATACCAGAGGATGTCATCGTCGTGATTGAGGACAGCCAGGACGGCGCAACGCAACTCTCCCGAGAGCCGGGCGGCAAGCTCCGAGATCCGTTCCTGGTCTTGGTCGTCGGAAGCCTCATCGAAAGCCACAACACAACCGTTGTGCGGCGGTGTCACTTTCGCCTTGCGCCCCGCCAGCGCTCCAGCCGCCGCTTGCTGGCTCGGCAGCCGTAGCGTGTAGTTGGTGTAGAAGTTGCCCATGGAGGGTCCTATCCTTCAGCAATAGGCCGTAAAGCAGCCGCACTCAGACCAGTAGCAGGTGCGAGCGCTACGGCAGTAGCAGGTATCAAAACAGGTATTCTCTGTGGTGCCCCCTGCGATGCGCAGATCCTCGCTTCCCAAGTCATTCAATCCACGGAGTGTCTCACGGCTTAGCGCCATCTTCCGGACTCGGTTCTTCTTCATGGTCATTCTCCTTTGGTTTGTGGCGACCGGATTAGTCGTCCCCACCATGGCGGCCCAAGGCTCCCGAGAACCACGCAGGCGCTGCGGATGGATCTCCGAACCAGCCCCAATCATTGAGCGTTTCGGAGAAAATGCGCCGATCGTAAGTCTCGTAATAGTAAGGATTCAGTCCGGAGGCATAGTAGCCAAGTGCTTCGCTAGCATCGAAGATATCGTCATGAGCGTGTCTGCACGCGATGATCACGCCCTTTGAGCCCCCGAAGTCAGGTAACCATCCGGCACACCAATACGTCGTTCCGCCATGATGCATTGCGAAGGGAGACTCGAGCCGGACTCCAAGATCGGAGGCGGCCTCGCGCCACGCTCGCGCTGCAGCGCCTGCGGCGATCACGTCCCGGTTACCCAACTCCGCTGCAAGGGCAGCACGCTGTTCGACAACCCACTCACTCGGATAGGGCTCGAGGTCCTCGGGCTGAGGAGTGTTGTACGGAGCCCACTCCATGCGATCGTGATACAGCGTCATCGCCTCGAAGTGGCTGTCCGCCTCAAAAACCCACCTCAGGCGCGCTCCAGGCTCCAGCGAAGCCCGTGCGGTATCTCCCCCGGGCCCGGCATAGCAAACCATCGTGCGCCCGTCCTGTTCCTCCCACAACTCATGGACGAGCTTCGAGCCCTCCCGCCTCAAGTCGCCCTCTCCTTTCTTAGGCAAGTCGATGCCTCCTCTTGGCGAAAGATATGTATCCATCGACCAACAAGCAGCCGGACATTGTCGCCAAAAATCATGGCGTGCGCTCTCCAACCGCCTTTCCAGCGGCCACCCCTTCCTGTTTCACCACAATGCCTGCCTTCATCACGAAAAAGACTCGTTCGAGGGCCTTGACGTCGGCGAGAGGATCTTCAGAAACTGCGATCATATCGGCGTACTTCCCTGGCTCCAGCGAGCCGATCTTGTCCTGAAGTTTCACGACATCTGCCGCGGTCAGCGTGGCGGCACGTATCGCTTCGAGATTGGAAAGGCCTGCCTCGTGTAATTCCACGATCTCCCGGGCGTTCCTGCCGTGGAGAGCCCCTTCCGCTGCGTCGTATCCACAGGCGATCTTCACCCCGACTTCCTTGGCCGTTCGAACCGTCTTTTGCACGGTACGAAAGCGTTCCTGCAGCCCCTGCCGAACCGCTTCGTCCGTTGCCGCTTCAGCGCCATGCGCCCAGGCAGCCAGCGTTGGAACCAGCCATACCCCTTTTTCCTTCATCAGCTCAAGGGTTGCCCGATCAGCCTCGGAGCCGTGTTCGATGGAATCCACGCCTGCACTGACTGCGTTCCGAATCGCTGACACCAATTCAGCGTGAGCAGCCACACGACGTCCCATCTTGTGTGCCTCCTCCACGATCACACGAAGCTCATCGAGCGTCAGCGTCGGGTACTGTATCCAGTCCGCATAGACCTTGATCAGGTTCGCACCGTTTCCGATTTGTTCGCGCACGGCCCGGCGGCATTCCTCGACGCCGCTCACCATTTGGGCGCCATGAGGAAAGTCCGGCAAATCGGGTGAGATACCAAACGGTGGGTACTGGCCGACGGCAGCGATACCCCGTGTCGCCACGCGCATACGCGGTCCCTCGACAAGACCGCGCTCGATGGCGTCCCTCAAGGCCACGTCCGCGTACATTGAACCTTCGCTTTCGACGTCGCGCACGGTGGTGAACCCGGCCAGCAGCGTCCGGCGGGCGTTCGCCGCTCCTTCGAGCGCCCTGTAAGCCTGCGGCTTGGTCAACAGCATGGTTCCATATCTGTCCGCGCTGCTCGCCATCAGATGACTATGGACGTCGATCAGGCCCGGAAGCAGAGTCGCCGGACCCAGATCGATGACCTTGGAACCCGGCTCAATGGCCAATCCCTTGCCGACGGCCTTGATGAGATTCCCCTCGATCAGGACGACAGCATCGAGAAGGACCGTGCCGTCTCGCACGTCGATAAGGCGGTGCGCCTTCACCGCGATCTTCTGTGGAGCAGGCGCCTTCTCCTGCGCTCGGGTTTCCGAGCCTCCGAGCAGGTGACAGCAGAGGAGGACGATTGAAGCGACCGTGACGAGACGTCTAGTCATAGTGTCCCTCGTTTCTGCAACTGCGATTTCGCGTCGCGATTCTATAGCAGTCACGCCATCCTCTCGGCGAAGGACGTAGAGACGCTCCCAGCCCGTCCGCGCGATCGTCCGCAGGCGTGGGACGGCGGGACGTCTTCCGCCGCGGCGAGAAGCTCTCGAACGGCATCGGTCTATGGCGGGACGATGCCGACTCCCGTCGTTCCCCGTTGCCCTCGGCGCACGGTACCAAGGTACCGGAATCTCCACGCCGCGGGCTGGGGGATGATCGCGCCGGGCTGCCGTCCGGCGGAGACGTCCCGCCTGCCATTACCTTCGGCCGGACCGACGCACTGATTGGCCCCAACAATGTTGGGACGATAAAATCGATGTTGGGAGCGTCCCAACATTGTTGGGAAGCTCCACACATTGTTGGAAGCGCCAAATACATTGTTGGGAGCGCTGCAACAATGTTGGAAAGCTCCCAACAATGTGTTTTGGCCCAGAAACAATGTTGGAACGCTCCCAACATTGTTTCTGGAGCTAACACAATGTGTCTGGATTTCCGACGCTACCGGCAGCGGTTCCTGCTGTGAGGCGGGAAGTTTTCCAATATGGCGAGGCGTCCTTCAATGGGAAAACGCTCCGCACAAAGGATACGGAAGTTTTCCCATTGAAGATCTAGTCCCGCCCGAGGGCCTCCACCGCCATGGCCGCGACCTCCTCTCCAATGCGGATCGAGGAGGTAGCGGCCGGGGACGGCGCGTTGAGCACGTGGATGGCCCTCTCGCCGGGGACGATGTGGAAATCGTCCACCAATCTTCCTTTGGAATCCACGGCTTGCGCCCTTACGCCGCTCCCCGCCCGGTGGAGATCTTCCGGGCGAAGCTCCGGCACCAGGCGTTGGAGATCGCGGACGAAGACGCTTTTTAGCAGCGACCTGCGGACCTCGTAGGCTCCCGTGCGCCAGAAGCGGGCGGCGAGACGCCAGAAGCCCGGCCAGGCGGCGATGCCCGCCGCGTCGCGCAACGAGACGTCGCGCCAGCGGTAGCCCTCGCGCTTCATGGCCAGCACGGCATTCGGACCAGCCTCGACGCCACCGTTCACCATCAGGGTCAGATGCACTCCCAGGAAGGGAAACCGGGGATCGGGCACGGGGTAGATGAGGCCACGGACGAGGCTTCGCCGCTCGGGCGTCAACTGGTAGTACTCGCCCCGAAAGGGCAGGATGCTCATTCCCGGATCGGCTCCGCAGAGCCGGGCCACCCTATCCGCCTGGAGACCGGCGCAGTTGATCAGGAGCGACGCCGCGAAGACGCCACGGGCGGTCTCCACCACCAAGCCGGCGCCATCGCGCCGCACGGCCTGGACGCGGGCACCCGTCGCCACCCGGCCGCCCCGGGCCTCGATGCGCCTGGCCATGGCACGCGCCACCGCCGGATAGTCGGCGATGCCGGTCTCGGGCACGTGGAGGGCGGCGATGCCCGCGGCATGGGGCTCGATATCGCGGATCTCCTCCGATCCCACCCGGCGCACGCCCGCGAGGCCGTTGGCCGTTCCCCTCCGCTCGAGCTCGTCGAGCCTCGGCAACTCGTCCGGGTGCGTGGCGACGACCAGCTTGCCGCAGCGCTGGTGGGCGATCTTCTCTTCGTCGCAGAAGCTGTAAAGCGCCCGCGCCCCCTCTACGCAGAGCCGCGCCTTAAGGGAGCCCGGCTTGTAATAGAGGCCGGAATGGATCACGCCGCTGTTGTGGCCGCTCTGGTGGGCGGCGACGCGGTCTTCCGCCTCCAGCACTGCCACCTTCAGGCCCCGGCCGGAGAGAGCCATGGCCGTGCCCAGGCCTACCAGGCCACCGCCTACGATGGCCACGTCATAAGAGCTGTCGCTCACGGGGCCAGCCGCTCGACCTTCCAGCCGCCCGCCGACAGACGCTCATAGCGCAGACGGTCGTGCAGCCGGCTCGGCCGCCCCTGCCAGAACTCGAGGCTCTCGGGGCGGACGAGGAAGCCGCCCCAGTCGTCCGGCAGGGGGACGTCGCCGTCCGCGAAGCGCTCTGCCGCCGCCGACACCATCTCCTCCAACTCCTCGCGGCTGGCGAGGGGGCGGCTCTGGGGCGAAGCCCACGCCCCCAGGCGCGAGCCACGGGGACGGGTGACGAAGTAGGACTCCGACTCTTCCCGCGAGACCTTCTCCACCGAGCCCTCGATCCGCACCTGCCGTTCCAGGGCGGACCAGTAGAAGACCAGAGCGGCTTTGGGGTTCTCCAGCAGCTCCTGCCCTTTGCGGCTTTCGTAGTGGGTATAGAAGACAAGCCCCCGTTCGTCGAGACCTTTGAGCAGCACCACACGCGCCGCCGGACGGCCGTCGCGGTCCGCCGTCGCCAGCACCATGGCGGTGAAATCGTCGGGCTGGGCCTCGCGGGCCTGGTCGAGCCAGAGGCGGAGCTGATCGATGGGATCGGCGGCGAGGTTCTCTTCGGAGAGGCCTGCCAGCGCGTACTCACGGCGGATGTCGGCGACTTTCATGGGCGCGCCGATTCTATCCGCGATTTCCCCGAAGAGAAAAGTTAAACCTTCACACCACCAAATGTCGTTGGCGCGGAACGCATGATTGGGAGGCAGCTTGATAATCGATCACATGGAGCGCAGAGCCGCTATTTTACTGATTCCGTCGCGGATATTAAACACCGCGATCGATTTGACTTACGCTGTTGTTACGCTTTATATTACGTCTCGGGAGAGACGAAAGAAATGGCCCAGCCCCTTGCCAGCAAGACGCTTCTGGAGATGCCGGAAATGCCGGAGATGCCGCCCGGTATGGCGGCCGGGAACGTCGCGCAGACGCTCCGGCTGCTGCGGTCGTCGATGCCCGAGGCCTTCCGGTCGCGGTTGCGCAGCGCCCGGGAGCTCGACCGCGATAACCGCGAGGCCGCGGGCGAAGGCGCTTTTCGCACCGCCGTGCCGGCTCTCGACCGGCTGCTCGACGGCGGGCTCCCCCGCGGCCACCTCGTGGAGCTGGTGGGCGGGCGCAGCAGCGGCCGCTTCTCCACTCTGCTCGCGGTGCTGGCGGCGGCCACCAGCGTCGGCGAGGCCGCGGCCCTGGTGGACCTGGGCGACGGCCTCGATCCTACCGCCGTCCTGACGCTGGGAGCGGATCTCGAGCGCCTGCTCTGGCTGCGCCCCACCCGGCTCAAGGACGCCTTGGCCGCCGCCGAGATGCTCCTCGCGAGCGGCTTTCCCCTCGTCGTCCTCGACCTCGGGCAGCCACCGGTGCGGGGCGGACGCGGCGTCGAGGCGGCCTGGCTGCGGCTGGCGCGGGCCGCCCGCGCCCACGACGCGGTGCTGCTGGTCGGCGCCCCCTACCGGGTGAGCGGCACGGCGGCCGGCGTGGTGCTGAAGGCCGAGCGGGCGCGGGCCACCTGGATGGGACAGGGAGCCTCCCCCCGGCTGCTCGCCGAGTGCTCCTCGCAACTGGTCCTGGAAAAACGGCGGGGTCAGCTCCCCGGCCGCACCGAGGGGTTCACCCTGGCGACTCCGGGCGCGCCCCGGCCGGCGGCGGTGGTGGCCCCGGTCCTCCCCGAGGCTCGTCCCCGGGTGCGGGAGGAAAGGCCGGCTCTCACCGCGGCTCCCTTCCTGCGCCGGGCGGCCGCAGGCTGATTCATGGGCTCACCCCGCACGGCCTGTCTCCTGCTTCCCCTCTTTCCCCTGGCCGCGCGGCTGCGCAGCGAGCCGGAGCTGACGCGCGAGGCGCTGGTGGTGGTGGAAGGCAACGGCAACGCGGCGCGGGTGGTGGCCGCCACCCGGGCCGCCCGCGCCGCCGGAGTGCGCCCCGGGCTCTCCCTTCCCCAGGCCCGGGCTCTCTGCCCCAAGCTGGTGGCCCGTCCCCGCGACGAGGAGTGCGAGCGGGCCGCCCAGGAGGCCCTCCTGGAGGTGGCCGAGGCCTTCTCGCCGCGCGTCGAGGACGCCGGCGAGGGGACCGCCTACCTGGACCTCGAAGGGTTGGAGCGCCACTATCCGGGCCCCACGCCGGAGCTCGACCTGGGCCGCTCGCTGATGGCCGCCGCCGACGCGGCGGGCCTGCCGGCGCGGGTGGGCATCGCCACGAGCAAGCTCGCGGCCCGCATCGCCGCCGGCCTTCCCGATCCGCCGGTGCTGGTGCCCACGGGCGAGGAGGCAGCCTTCCTGGCGCCGCTCCCCCTCCAGCGTCTCGCTCCCGAGGTCAACGTCGCGGGCACGCTGGAGCGCTGGGGCGTGCGCTCGGTGGGTGACTTCGCGAAGCTCCCGGCCTCGCGGGTGGCGAGCCGGCTGGGCCGCACCGGCCGCGAGCTCCACGCCACCGCCCGCGGCATCGATCCCCGCCCGTTGATCCCCCGCGAGCCACCGCCGGCCTTCCATGAGGGGATGAGCCTGGAATGGCCGCTCGTCGCCCTGGAGCCGTTCCTGTTCGTGGGGCGGGCGGCCCTCGACCGCCTCTGCCAGCGCCTGGAATCCAGCGGCTACGCCGCCATCCGGCTGGAGCTCTCCCTGCGCCTGGAGCCGGACGGCCACCAGGAGCGAGCCATCGCCCTGCCGGCGCCAACCCGTGACGTCAAGACGCTGCTCACCCTCGTCCGCCTGGAGCTGGAGGCGCGGCCCCCCGGGGCGCCGGTGGCCGGCTTCAGCTTCGCCGCCCATCCCGACCGGCCGCGCGAGGCGCAGCTCTCCATGTACGGCCCGGCGGCCCTCTCGCCGGACAAGCTCGCCACCACGCTCGCCCGCCTCTTCGCCCTGCTGGGTCCTGAGCGCGTGGGCTCGCCGCGGCCGATGGACGGTCACAGCCCGGAGCGTTTCAATCTCGTGGAGTTCACCCCCCCACCGCCGCCGGAGGTGCGCCGCGAGCCGCGGGCCGGCCGTGGTCTGCTCGCCGTGCGGGTCTTGAGGCCGCCGCTGGAGATCGAGGTGATCACCCACGGCGCCGACCCGGAGGGCTCCGCCTACCTGGCGCCGCTGGAGATTCGCACGCCCGCGAGCGAGGAGGCGGCCAAGCGCCCGCGCGTCGAGGGTGAGGTGAAGGTGGCCTCCGGCCCCTGGGGGCTCGAAGAGGACTGGTGGGCCGACGACCCCGTCGGCCGCGACTACTGGGACGTGGAGCTCGCCGGCCGCGGGCTCTACCGCATCTATCGCGAGCGCGCGACCGGCGTCTGGTACGCGGACGGCATCTACGACTGAAACCTGTCCTTACGGCACGAAGTGGTTCGGCGCGCAGGCGCTGTCGAGTTGGATGGCGTTGAAGCCAACGCTGAAACGGCCGTTTAGGCCAGCAATATCATTGTCCATGACAATCGCTACCCACGCCTGAGCCGCCGTAGGATCGAACGGCGGGTTCGGATTGCCCGAGATCGTGGTGTTCAAGTCGAGGTAGAGCCAGCCGAAGCTGAACGGTACCGGGAGGTCGGCTCCGCCAATCTGCGTGCGCTGAGCCTCCGCCGGGAACGGAAGGATGCCCTGCTGCGGCGGCTGCGGCGAGAAGGGAAACGTTTGCGGCGTGCTCACCTGCTCGGTCTCGTCGAAGATGTCGATGCCTTCCTGGCCCAGCGGGTACCAGGCGGGACGGCCCGTGGTTGCCGGGCAGGTAAAAGCCTGCTGGTTGGTCTTCGAGTCGCGCCACGTGGTCCAGAACGTGAAGCTGCCGAACGGACCTTGGACGGTTAAGAAGACCCAGCGCCCCGCGAATAGGTCGGCCAGCGGCTCGCGATGGTCGGTCGCGTTCCAACCGACGTAACGGCCATAGAAGGTGTACCGGCCGGCCGTCGAGGTGGCCGGGTTGGTGAGCGAAGCCTCGACGTGGACCAGGGTATCGCCGCTGGCGAAGTTCTGGACGCTGTTGACGTAGAAGTAGTCGCCCCAGAGGACGTTCTGGAAGGTGATGTCCTGGGTGAAGTAATTGATGTCGCTGGGCAGACGTAGGGTGCAATTGTTGACCGTGTCGACCGTGATGTAGCCACGAGCGATGTTATCGCCCAGGTTACGGCCGGAGCACAGGCCGCCGAAGAGCGGCGAGCCCCTGCCGGTGAGGGACAACACGAGGTGCTGCCGGAAGTTCGACGGGAGCGGCGGCGGCGGCAACTGGCCGGTGCAACTGGCGAAGTTGATGTCCTGCGACTTGAAGCCCTTCTTGCTGATGGTGTCGTTCGGATCTTGGCCGGTGGACGCCGTCTGCGGCAGGATGCCGTTAACCAGGATGTCCCGCAGGTTGATCGTCTGCACGTCATAGCCGGTCAGGTAGATGTTGAAGTCGAGCACGGGGACCGAAAGGTCCGAGTAAACCACCACGTGAGCCAGCACCGCAGTAGCCGAGGCGTTGTTCACAGAGAACAGGGTGGTGAGCGCGTTCGGGTTGTTGAGATCAACCTCGAAGTACGGCAGCAGCAACGTAGCTGCTGGCACGGCGTCGATGGTACAGATTACGGCAGATGCCGGGACAGCAGAGGCCAGCAGGCATGAAAGCGCCCAAAGGAATACCGTACGTCGCATCTCGCACCTCCCTCATGAGTCGTAGCCAGCCGGAGACATGGAAGACAAGGACCTGAACTTCCTCCTTTCATAACCGGTTGTCAACAGCCTTAAAGGGATATCTGCACGCAGATATGACTCGACGGCGAGTTCGGCAGCGCGAACGACGTGGAACTCGCCGGCCGCGGGCTCTACCGCATCTATCGCGAGCGCGCGACCGGCGTCTGGTACGCGGACGGTATTTACGACTGACGAAAAGGCTCTTACGGCACGGTGTGGTTCGGCGCGCAGGCGCTGTCGAGCTGGATGGCGCTGAAGCCGACGCTGAAGCGGCCGTCGGCATCCATCACGACGGTCACCCAGTTTTGAGCTGCCGCCGGATCGAAGGGCGGGTTCGGATTGCCGGAGACCGTCGTGTTCAGATCGAGATAGACCCAACCGAAGGACACCGGGACCGGGAAGAAGTCGGAACCCACCTTGACGCGCTGCGCCTCCGCCTGGAAGGGCACGATGGAGGCCAAGGGCGGCTGCGGCGAAAACGGGAAGGAGGCCTCCACTCCCGGGTTCTCCTGCTCGTCGAAGACGAGGATCGTCTCCTGCCCCAGCGGGTACCAGGAGGGCCGGCCCGTCGTGGCCGGACAGGTGAAGGCGTGCTGGTTGGTCTTCGAGTCGCGCCAGACCACGAAGCTTGAGCCGCCGGTAAAGTCGCCCCCGGTGACGAAGCGGGCGGCGAAGGTCGTGGCGAGCGGCTCACGATGGTCGGTCGCGTTCCAATTCGCGTACCGGCCATAGAAGGTGTACCGGCCGGGGGTCGTGGTGGCCGGGTCGGTGAGGGAAGCCTCGATGTGCACCAGCGTGTCGCCGTCGGCGAAGTTCTGAGCGGAGTTGACGTAGAAGTAATCTCCCCAGAGCACGTTGTCGAAGGCGAGGTCGTCCGTCAGGTAGCCGGGATCTCCCGGCAGGCGCAGGGTGAAATCGTTGACGACGTCCGCCGTGATGTAGCCGCGCGCCACGTTGTCTCCGAGGTTGCGGCCGGCGCACAGGCCGCTCAGAAGGTCCGAAGGATGGCCGGTGAGGGACTTCTGCAGATGATCGATGTAGAACGGAGGCAGTTGCGCCTGAGTGGGCGGCCGTCCAGGCACGGGGCTGGGAACCACACTGGGCAGCAGGCCGTCGATCAGGATGTCCCGCAGATTGATGGTCTGCACCGCGTAGCCGGTGAGGTCGACGTCGAAGTCGAGCACGGGGACCGAGAGGTCGGACCAGACGACGACGTGGACGATCTCCTCGGTGCTGGAGGCGTTGTTGATCGAAAACAGGGTCGTCAAGCCGTTGGGATCGTCGAGGTCGACCTCGAAGTACGGCAGCAGCAACGTGGCGGCCGGCACGGCGTCGACGGTGCAGACAACCGCCTCCCCGCTCCTCGGCATCATCATCGTCAGACCGGCCACAGCGAAGGCCAGCGCGAGCCTCTTCATCTCCAAATCTCCATTCCTGGACGTCAGGGCGCGAGGATTGTACACAAAAGGCAGAGGGCCGGTGCAATCCCGGCCCTCGGTCCGTCGCGAGAGATGCTCTCCGCTTATGGCACGGTGTGGTTCGGCGCGCAGGCGCTGTCGAGCCGGAGTCCCTCGAAGCCGACGCTGAAGCGGCCGTTGGCGTCCATGTCGTAGATCAGCCAGGCTTGAGCCGCGGCCGGGTCGAACGGCGGGTTCGGGTTGCCGGTGACCGTGGTGTTGAGGTCGAGGAAGATCCAGCCGAAGTTGAACGGCACCGGGAAGAAGGCGCCGTTGATCTTCGTGCGCTGCGTCGCGGCCGGGAAGGGGTTGAAAACGAATTCCGGCGGCTGCGGCGCCAGCACAACTACGTGCTCCTGCTCGTCGAAGACGTCGACGCCGGCCTCCTCACCGAGTGGGTACCAGGAAGGATTGGCCTGCCCCGCCGGGCAGGTGAAGGGGAGTTGATTGGTTTTCGGGTCCCGCCACACGACGAAGCTCGTGCCACCGCTGAACGTGCCGTTGATGGCAAAGCGGCCGCCGAAGGTGGTGGCCAGCGGTTCGCGATGGTCGCTCGCGTTCCAGCCGACGTACCGGCCGTAGAAGGTGTAGCGGCCCGTGGTGGCGGTCGCGGGATCGGTGGTGGAAGCCTCGATGTGGACCAGCGCGCCGCCGTTGGCGAAGCTCTGGCTGGAATTGGCGAAGATGTAGTCGCCCCAGAGGACGTTCTGGAAGGTAATGTCGCTGGAGAAGTAGGCTGGATTGCTCGCGTCGCGCAGCGTGCAGTTGTTGACCGTGTCGACCGTGACGTAGCCGCGAGCGATGTTGTCGCCCAGGTTGCGGCCGGCGCATTGGCCGTTGAAGATTGGAGACGCCTTCCCGGTGAGCGCCAACTCGAGGTGCTGGACGAAGGCTCCCGGCAGCGGCGGAGGCGGCAGTTGGCCGGTGCAACTGGGGAAGTTGAGGTCCTGCGACTTCAAACCCGCGGGGCTGATCTGGTCGTTGGGATCCTGCCCGACGGAGGCGGTTCGCGGCAGGGTGCCGGTGACCAGGACGTCGCGCAGGTTGATCGTCTGCACGTCATAGCCGGTCAGGTAGATGTTGAAGGCGAGGACGGGGACCGACAGGTCGCTCCAGATCGTCACGTGGGCCAGCATCGCCAGGGCCGAGGAGTTGTTGACCGAGAGCAGCGTGGTCAGCCCGTTCGGATCGTTGAGGTCCACTTCGAAGTAGGGCAGCAGCAGCGTGGCCGCCGGCGCGACGTCGAGGTTGCAGACGGCTGCCGAGGCTGGAACGGCGAAGGCCATGAGCAATGAAAGCGCGACCAGAAGCACCAGGCACTTCATCTTCACACCCCCTCCAGGCATTGCCTCCGGCCGGCGTGGCGAGAGGCTGGGCATCGATTGACTCCGCTGGTATCAGCTCTCGACGATCTATCGGCGGCCCGCCGACAAGTCGCCCATGGACCGTGCGCTGCCCCGGAGTCGAGGTCTCGGGGCTCGAAGCGCTCGCCTGAATGCGAACCAGGGCGTCAACCACCGGCGTCTTCGGCGACGGATCGGCATGGGACGACGGACCCTCTCCAGAAACCGCCCGCCGTGATCGGCAGGCAGCGAACGTAGTATGCCTATGTCATAACAGCAACAGGGAGCGTACGTCCAGAGTTTTGAAGATTCTTGCTGTCTTGGGATCGAAAAAGGGCCGGGGCACAACCCGGCCCTGGGGACTCGGCTGGCGAGAAGCCCGCGCCTTACGGCACGGTGTGGTTCGGCGCGCAGGCGCTGTCGAGACGGAGGCCCTCGTAGCCGACCGTGAAGCGGCCGTCGGAATCCGTGTCGTAGATCAGCCAGCCTTGAGCCGCGGCCGGATCGAAGGGAGGGTTCGGGTTCCCGGCGATGGTGGTGTTGAGGTCGAGGAAGATCCAGCCGGAGTTGAACGGAACCGGGAGGCTGGGACTGTTGATGCCGACGCGCTGCGCCGCGGCCGGGAAGGGGTCGATGCCGGAACCCGGCGGCTGCGGCGAGATCGGGAACGTCGGCGGCACGCTCACCTGCTCCTGCTCGTCGAAGATGTCGAGTCCCTCGGTGCCCAGCGGGTACCAGGTTGGACGGCCGGCGATCGCCGGGCAGGCGAAGGCGTTCTGATTCGTCTTCGAGTCGCGCCAGACGACGAAGCTCGTGTGGGCGACGGAGGGGCCGCCGATGTTGTACCGGCCGCCGAAGGTCGTGGCGAGCGGCTCGCGATGGTCGCTCGCGTTCCAATTGACGTACCGGCCGTAGAAGGTATACCTGCCTGGGGTCGTGGTCGCCGGGTCCGTGGTGGAGGCCTCGATGTGGACCAGAGGTCCGCCGGTGGCGGCTTTGGCGGCGGAGGGATTGACGAACGAGTAGTCGCCCCAGAGGACGTTCTGGGCGGTCGCGTCTTCGGTGAAATAGCCGGTGTCTCCCGCGAAACGCAGGGTGCACTTGTTCACCGTGTCCACCGTGACGTAGCCGCGCGCGATGTTGTCGCCAGATCGCGGCCGGCGCAGAGGTTGCCGAGCACGGGAGACGCCTTGCCGGTGAGCGACAGCTTGAGGTGTTGGATGAAGATCGCCGGCAGGTGCGGCGGCGGCAGTTGGCCGCTGCAACTGGCGAAGTTGACGTCCTGTGACTTGGGGCCCTTGGGGCTAATCGTGTCGCTGGGGTCCTGCCCGGCGGAGGCCGTCTGCGGAAGGTTGCCGTTGACCAGGATGTCGCGCAGATCGAAGGTCTGCATGTCATAGCCCGTCAGATAGATGTTGAAATCGAGGACCGGGGACGAGAGGTCGCTCCAGAGGATCACGTGGGCCAGGACCGCTACGGCTGCTGAGTTGTTCACGGAGAACAGGGTGTTGGGCCCTTTGGCGTGGTCGAAATCCACCTCGAAGTACGGCAGCAGCAGGGTGGCCGCCGGCGTCACGTCGACGTTGCACATGGTGGCCCGCGCCGGAACGACGGCTACGATCAGGCATGCGAGTGCAAGGACTACCAGATGTTTCATCTCGCTCCTCCTTCCAGTGTTGCCTCCAGCCGAAGTGACCCGAGGCATAGTGGATCGATAGGTCTCCCTATGTCATAACAGCAACATTGTGGAGCCGTCCACAGTTTGGAAGATCCTTGCGCTTTGAAAATCCGGGCGGGCGTTACCTGGCCAGGTACGATCGGCGGGGGCAAAGAAAAAGGGCCGAGTATCCCCGGCCCTCTCGGTGCTTCTTGAAGAAGTTTCGAGCCTTTACGGCACGAAGTGGTTCGGCGCGCAGGCGCTGTCGAGCTGAATGGCGCTGAAGCCGACGCTGAAGCGTCCGCTGGCGTCCATCACGATCGTCACCCAAGCCTGTGCCGCGGCCGGGTCGAACGGCGGGTTCGGGTTGCCCGAGATCGTGGTGTTCAGGTCGAGGTAGAGCCAGCCGAACGAGAACGGCACCGGGAAGTTCGCACCGTTGATGAGCGTCCGCTGAGCCTCAGCCGGGAACGGAATGATGCCCTGCTGCGGCGGCTGCGGCGAGAAGGGGAACGTCTGCGGCGTGTTCACCTGCTCCATCTCGTCGAAGATGTCGATACCTTCCTGGCCGAGCGGGAACCAG
>Ga0134121_10001637_pt1 | contig 20780 bp, 4 predicted proteins | sample KB301_FD_96463 | JGI IMG/M metagenome (GOLD analysis project Ga0134121, IMG submission 96463) | Terrestrial soil microbial communities without Nitrogen fertilizer from Kellogg Biological Station, Michigan, USA - KB3-0-1 | ecosystem: Environmental > Terrestrial > Soil > Unclassified ... | reverse complement strand
TGTCTGCCGCGCAAACGCTCTTTGTTGATTAAGCCGTGGTTGAGACAATCAAATTCACGATACAACTCGTTCACGCGGGCGGAATACATGGTCTGTTTCACTTCCCGCAGCGCCAGGTGGTCCTTCTCGTAAAAGAGGTCTTTGTCGCCCCATAGTTTTTCCCTCATCTCGTCTTCGAGCGCCGTCTCGAGGTCATAACTCTTCGACTCGCGGTCACGAAAACTATCAAAGCGATAACCGACGTAGCCGGCAAACAACTCGTCAGCGCCTTCACCAGTCAGCACCACCTTGACGCCGGCATTCTGCGCCGCTGCCGAGAGCGCCATCGAACACGTGTTGTAGCTTTCGCGCACAGGACACTCGCAGTGATAGATCATTTGCGACAATCTTTTGACGATCTCAGACCAGTCAAAGATGATCTCGTTGTGAATCGAGTGCGTGAACTCCGCCATCAACCGCTGATGTTTTGTTTCCGAGATGTCTGTGTCGGTGAAACCGATGGAGAACGAATGTCGCCTCGTATTTGGCGCAACGTGATTAATCAACGCGCCGATCAACGAAGAATCCAACCCGCCGCTGAGGTAAAAACCCACCGGCACATCTGATTGCAGACGATAGCTGACAGATCGCGTCAGCAGCTCCTTTAGCTCTTCAACGTAATCGCTCTCAGACCGAGCGGCAGTGTTTGCTCCGAGAGGTGGATAATCCAGGTCCCAGTATTCCCTCACTGACACAGCGCCATTCTCGACAACAATGTAGTGCCCGCTCTTCAAACTCTGAATGCCTTTGAACATCGTGCGTGGACTCACGAGGCCGGGAAACGAGAGTATCTGGTCCAACCCGGTGAGATCTACTTCCCGCGGGACCTGTGGATGTTCGAGGATGGCCTTGATCTCAGAAGCGAAGATAAACAGGCCGTCGACGATCGTGTAGTAAAGCGGGTTGATGCCGAAATGATCGCGTGCCAGAAAGAGCCGCCGGTTCTTGCGGTCGTAAATGACAAACGCAAACTGGCCATTGATCTTGTCAAGGAAGTCGACGCCATGCTCTTCGTAGAGATGAAGCAGGACTTCGACGTCGGAGCGAGTGCGGAAGTGATGTCCTTTCTGCACCAGCGATTTTTTCAACTCGACGTAGTTGAAGATCTCGCCGTTGCACAGCAACACCACGGAGCCATCTTCGTTGTATATCGGCTGGTCGCCACTCTCCAGATCGATAATGCTCAAACGCCTGAAGCCGAGCGCCGCATAATAATCAACAAAGAATCCGGCGGAGTCGGGGCCACGATGGACCAGCTTATCAGTCATCCGTCCCAACAACTCCCGATCCGGTTTGCGCTCACCGCGCGTATCAATAAAACCTACGAGTCCACACATAAGATCTTCTCTGCGGCTCTCTGCGTATCTCTGCGACCTCTGCGTTAACTTTGCGTTTAAACGCAGAGAACGCAGAGATACGCAGAGAGCCGCAGAGTCTTATTATTGGCTGAGGGGCCAGCGATCGTAGCGGCAGCAGGCGACTTGCATAACGTCGCGCTCGACCAGGATCGGATCCTGCAAACGCGAATGTATTCCTTCCGACAAACGACGCTCACTCACTTTGTCTGCGTGAAACTCGCGTGTCTCGCGATCGAGTTGCAGGTTGCCGAATGAAAGAAAACGCACTGCACCTTCCACGTCACGCGTCGTCATCACTTCACCGCGATTGTGCACGCTCGGCGAAAACGGAATGTCGATGAATCCCTTTTGAAAACCCGTCACCACTCCCTGCGCCACATCACCGCGCCCGGCAATGATGACGCTCTCGAAGATCGCCTCGACCTCACGCCGGATGACCGCACACTCTTCGGCAACGCGCACCTCGTCAACATGACAATCAGCCGCAGTCGCCAGTCCACTATTAATCAGCTCGATGCCGGTGATGTTGTCAGTGAGTGTCGGAATGCGAAAAGCCTCGACCGGAGTCTTGCCAATCATGCGCGTCGCACCCGAGCGGGCCGCAGTGATCGCGGAGTTTCGAATCAGCTCGTCGGCGCGATCCTGAGTGGGAGGAAACGCAGCCATGTACTGGTGAAACACCGTGTTGACCTGCACATCCTTGTAACCCATGTTGCCGAGAATCTCACCCGTCATCTCGTTCATCATGCGAATCGCCGCGATGTCCTGCGATCGATGCCCCTGTTCTGCATAACCAAGACTGACGCACTTCACGCCCTGTCGCACCGCCAGCAACGTCTCGAGAATGTTGGTAACGATCGCGATGCACGGTGGAATCAGAGTCGCTGTCAACGTGCCGAAAAATTCGCGATCAAGAACTACACCAAACAGCTTGTGATAAAGACCAGTCAGGTAATCGACGTATTGCCAGTTTTGAATCGACTCGGCGAGTGGATAGTCTTTGTAATAAGGAATGTTGTAGCAGATGGCGCCGCCCTCGAACGAAGTCACGCCACCCGCGTACGAAATCTCCGCGAGCAGGCGCGGGTCGCGCGTGCTGTGACGCGTCTGCAAAGGCACGCGAATCTGCTGCGCGACTCGACGCAATCCGGTGACGCCGTGATTGATTACCGGAAAACCATTGATCGTCGAAACGCCTGACATTCTGCTTTCGACAATCGCTTCTTCCGCGCCAACGTAATTATTGTTTCGCGTCAGCGAGTCGACTTGATACGAGAGCACTTTGACTCCGGCGCGCTTGAAGTTTTTGAATAGCTTGATCTGCTCGGCGACCAGAGCGACGCCGGAACGTGGTTGGACCAGCACCTCTCCCCCGCCCATCCGTGTTTGTGCCTGAATGCGTGGGAAAGAAGGTTGCCGCACGAGAAAGCGAGCGTTGCCGGCGAGCACGCGCGCGCCGCTGCCAGTCTTCCATTGCTCGAGCACTTCACGACGCGACGTCTCAAACGTCTCGTTATCAAGCAAAGCATCCATCGCCGTGCCCGGCAAAGAGAATGTTGCCGGCATCGATTGCTCCCAGAGCGCGGGATAATTCGCGACTGCCTCCGTGCCATTTAAATCTCGCTGCAGCATGTTCAGGACGGTTTCCAACTCGATAAAGTTGAGGAAGACGCGATTGAAACCCATCTCGAGATAATCACGTTCCGAACCGTTGTTTGATCCGAGGTTCCCGCCGAGATACCAGAGCGTGCCGTTCGTTTTGAACTCGCGTCTGAAAGAAGGAAACTCGCGCAGGTAATAGCGCGCGTGTCCGTCCATGCTCGAGATCATGACGAGGTTTGCCATGCCGGCCATCTGAAAAAACTCAGAGAGCGTGTTCTGCGTGCCGAGATAGCGAACCTGGTAACCGTGAGCGGAGAGTGACTGGCGCAGAATGGTCAAGCCGACTGAATGTGAGTCGCCGCCGATCCCGCCCAGTAGGATGGTATGGCCTTTCATTTTTCTAACTCTTTGTGTCTCGAAAGTTCTCTCTGCGGCCCTCTGCGTATCTCTGCGTTCTCTGCGTTAAAAGGCTATTTCAACGCAGAGAACGCAGAGATACGCAGAGAGCCGCAGAGAAATCTCAAAATCAGAGGGCAGCTCTGGCTTGTTGAGGCTTCACTGCTTCAACCATTTTGAGTAAATATTCCTGTTGCTTCGACTTCTTTTCATGCTCCGGAACGTATGCGATCTCGAGGGCCAGCAGGCGATGTGACAACGTCATCAGATTCTTGAACTGTTCCAGCGTATAGCCTTTTCCAAGCAAATAGGGAATGGTCCAGAAGTCGAAGGACCACTGCGGTAGCCAGGTTGATTCCTTGATCTCGAGGAAAGCGCGATCGATGTGGTCCATCGCCTCCATGCTGTCCATCGTGGCGTGTGACCAGACAAACCCTTCACCTTCGATATGATACTTCTCGCGTTGCCGGTCCACCGGCGTGCCCGGCTCGCAATACCACAGTTGGGTGCGATAGTAATCAGGCTTCGTCGCCTTGATGAAATCGACGCTCTCCCTGAACGTCTCCTCAGTTTCACCGGGGAATCCCGTGATGAATGAAGCAAACGTGAGGACGCCGTATTGATGCAGCAGCTCCATGCCGCGCACGTACTTCTCGGGCGTCGCAGCCTTGTTCATGTTTTTAAGGATCGTCGGCGATCCCGATTCAATTCCGAGAAAGACGCCCTTGCAACCACTCTTCGCCAGAAGCTCGATGGCTTCTTCATCGGAGTTACTGCACCGGAAATATGAGAACCAGTTGAACTGGTAATCCTTTTCAATCATCAGGCGACAGATTTCCTTGAACCGCGGCAGTGGGACGTTGAACGTATCGTCGATGAAGACGAGATTTTTGATGTAGCCAAGGCGCGCGAGCGAGTCCAACTCTTTCTCGATCGTGTCGATCGAGGCCAGCGTCAGCTTTCCAGCGCGCGCCGGGTAGTTACAGAAAGAGCAACTAAAAGCACAGCTACGCGCGGTTCTCGTTTGCACGGTTGGACCGAGATCTTCACCGGCGAATGTCTGCCAGTTGATGAAGTTCTCATCGAGGTTGTTTATCTCTGGCTGTTTGCCGGTTCGGCTGAGTTTTCCATTTTCGTGATAGACGATGTTGGGTACTTTGCTCAAGTCGCCGCCGTTCTTGAGGGCGTCGATGATCTGAGTCAGAGTATGCTCGCCCTGTGCTTCGTTGACGTATATGTCGGCGCCGATGTCTTCGAGGGCCACTGTCAGATCATCGTCGTGGTAGTTGCGAAGATGATTTGCGATAAGTGGACCACCGACGACGATCTTTGTCTGCGGATTTCGCTCCCTGATGAACCCCACCATCTCGTTGACCGGCAAATTCAGCAGGTAGAACGTGGTGGTGATCGCTACGCATAACGGGTTGGAGTCAAGATATTCGGCCAGCTCGTCTTTCTCAAACTGAAAGAGATTGATGTAGCGAGCGTTGTAACCCCGCATTCGCAGGTAGTGGGTTAAGTAGACGGCGGCGAGGTTTGGGATGTCACAGGATTTGAGCTCATCCTCAGCTTTCAATTCTCCGCTTAATTTGAGGACGTGATTGAGCAGACCGACGTAGTTCATGTTTCGGCCATTGATATTGACGAAACTGAACCGCAGATCTCGATACGCCTCCGAATCCTCGCCGTAGCCTCTTAGCAAGGCCTCGTATTCCTCGAAGGGAGTCTCGTTATATCCAATCACTACACATTCAAGTTGCTCGCTCATCTTTATACCTCGTTGTCTTCTCTGCGGCCCTCTGCGATTCTCTGCGTTCTCTGCGGTTAAGGACAACCTCAACGCAGAGGCCGCAGAGATACGCAGAGGGCCGCAGAGAAAACGAAATCACATTCGCTACTTAACACAGTTCGAGATCGGCGTTGAAGTCATCAACCAGTTCCTCTGTCTCAAAAGCGTTGACGATATTAAGCGCGGAGACCGGGCGGTCGAAACCGAGCGCCATGTTCTCCAGCAAAGATTCGAAATGCCTCAGCAATCGTTTGACATTCGCGTTGTCGATGCGCAAATCGTCATAAAGGACGCGCAGGATTAGCTGTGTGTCGACGACGGCCATGATCGTAAGCGGATAACTGGTCTTTTCGAAAGCCGCCGCGAGCTGGATCTCAAGACTACCCTTCTCGCGCGTGTTCGACATCGCCGGCGCATTCTCAAACGCGAAGATGCTCTCAAATAACTGCTCACTGCGCGCGACGCCGCTCCACTGCTGCACTTCCGCGAGCGAGCTGTATTCGTATTTCTGCACTTCGAGCTGTCGCCGTTGGACCTCCTCCAACCACGCACTGATCGAGTCGCTGCGTGGCACACGAATCCGCATCGGCAGCGTATTGACGAAGAGTCCAACCATCGACTCGACTCCGTCGAGATCAGGCGGACGCCCCGAAGTCACTACACCAAACAGCACGTCCTGTTGTCCACTGTGTCGACTCAAGAGCAAGGCCCATGCTCCCATCACAATCGTATTCATCGTCAAACGATGTTGCCGTCCCAGCGAGAGCAGTGAGGTTGTCGTCGCCGCCGGAAGATAGAGCAGTTGCTCACTGTATCCGGTCTTTTCACGAGGTAAGCTCGTGACGTCGAGTTTCGCCATGATCGAAGTGGGCGTGTTGAAGTCCTTCAACATGCGTCGCCAGAAGGTTTCGGCTTCGCCCAGATCCTGCTGCTGCAGCCAGGCAAGGTATTCCCTGTACGATCGCGGCATCTCGAGCTCGAGTGAACGGCCGTTACTGAACGCTTCGTAGAAGGCGAAAAGCTCTCGGTTAATCATGTCTGCGGACCAGCCGTCGAGCAGCAAGTGATGACAAGTCCAGACAAAATGATGCTCGTCGTCCGCAACATCAATCAGAGCGCAACGCAGCAACGGCGGTCGCGAAAGCGCGAGGCCGGCATTGCGGTCTTCGACCAGCAAACGGTTCAGCTCGCCGTGTTGTGCTGCCGGTTCGAGTCCCTTCAAGTCAAACTCCTTGATTGGCAGTTCCGCGCGACGGAAAACCACCTGCACCGGTTCCGCTAAGCCTTCCCAAACGAAAGCTGTTCTAAACGTCTGATGACGCTCAATCACCGCTTGCCACGCGCGCTTGAACGCGGCGACGTTCAGGCTTCCCTTGATCCGGTAATCGAACTGCTGACAGTATGCGCCTGAATTCGGCGCAAACAGAGCGTGGAAGAGGATTCCCTGCTGGGCTGGCGCGAGCGGGTAAAAGTCTTCAACGCCGTACTCGGTTGCCTCGGGAACGCGGCTGAGTGCGGATCTGATCTCCGCGACGTGTTGGCGAGTCCAGTTGAACTGCGGCATCGATACAGCCTCGGGCGTCGCGATTGCACGCAACAACTCGAGAAAGCGCCTGGCGATGTTCTCGACAGTTTCTTTGCGATGAACGTTTTCGCTGTAGGTCAAACTCATCTCGAAGCGGCCGTTGATAATCCGTCCGACGAGGTCGAGTAGATGAGTGCGCTTTTCACGCGGATCACTGACCGGCCCGAACGATTCGGTTGCCGGAGCGTATGGCCCGGCGTTCGTCTGTCCCTGATCAACTTTACCGAGATAGAGAAAGCTGATTTCCGGCTTTTGGTGTTCGAGCTTTGCGTTCGCGCTAAGGTATCGCTGCACTCCGTAATCGAGGCCGCCATGTCGAATTCTTCGGAGTTGACTCCTGGCGTACTCGATCGCATCAGCTTCATTCGCGAGATCAATGACGACCGGATAGATCGTTGTGAACCATCCAACCGTTCGCGAGAGATCGACGTCCGGAAAGATCGGCTCGCGGCCATGACCTTCGATATCGACCAGCAACGGTCCACCAGTCCATTCCTGGAAAGTTTGGGTCAGAGACGCGAGCAGCGCTTCATCAAATCTTGCCTGGTAAGTCGGCAAAGCTCGCAATAACGCTGTGGTTTCAGCTTCGTCGAGCGCTACGTCGATCGTCCGCGACGAAGCTTCAGTGTTAACTCCCTGCGCGTAGTCGACGGGCATCGGACTGATCTGAGTTGTGTCTTCATGGAATGCGCTCAGCTCATCTGACTGGGCGTAAGCTTCGAGCCGGCTCGACCACTCTTTGAACGAGGTCGTCTTCGCTGGAAGCTCGATCGCTTCACCACGCTCGAGTTGTTCGTACGCGCTCGCAAGGTCTTCCAGCAGGATGCGCCACGAGATCACGTCGACCACGAGATGGTGAATCACGATCAGCAGTCGATCCGGCTGATCACTGCCGAGACGGAACAGAGCTACGCGCATGATCGGGCCATGCGACAGATCAAGACTCGCCTGGGCTCGAGCCGCGTCCGTCTCGATAGCGATTCGTTGCTCCGAGGGCTCGAGGTGCGACAGATCAATCTCTTCGCAAATCGCCTCGGCTTCCATGTCGAGCGCCACCTGTTGCCAACGCGAATCTTCACGCTTGAAGCGAAAGCGCAGTGCGTCGTGGTGCCGGGCCAATTCCCGCACGACGTTCACCAACAGCCCGAAATCTGCCTTTTGTCGCACTTCCAAAAGCATCGACTGATTGAAATGATTCGGGTTCTGACGGTCCTGTTCGAAGAACCAGTGCTGGATCGGCGTCAACGACACGGGACCAGTAACCAAGTCCTGCTCGGCTTCGGTGACGGAAACGTTGTTGTCGGCGACGACGGAAGCGAGGCCGGCAATCGTCTGGTGCTCAAAAACCTGTTTCGCCGTGAGCTGCAACCCAGCCTGCTTGGCTCTCACGATGATCTGAATGCTGACCACAGAATCGCCGCCGAGGTCGAAAAAGTTGTCATCGCGTCCGATCCTTTCAACGCCTAAAAGATCGCTCCAGATATTTGCCAGCGTCTGCTCGATCTGGTTTTGTGGCGCGGCATAGTTATTCTCGAGCTCCGGCCGCGGATGAAGCATCGCCGTCTTGCGGTTCGCGGTGTATTCCTCGATCAGCGCCGGATGGTTTAGCGATGAGTGCTGGTCCAAGACGGCCTGCAGAGAGTAAGTAGAGACGATCACTTGCGGCAGCGGATCGCTGAGGATTCGTCGAAACGCTTCGACGCCTTCTGCCGGCGACATGCCGAGATCATCCTCAGATACAGAGATCAGGTCCATACCGACGCCGTTCCAGCCGTCCCAGTCGACCGTGATCGTCAAGGGCGCAGATTCCCCAGCTTGAGCAAACGCATCGAGGTATGAATTCGCAGCGCAGTAGGCGGCGGCGCCAAGTCCACCGGTGATCGCACGCATGGATGAGCAAAGCAGGAAGAAGTCTAATTTGTCGTCGCGCAAGAGTGTGCTCAGGAGCTCTGTCCCGTGCACTTTCGGCGACAAAACCTGGCCCGCGGTCTCTCTGGTTTCGCGCTGCATGATGCTCTTCGGAGGAATACCTGCAGCATGGACCACGCCGTTGATCGCGCCGAACGCTCGCCTCGCCTCAACCAGCGCGGCAGTCAATCCGTCTTCATTCGCGACATCGGCGGTTAAGACCAAAACTTCCGCGCCAAGGCTCTTCAATTTCTCGATCCGCGCGACCTCTTTACTCGTGCGGCTGAGTAAGACGAGCCGCGCTTGGACAGTGCGCGCGAGATATTCAGCAATCTCCAAACCCACGCCGCCCAGTCCGCCGGTGATCAGGTAAACACCGTTCTTGCGCAACCGCGGCGCAGGTTCCTTATCGTCCAGGCGCACTCGTTCAAAAGTCTGCACCCAACGTCTTCCGTTACGATAAGCGACAACCTTATCAGCAACGCTTGCTTTCAATTCGCTCAGGAGTTGTGCGCAATTGTCCGTCACGTCGATGCTGCGGCAAGTGACGTTCGGGTATTCCTGCGGGATCACGCGGCATGGTCCAAGCAGTGTCGCTTTCGCCGGAACCAAACGTTCATCACCAATCACTTTGTGCAGAGAATTCGAAACGACGAGCATGTCGAAACGATCCGTAAGATCCGCGTTCAAAAGGTGCTGTCCGAGCGCTTGTGCGAGGAAGAGCAGGCTGTAAAAGCTGTTATCTAAAATTCTTTCGAGCGACGAGGCTCCTTGCGTGACACTCCAGAGGTGCACGAGTTTTTCAGGCACGGGGTGAATGTCAGCCAGCAGTGACTCATAATCTTCAGGACGGCCCGGATCGATCGCGTATTCGGTGTCACTGAGTTTGGCGAAGGCGGTTCCCTGCCTGACCGTGATCACTCGGCCGGGTAATTGAGTCGCGATTTGCGCGCCTAATCCACTATCGTCCACAAATAGCAACCAGTTGTTAGCCACGGATGATGCGGATGGAAGAACGGATTGTTTCCAAACCGGAGTGTAGAACCAGTCGTCGATGTCGAGCTTTCCGGATGGTTCCGGCGTCTGTGCTGCAAATGGCTGGAGATCGATCCAGAAGCGTTGGCGCTCAAATGGGTAAGTAGGCAATGGCACGCGACGGCGCTGCGCCGCATCGTGAAACTGCGGCCAGTTCACCTTCACGCCGCGCAGCCACAGTTGGCCCACCGCGCGCAGAAGACAAAAGACATCTGATTGGGTTTCCTGAACCCCGCGCAGTGAAGCGATCGACAATAGCTTCGCCGGCTTCGCTGGATGTCGTAGCGCGAGCGTGCTCAGCGCCTTTCCTGGTCCGACTTCGATGAACAGTTGGTGCTGATGCTTGAACAGCGCTTCCAGGCCGTCGTTGAAGCGTACGGTGCGACGCAGGTGCGCCAGCCAATAATCTGGATCGGTCGCTTCCTCTTCAGTGATCCAGTCGCCCGTGACGTTCGAGATGTAAGGAATCTGCGGCGCGTTGAAATTTATCTTTTTGAGCTCCGCGCGGAACGAGTCGAGGATTGGATCCATCATCGCTGAATGGAACGCGTGTGACGTGTGCAGTGTCTTGCAATCGACTCCGCGGATCGCCAGCACCCGTGACAAAGCACTGACTTTCTCACTCGAGCCGGAAACCACGCACAGCGATGGGCCATTCACTGCAGCCAGTGAAAGGCTGTCGTCACGCAGCAGTGGCAGGATCTCCTCTTCCGGCAGCGGAACACTGAGCATCAACCCGCCCGGCAGCTCCTGCATCAAGCGCGCGCGTGTGGCAATCAACTGCAAAGCCTCTTCGAGCGTGAACACGCCCGCCAAACAAGCGGCAACGTATTCACCGATGCTGTGCCCGATCATCGCCGGCGGGTGCACACCCCACCTGCCCAACAATTTCGCGAGCGCATACTCGATCACAAACAGCGCGGGTTGCGTAACGAGCGTTTGTTTCAGCCGGTCCGCTGCTGCTTCCTCGGCATCTTCCGGGTAAAGAATCGAACGCAGATCAAACCCAAGAAGTGCACAGCAGTCATCCACAGTGTCGCGGAAGAACGATTCTGTCTCGTACAACTCCCGCGCCATGTTGACGTGCTGCCCACCCTGCCCGGGAAACATGAAGACAACTGACGGTTCGTTGAGATTGGCGACATCGGTCCAGCTCTGTTTCGTGCCTTCCAGTGTTCTGATCGCCTCCTCGCGATCACCACACACAACAACCTTGCGATGACTGAAAGGCGTGCGTCCCGCCTGCAACGTGTAAGCGGCATCAGCGAGGTTCAATTCCGAATGCTGTTTGAGATATTCAGCCAGATCCGCAGTCTTCGCAGCCAGTGCCGCTTCAGTCTTCGCAGACAACACGAGCAATTGAAATGGTTTGAAAATACCAGCAGACAGCGCCGCCGGAGCTTCCTCGAGAATCATGTGCACGTTTGTTCCACCGATACCAAACGAGCTCAGTCCTGCCCGTCGTGGATGATCATTGGTCTCCCATTGGGCGAGCTCTCGATTCACAAAGAACGGCGTGCTGTCAAAATCGATTTGCGGATTCGGTTTTTGATAGTGAAGACTCGGCGGAATCTCTTTGTGCTGCAGCGCGAGGACGGTCTTGATCAGTCCAGCGACGCCGGCCGCGGTATCGAGATGGCCGATGTTCGTCTTCACCGCACCGAGAGCACAGAAGCCCGACTCTGAAGTGCGCTCTCGATACGCCTGCGTGAGGGCTGCGATCTCGATCGGATCGCCGATTCGAGTGCCCGTTCCGTGTGCCTCGACGTAGCTGATCGTCTCCGGCGTCACCTCAGCCACGTCGAGCGCAGCGCTAATCGCCGCTGCCTGTCCATCGATACTCGGCGCCGTGAATCCCACCTTCAGCGAACCGTCATTGTTGGCGGCGGAACCCTTGATGACTGCGCGGATCGAATCGCCGCTTGCGAGCGCATCCTCCAGTCGCTTCAGGACCACGACGCCGGCTCCGCTGCCGCCCACAACTCCCTGGGCGCCGGCATCAAACGCACGCGTGTGACCATCAGGCGATAAGATCCCTCCTTCGCGGTAGATGTATCCGGTCTTCTCGCGAATATTGATCGTCACGCCGCCCGCGAGCGCGATATCACAAGCCCCACTCAACAAATTCTGGCAGGCGAGGTGTGTCGCAAGCAGCGACGTCGAGCACGCGCTCTGCACGTTGACGCTTGGTCCTTTTAAGTTGAGCTTGTAAGAGACGCGAGTGGCGACATAGTCTTTGTCGTTTGCGATAGCGATTTGCATTCCGTCAGTGGTGTTGACGAGCGACTGAGTGGAATAGATGTTGAACATGTACCCGTTCACGCCGACACCCGCGAAGACTCCGCATGTTTCTTCAACGTACAGCGGATCGTAACCGGCACTTTCCAACGCTTCCCACGCACACTCGAGAAAGAAGCGTTGCTGTGGATCGATGAGCTCAGCCTCGCGCGGTGAATAACCGAAGAATGACGCGTCGAAAAGATCGATATCCGGCAGCGCGCCGCCCGCTTTGACAAGGTTCGGGTTCGTCAAACTCTTCGGATCGGCGCCGGCGGCAATCATCTCGGCGTCAGTGAAGAACGAGATCGACTCCACTCCGTCGCGTAAGTTGCGCCAGAACTGGTCCACGTCCCGAGCCCCCGGGAAGCGACACGCCATCCCAATCACAGCTATCTCAAAGCCGTTTAATTCCATTTTTCCCTTTTGTGCTTTTTGTACTTTTTTGTGGCGAGACTATCTGCCGAGCCTTGCGGCTTGTTTGAGCTTGAGCTTTTGCAAACGCGTCTTTCCTGCTTCCAACTTTTCTTTTTGCGGCCCGAGCGGTGAGACGCTCAGTGGATGACCGTTCTGTTCGACGTATTTCGACAGCGAGCTGACGGTCGGATACTTGAACATGTCTACGAGTTGAATTTCCTTCTGAAGCACGTCTGCAAGTTTTTTCTGCACCTGGACCATCAGCAGCGAGTGACCGCCAATGTCGAAGAAGTTGTCGTGCACGTTGACCTCGTCCACTTGCAACACGTCGCACCACACCTCCGAGATCGTTTTCTCGAGCTCCGTCAGCGGGCCGCTCGGAAACTTTGGCCGGATCGGTTTTTTCCTGGTCCGCGGCTTCACCTGATGATCGATTCGACTGCCGAGCATTGGCAACTCCACGTCACTGATCCTCTGCTCCTCGTTCTCTACTACTGCCTGCAGCAGATGCTGATAGTGTTCCAGCATCCGTTCCATCGTCTCAGCCTCAAAAAGATCCGTGTTGTACTCGAGCGTCCCTTCCAACACCTCTCCGCGCTGCATCATCGAGAGGGTCAGCTCGAACTTGGCACTGTGGCCCTCCCCGCCGAGCCACTGCAATTCCAACCCCGGCAACACCTGGTCCAACTCCGCCGGCGCATGCTGCAGGATGAACATTGCCTGAAACAGCGGCGATCGGCTCAGGTCACGCTCCGGTTGCAACTCCTCCACGAGCTTCTCGAACGGCACCTCCTGATGCACATACGCTCCCAACGTCACCTCTCGCACCCGTTGCAGCAACTCCCGAAAACTCGGGCTCCCACTCAGGTCCGTCCGCAGCACCAACGTGTTCACGAAGAACCCAATCAACTGTTCGATCTCCGTCTGATTGCGTCCCGCTATCGGACTGCCTACCACGATCTCTTCCTGTCCGCTGTGGCGATGCAGCAAAGTCTGAAAGGCCGCCAGCAACGTCATGAACAAAGTACAGCTATGCGCGTGGGCTAACTGTTGTAAACCATGGCTCAGGCTGGCGCTCAGGCTAAACGACCGTTGCGCGCCCCGGTAAGTCTGCACTTCGGGCCGCGCTCGATCCGTCGGCAAGTCCAATACCGGCAACTCGCCGCCCAACTGCTCTCGCCAATATTTCAACTCTTCTTCCAGCACCTCGCCCTGTAACCACTCTCGCTGCCACACCGCATAATCTGCGTATTGAATCGTCAATTCCGGCAGCGGTGATGGCTCCCCCTTGACGTAAGCAGCGTAGAGCGTTGCGACTTCGCGAATCAGCACTCCCATGGACCAGCCGTCGCTGATGATGTGGTGCATCGTCAACAGCAGGACGTGATCTTCCGCCGCCAGCCTCAGCAATCGCACTCGCAACAATGGTCCAACGCTCAAATCGAACGGCGCCTGTGCTTCCGCCTCCTGCTCTCGTTCTGCTTCACCGAGACTACTCAACTCCTCCACCGCAATCCGCAACGGCTGCGCTTCTCCAATCACCTGGACCGGTTCTCTTTCACCACTGCTGAAGGTGGTGCGTAACACTTCGTGCCGTCGCACAATCTCGCTTAGTGTTCGCTCCAGCGCTTCAATGTTGAGTGGTCCTTGCAGCCGCACTGCGGTGGGCACGTTGTAGAAAGCACTTCCCGGTTCCAAACGGTCCAGAAACCAGAGACGCTGTTGTGCAAACGAGAGTGGCAGCTCTCCGTCGCGCGCCACAGGGACCAGCGGCGGGGCCGACGAGACTGTTCCTCGGCGCAGAGCAGCTTCAATTTGCGCCGCGAGCTGCGCCACTGTGGGATTCTCAAATAACACGCGCAACGGCAACTCCACACCTGTCGTCTTTCGCACGCGCGCCATCACCTGCGTCGCAATCAATGAATGCCCGCCGAGCTCGAAAAAGTTGTCGTGCAAAGACACTCGCGGTAAGCCAAGCAGGCCCGCCCAGATCTCCGCCACCACCTGCTCCACCGCCGTGCGCGGTGCCACAAACTCGCCCTTGCGCTGTTGGGTTCTTTGCAACTCCGGCAAAGCGCGGTAGTCGATTTTGCCGTTCAGCGTCAAAGGCAGTCGCGTCAGGTGGATGAAGACGCTCGGGATCGTTTCCGCAATCAGGTATTCCCGCAGAAACTCGCGCAGCACCGCCGTCTCAATTTCCCATCGCGCGACGTAGTACGCTACTAAGGTATCTTCATTGCGATGATTCGGGCGCAACAATACGACGCTGTTGCGCACCTGCGGATGCTGGTTCAGCGCGCTGCTGATCTCGCTCAACTCGATGCGATAGCCGTGATACTTGACCTGTTCGTCACCGCGGCCCAGATATTCAAGCTCGCCGCTGCTGAGCCAGCGCGCGCGGTCACCGCTGCGATACATGCGCGTGCCCGGCACGAACGGATTTGGAATGAAGCGCTCCGCCGTCAGCTCCGCACGATTGATATAACCATCAGCTAGTCCCGCGCCGGAAATGTACAGTTCACCGATCACGTTTGTGGGCGTGGGCTGCATGTATTGATCAAGCACGTGGATCTGGACGTTGGCGGCGGGTCGGCCGATGGGCACCGCATTGCGCCGGTCACCCACCGGATCGTACCGGTAGATCATGCAGCCGACCGTGGCTTCCGTTGGTCCATACTCATTGAGGATCTCGACCTGCCCGCCGAAGCTTTTATGCACCTGACTGGCCAACTCGGTGCTGAGCGACTCACCGCCGACAATCAGTCGTTTGACGCGACTATTCCGATTGTCTGCAGCCTTAATGAGGCCCAGATGACTCGGCGTTAGTTTCAGTACGTCCACCAGGTTGTCCTGCACGATGCGCTGTACCACAAAAGGATCGGAACGACCGTAGATCACCAGCCGATTCCCCGTTAGCAACGGTGTGAAGATTGAAGTGACCGTCAGATCGAATGCGAGTGACGAATAAAGCGCAAACGACGCTTCCTCATTCTTCACGTAAACGTCTCTACACCACGACACATAATTAACCAGCGCCCGGTGCGAAATCTTCACACCCTTCGGCTGCCCCGTCGATCCCGACGTATAAATCACATACGCCAAATTGGAAGAGTCTACTAAGGCCGAACTGTAGGGGTGGCCCTCCGTGGCCACCCGTTGCCAATCCTCACCATCCACCAGGATCACTCGCAGACGATCATTCAACGGCAACCTTTCCACTAACGATTGCTGCGCCAGCACCGTCTCCAGTTGTGCATCTTCGAAGATGAACCCGAGGCGCGCGCGCGGATGGTCCGTATCCAGCGGCACGTAGGCAGCACCGGCTCGTAACACACCGAGGATTGCCACTACCGTCTCGATCGAATGGTCCAGAAAGATTCCAACGCAACTGCCCGGCCCAACACCACGCTGGTGCAAATACGCAGCCAACAGCTCCGCCCGTCGCTGTAACTCTGCATACGTGACCTCTGTTCCCTGATGGACCAGTGCAATCGCGTCCGGCGAACGTCTGACCTGCTCCTCAAAGAGCTCATGCACACACTTCTCCACCGGATAAACCGCCGCGGTCGCATTCCGCTCGACAATCAATTCGCTGCTCTCTGCAGGACTGAGGAAATCGAGTTCCGATACACGTCTATCTACGTTCTCAACAACTGCCGCGAGCAGCGTTTTGAAGTGCTGCCCGAGTTGCTGCATGCTCGATGCGTCAAACAAATCCGTGCTGTAGGTAAATTTGACTAACAGCTTGTCACCGATCTCGTACACGTTCACAACAATGTCATACTTCGCCGTGCTCGTCTCAACTTCCAAATAGTTCAGCTTCAGATCCAATGCCGTCAGATCACCCTGTGGCGCGTTCTGCAGCGCAAACACCACCTGCACAAGGGGCGCATGACTCGCATCGCGCTCCGGCTGCAACTCTTCAATCAGCTTCTCGAACGGCAACGCCTGATGCGCATACGCTCCGAGGGCAGTCCCGCGAACTCGCTGCACCAGCTCAGCGAAGCTCGGGTCCCCACTCAGGTCCGTGCGCAGCGGCAGCATGTTCACGAAAAACCCGATCAACTCTTCCGTCTCCGCCTGTTGCCGGTTCGCGATCGGCGTCCCCACCACGATAACGCTCTGCCCGCTGTAGCGATGCATCAACGTCTGCCACGCAGAGAACAGTGTCATAAACAACGTCGCATCCAGCCGCCGGCTCAACGACATCAGCCCCGCACTCAACTTCTGGTCCAACTCAAAACTCTCGTACGCGCCAAGATAACCAGGCACAGGCGGTCGTGGCCGATCAGTTGGCAACTCCAGCACCGGCGCTTCCGTCAGTTGCTCTTTCCAATACGCCATCTGCTCTTCAAGCACTTCGCCCTGCAGCCACTCCCTTTCCCAATACGCGTAATCCGCATACTGCACCGCCAGTGGCTTAAGACCCACTTGATTGCCCTGCGCATACGCCTCGTAAAGCGCCGCCACTTCCTTTACCAGCACCCCGATGGACCATCCATCGCTGACGATGTGGTGCATCGTCACCAGCACCACATGCTCCTCCTCACTGATCCGCAACACTTTCGTCCGCAACAACACGTCACGACTCAAATCAAAGGCACGTTCTGCTTCCACCCGCGACAATCGTTCGATCTCCGCCTCCACTCTTTCCGCCGCCAAACCACTCAGATCGATAACCGGCAGCGACACGGACAACGACGGCGCGACGATTTGCACCGGACTGCCGTCGCGCGCGCTGAAGCGTGCTCGCAACACTTCATGCCGTCGCACCACTTCGTTAAAGCTTTGCGCCAGCGCCGCGAGGTTCAACGCACCCGTGAACCACACCGCGGCCGGACAGTTGTAGACCGCGCTCGTCGGCTCCAGTTGATGCAGGAACCACAAACGCTGCTGCGCAAACGAGAGCGGCAGATCACCGTCGCGCGCCACAGGGACAATGACAGGCGCCGCCGAAACGTTGCCCTTTTGCAGCGCTGCATCGACTTGGGCCGCGAGCTGCGCCACCGTGGGATTCTCAAACAACGCGCGCAGCGGCAACTCGACACCAGTCGTACTTCGCACTCGCCCCATGACTTGTGTCGCCAGTAACGAATGCCCACCAAGCTCGAAAAAGTCATCGTGTAAAGAGATTTTTGGCAGCCCGAGAATGTTGGACCAGATCTCTGCCACCATCTGCTCCGTCGCTGTGCGCGGAGGCGCAAACTCTCTTCTGCCGGCGCGATTCTTCAACTGTGGCAGGGCACGGCGATCGATCTTGCCGCTCATCGTGCGCGGCAGTTTCTCCATCGCCACATAGGCCGACGGCACCATCGAGCCTGGCAAGCGCTCGTGTAAGTATGCGCGCAAGGCATCGACTTTGAGCTCGTCGCCGCCGACGATGTACGCGCACAGGAAATTCCCACCGTTCGTATCTTTCCGATCGATCACGGCTACATCCTGCACACCATTGAAGCCACGCACGAGGCTGTTGATCTCTTCCAACTCCACGCGCACGCCCCTGATCTTCACCTGCTGATCCTTGCGGCCGAGCAGCTCGATGTTGCCGTCGTCCAGCATGCGGCCGAGGTCGCCGGTCTTGTAAACAATGTCCTTTGGATCCTCACTGAAGGGATTTGCGATAAAAACCTCGGCAGTCAAATCCGGCTGTTTGTAATAACCATGACTGCGATACGGTGTGCTGATGTAGATCTCTCCGATTGCACCGGGCCGGCATTCACCGCCGTCTTCGTCAACGATCAAAGCGCGTGCGCCGGGCATCGGTTTTCCGACGGGTACCGACCGTCGTTTCTCATCACCCGGCTGCACCTCGTAGATAAACTTCGCCATCGTCGTCTCCGACGTGCCGTACAGGTTGATCAGCTTCACTCGATCACCGAAGACTTCTCGCCAGCGCCCGACATCTGCGGGCAACAGCGCTTCACCGGCGAGCAGCACGTATCTCAGTGCCTGAAATTGATCTGGCTGGAGCTCTTCGTTGAGGATGGCGCGGAACAACGTCGGCACACAGTGGATCAAACTGATCTGTTCCCGGTCCAGCCATGCGACCAGTTCTTTCGCGTCCGTGACGAGCTCGTTGTGTTCGGGAACGCAGATGGTGCCGCCGGCGCAGAGTGGCACGAAGATGTCGCGCAACGAGCCGTCAAATGAAAGTGGCAACAGTTGACTGACGCGATCGTTCTTCCCGATGTTTAAGGTCTCGATCTGCCAGCGGATGAAATGGTCGATGCCTTTCAACCTGCCCGCGATGCCTTTCGGACGTCCGGTCGATCCGGATGTGAAGTAGACGTAACAGAAATCGTCAGGCGTAGAGTGTTCGGCTTCTTTTGTTGCTAATACGCCGTCGAGAGCAAGCTGGTCCAGGCTCAGCACGGTGCCCGGTGTGAAACCGTTTAGCCGGGGGGTTAGCTTTGCTTCGCTGATCAATAAGTCAGGCGTGACGTCCTTGATCATCGACGCCAGCCGCAGCTCCGGAAGCAGTGGATCAAACGGCACGAACACAGAGCCAGCCTTCAGTACGGCAATGATGGAGGTAATCGCATCGACCTTGCTGTCGAGCAGAATGGCTACGATGCTTTCCTTCCGCGCGCCCCCTGAGATTAGCAGTTGGGCCAGCTTGTCAGTGCGGTGTTGTAGCTCACCGTAGGTGATGCGCGTCTCGCCACACGAGATCGCTGCCTGTTCCGGCGTGTCCTCAGCCATGCGTTCGAATAAACGCACTACACTCTCGTACCCCATACTTGTTTCCATTTGCTATTTCACGTGGACGGCCCGGCTTTGTGGCTCGCTGGAGAGGACTGGAATGTCGAGCAACCGGCGCTCCGGCTGGTCCACAACGCATTGCAATAACGCTTCGTAGTGCGTCAGCAGCCGCGCGATGGTTTCAGGCTTGAATTGGTTTGTATTGTAATTCAGCCGTACTGTTAATCCGTCTCCGACCTCCGCGAGCTCAACCATGAGGTCGAAGTAAAATATCTCGTTATTCAATTCCAGAGGCGTGAAGGTTAAGCCCTCCAATGAAAACGGGGCCATCGGCACGCTCTGGTGCCAGAAGACCAGCTTGAGCAAGGAGGTCCCGGCTACGTTGCGATCCGGGTGCAGAGTTTCCACCAATTTTTCAAAAGGCAAATCCTCAAACACGAATGCAGCCAGAGTCGTCTCACGGACGCGGGCCAATAGCTGCTTGAATGTCGGATTGCCTGAGAGATCCGTTCGCATCACCAGCATGTTGACGAAGAATCCGATTAAGTCTTCGATTTCACTTCGATTGCGGTTGGCGACGCCGGTCCCAACCACCATGTCCACCTGTCCGCTGTAACGGTGCAGCAGGCACTCAAAGGCGGCCAGCATGGTCATAAAGAGCGTCGCATTCTCACATTGGCCCAAAGCTTTCAGCTCCTGAGTCAATTCTCGCGAGAGCACCAGTTTTTGAAGCGCCGCACGTGCCGGCATGCCCGCCTGGCGACAATCATCTATCGGTAGCTCGAGTAGCGGCGGATCGTCACCAAACTGACGCTCCCACGCAGTCAACTTCTCGTCCAGCGCCTCGCCTTGCAGCCATTGCCGCTGCCACACGGCATAGTCGCTATACTGGATCTCCAGCTCAGGCAGGGGTGAAGGAATTCCGCGACTGTACACGTCATAGAGCCGCATCACTTCTTTCATCAGCACCGCGACGGACCAGCCATCGCAGATGATGTGATGCATGGCAAAGAGCACTACCTGTTCCTGTTGGCCCAGGAGCACTAAGATGACACGCAGCAGCGGCGGTTGCGTTAGATCGAATGGGCGGTCAGCCTCGGTACGCGCCAACCGCAGCACCTGTTGCTCGCGCGTGTCAGTGTCAACAGATTGCAAGTCTATGACCTGCAAACGCAACGCAGACGTTTTCGTCACCGTTGGCACCGGGCGGCCATTCACGTCGGCGAAGGCGGTGCGCAACACTTCATGGCGGCGGACGATTTCGTTCAAACTCTGCTGCAACGCCGGTAGATTGAGTTTGCCAGTCAGGCGCATCGCTGTGGGCACGTTGTAGAAAGCACTTCCCGGCTCTAGCTGGTCCAGAAACCAGAGCCGCTGTTGTGCAAACGACAACGGCAACTCGCCGTCACGCGCCACAGGAACAAGCGGCGGCGCCGACGAAACTGTCCCCTTCCGCAGCGCCACTTCGATCTGGGCTGCGAGTTGCGACACCGTGGGATTCTCAAACAACGCGCGCAACGGCAACTCCACACCCGTCGTCTTTTGCACCCGCACCATCACCTGCGTCGCGATCAATGAATGTCCACCCAGCTCAAAGAAGTTGTCGTGCAATGACACTCGCGGTAAGCCCAGCAGGCTGGCCCAGATCTCCGCCACCACTTCTTCCACCACC
>Ga0134121_10001634_pt1 | contig 20808 bp, 11 predicted proteins | sample KB301_FD_96463 | JGI IMG/M metagenome (GOLD analysis project Ga0134121, IMG submission 96463) | Terrestrial soil microbial communities without Nitrogen fertilizer from Kellogg Biological Station, Michigan, USA - KB3-0-1 | ecosystem: Environmental > Terrestrial > Soil > Unclassified ... | reverse complement strand
CGGGCGACGCCGCCGGTGTCGACCGCGAGCTGCGTGAGCACGTTGCTGCGGCGTCTCGCGGACGCCATCTCTCCCGCCGTGCCCGCCATCACGCCGCTGGTCTGCACCGAATGCAGCGTGACGTTCGAGCCTGCGGCCGCGAATCCGAGCTGGCCGATCTCGGCGGTCAGTGCGAGGCGCGCGTCCCCCTGCCCGTAATCGAAGGCCGGATTGTCGGTGATGCCGTCGCCGACGAAGACCAGGGCCTTGTACCCCGGCCAGGGGGCCAGGGCGTCGATCAGAGTCCGCATGACCGTCAGCTCGTGCCCCATGCGCAGGGCGTCCTCGCCCGCATACGAAATCGCCTTCGAGCTGGCCTCGTGATTCATCGCCTCGGCCTGGGCGCTCTGTGCCGCCTCGCTCTGCAGCTTCTCGATCTCCTCGATCCGCTTCGTGCGCTCGTCGGCGTAGTCCGACTGGCGCAGCGGATCGGCGAGGCTCGCCTCGAGGACCTGGACGACGGCGGCGCGATCGCTGGTGAACTCGCTCAGGATCGAGAGCTTGCGGCGCTCGTCATAGACCGCGACGCTGAACTGATCGCTCGTCGGCCCCGGGCGCGCGAGGTAGCTCATCGCGGCCCGGCGCGCGTTGGTCATGTTCACGTAGGAAGAGGTCGAGTCGTCGAAGAACAGCAGGAACCGGCGCGGCCAGTCGCGTCGCGAAGGGGACGGAGGCGGCGTCCAGTCCGCCGCGCTCTGGCCGGCGGCGGCCGTCGCGGCCCCGCCCGCGGCCGGGCGCGAAGGGGGCGGCTCCACCCACTCGAGCGAGACGATCGGCTTCGGCGTCGACGCCTGGTCGATCCTCAGGACGACGTCGGCCGGCGTGAGATCGCGGACCGGAAGGCCGTCCTTGTCGCGGACGTAGAGCTCGATCAGGACCAGCTCGCTGGTGGTCGTCTCGATGATCGGCGTCGGCAGGGGGGCCGGTCCGCCCCGCTCCGGGGCGCCGGTGGCGGGCGGCGCGGGGGAACCGGGCGCCGCCCCGGCCGCCGGCGTGGGCGCGTCGCCGCGGACGCCGCCGGCGCAGAGCAGGAGGGCGATCAAAAGGCCGAGCCCCGACAGCACCCGTCGCCGCTTCAACCGCAGCCCCTCCGTCAACGGATTATAGGCAATTTCAGCGTCGATCGGCGCCGGGGGACGGGCGCGGGCGTTCCCCGGCGGCCGCGTAGACCTGCTCGTAGGCCGCGGCCGATCGGTCCCAGGAGAAATCCTCGGCCATGGCGCGCCGCTGGAGCGCGCGCCATGCGCTGGCGTCGCGCGCCCTCAGAACCAGGGCGCGATGGACGGCGTGGGCCAGGGCGTCGGAGTCGATCTCGTCGAACAGGAAGCCGTTGCCCTGCCCGGGCGACGCCCCCTCGTCACGCACCGTGTCGGCCAGCCCGCCGGTGCGGCGGACCACCGGGATGGTTCCGTAGCGCAGGGCGTGCATCTGCACCAGACCGCACGGCTCGTAACGCGACGGCACGACCAGGAGGTCGCTGCCCGCCACGACGAGGTGCGCCAGCGCGTCGTTGAAGCCGATGTAGACGCCGACGCGATCCGGGTGCGCCCCCCGCAGTCTCTCGAGACCGTCGACGATCGGCTGCTCGCCGGATCCCAGCACGATCAGATCGGCCCCGGCGCGCAGCAGCGCGGGGGCGGCGCCCAGCATCAGATCGATCCCCTTCTGCTCGACCAGACGGGAGACCACGCCGACGATCGGTCGCACCGCCGGGGGCGGGGCCGGCGCCCGGGGCCCAGGGCCGGCCGGTCCATTCGTGTCCGGGCCGGCGAGACCGAACGCGGCGCGCAGCGCGGCGCGTGCGGTTTCTTTGCGCTCGAGGGTCGTCGCATCGTAGCGCTCCGGGAGGTGCGGATCGCGCGCCGGATCCCAGCGCTCGTAGTCGGCGCCGTTGAGGATGCCCGACAGCTCCCCACGGCGCCACCAGGCGAGAGCATGCAGGCCGAACCCGCCCTCCATCGTGGTGATCTCCCAGGCGTAGCGCGGACTGACCGCGGTCAGGCGATCGGCGTGGACGAGCGCCGCCTTGAGATAGTTGAGATCCCCGTCGTGCTCCAGGCTGCCCGGAAGGTCCGGGTCGCGCGGCTCCCCCGGCGGAACGATCCAGTCGATCTCGTTCGTCCCGAAGCGGCCCTGGTATCCCATGTTGTGGATCGTCAGCACCGTGGCGGGACGCCGCCCGGGAAACGGGACCAGCCTGCGCGCGTACAACGGCAGGAGCGCGGCGTGCCAGTCGTGGCCGTGCAGGACGTCGGGTGTGCGCGGCGCGCGCGCCGCCAGCGCCGCCACGGCGGCGGCGAACAGCGCGAAGCGCCGCGCGTTGTCGGGAAACTCGCCGCCCGGCGGACCGTAGAGGCCGTCGCGCCCGAACAGCTCCTCGCACTGCACCAGGGTCAGGCGGACGCCGTCGGGGAGCGTGCGGGACAGGAAACGCACCGGCACGCGGCCGATGCCCAGCGGGACGTCGAAGTGATCCTCGGCCGCATCGTAGGCGAACGGCGCCCGATCGATCCGCCCGTAGGCCGGCAGCAGCACCCGCACGGCGTGGCCACGGCGCGCGAGCGCGGCGGGCAGCGCGCGCAGGACGTCGGCCAGGCCGCCGGTCTGCGCCGTGGGCGCGACCTCGGCGGCCGCCATCCAGATGTCGAGACGCGTCATGCGCCGGAGGTCGTCAGCAGGTGACCGTCGGGCACGTCCATCACCCGCTCGAGATCGCGCAGCGCCTGCGCCGCCTCCTCAGGAGGCATCGGATTGATGAAGAAGCCGCTCCCCCACTCGAACCCGGCCACCTCGGTCAGCTTCGGGAGCAGCTCGACCTGCCAGTGATAACGGTCGGGATGCGGGAACCCCGGTGGGGCGGTGTGAAGGACGTAGTTGTACGGCGGATCCTTGAGCGCCAGCTTGTAGCGCCGCAGGACGTCGATCAGGATCTCCGCCAGCGACGCGGTCAGCGCCGGCGTGACGGTCTGGAAGAACGGCTCGTGCTTGCGCGGCAGGATGGTGACCTCGAACGGGAAGCGCGACGCGAACGGCGCGAACGCGACGAAGTCGGCGTTCTGGGCGACCAGCCGCCGGGGATCGGCCAGCTCCTGCTGCAGGATGTCGCAGTAGATGCAGCGCCCCCGGTAGCTGAAGTAGCGCTCCGTCCCCACGAGCTCCATCTCGATCCGCCCCGGGGTCACCGGCAGCGCGATGATCTGCGAGTGCGCGTGCTGCAGGCTGGCTCCGGCGGCCGGCCCGTGGTTCTTGAACACCAGCACGTACTGGAAGCGGGTGTCGCGCAGCAGATCGATCATGCGCTCGCGCCAGGCCTGGATCACCTCGCCCATCTGCTCGCGCGTGAAGGACGCCGGGTCCTCGTCGTGACGCGGGGTCTCGACGACGATCTCGTGCGCGCCGATGCCGCGCATCATGTCGTAGAGCCCCTCGCCCCGATTGTCGTGATCGCCCTCGATCCGCAGGGCCGGGTAGAGGTTCGGCACCACCCGCACGCGCCACGGGTCGCCGCCGGGCGTCTCGGTCCCCGCCTGGTAGAGCAGGACCTCCTTGGGCGTCATCGACTCGTGCCCCGGGCAGAAGGGACAGGCGTCGCCGCCGGGCACGACCGTGGTGTAGGAGCGGAACGGATTCGGCCGGCGGCTGCGCTCGCCGGCGATGATCACCCAGCGCCCGAGGACGGGATCCTTGCGCAGCTCCGGCTCGCTCCGCCGGCTGGAGGTCGTCATGGGAGGCTCCCTGATCCGCCGCCGGGGGCCTGGAACGACAGCCGGATCCCCGGGGCCCCGTCATCGGCGGGGCTTTCCGCGGACCCCGGAGGAAGGCGCCAGCATAACGCAAAGAGGGTCCCCTGATAAGCGGTCTCGTAGCGCACCTCGGCCCGTTGCAGCGTCTCGATGGGCGCCGCGACGATTCGCGCCGCCGGGGTGATCGCCACCTCGAGCGCGAATCCGAACACCCGGTCCTCCAGGACCAGCGCGCTCGCCCCGTCGACCTCGGCGGTCTCGCCCGGCGCCCCGCGCACCACGCCGCCATCGGAGCGGACGATGCGCCGCTCGCGCGCCGGATCGCGCGGCGTCAGGAGGGACAGGCACAAGAGCGTGCCGAACCAGCCGGCGGGCTCCTTCTCGAACGACCATCGCACCCGCAGGATGCCGCCGTTCTCGATGGTGACGACGCGCTCGTAGTCGGCGCCGGCGATCGAGGCGCCCATCCGGAAGCCGTCCGCCGCCGGCTCCCACCACGACGGAGCCCCGGAGAGAAACGTCATGCCCTCGAACCGCGCGAGACCCGCGGGATCGGGCGGCGTGTCGCAGACGAAATCCCGCAGGCTCCGCAGCGGCAGGACGTCGAACACACGTCCCACGAGATCGGCGCTCGCGATGCCGACCGCCCGCTCGTGCGGCGAAGCGACCGCCCCGGCTCCTTCACCGGCCGCGTGCACGATGTCCGAGCCCTCGTGATACGACTCCTTCCAGCGCGACAGCACGTTGGTGACGTTGAACCGCGTCTCCAGATCGTCCAGCTCGACGAGCGTGCCGGCATCGGCGGGCCGGAAGAACGCCTGCAGCCGGCCGCTGCGGGCCACCACCTCGCGCTCGCGGTCGCCGTCGAAGTCCTCGACGTCGACGACGACCGGGCGCCGCTGCCGCGACGCCACGCGCGCGTCGGCATCGAGCGCCGAACGGTACAACCCGTGGCGCAGGTGGCTGTAGTAGATGCCGCCGAACAGCCCATGCCAGTACGCGCAGTTGCACTCGGCCCGCAGCGCCGAGGTGATCGCCTCGGCCCGGCCGACGGAGCCGGGCGCCAGGGCGCGGGCCCGGCGCGAGCTGCGCAGCACGTGCTTGTGGAGCTGATCGGCCTCCGGATAGCGTGCCAGGAACATGTCCCACAGGCTGCCGCGCACGAACGCGCGCGCCGCCATCTCGCGTCCCTCTCCCGCCGCCGCGGCGCGCGTGGCGGAGAAGGCGGCGACCGACTCGGCCGGCAGCGCCCACTCCAGCATCTCGGCGTACGAGGCATTCGGGATGTAGACCTTGCGGGCGGGGGTCGCCGCGTCGAGGATCGTGCCCGGGGAGACCGCCTGGGCCGGCCCGTCCGAGTCCTCGAGCATCGTGAAGAAGCTCTCCAGCCAGCCCTTCTCGTAAACCCAGTCGTGCGTCTCGGGCCAGAGGCCGAATTTCTCGGCGTCGTCCCCGTAGGTCAGGATCGGCCGCCCGCCCGCGTCCCGCGTGGCGGCGTCGGCGGCGGCCTGCAGGTGCGTGCGCACCGCGTCGATCGGACGGAAGGGAATGAGATAGCGCAGCTCGAAATCGGACGGGAAGAAGGCGACCGGCCGTCCCGCCCGCTCGGTCACGAACAGACCGGTGAAGCGCTCGTCGAGGAGACCCGCGAAGCGCAGATGCTGATCGTCGAGGATGGTGTACTCGACCCCGGCCTCGGCGAGCACCTCGGCCAGCCCCTGTTCCCAGACCCGCTCCGCGATCCAGGCGCCGCGCGGCCTCATCCCCGACCGCCGCTTCCACCACGAGGCCAGGCGACCGAGCTGGTCGAGAGCGTCCTCGCGCGGGATCACGGTGAGGATCGGCTCGTAGAAGCCGCCGCCCAGCGGCTCGATCTGCCCCGAGCCGACGAGGGCGATCACGCGCTCGAGAAACGGCCGGTCGCGCGTCTCGAGCCATTCGAGCAGGGAGCCGGAGAGGTGGAAGGCGGCCCGCACGCCGGGATGCCGCTCGACGTGCTCGACCAGCGGCCGGTACGACAGACGCACGGCGTCCTGGAAGACGGTGTCGAAATTTCCGACCGGCTGGTGGAAGTGGAGGGCCATCACCAGACGGACGCGGCCCGACGTCATGCGCCCGGCTCCCCGGGCCGCGGCCGCGAAGCCGGCCGCCTGACCTCGATCTCCCGCAAGACCAGCGTCTCCTTCCCGATGACGAGCCGCAGGAACAGTATCACCGAACCGCCCGGCGCCAAGGCCGCGTCGGCCGCCGGCAGCAGGATCTCCAGGACCTTGCGCGCCCGCGCCCGCAGACCCGCGGGCGCCGACTCGCGCGGCTCCCCGTGCGCGTCGAGCGCGAGCGCCGCCAGGGTCGCCTCGCCATCCGGCCGCAGGAGCCGCATCTCGACCCGCGCCCCGTTCAGGAGGGCCGCGCCGCCCGCGGCCTCCGGATCGATCCGCACGCACAGATCGCCCGCCGGGCTCAGACCGGCGCGCACCGACCGGATCGGCAGGTGGGCGCGCTGCATCGCCGCGGCCGGAACCATGCGCGTGCCGTCGATCGGCGCGGCGCCGAACCACTCGAGGAAATCGGTCTCGTAGCCGTCGACGACCGGCGCCGCCGCCAGGAGCCCCGCGCGCGGCGCCGCGCGCGCGTCGGCGGCGGCGATCGGCCAGCCGAGCGCCTCGGGGACCGGCGCGTCGAGCGCCTCGCACGCCTGCCTGAGGTGGGTCCGGAAGAGTCGATCGAAATCGTCGCGATAGAGGCTCTCGAACTGCCCGTCGAGCCACCAGAACCAGTCGCTCCCCTCGGCCGCGCGCAGCGCGGCCCACGCCGCCCGGCGGCGGGCCTCGGGACGGCGCGCGTCGGCCAGAAGCGGCGCGAGACCCGAGCGCGTCTCGCCGAGCAGGGTCCAGGCGCGGTTCTTCTCGGGGCCGCCGATCCAGATGCCGAAGTCGGCGTGGATCCAGGAGCCGGGTCGCAGCCGGCGCACCGTGCCGCGCCGGGGCGCCTGCGCCAGCGACTCGGAGACCGTGCGCGCCGCGACCGGCGTCGGTGCGCCGTCTCCGCCGCCGCCCGCGGCCTCGCCGCCCGACAACGCGCCATACAGCGCCCGCAGGAACGGGCCGCCCGCGTCGGGGTAGTGCTCCCACGGGTTCTCGCCGTCGAGGGCGACGAGGACCAGCGCGCCCTCCTGCGACGCGCGCGCGCGCACCCCCTCCAGGAGCTCGGCGACGGCGGCCTTCGGCTCGGCGCGCGCCCAGGTGAATCCGATCCGATCCGACAGCTCGTGATCGCGGAACACCAGATCGACCGGCGCGTCGTCCCCCTCGATCCGCCAGGGGATCCGACAGTCGGGCTCGCCGTCCAGCCCGGAGGCGCGCAGGACGTCGACGTCGCCCGCCGCCCAGGCGACGCCGCGCGCCGCCATCAGCGCCACCACGGCCCGGCTGAGCGAGCCCTCCGACGGCCACATCCCGCGCGGCCGCGCGCCCAAGAGCTCCCCCACCCGCGCGAGCCCCTCGTCGATCTGCAGGGCGGCGTCCTCGGGCGCCCGGAACCGCGGCGGCAGCACGGCCCCCGGCATCGCCTCCTTCGCGCAGTCGCTGTCGACGATAAGCGGCAGGATCGGATGCGCCCAGGGCGAGGCGCTCACCTCCGCCTGTCCGCGCTGCGCGGCGGCGCGATAAAGACCGAGGACGCGCGACAGGATCGCGTCCTGCGCCGCCCGCACCGCCGCGGCGTCCGCGGCCGTGAAGCCGCGCCCCCGCCGCCGCAGCGCGGAGATCTCGGGGAATTCCTCCGCCGCCTTGAACCCGAACCAGGAGAGATCGAACAGGACCTGGAGATCGGCCAGGTCGGCGTCGGCGAAATCGCGCCACGCGGCGTCCTCGCCGCGGCGCCGCCGCGCCGCGCCGCGCAAATCGAGGAGCTCGGCGTAGCGCGGCAGCGGCCGCACCATGCGCTCCTCCTGGGCCGAGAAGAAATGATCGACCAGGAAGCGGCGCTGCGCCTCGTCGAGGTCCGCGGCGGGGACGCTCGCCGTCTCGCGGAACAGGTCGCTCGCGCCCGCGACGTAGGCGTCGATCTGCTCGATCAGGGTCGGGACGAGGTTGAAGGTGACGCGCACGCCGGGGAACTCGTCGAGCACCCGCACCATGTCGTAGTAGGAGCGGCAGGCGTGCAGGCGCACCCAGGGCTGCAGGCAGACCCGCTCCCCCGCCAGGCGGTACTGCGGCTGGTGCATGTGCCACAGGAAAGCGAGGGAGACGCCGGGCACTCGGGCGCGATCCTCTAGAACCGGGCGTCCTGCGGAACCACCGCGATCCCCTCGTCGCTGACGGCGATGCCGCGGGCCCGATCCTGCTCGGCGTCGAACCCGATGACGGTGTCGGGAGGCACGCGCACGCTCTTGTCGATGATGGCGCGGCGGATGCGGCAACGCCGGCCGACGTCGACGTCCTCGAACAGGACGCTCTCCGCCACCGTGGCGTACGAGTTGATCCGGACGCGCGGCGACAGGACGCTGCGGTCGATGTGCCCGCCCGAGATGATGCAGCCGTTGCAGACCAGGGAGTCGGTCGCGATACCGGCGCGGTTCGACTCCCGGTCGGCGAACACGAACTTCGCCGGCGGATCGTCGCGCCGCGCCGTGAGGATCGGCCACTCCACGTTGTAGGTGTTGAAGCTCGGCGTGACGCTGACCAGATCCATCGACGCCTTCCAGTAGGCGTCGAGGGTCCCGACGTCGCGCCAGTACCCCTTGTCGGACTCCGGCGCGCCCGGCACCTGGTTGTTCATGAAGTTGTAGGCGTGCACGTGCAGCTTGTCGTACCAGCGCGGCAGGATGTCGCGCCCGATGTCGTGCGTGCTGTCGGACAGGTCGTGATCGAGGAACACCGCCTCGCGCAGGACGTCGTAGTTGAACAGATAGTTCCCCATCGACACCAGCGAGGTCCCGGGAGCCTTCGGGAACGGCGGCGGGCTCGCCGGCTTCTCGAGGAAGCGCGTGATCCGCATGGCGTCGTCCACCTCGATGCAGCCGAACTGGTGCGCCTCGCCGATCGGATGCGGCACCACGCTGACGCTGATGTCGGCCCCGGTCTCGGCGTGCTCGGCGAGCATCTGCTGGTAGTCCATCCGGTAGATGTGGTCGGCGCCCAGGACGGCGACGACACGCGGCCGGTCGCGCTCCAGACGCTCGATGTTCTGGTACAGCGCGTCGGCGGAGCCCAGGTACCAGCCCTTGCCCTCGCCGTACGCGGCGGGGATCACCTCGCAGTACTGCCCCAGGCTGCTGGAGAACTGCCAGCCGCGCGACAGGTGGCGGATGAGCGAGTACGACTGGTACTGCGTCAGGACGTGGATGTGGAACAGGTTCGAGTGCACCAGATTGCTGAGCACGAAATCGACCAGCCGGTAGGCGCCGGCGAACGGCATCGCCGGCTTGGCGCGCCGCCTTGTGAGCGGCATCAGCCGCTTCCCCTCGCCACCGGCGAGGACCAGGGCCTGCACGCCGTGCACGGAGATCGGCTTCACGGCCGGCCCCAGAGCGCGGGGTCCAGTTCCGGGAACAGGTTGTCCTGCGCCTCGATCGCCGCGAGCACGCTCTCGTCGATCGGCCCCCGCTCGATCATCCCCGCCAGGCGATCGAAGCGATCGAGGTGCGTGAGCACGCGGCGGCGGGCGTACTCGGGGGTGGTGCGGTTGCGGAGGATGAACGGCCAGTCGGAGGCCTGCGCCAGCATCAGCTCCCGTCCCGCCTGCGCCATCGCCCGCCGCGCGGCCGGCGCCGCCGCGCGCGGATCGCGCGCCAGGGCCGCCATCCGCCGCCCGGCGTCGTGCAGCGGCGGCAGGATCCAGTCGTTCGCCCCGGTGAGCCAGACATCGTAGTAGCCGCGCTCCCCCCAGGACGAGGCCGCGGGCCGCGCCACCTGCGCCACCGGATGCTCCTCCAGGTACTGCGTCGGGCTGACGACCGCCACTCCCGCGCGCGGCAGGCCGCGCAGGACCTGCTCCAGCCAGTCGGGCCCCTCGAACCACCAGTGCCCGAACAGCTCGGCGTCGTACATCGAGACGACCAGCGGCGGGCGATCCATGCCGCTGCCGAGCCAGTCGATCTGCCTGCGGCGATTGCGCACGAAGTCGCCGGCGTGCCAGGCCGCGGTCCGCAACGCCTCGTCCCGCCTGTACGGCTCCTTGTGATCGGTGCGCCCGGTGATTCGATGATACTTGAATCCCGTCATGCCGCGCCCGCCCGCGGGATCGAGGTACGGGGCGACGTACGACTCCTCCAGGTCGAACCCGATGTCGCGGTAGAAATCGCGGTAGGCCGGATCGCCCGGATATCCCTCCTCCGAGCTCCAGACCTGCACCGAGGACTCGGCGTCCCGCCCGAACGCGGCGACACCCGAGGGGCAGAGGATCGGCGCGTGCACGCCGAAACGCGGCGCCGACGAGGCGTTCTCGACGGCGTGGGTGTCGACGAAGAAGTAATCGAGACCGGCGTCCCTGAGGACCTGGTCCAGCCCTTCGTAGTAGGCGCACTCCGGCAGCCAGAGACCGCGCGGCGATCGTCCGAGGTGACGCCGGTGCTCCGCGACCCCCAGGTGGACCTGGGCCCGCACCGTGTCCGGGTCGATGCGGTGGTGCGGCAGGAAGGCGTGCGTCGCGGCGCAGGTGATCAGCTCGACCACGCCCCGGTCCTCCAGCCGCGCGAACGCCCCCAGGAGATCGCGATCGTAGACCTCGGTGAACAGGTGCCGCAGCCGATGCAGCCGGTCCCAGTAGAACCCCGCCACCGGGCTGAACGAGACGTCCTTCCGGGTGCGCGCCACCTCCCTCCCGGCGAGCTCGCACATCCGTCCGAGGTGGCGCTCGTACTTCCCGACCAGCACCGGATCGCGCAGCATGGCCGCGAGCGTCGGGCTCAGCGAGATCGTCAGACGCGCCGGAACGCGCTGGCGATCGAGATGATCGAGGGCGTCGAGGATCGGCAGGTAGGTCTCGGTGATCCCCTCGAACAGCCACTGCTCCTCGAGAAAGAACTCGCGCTCGGGGTGGCGCACGAAGGGGAGGTGGGCGTGCAGGACGAACGCGAGGTACCCGGCCCGATCGTCGAGGCCGATCGGCGGGACCCCCGCCCTCCCCGGCGGGCGCGGCGGGAGCGACTGCGGCGGGACGGTGATCCCGCGGGTCGCCCAGGTGACGGCGGACGGCGCCGTCGAGATGTCGTCGCGCACCCAGCCGGCGCGCGTTGGCGAGGTGCCGAAGCCCTCCCTCTGCGCGCGGCGCGAGATCACCGCCACCTGGTCCGCCGTCTCGTGCCGCTCCACACGCAGCCCCGCGGCCGGGGGCGGCACAGGCTCCGCCCGCCCCGCGAGCAGGGCGCGCCTGTCGGTCCAGAGCTCGGGTTCTCCTCCGGGTGCTGTGCGCGGCATCGGGAGATCGTTCGACACCAGGAGCGTGACGAACCGCCCGCGCTCCACGGCGCCGAGGCGCGCCCGCACCGCGCCCTCGACGACCGGGATCGCCAGGTACCAGGAGCCGCTGCGGAAATCGAACGGGACGCGGACGACCGTGACCCCCGTTCCGGCGCCGCCGCCCTCCGGACCGCCGTCCGGATCGCCGCCCGTCCCGCCGCGCGCGGACTCCACGATCACCTCGGCCGGACCTGCGAGGCGAGCGAGGCGCCCGGCGAGCACCGTGTCGGACGTCCAATAGAGGAAGAGGAGCCGCGGGTTGACCAGCATCAGCACCGCGCGTGCCGGGTCCCGCGGGGCGGGAAGCGGCGGCAGCGGCTCGGGAACCGGTCGGGTCGGTTTGATCACCAGGGTGCGGTCGCTCCGGGGTGCGACATTGTAGGTGCCGCGCGCGCCGAACGCAACGCATGGTGAAGCGGAGCTTGTGGTGTTCGGGTGGGAGGGGCGCTTGGGTCGAGGTGTCCGGGGACGGACGGAGATTGGTGATGGGACCAGAGTTTCCTAGGGGTTCTACGGAGTCGGCCGTGGCACGCGAAGTGGTGAGGTCGTTGCGTGGACTGGCCCAGGACACCCGTGGAGCGCGTGCAACTGTTCCGGCCAGCATTTTGCCCCTGGTCCGGCTGTCCCGAGCATCACCGTAGGGATCGTGGCTATCGATTCCGACGCCACGGGTTCTACGGCACCCTTCGGCGAACCGTGCCTCGGTTTCTGTGCCTCACGTGTCGACGAACGTTTTCGCGCCAGACGTTCTCCACCTCTTATTACCTCAAGCGCCCCGAGCTCCTCCTGCCGACGGCCGCGGCGTTGCAGGCGGGCGGAGCCTTGCGCCAGATCGCACGTACGCTGACGTGCGCTCCGTCCACGCCGGCCCGGCTTGCCGCCCGCCTCGGGAGACACGCCCTACTCCTCCACTGCCGCGCGACGGCGCACTTGCGGGGGCGTCTCTCGGAGCCCGTCGTCCTCGATCACTTCGAGACCTTCGAGTTCTCCCAGGACTGTCCCTTCGGGGTGGCCACCGTGGTGGGGGCGAGATCCTGGTTCGTCTACGGCCTCGACCCGGCCCCGCATGCGCGCTCGGGTCGGCTCACTGCGCGACAGAAACATCGCCTCGCCACCCGTCCGCGACGGGAGCTCCGCGGTGGCTACCGCGCCTCCACGCGCCGAACCCTGAAGAATCTCCTCCCACTCGTCCCTGAGGGGAAAAACCTCCATCTCATCGGCGACGGCCATCCTGTGTATGCGTTGGCAGCGGCCGAGCAGCCACGCGCCTTGCTCCATTCGTTCCCGAACCCGCCGCGTGGCCCGAAGGGAAGCCCGCGATCGCCGGCGGCGCGGGCACGTGACCAGGCGATGTTCCCGGTCGACCTTCTGCACGCCCTGCTGCGGCACTCCGTGGCGCATCATCGGCGCGAGACCATCGCGTTCGGGCGACGTCTCAACGCTCTCCTCGAGCGCCTGTTCCTCGCCGCCGTGTGGCGCAATTTCGTGAAGAAGCGCTCGGAACGCCGGCCCGTGCCTGTCTCGCCGGCGATGCAGGTCGGGCTCGCGCGAGAGCTCTGGACCTGGCGACGCGTCCTCTCGCGGCGCCTCTTCCGGTGTCGGGAATCGCTGAGCACCATCCAGCGCACCCTCTACGACCGCGCCTGGACGACGACCCTACTCCCGCGGAACCTCCGTCACGATCGGGTCCACGCCTACTGAAACGACCTGCGCCCCCGGGTTATAAGGCCGCCTTCCGGATCGCCGCCAACCCTGTGCCCGCGGACCACCACTCAGCCACAACAAGCTCCGCGCCACCATGGGAAGCGCGTAGACTCACCGCGCATGCGCCCCGAACTCGACAGCGAGTGGCTGGAGACCGACGGCCTCGGCGGCTACGCCTCGGGAACCGTCGGGCTGGTCCGCACGCGCCGGTACCACGCGTTGCTGGTCTCGGCGGCGACGCCGCCCACCGGCCGTTTCGTCCTGGTCAACAGCGTCGAGGCGCGCGTCACGACCCCGGCGGGCGTCTTCCCGATCTCGGCGGAGGCGTACGCGCCGGGGATCGTCGAGCCCGACGGCCGTCTCCATCTCAAACGCTTCGACGCCGAGCCCTGGCCGCGCTGGCGCTTCGTCCTGCCGGACGGCACCGCCATCGATCAGGCGATCGCCATGGTCCACGACCGGCCGGTCGTCTGCGTCACCTGGCGTCTGGCCGCCGCGCGGGGCGGCGTGACGCTCGCCGTCCGGCCGTTGCTCTCGGGGCGCGAGCACCACGCGCTGCACCGCGAGAACCCGGCCTTCCGGTTCGAGGAGGAGAGCCACGACGGACGCCTCGTCTGGCGTCCCTACCCCGGCGTCCCGTCGATCGCCGTCGCCGCCAACGGGGCGTTCCGGCGCGCGCCGCTGTGGTACCGGAATTTCCTCTATGCCGAGGAACGGGCGCGCGGATTCGATCACCTGGAGGATCTCGCCTCTCCCGGCGAGTTCGTGTTCGAACTGTCGCGTGGCGAGGCCTGCCTGGTCCTCGAGGCGGGCGTCCCGTCGCCCGCCGACGCGGCGGGCGCGGGCGCCGGACGCCGGCCGACTCCGGGGGCCGCGGCGCTGTCGCGCGCGCTGCGCGCCCGCGAGCGCCGCCGGCGGGCGCACTTCCCGAGCCGGCTGCACCGCGCCGCGGACGCCTACATCGTCCGCCGCGGCGGCGGCCGGACGATCGTGGCCGGCTATCCCTGGTTCACCGACTGGGGGCGGGACACCTTCATCGCGCTGCGCGGTCTCTGCCTCGCCACCGGCCGGCTCGACGCGGCGCGCGCCATCCTGATCGAATGGGCCGGGACCCTGTCGGACGGCCGGCTCCCGAACACCTTCCCCGAGCGAGGCGGCCGGACGGCCGATTTCGGCGGCGCCGACGTGTCGCTCTGGTTCGCGGTCGCGGCGCACGACTGGCTCGGCGCGATGCAGGCCCTCGGCCGGCGACCCTCGAAGGCGGACGTGACGACGCTGCGCCGGACGATCGAGGCGATCCTGACCGCCGCGTTGGAGGGAGCGCGCGACGACTGGCGGGTGGCGGACGACGGGCTGCTCGCCGCCGGCCGCCCCGGATCGCAGGCGACCTGGATGGACGCGCGCGTCGGCGGCCGGCCGGTCACGCCGCGCTTTGGAAAGCCGGTGGAGATCGAAGCCCTCTGGATCAACGCGCTGGGCATCGCGGCCGCCTGGACGGAACGCTTCCGGGAGCCGCACCGCCGGGCACTCGCCGCCTTCCACGAGCGTTTCTGGCACGCGGCCGGCGGCTACCTCTTCGACGTCGTCGACGTGGAGGGTCGCGCCGGCGAGTCGGACGCCGCGCTGCGTCCCAACCAGATCCTGGCGGTGGGCGGTCTCCCCTTCCCCGTCCTCGAAGGTCCGCGCGCGCGCGCCGTCGTCGACACGGTGGAGGCGCGGCTCCTGACGCCGCTCGGCCTGCGCACCCTCGACCCGGCCGACCCCGCCTACCGGCCGCGCTATGTCGGCGACGTGGCGGCGCGCGACGGGGCCTATCACCAGGGAACGGCGTGGCCCTGGCTGCTCGGGCCGTTCGTCGAGGCCTGGGTCCGTGTGCGCGGCGGGGGCGCGGCGTCGCGACGCGAGGCCCGGCGGCGTTTCCTCGAGCCGCTGGTCCATCATCTCGAGACCGCCGGGCTCGAGCACGTCTCCGAGATCGCCGACGGCGACCCGCCGCACGCCCCGCGCGGCTGCCCGTTCCAGGCCTGGTCGGTCGGCGAGGTCATCCGCCTGTCGCGCGGCGTGCTGGCCTCGACGCGGCGTGGGGCGGATTAGGACTAGAATTGGCCGTCGCATGGAGCCTCCCATGAACCGTCTGCGCACCCTCGCCGGCTTCGGCCAGTCGATCTGGCTCGACTACATCCGCCGCGACCTGCTCTTGAGCGGCGAGCTGCACGCGCTGGTCGCCCAGGACGGCGTCGGCGGCATCACCTCGAACCCGGCGATCTTCGAGAAGGCGATCGCCCAGAGCCCGCACTACGCCCCGTCGCTGCGGGCGCTTCTGGGACAGGCCGACCTCGACGCGCAGCGTCTGTACGAGATCCTCGCGGTGCGCGACATCCAGGACGCGGCCGACGTGCTGGCCCCGACCTACGAGAAGAGCGGCCGGGCGGACGGCTTCGTGAGCCTCGAGGTCTCTCCCTACCTGGCGCGCGACACCCGGGCGACGCTGGAGGAGGCGCGGCGTCTCAAGCGGCTGGTCGGGAGGCCCAACCTGCTGGTGAAGATCCCGGCGACGCCGGAGGGGATCCCGGCGATCCGCCAGGCGCTGTCCGAGGGGATCAGCATCAACATCACGCTGCTGTTCGCGCAGGAGGCCTACGAGAAGGTGGCGCAGGCCTATCTCGACGGGCTGGAGGCGTACGCGGCGTCGGGCGGCGACGTGTCGAAGGTGGCGAGCGTCGCGTCGTTCTTCATCAGCCGGATCGACTCGCTGGCCGACGCCCTCATCCAGAAGAAGATCGACGCGGGCGCGTCGGGTCAGGACCGGAAGCGTCTCGAGTCGCTGCTCGGCAAGGTCGCCATCGCCAACGGGCGGATGACCTACCAGCGCTTCCTCTCGATCTTCTCCGGCCCGCGCTGGCAGGCGCTCCAGGCCAAGGGCGCGCGCCCGCAGCGCGTCCTCTGGGCGAGCACCAGCACCAAGAACCCCAGGTACCGCGACGTCCTGTACGTCGAGGAGCTGATCGGCCGCGACACGGTGAACACGATTCCGCCGCAGACGCTCGACGCCTTCCGCGACCACGGCGAGGCGCGCGCCAGCCTGGAGGAGGGCGTGGACCAGGCCGCGGCGACGCTGCGGGACCTCGAGCAGGCGGGTCTGTCGCTTGCGGGGATCACCGACCGCGTGCTCGACGAGGGCGTGCGTCTGTTCTCCGACGCGTTCGACACGCTCCTGGGCGCGGTGGAGCGCAAGCGGCGCGAGCTCCTCGGTCCGGCGCTCACGCGGATGACGGTGTCGCTGCCGCAGCCGCTGGCGAAGGAGGTGGCCGCCGCGATCGACGACTGGCGCGCCCGTGGAAACATCCGCCGTCTGTGGGCGCGCGACGCGAGCCTCTGGACCGGCGCCGACGAGGGCCGCTGGCTCGGCTGGCTCGACGTCGCCAAGACCCTGAGCCGCGAGCCGGCCCACCTGCACATGGCGGCGCGCATCGCCCGCGAGGGCGGCTTCACCCACGCGCTCCTCCTGGGGATGGGCGGCTCGAGCCTGGCGCCCGACGTGCTGCGCCGGACGTTCGGGCGCGTCGACGGCTTCCCCGACTTCCAGGTCCTCGATTCGACCGACCCGGCGCAGATACGCGCCGCGGAGGCGCGCATCGATCTGGCCAAGACGCTGTTCATCGTCGCGAGCAAGTCGGGCACGACGCTCGAGCCGAACATCCTGCTGGCCTATTTCCTCGACCGCGTCCGCAAGGCGGTCGGCCCCGAGCAGGCGGCGCAGCGGTTCATCGCCATCACCGATCCCGGCTCGTCGCTCGATCAGGACGCGCTGCGGGAGCGCTTCCGCGCCGTGGCGCACGGTCTGCCGACCATCGGCGGCCGCTACTCCGCGCTCTCCAACTTCGGGATGGTGCCGGCGGCGGTGATGGGGATCGACGTCGACCGCCTTCTCGAGCGCGCCCTGACGGTGGCGCGATCCTGCGCGGCGATCGTGCCGGCGGGCGACAATCCGGGGGTCATCCTCGGCGCCGTCCTCGGCGTCCTGGCCCGCAACGGGCGCGACAAGGTCACCCTCATCGCGTCTCCCGCGATCGCGGGGCTCGGCGCCTGGCTCGAGCAGCTGCTGGCCGAGTCGACCGGCAAGTCGGGGAAAGGCCTGATCCCGGTCGACCGCGAGGCGCCCGGCCCGATCGCGGATTTCGGCGCCGACCGGCTGTTCGTCCATCTCCGTCTCGTCTCCGCCCCCGACGCGGCGCAGGACCGGGCGGTGGAGGCGCTGAAGGACGCCGGGCACCCGGTGGTGTCGATCGATCTGCCGGGCGCCTTCGATCTGGGCGGCGAGTTCTTCCGCTGGGAGATCGCCACCGCCGTCGCCGGGTCGCTCATCGGCATCGACCCGTTCGATCAACCCGACGTGGAGGCGAGCAAGGACGCGACCCGCGCCCTGACCGCGGAGTTCGAGAAGACCGGAGCCCTCCCGGCCGAGAGGCCGTTCGTCGAGGGGCCGGGGCTGCGGCTGTTCGCCGACGAGCGCAACGCGCGGGCGATCCTGGAGGCCGCCGGCCCCCGTCCTAGCGTTGCCGCCTGCCTGAAGGCCCACCTGGGCCGGCTCGCCGCGGGCGACTACTTCGCGCTTCTGGCCTACGTCGAGATGAGCCCCGCCGCCGACGAGACCCTCCAGGCGATGCGGCACAAGGTGCGCGCGGCGAAGAAGGTGGCCACCTGCGTCGGGTTCGGGCCGCGCTTCCTGCATTCCACCGGCCAGGCATACAAGGGCGGCCCCGCCACCGGCGTCTTCCTCCAGATCACCTGCGAGGACGGGCGCGATCTGGAGATCCCCGGCCGGCGGGCCACGTTCGGGCTGGTCAAGGCGGCGCAGGCGCGCGGCGACCTGGAGGTCCTGGCGCAGCGCGGCCGGCGGGCGCTGCGCGTACATCTCGGCGCCGACGTCGGCGCGGGGCTCGCCGCGCTCGCCTCGGCGATCGACGAGGCGCTGCGCTGACGACACGCGGCACGGGAACGGAGGAGTCATGAAGATCGGCATGGTCGGGCTCGGGCGGATGGGCGGCAACATGGTGCGGCGCCTCCTGAAGGGGGGCCACGCCTGCGTGGTCTACGCCCGCTCGGCCGACAGCGTGAAAAAGATGGCGGCGGAAGGGGCCCAGGGCGCGGCCGGGCTGAAGGAGCTCGTGCAGGCGCTTCCGGCGCCGCGCGCCGTCTGGGTCATGGTGCCCGCGGGCCCCGCGACCGAGGAGACCATCCAGCAGCTCGCGGAGCTGCTCGCCCCCGGCGACGTGGTGATCGACGGCGGCAACACCTTCTTCAAGGACGACGTGCGGCGCGCCGCGGCGCTGCGCGCCCGGCAGATCGTCTATCTCGACGTCGGGACGTCGGGTGGCGTCTGGGGCCTCGAGCGCGGCTACTGCCTGATGATCGGAGGCGAAAGGGCGGCGGTGGAGCGGCTCGACCCGATCTTCCGCACCCTCGCCCCGGGGCGGGGCGACATCCCTCCGACGCCGGGACGCGCCGGACGGCCGGGGCTGTCGCGCACGGCCGAGGAAGGCTACCTGCACTGCGGCCCCGCCGGCGCGGGACACTTCGTGAAGATGATCCACAACGGCATCGAGTACGGCGCCATGCAGGCGTACGCCGAAGGGTTCGACATCATGAAGAACGCCGCGTCCGCGGCGCTCCCCGAGGGACAGCGCTTCGAGCTGAATCTCGGCGAGATCGCCGAGCTCTGGCGGCGCGGCAGCGTGGTGGCCTCGTGGCTGCTCGATCTGAGCGCGCAGGCGCTGGTCGAGAGCCCGGGGCTCGCCGAATACGAGGGCGTGGTTCAGGACTCCGGCGAGGGACGCTGGACGGTCCAGACGGCGCTCGAGGAGGCCGTGCCCGCCGACGTCCTGTCGGCGGCGCTGTACGCGCGATTCCGTTCGCGGCAGTCGCACACCTTCGCGGAGAAGATGCTCTCGGCGATGCGCATGAAGTTCGGCGGCCACGTGGAGCCGCCGGGCGGCGGGAAGCCGCGATGAAGGTGCAGGAGCCCGCGACGGCGGCCGACCGGCGCGAGCGGCCGGGCGATCCGTGCGTGATCGTGATGTTCGGCGCCTCGGGCGATCTCGCCCGGCGCAAGCTGGTCCCCGCCCTCTACAACCTCGCCAAGGACCGCCTGCTCCCCCGCGAGTTCGCGCTCGTCGGGGTGGCGCGCGAGGCGGTGACCGCGGAGGTGTTCCGCGACCGGATCCGGCAGGCGCTGGACGAATTCGGCCCCGCCGATCCCGACGCCGCGGTGCGCGACGCGCTCCTCGGCCGGGTCCATTACCTGGCGGGCGATTTCACCTCGGCCGCCACCTTCGCCTCCCTGCGCGACCTCCTGACGCAGGTGGATGCGTCGTCCGGGACGCGCGGCAATCATCTTTATTACCTGGCGACCCCGCCGACCGTCTTCGCGCCGGTGGTGCACCAGCTCGGCGCGGCGGGGCTTCTGGCCGAGACGGACGGGCACTGGCGCCGGGTGATCGTCGAGAAGCCGTTTGGCGAGGACCTGGAATCGGCCCGCGCCCTCAACCAGGAGCTGCGACGCGATCTCGCCGAGAGCCAGATCTACCGGATCGATCACTACCTGGGCAAGGAGACGGTCCAGAACATCATGATCTTCCGGTTCGCCAACGGCATCTTCGAGCCGGTCTGGAACCGCCGCTACATCGACCACGTGCAGATCACCGTGGCCGAGTCGGTCGGGGTCGAGAAGCGGGGCGGCTACTACGATCAGGCCGGGGCGCTGCGGGACATGGTCCCGAACCACATCTTCCAGCTCCTGTCGTTCATCGCCATGGAGCCGCCGATCTCGTTCGAGGCCATCGCCGTGCGCGACGAGAAGGCCAAGGTGATGCACGCCATCCCGCCGATGACGCCCGAGGAGGTCCTGGTGCGCACGGTGCGCGGCCAGTACGGCGAGGGGGAGGCGGACGGCCTCCCGCACGCCGGCTACCGCTCCGAGCCGAAGGTCGCGCCCGCCTCCAGCACCGAGACCTTCATCGCCCTGAAGCTGTTCATCGACAACTGGCGGTGGGCCGGCGTTCCGTTCTACCTGCGCACCGGCAAGGCGCTGGCGCGGCGCGTCACCGAGATCGTCATCCAGTTCAACCAGGCGCCGTTCGTCCCGTTCCGCGACACGCCGGTCGAGCGGCTGCGCGCCAACCAGCTGGTGATCAACATCCAGCCGGACGAGGGGATCGCGCTGCGCTTCCAGGCGAAGGTCCCGGGGCCGGCGGTGCGCATGGGCGAGGTGGAAATGGAGTTCAAGTACGCCGACCACTTCGGGCAGGATCCGAGCACCGGTTACGAGACCCTGCTCCACGACTGCATGATCGCCGACGCGACCCTGTTCCAGCGGGACGACATGGTCGACGCGAGCTGGCGCATCGTGCAGCCGATCCTCGACGTCTGGAAGGCTCTCCCGGCGCGCAATTTCCCGAACTACCCGTTCGGCAGCCGCGGCCCCCGCGAAGCCGACGATCTCATGGCCCGCGACGGCCGGCAGTGGAAGGTGGTCAGCCATGATCCTGGCGGGCGACATCGGCGGGACGAATACCCGGCTCGCGCGCGGCGCGCCTGACGCCGCGGGGCGGCTGCGGCTCCTCGACGCCGCCTCCTACCCCAGCCGCGAGCACGCCGGTCTCGAGGAGATCGTCGAGCGCTACCGGGGCGAGCATCCGGGACCGGTCGAGGCCGCCAGCTTCGGCGTCGCGGGCCCGGTGCGCGGCGGCGTGGTCCGGACCACCAACCTCCCCTGGGTCATCGAGTCGGGCCGCGTGGCGGGGCGTCTCGGGCTCCCCTCCGTCGGGCTGCTCAACGACCTGGAGGCGAACGCCTGGGGGCTG
>Ga0134121_10001633_pt1 | contig 20814 bp, 21 predicted proteins | sample KB301_FD_96463 | JGI IMG/M metagenome (GOLD analysis project Ga0134121, IMG submission 96463) | Terrestrial soil microbial communities without Nitrogen fertilizer from Kellogg Biological Station, Michigan, USA - KB3-0-1 | ecosystem: Environmental > Terrestrial > Soil > Unclassified ... | reverse complement strand
CAACTTGCGTCGCTGACCGCTGGAGGGCCCGCACCGCTGGTAGCTGCTTTGCTCTACCGGCAATTTCACACGTCGATGGCCATTGCGGTGTATATTTCGATTTCCGCGGCGGTAAGTCTCGTGTGCGTGTGGAAACTGAAAGACAAGACGGGGACCCTGGATCATGAATAAAACAGTTCCAATGTGGATCAATGGCAACGCCGTCGAGTCCTGCAGCACGCGGCATGGAGACATCTACAACCCCGCGTCTGGTGAAGTCATTCGAACCGTCGCGTTCGCCAACGAAGCCGATGTGGATCGCGCCGTGGTGGCGGCGGCCACGGCGTTTCCGGCATGGCGGGAAACCAGTTCCTTGAACCGCGCACGCATCCTGAACCGCTTCCGCGATCTGCTCCAGAAGAATCACGAATCATTGGCGCGCCTGATCTCGGAAGAGCATGGCAAGACTGTGTCGGATGCGATGGGGTCTATCCAGCGTGGCATCGAAGTGGTGGAATTTGCCGTGGGCGCTCCGCATCTGCTCAAAGGCGCATTCTCCGAAAATGTCGCGCACGACATCGACTGCCATTCGGTTCTGCAACCGCTGGGCGTGTGCGCCGGGGCAACGCCGTTCAATTTTCCGGCGATGGTTCCGCTCTGGATGTTTCCCATGGCGCTCGCCTGCGGCAACACGTTCGTACTCAAGCCATCGGAGAAGGTTCCTTCGGCAAGCATGCGAATGGCCGAACTGTTGAAGGAGGCGGGGCTGCCCGACGGTGTTCTGAACATTGTGCATGGAGACGGAGAAACAGTGGACGCGTTGATCTCGCATCCGGCCGTGGCGGCGATGTCCTTCGTCGGATCGACGGCTGTAGCGAGGCATATCTATGAGACCGCGGCGCGCCATGGGAAACGCGTTCAAGCTCTCGGAGGCGCGAAGAATCACGCGGTCGTCGCGCCGGACGCCGATATCGAAGCCGCGGCGGACGCGCTGATGTCAGCCGCGTTCGGATCTGCCGGACAACGCTGCATGGCGATTTCCGCCGTCGTCGCAGTGGGCGGCGCGGGCGATGCGATCAGCGCGGCATTGACGCGAAAGGCCCGGCAACTCGCAAGCGCCGATATGGGACCCATCATTTCGGCAGCCCAGCGCGAACGCGTCCGCACAGCGATCGCCGAAGGCGTTTCTCAAGGCGCGTCCCTCATGCTGGATGGCCGCGAACAGGCGGCTCCGAACGCCGGAAACGGATTCTTTCTCGGCCCGACGATCTTCGACAACGTCACCGCGGAAATGAGTATTTATCAGCGGGAGATTTTTGGGCCGGTGCTGGTGGTCCTGCGCGTGGCGTCCATCGATGACGCAATCGCTCTCGTCAACCGGAACCCGTACGGCAACGGCGTGGCAATCTTCACGAAATCCGGCGGCGCGGCGCGGCGCTTTGAAAACGAAATCGAAGTTGGAATGGTCGGCGTGAATGTTGCGATCCCGATTCCGATGGCGTTCTACTCGTTCGGAGGATGGAAATCCTCGCTGTTCGGAGACCTCTCGATGCACGGCATGGAGGGCGTTTATTTCTACACGCGGCGAAAGACGATTACCAGCCGCTGGGGCTGAGTTGTAGGCGCGGTCTATGACCGCGCACGCTCTATCGTCTGCGACGAATTCGATCGATGGATTGTGCGCGGTCATAGACCGCGCCTACAGCGATGTTGACTACCACGCCGCGTCGAACAGCTCCATGATTTGCTCGGCGGCGGGCACGACGGGATTGTTCTGAGGGCTTCCGGACTCCAGAGCGTCCGATGCCATCTTCGGAAGCGCCGCCCGAAACTCTTCCACTGGCGTTCCGCAACAACTTCGCAGACGCGGCACTTCCAGTTCGTGATTCAATTCATCCAGGCATTCCACAAGCGACTCGCAGGCAAATGTGTCCGAACGCCGGGCATCCGCAAGATTCATCGCACGCGCAACATCGGCATATCGCCGCACGGCACCGCGCCAGGAAAATCGAGTGACTGCCGGCAGCAATGTGGCGTTCGACAGGCCATGCGGAAGATGGAATCGAACGCCCAGTGGACGGCTCATGCCATGCACCAGACAAACGCTCGAGTTCGTAAATGCCAGCCCGCCCTGCAGCGCGGCGAACGACATTGCCTCGCGTGCTTCCAGGTCGTTGGGATTTGCCCAGGCCCTGCGCAAGTACGCCTGCGTTTTCTCGATACACGACGCCGCAATCGGATCGGTGAGCGCGTTGGCGCGGCGCGACACATACGCTTCGATACCGTGCGTCAATGTGTCCACGCCCACGTGCGCGGTCAGGGGCTTCGGCATGGTGAGCGTGAGTTCATAATCGACGATCGCCACGGAAGGCATCAGCTTGGAATCGAGAATCATCATCTTGACGTTGCGCGAAGTGTCGGTGATAACGGCGACTTTGGTGGCTTCGCTTCCCGTTCCCGCGGTCGTGGGCAAAACCACAAGCGGAGGGCCGGCGTTGGAAATGCGGTTGTAACCCTGGAAGGCCGCCAACGGTCCGGGATTCGACGACGACGCACCGATGATCTTCGCGACATCGATGGCGCTGCCACCTCCGAAGGCAAGAATCGAATCCGCACCAAACGCGCGAAACCGCTCGACACCTGCGACGACGTTTCGATCCTCCGGATCCGGTTGAAAACCGCTGAAGACCTCGACGGCAATATCGGCTTGAGAAAGACTGGAGAGGATTTCCGCGAGATGACTGCTGTTGGCAAAAAAGGGATCCGTCACTACAAGCGTACGACGCGCGTGCAGCCCGGCAAGCAGCTCCGCCGTTTGGGAACGGCAACCCCCTCCCGTCAGGATGACACCCGGCGAATCGAAACGCAGAAGCATTATTATTTAATGCAGACGTCCACAACACTCAGCGCATCTTCGACGAGTGGATTGGGAGCCTTCTCAGCAAACCTGGCGCCTCTGGCAGCATAGTCAACCGATTTGATCTGCTCAACCATTACGAAGCCAGTGAGTGAAGATGAAGCGGGCACCGGCAAGTGAAAAGGAATTTGCCTGTTTGTGTTCGTGATCGGGCAGACGATGGCCAACCCTGTGTGCTTATTGAAAAGGTAGTTGCTGATAACCAACGCCGGGCGTCTGCCTTTCTGTTCGTGACCGGACTGCGGGTCAAACGTCATGGTAATGAAGTCGCCCTTATGAGGCACATATCTAATGGACATCTACCATTCCTTCCCCACCGGTCTGCCGAATGACTCTTCCTTCACTTTGTATCCCTTCGGCATTCGCGAGACCATCTCGGCCAGATTGAACCTCTGCTTTGGTACTCTCCTGATTACAATCTGGCCTTTGCCGGCTACGACTTCCACGTCATCTCCAACAGCAATGTGCGCATTTTCCAGCACATGGCGGGTCAACCGAAGCCCTTGACTGTTTCCCCATTTCTGCACTTTCGCCACGGAATGCTCCATAACTCGGAAGGATAGCCAATGTATATCCTGATCCCTCAGGCGACGTCAATACGGAATTCAACTATTCGCAGATGCTGTTCGTGCCTTTCGCGGTTTTCCTTTGCGTCACGTAACCAGCAAGGCTTATAAGGAAGGCCGATGAAAACTGCGTTGGTGATCATTTTTCTCTGCGGCTTTTCCGTCTTCAGCGCAATCGTGAAGAACGAGTTGCGCATCGGCAAAAGCCCGCTTGCGACATTGACCGTCGGTCAGGCCATGCCGAATTTCACGCTTCGCGATCCCGCAGGCGCGGAGACCACGCTCAGCAAGGTCACCGCCGAAAAAAAGCTTGTCATGATCAACTTCTGGGCCTCGTGGTGCGCGCCGTGCCGCCTGGAGATGCCTGGGTTTGAGAAGCTATACACCTCAAAGAACAAAGACGGCTTCGTGATCCTCGCCGTCAACGAAGATGAAGAACGTTCGAAACTCGACGCGTATTTGAAGGAGAAGCCCCTCACCTTTCCGGTCCTGCTCGATCCCGATAGCGCGCTGATGAAGCAATTCGGAGTCCGCGCGCTTCCGACGACGATCCTGGTCGGCGGCGACGGCAAGATCCTTGAAGTGATCGAGGGCGTGCAGGAGTACCTGGAATACTCGGTCGAGGCCAATTTGAAAGCTGACCCGAACAAGAAATGAGTGATGGCAACGGTTCGAGTGAGCCTGTAATCGAAATCGATGGGCTGCATAAAAGCTTTCGAAGCCGCTTCCGGCGGCGCGAAGTTATGGCCGTGCGTGACGTCAGTCTGCGGGTCGAGCGCGGCAGCGTGGTGGCCTTTGTCGGACCCAACGGCGCCGGAAAAACCACCACGATTTACGCGTTGCTTGGTTTGGCGCGGCCCGACCGGGGCAGCGTGCGGTTGTTCGGCCAGCCGGCCGGAAGCATCGAAGCGCGGCGGCGCACGGGATTCCAGTCCGAGATTTTCTATACCTACGGTTTCAAAACAGCCGAGCACGTCCTGAGTTTCTATGGCGTCCTTTCCGAAATGTCCCCCGAAAGGCTTGCAGAGGCAGTGCCGCGGCAGCTCGCCCGGCTTGGCCTGGCGCAGGCGAGTGATCGCAAAGTGCGGGGCTTTTCCAAAGGCATGATCCAGCGGCTCGGTCTGGCTCAGGCACTGTTGCACGAACCGGAGCTTCTCGTTCTCGACGAGCCAACCACTGGACTCGATCCGGAAGGACGCAAACTCGTGGCGGATATCATTCTCGAGGAAAAGGCGCGCGGCGCAACCGTGTTTCTGAGCAGTCACATATTGGCCGACGTCGAACGCACCTGCGATCACGTGGTGATCCTCAGTAAAGGTAGTGTGGTGTTCTCCGAAAGCATGGCCAAACTGCGAAGCGATTCGGACGAATGGGAAATCGAGATGCTGGCCTGCCCCCATGCCGCGCGGGAGGCTGCCGGCGGCGCGGAACTCCGCGAAAGCGGCAACGGCGGCGCCGTAATGCGCTGTGCGGGGACCGACAAGGATGCGCTACTGATTCGACTGCTTGGCGCGGGCGCAAGTATCGGCGTCGTGCGCCGCAGCCACTCGCTCGAGGACCTTTACATGCGATACGCCGGAGGTTCCTCCAGTGGCTAGAACCGCCGCGAAAATCCGCTGCATCGCGCTGACAGCGCTTCAGGAAACGATGCGCCGGCGCGTGTTCTACGTCGTCGTGATTCTCGTCGTCATCGTGGCTGCGGTCATGGTGGGGTCGATGGGATTTCTTCGAATGGCCCGCGAGTCCGGCGAAAAGGAAATAGTATCCACAATAACCGCGGGATACGTTCAGAACTTCCTTGGCATCTGGCAAGCGGCGACAATGTTTCTTGCGGTCTTTCTCGGAGCCGTCGGGATTTCCTCCGAGGTTACGGCGAAAACCCTGGTCAATATCCTCTCGCGGCCGGTAGATCGGGCAGCCTATCTGACGGGCCGCTGGCTTGGCACAGTGATTTTTTTGTGGGCATTTCAGATCCTCGGCATGCTGCTCGCCCTGCTGCTCACTCGCGTATTCGACGTGCATTTCGTTTCGAGCTTGTGGTTCGGGTTTGTCAATATGTTCGTGGATTCGCTGTTCCTCAGTGGCGTGAGCCTTGGCCTCAGCGTGGTGATGCCTCCCATTCTTGCAGGTGGATTCAGCATCTTCCTTCAGATTCTGCCGGGGATCGCCAAAAACTCCACGCAGCATCCGCGCTGGATTCTGCGAGGGCTTGCGAATGCTGCGTACTATCTTTCTCCCGCCACGATGCCGGTGGATCTGATCGAAGAGAGCTTTACGAAGGAACTGCTCCATCCCAACTACGGGCTCTATTCTCGGGTCCTCGCCGAAAACATGCTGTATGCCATCGCCGTGTTCGTACTGGCCTGCGCCGTCTTTGCCCGCCGCGAAGTCCGTTTTCGTTGAAATGAAGCGGCCATTGAATCCTGCATGGCTTTGGGCAACATTGCTTATCCTTGCCGGCGTGCCCCGGGTGTTGCTGGCCTTCATCGTTCCCAATCCCGCCAGCGACGCCTATGTTTACCTCTACTACATCAATGCATGGCGCATTAGTCTGATCTCCGGCACCTTCTCGCTGAAGACTCTGCTCAGTTTCTGGCTTCCCATGTATCAACTGATCTGTGCCCTCATCAGCACTGTAATTAATCATCCCGTGTATGTCTCCAAGCTGGTTTCGGCGGCTTTCGGTACGGGTATTTGCGCACTGGTGTTTCTGATTGTCCTGCGCCTGACTGCCAACCGTCTGGCCTCTCTGGCCGCCTCACTTTTGGTGGCCCTCAATCCCCTGCACATTTTTTTCTCGGCACTTTCGATGACCGAGATTCCGCATGCGTTCTTTGTGCTGAGCTGTCTTTACGCGGCGATCACCAGACGCTGGACGACTGCCGCCGTATGCGCGGCTCTCGCCGGTTTCACGCGCGTCGAAAGCTGGATGTTGATCCCGATGCTGCCGGCATTCGAATTCCTCAACCGCCGCCGCATTTCCGTTCGCGTCTGTGCGGTGCCGCTGATTGCGCCGCTGTTATGGTTCTATATCTGCTGGGCCAACGGAGATGTGCTGAAGTTCTTTCATGAACGGAGCCTGTATATCCGCGTCGTGTCTGCCGCTCATCCGGAATACCAGGTTCTGTCTTCAGGACGCCTCTGGTGGAATGGGCGTGTGCTGTTTCATTCGGTGCATCCTGTCGTTTTGGCCGGTTGTTTTATTGGAGCCGGATTACTGATCCTGCAAGTATGGCGGACCGGGCTGCGGAATCATTCGGAAGACCGTCTGGCCGTCGAGGCCGTCGCGGTATGCTTCTTTGCCTATATCAGTTTTCTGGTGGCCGCGTTTCTGACCGGCAATCAACCGGATATCTGGGATCGATACGGTCTGATTTCCTTCGTCACGGGGATACCGCTGGCGGCATGGACTTATCTGCAGGTCACACGCGGCAAGCCCCGGCTCGCCATTGTGCTTGCGGCAGCGATCCTCGCGGTTTGCGTTTCAGAAACCCGTTTGCAGATCGAAGGCATTCGAGCCACCGCGAAACAATCGTCCGCATTACAGCTCATCTCCTTCAGACTGCAAGACCGCTATCAATCCAATGCCAGCCTCCGCATTCTCTACGATGACTCGGCTTTGCCGATAACGACGATTCCGCCGGAGCGGCTCATCGCTTCATCCGCTTTGCCGGCAGAACCAGCAGCAATATTGGCGGAACTCAATCGAAGTGGAATTGATTACATTGTCTATCGGAAGGACGAACCGCACTCACCACTGAGCATTTTCCCGGAATTGCAAAGTGGAACAACCAGCGAACATTTCAAACTCGATTTTCCGTTTTTCACGACCGACTGGCATGGCACTGTTTATCTCTATAAGTTTTGCCGGACGGATGCAGTACAGCCATGCTGGTGATCGCCGTCTTACTGTGGCGGCAAGGGTTCCGATCCTGGTCCTGATTGTCATATCGTGCGAAGTCCAAAGAATGTTGCAAAGATCGTACAAGGCGACACAGTTCAAGTCACGAAATTCATAACCGCGCCGTGGGCCAGGACGGTCTTTCCAACATTTAATTGGGAACGCGGCATTGATCTTGGGATACTCCGATATCATTCCTTGAAAGGATTGAAAGGCGAGTCGCTTCGGAGGTGGGTTCTATGACTATGAAAACGATCTTCATCGCCGGCGGAATGTGCGCCGTCCTATCGCTTTTGGCTGCCTGCCAGCAGCACTCGCCTGAGCAGACGAAGGAGCCCGCCCTTACAGACGTGGAGAAGGCCATCGTCAAGGAAATCGAAGGCCTTCGCGCGCTGCCGGACGATGTGCGTGCGCAAACAACCCGGCAACTCGCGCTGCAGATCCGGCAGCTGCCTGTCTCCCCCAGCAAGGTGACAGTTGCGCTCGACCTCGCGAGCCTGTCGACGGAAGGGGATTTCGGCCGCGATACCTTGCAGGAAGTGACGACAACGCTGGCTTCCGCTCTTCGCGAACGTCCAGTGCCCGCCGGCAGCGCGGCAGAAGCCGCCTCGCCCTATGTTGCGCTTGCGCAGCTCGTGCGTTACGAGCACATGCAGACTTCGCTCGACGATCCGCAACTGGCCAAGGCCACGGCCCAACTCGTAGCGGCGGATGCCGAACGTCAGAAAGCGGATTTTACCCTCACGGATCTTTCAGGGAAGAAATGGAATCTGAAAAGTTTGCGCGGCAAGGTGGTGCTCGTGAACTTCTGGGCGACGTGGTGTCCCCCCTGCCGCAAGGAGATGCCCGATCTCCAGTCGCTTTACAATCGATTCAAGGACCAGGGTTTCGTGATCCTGGCCATCTCTGACGAAGAAGCTTCGAAGGTGAAGCCGTTTCTTGCCGAAGGTCACTTCACCTATCCCGTGATGCTCGATCCGGGTGAAGAGGTGAACAAGCTGTTCCAGGTCGTGGGAATTCCAAAAAGTTTCGTCTATGACCGCGAGGGCAAGCTGGTCGCGCAGTCGATTGATATGAGAACCGAGCGTCAGTTTCTCGAAATGCTCGCCGCGGCGGGATTGAAATAAAAAGCCGGATGCGCTTCGCGCGATATCCTAAGCAATCTCTTTCCCCTGGCTTTCGTAAAAACGTTGGAGCGAAGCATTGAAGGCAATCCGGCGGCTTCGATAGTAGAGAAACAGCACGACTGCCACGGTCACGAACATCATGGCAAACACGCTCACGATGATTGCGATAGAGCGTCCCGAGGACGCGATGCTGCCGTTTGCATTTCGAGCGGAGGGGCCCACCTTTATCTGCGCATCGGCCGGAACGGCCCGCTTCGTAGAGGCGCGCAACGTGTACATGCCATTTTCCGGCGCCGTGAACGACGCTTTGGGTTCGAGTTCGCGACCGTCACGCTTGAAACCTTGTGGCAACGGGAGGCCACTGAGCGCTACCGGCAGGCCGGAATCGGCATTCGTTACTCGAATATCGACGACATCACCGCTCGACGCGTCCGTGATGCGCGTTTCGAGATAGGCATCGTAGCGCTCGGCGCGTCGCAGGCGAAGAGTAAATTCCCCAGGCACTGCGATTCCATCCGACGTCCATAGCTTGTCGATCTCCGCCTGGTATTGCGGTTGCCGTGCGGCCTGACTCGACGAAAGCCCGAAAAACAGAAGCGCGATCGCCAATAACAACACTCCAACGAACAAAGTCATGATGCCAAATACAATCGGTACGACGGATGGCGGTGCCGGGCGATTCGCCGCAGTGGAGCTCTTGAATTCTGGAACACGCGACGAGCGCACTTCAGGATCGATGGTGATCGGGGGCGCTACTGCGCCGTTTTTCTTCCAATCGCCGACCGGACTGCCTGCTCCGCATTCCAGACATCGTACTTCCACAATGCGAGCCTTGCAGGCCGGACAAGCCACCACATTGCCCAGCGTCCCTGTCTCCTCCGAAGGATTCGGAGGTTCGTAGCGCGTCAGATTCAGCAGGCTCGAAGACGGCGCCGCTATGAACGATTGCCGAGTCTCCAGCAAATCAAACGCCCGGCGGCACGAGCCGCACGCCCAATACGCACCAATCGGCGGAGCCGCTTCACACTTTGGACACGCAAATCCTTCGCGGCGCGGCGCCTCCGCCATCCGCTTCAAGGATTGAGCCCGTTTAAAACCGTTGACGCATTGAAGGGCGGCGAATGCGGATAAGATTCCAAGCCAAACCGAATTCAAACGGATCGCCAGTAAGGCCAGGCCCGCCACGCCGAGGAAACCGACGACGGCAGCGATCATCAAGCTCCGCGCGCGGCCCATCACGTACCATAATACGGACCGCAGGATCTGACCTCCATCCAGCGGATACACCGGCAGCACGTTGAACACAAACAAGACGATGTCGATCATCAGCACTGAGCGCAACAATGCGTGAACGTCCGGAGCAGACTGTGGAAGACCCCAACGGGAACTCAAAAGCACGAGACCACCCAGAACGGGCATGAGCGCCACGTTGACGAGAGGCCCTGCCGCAATGCTCCATAATGTGGCGCCGGGCCGGGGCGGCGGATCCACAAAGGCCACGCCGCCCAACGGCCACAACACGATTTGGTTGGCTCGTCCGCCGACCTGTTGGCACGCCAGCGCATGACCGAACTCGTGCATCGTCACAATGGCGAACAGCGCGAGATACTCCGCGACATTCCATGCCACCGACGAATAGGTGCCCTTCCGTTCTGAAATCTCGTAGGCCGCCACGAGAAACCAGGACCAATGGAGAAACACGTTGATCCCAAAGAGTTGAAAAAGACGAATCGTTCCTTGGCGGCTTGGCATGCTTGGTCCCTTATCATACCGGGACGGACCACTCAATCCCCGAATTTGACTTTGCCGGCATCGGCTAATTCGTCTATTCTCCACCGATGCTTGAGATCCCGTCCCCGGTCATCGCACAAATGCAGGAGCAGGCCTTCGCCAACTATCCCGGCGAATGCTGCGGCCTGCTGTTCGCCAGACCGGGCAGCGGGGTAGTGACGCGATGCGCGACACTGGAAAACGTCGCCGACCGGTTCCATGCGCTCGATCCCGCCGAGTATCCGCGCACCAGCCGCGATGCGTTTATGGTGAATGAAGCAAAGCTCGCCCGCATCGTGCGCGAGGCGGAGTCCGCCGGTGAGGAGTGGCTGGGCTTTTATCACAGCCACATCGACTGCGCCGCGTTCTTCAGCGCCGAAGACAAGAAGTTTGCCGCGCCGGACAATGTGCCGGTTTATCCGCACCTCTATCAATTGGTGATTGAAGCTCGCGCCGACCGGATCGTCGAGGCGCGCGCCTTCCAGTGGGACGGTAAGGATTTCGTTCACCGGCAAACCTTCCCTGAATTCGCGAGTGAGAAACGCTGATGGCGCGTTCGATCGAAACCCTCTCCGTTCATGCCGGTGAGCCACGCCGGAAGGCCCACGACTCGCTGATTACGCCGATCATTCTTTCGACCGCCTATCCCTTCACCGATACCGACGAGCTGAACCGGTACTTCCGCGGAGAACACGAGCGCGGCGAAGAATATGGCCGTTATGGCAACCCCACTCAGAAAGTTGCCGAGGCCAAGCTCGCCGCGCTCGACGGAGGAGAAGCCGCGCTGGTGACCTCCACCGGTATGTCGGCAATTGTCACCACGATATTGGCGATGATCCGGCCCGGCATGCACATCGTGATTACAGCCGACAGCTACCGGAAGACGCGCGTATTCGTTCGCGAATTTCTGGCCAGGTTCGGGATCGAACACACCAGTTGCGAGCCAACCGTGGAGGGCATCGCGGCAGCAATACGGCCGAATACAAGAATGATCGTCACCGAGAGCCCGACGAATCCCTATCTCAACTGCATCGATCTCGAGTCGCTTGTGGCGCTGGCCCGTGAGAAGCGCATCAAGACGCTGATCGACGCCACGCTGGCGACGCCGTACAACCTCCAGCCGCTGTCATTCGGAGTCGACCTCGTGATGCATTCGGCGACCAAGTACCTGGGCGGCCACAACGACCTGATGGCGGGCGTGGTGATCGGCAAACGCGAACTGATCGATGCGATTCGCGAACATCACGGCATGTTCGGCGCGTTGGCTTCTCCATTCACGGCCTACCTGCTGATCCGCGGCCTGAAGACATTCGCACTACGGATGCACCATCAGAACGCCAGCGGCCAGCGCATCGCCGAATTCCTCGAGCGGCATCCGAAAGTCGAGCGGGTCTGGTATCCGGGGCTTGCAAGTCATCCCGCGCATGCGGTCGCCAAGCGTCAGATGCGAGGTTATGGTTCGCTGATCAGCTTTGCTATCCGGGGCGGCCTGGCCGAGGGCAGCGCCGTGGTCGACGCCTGCGAGATACCATACCTGGCGCCGAGCCTGGGCGGGCCCGAGTCTCTGATTGAGCAGCCGGCGCTGATGAGCTACTACGACAAGTCGCCCGAAGAACGCGCCGCACTCGGCATTCGCGAGGACCTCATCCGCATCAGCATCGGCCTGGAGAGCGCAGACGATCTGATTGCCGATCTCGATCAGGCCCTGTCGCGGATCTGAGTATCAAGGCGTGTCGCGGACCATGGCTTGCCAGGCACGGGCGACGCGCTCGGTAGGCAGCCATGCGGTTGCATTCGCGGAAGCGGGCGCGGAAGCCGCGGGCTGGAATGATTTCGCTTTGATATCGCCGATAAAGCCTTCTCGCTCGCTCAGGGTTTTCAGATTAGTGCCGTTGAGCCGCAGCGACAGAACATCCTCAAAAAATAATCGGGCGACATCGATGGATCGTCCGACGACATGAGCAACGCCGGGCTCTTCTGCCAAAGCCCACAACGCGCCTCCACGCCGGTTGACTTCAAACAGGCCGGTAATCGTGTTGATCCGGGACTGAAGATCCTTTCCGCCAATAAACAGAATCCCGGGAACGTTGCGCGCGGTGCGTGAGGTGAGGGCCGTGTAATAGATTCCACCCTTGTTCACGACAAACGCGGCGACGCGCTCCGGCCGCCAGGCCGTGAACTCGTAATTGAATTCCCCGCCTGCCGACATCCCCCACAACAGCAACGGCGCCGTCGCGAGTTCGGCATGTTTCGTACGGCCCGCGAACGTCGAGAGCGCCGACAGCAGCGCCTGTCCGCTTCCCTGCGAAACGTTGGCGTATTCTTCGATGAAACTTTGATCGTGCGGCTTGTCGGTGATGCGGCAGCCGACGAGAGCCAGGTGATTCCTGGTGGCGAATTCCTGCCACGCGGCGTCTTCTGCCATGGAACGCCCGTCGCCGTTGGAGCCCGGCATCAGGACGACAATGGCACGCAGAGTCGCCGCGTCTGCTGGATACCACAAGCGAAAGTCTGCCTTGTCGTAGTTCCCGCCGGGCGGAACGGTTTCGTCGAAGACTTCGCCTGCGCCAGCCAACCGTAACGCGGGAAGCACAACGATCAAGACACAAGCCGCTACGGCAATGTTTCGTTTCATGGCGCACATACTACTTCAAAGCAGCGACCTTGCGGGTGACGTTCGCCGGGGTGTACTTTTTGAGCGGAGGAACAGCATGCTGAACGGATTGATCTGGGTCGTTCTCATCGGTTTGATCGCCGGGTGGCTCGCGGGAACGGTGATGAAAGGCCGCGGTTACGGAGTGATGATGGACATCCTGCTCGGGATCGTCGGCGGCGTGATTGGCCGTTTCCTATTTGGCTTGCTGGGGCTGACATACTGGAATCTGACCGGCTCCCTCGTTGTGTCGTTTGTTGGATCCGTGATTCTGATCTGGCTTGTCCGGAAACTGAAGTAGCCCGCGACATGGGAGAATACATGCGCCAACTCATAAATTCCCTCGCTATTGGGGTGATCGCTCTACTGTTGCTTTCACAACCCTACTCGTCACAATCGGGTACCTCGATTGAAGGGTTTGTTCTCGAAGGCGTAACGGAACGGCCGTTGCAAGGCGTCACCGTCGTGGCGGCAGCGAACGGGAATACGCGATCCGCGACCACGGACGCGCAAGGTCATTTTCTTATCGACGTGCCGGAATCCGGCCGATACCTGCTGACGCCCGGTTCTGAAGGGATGGTATATTCCCGGCCCGCAAGCCCCAACCAGCCGCATGAACCGGGAGTTTGGGTGCAGGTTTCCTCAAGCGAACATATCTCAGACGTTTCTCTTCGTATGGTACGCGCCGGAGTTATTTCCGGTCGAGTACTCGATTCGAATGGCAAAACCTTTTCAGCAGTCCGGGGATCGGTGTCCGTGATGCGCTATTCCTACGACGCCTATGGCAAGCGGCAGCTTCGGTCGGATGCCTGGGTTCATTTCGACAGAGATACCAACACCGTCGCGCGCATGGACGATCAGGGCGATTATCGGCTTTATGGACTTCAGCCGGGTGACTACTACGTGAATGTCAGCGGTGGCGGAAACCATTACTTCTATCCAGGCACCCCGGATGAGGCACTGGCCACACCCGTTCATGTGCGCTCCGGAGAGGAAGTTCACCTTGCCACCATCATTTTGCCGGCACAGGCAAATACCCCGGTCCGCTTTCACTTTTCGGATGCTGCGGGAAATCCTCTGACGCCGGCCGCCTCCAGCGCATTGTCACTGACGTCGCCGGACGGAGGGACTCTGATTTCAGGAACATTGGCGTTGTTTCCGATACCCGACACACCGACCGTTAGCAGCGCCGTACGTTCGGTGTCTCTGCCGCCTGGGCCGCACGATTATCTTGTCGGACTGGTAGGAATGGGTGCGACTCCTGAAGTGCAGTATGGCCGCATCCGCTTGAACATCGGGAACTCCGAGATGGACGAGTTTGTGACAATGTCCAACGGCATCCGGATTTCCGGGAGTATCTCCGCTCAGGACGTGAACGGAAATTCTGTCGGCATTGACGGACTGGTTTGTAAGCTTCACTCCGACCTTCCTCACGTCGAGTCGGTCGGCGCCTCAACGACGAAGGGATGTTTTGGAGCGCAGTATTCTTCCGGCTTGTATCAGCTGGAGGTGACAGGTATGCCGCCGGATGCCTATATCGAATCTGCAACGGCAGACGGAAAGGACATCCTTGCCCACGGTCTGCAATTGAGTAGTGACACCGAAATCAAGGTGCGGATTCGCGCGCTCGGCGGAAAACTAGATGGCATCGTGAGGGACACTGATGGCAAACCGCTGCCGGAGGCGGCTGTCGCACTGGTGCCGGACGCACCGCTGCGCGATGCCGGAACGTTCTACCGCTTTGTGATCAGTGACGTTCACGGGAAGTACCAGCTTCGTGGCATTGCCCCCGGCTCGTACCATGTCTTTGCATGGACGGAACTGAACGGCGCGGCTTACCGCAATGCGGAATTCATGAAGGCCTACTATGAAATGGGAACACCGGTAACGATGGACAATCTGGAACCGCATTCGCGGAATATCGTCGTCCTGAACCAGTGATCCAGCCCGCAAAAATGATTGCTCGTTTTCTTTTCGGTGTTCAAAAGTGATCAGATTTCATCAGTCGCGTTCCATAGACTCAACCCAGGCGAGCAATTCAGGAGTAAATCAAATGTCGTTCGGACTATATCTTGCCGGGTTTGCGATCGTCATCGTTGGACTGATTTATGGGGCAACGCTGATTCATTTGTCGACGCACTGGATCGTGGTCGGCGCAACGATCATGCTGGGACTGGCAATTCTGACGGGAGTCAAGGCCACACGGCAAAAGGATTCCAGCGGCTCGTGAGTTTGACCGCTTTTGGCGAAGCAAATCCCAATTACATAGGCATTCTTGCCAGGAAGAAACGCAAATGACAAAACCCATTGACCCGATAGATCCCACACCGCCGGCAGACTTCCCAAGTTGGGAACTTGCGCTGACTCAAGGCCGTTTGAAGCATGAACAATTCACCACGCTTCAGACCATGGTTGGCGAAGGTCAAGCCAAAACACTGAATGAAGCCGCCTCCATTTTGGATTTGGAGGAGACGATCCACCACCCCGCTGAACACATGTGGGGGACCTAGCCCAATTCTGATTTGACGCAAGCACGGCTCCCGCCGTGCTTGCGATCACCGCGCCGCGCGACGAAGACTATTTCGAGCCGCCATCGCGGACGATCAACGTGACCTCAAATCGCTTCTGGACGGAGTCGTCGCCCTCCCAGTGCCGCCACAACTTCAGCCGGACTTTGGTGGTACCTGCAGCGATTGCTTTCAGCGACCATTTCGCGGCGCCGCCGCTCCCCACCGCCGCCGGCGTTCCACCATACTCCATCTCCTGCGCGGCGATCATCTTCGTGTTGAGGCCTTCAAATGTCCAGCGATAGCCCGTTGTGGCATTTTCATGCAGCGTCAACTCCAGGGTATCCCCCACACGGACCTCAACTGTTTTCCCGTCGTCTGTCTCTGTCATGATCCCTCAATCCTTATTGTGAATGACGGTAGCCTGTCAGCAACTTGACTGATTCTCGGGGAATCCCTCAGGCGATTTTTCAAGCCGCCCGTGGAATCAGGAGTTTAAGAGCCAGCCGACACTCGAAAGCCATTGGCCATCATCCTGCCATGATATTTCCAGCCGACGCATCCGTCGGATGACGGCATTCACGAAATACAGCACATTCGCAAAGGAACCAAGTATGGCCGAAAACAACGACGCAAGCATTCAGCAACACTCCCTCGAGCTGTCTTCCAGAGCTGCGTCAACCCCGCTCTACTATACCGTGGGCGCTGCAATTCTGTGTGGCTTGCTGGGTTATGCTGGCGACGCGATACTTCGTCAAAGTGGTGTCGCAAGTAGCTATGTATTGCTATTCGTGGGATTAGTCGCCGGAGGGATCGGCGGTTACCGGATTGGAACGGATAAGGCGGTTTCGTTAAGACTTCAAGCGGAAATCGCGCTTTGCCAAATGAAGGTCAGAGATAACCTCGAAGATCAATCGTAGCGAGAAGCTCTCGGGCGGTCGTGCGGATCTGTATCGCAACGCACCTTGCCACCGCATCAACCGGTGAGCCAGAATCCCTCTATGGGTCTTATTGAGAAACAGAAACCGGATCACATCAAGATCACAGAATCGTCCGAATGCCTCCTTAAGAAGGACGCCAATGGAATTCGATGCTGTGGAGTTCATGGAAAACCGCTTCGGCAGCTGACGATGACTGGCGATCCCGGTGCCGCCGGACTTCGCCGCATAACGACGTGGAAATGCCTCGACTCCGGCAAGACCATCATGGAGATCGAAGGATTTTGATTTCAGCCTGACAACGAAATGCCGAACGTTCATCTCGCGCAAGTCAATATCGCCTGGATGCACAGTCCCATCGATGACCCGGCCATGAGCGGGCTGGCAGGCAGAGTGGATGAAATGAACCGTCTCGCGGAAGCCAGCCGCGGATTTGTGTGGCGGCTGCCGGGGGCCGAGGTCACGCCTGCATCGCTCGAACCCTTCGAATGCGACTTCCCGAAATTCCATCGGGACCGGCTGTTCTACAATCTTTCAGTGTGGGAGACTCTGATCGACCTCCGGTCTTACACGTTCGGCAGCGACCATGCGCAAATGTTGAACAATCGTCACCAGTGGGTGGATCACATTGCCAAGGCTTCGATGGCGCTGTGGTGGATTCCGATTGGCCACCGGCCGACAATTGCGGAATCGGCCGAACGACTCCGGTCGGTCCACAACCTGGGCCCGACTGCTTACGCTTTTACAATCCGAAAATCATTCCAACCGTGAGAACTTGACGCCCGTCTTCACTTTGGAAACGATGACACCCAACTCGTGACGCTTGTCCCGGCCGCCGGCGTCACGGTGATTTTCTTGATTGGCCCAAACCCTCCTGGACCGGGTGAATTACAGATGAAGATGATGCTGCCGTCGGGTTGGACCTCCCAATCCTTCGCTTCCGGGTCGGTGGGCTTCGAGTTGATACCCCACTGCAGCACGCCGACGGACGGCCGCACCATCTTCGGTGAGTTGGCCCAAGTCATCGTTCTCGACGAGCACTTCGCGACGACGTTACCGTCGAGCTGATAGAGCGTGGTGGGGGCCCCCTGCTCTTGTGGACCGGTGCTGATGGAGATCAGATGCTGGCTGTCGGGCGTGAATTCCCGAGGCTGGGGTACGGGGTCCATCCTCGGCAAAAATGTGCCGTCAATGTAGATTGTCGGAACCTTGGCTTGCGGATGCATGCCCGTCGCAAAGACGTGCTTCGAGTCCGGGCTGAACCCGATGCGTTGCGCGACATCATACGATCCGCGGCGGCTCTTCGGCTGTCCGTCCACCACGAGTTCCGTGGTCAGCGCATCGATGCCGGCATAGTACGCGTAGCGAGTACCGTCGGGGCTCAGCTCCAGGCCCCAGACGCTGTGCAATGGCGCCGACGCCGTGCCGTTGTAATAGACCTTCGTCGTACTTGGACCGGCCGTATAGACATAGTTGTGGCCGGTTTTGGAGAACATGGGGCCGCCTCGCGCGATCGCATTCGGCTCGCGTTCTTCGCCGGTCACAATCGTGTGCCAGCCTCGTTCACTCTGGCCGTTGTAAGCCCACGCTGTTCCATCTGCCGAGAAGATGACGTCGGACACCATTTTGTAGTCCTTCTGCTTTTTGCCGTCGACGATGACCCAGCGCGCGACGCCCCCGCCGGACATACCGACGGCAGCCCAATGTTTGCCGTCCGCGCTGAACGTCACGGTGCCGGCGCCCAGCGAACCCTGGACAAGTGCGCCGTTGCGATACAGCGTGGGAACATTGGCGGCATCCACGGCGGTCACGAAGACGTCTCCCGAGGGACTCACCTTCAGCAGGCCGATCTTTGGCGTACCACTAACCGTGATCTTTCCATCCACGAGCACCGCCTGTGCGGCCCGGCCGGTGGTGATGTTGCGAGTCACGCAAGCAACGTGAAGACCATCGGGGAATATGCGGGCATTCTCACACGGATAGTCGAGTGTCTTGCCGTCGAGCACCATGACCTTCTCCGTCGGCTGCGTCGCCTTTCCCGCATTCAGCAACCAGTGCGAGCCGTCAGCGCTGAAGAGCAGTGGCTGCACCTCACTTACAGGTGGAGACGCCGGCTTGCCGTCCACGATCATCACTTTGGAATTGAGCGTGGTACCGTTGGCGCTGAAGAAATACACATGCCTGCCGTCCGCAGTGAACTGCAGCGCCTCCACCGGCGGCGCCGAAGGCGAGCGCTTGCCACGAAAGATTTCTTTGCCATCGGCGATGACGATAACGTCTTCGCCCGTGCGAGCCGTGTAGGCGTAACGCTTCCCATCCGGGCTGAAAGCGACGGGTCCCTGAAAACCGACACTGTAGGTCGTAATGTCTCCTGCCGGTCCGATGATGATCTGGGGCGTCGGAACCGTCTTCAGCACTTCGTCGTACTCCGGGCTCTCCATCCCGTCGATTTGGACAATCCATTTGCCGTTGGCCTTCGCACGCGTCGATGCGACGCGCATGCCTTTCTGGCTCAGCGTCAACAGCGTCCCAGGAGCAAACGGAGGCGCGACCTCTTGCTCTTTGATAGTCGGGGCAGCGGTTTGTCCGCCCCGCTGTGCCTGTCCCGCCGCGAACAGGGATATAACCAGCGTCAAACAAGCCACGCCGAGCAGCAGGCGGAAGAATTGTCTATTCCGTGTCATGGTTGCGGTCTCCTTTTCGCACCGAATTCGGCGAATCATACACAGAGGAGCGCGAATGGGGCAAGACGGATGATCATCATCGTTAAGTGCGATGGCCATCTTCGAGCCGCATTACGGAACCAACCGCTTCAGTTCTTCAAACCAGTTCTGCACAACTATGAGGTTGGCGGTCGCAGGGGCTTCGGATTCCTTTATGGGACGAATCATCAGAAACCGGCGGGCGTCCGACGAGATATCGAACGTTGCTGCTGCCGCACCGGCGGTGGTTCCCCAGAAATAGGGATCTTTCAAAACAACTTTAGCTGGGCCCGGCGCCCAGGTTGAACCTGGCGCAACGCGAACGCTCATCAGCTGCCGGGTATCTGTGGAGACATAGAAGAGCTCATCGCCTATAGGACTCCACCAGGCTTCGACACCGCCGTTCGCCGATACCTGCCACTTGCCGGAGGCGGGCGACGCAAACGAACGCACATACACTTCCATCCGGCCCGACTCGTTGCCGTGATAGGCAATCCACTGCTGGTTCGGAGAAAGTGCCGATCGTATCTCCTGACCCGGCGACTCAAACAGCGGGACCGCGCGCCGGCTACCGTCCAGCGGCACCACCCTGATGTGATTCTTAAAGCCGAACAGCAATCGCTTGCCATCGGCCGTGATCATGTCCGGAGTCTGCTGCTCGGCTGTTCCATCGGTCATCTGTTCGGCGGTTCCTCCTCCATCGGCGGGCTGGCGATAGATGGCCGACATTCCACCGCGGTCGCTCACGAAGACGATGGACTTGCTGTCCGGTGTCCACAACGGATAACGATCCAGCGCGGGCGTATTGGTGAATCTGGTCAGATTGCGCGAGCGAAAATCCCAAATCCACAAATCGTTGTCCTGATCGCGAATGTCGAGTACGACACGCTTCCCGTCAGGAGAGATTCGCGGGTACTGGTAACCGCGAGGCGGAGCTCCAACCGATTCAACCGTTCCATCCCGGTTCACCCACACCAGCTCCCGCTGGACAGCCTCCGCGATGCCACCGGCCGCATAAACGAGCGTGCCGTTTTCCGAAACATCAAAGTCTGCGGCGCCGAGGGCCTTGGTCAGGACCGACGGTACGACCACTTTGGACTCGCCCAGTGTCTTCAGCGTTGCGAGGTCAAAGCGAATTGCCCGCAACGAGCCCCCTTCGGCATAAACGAGGTGCCCCGTGGGGACGTATCGCGCATCGGTGCCCGTGGGCAGAACGATCGTCGTCTTCTTAGTTGCAAAATCATAGACGGCAACCTGTCCCGTCCCAGGCTGACCGATAAGCGGCGTGATCGTGAAGAGAACGGCACGGCCTCCAGGCAGGAATCTGGGCCAGAGATGATCCGCTTCACCAAGATCACGCTTCGGTGTGGTCAGGACCGTGGGCGCCTTTGCGCCGGAAGGCAGATCCAGCAAGCCGGAAACACGGTCGGTGGTGGCATAAACGATCCTTCCATCGTCGCTCCAGGCAACGCCGCCGGCCTGCGAGGAGTCGAGCATAACCCGCTGCACGCTGGGTCCACCCGCGGTGGGAACGATGCGCAAGTCGGCGTTTCGCCGGATGTATGCAATGGACTGTCCGTCGGGAGAAAAGCTCGGAGCGAAAGGACCTTCCAATGAATCGATGACAGTCGATTCAAGAGAGTCCAGCGAGCGGACGATCAGACGGCCTTCACCTCCGAAGTACACAACACGTTTGCCGTCGCGTGAGATCGCGAGTTCGCGGGCCGCGCTCGTCGTCCGCAATGCCTGGGCCT
>Ga0134121_10001632_pt1 | contig 20815 bp, 20 predicted proteins | sample KB301_FD_96463 | JGI IMG/M metagenome (GOLD analysis project Ga0134121, IMG submission 96463) | Terrestrial soil microbial communities without Nitrogen fertilizer from Kellogg Biological Station, Michigan, USA - KB3-0-1 | ecosystem: Environmental > Terrestrial > Soil > Unclassified ... | reverse complement strand
GCGACCGCGGTATCGCCGAGCATCGTCTCGGGCCGCGTGGTCGAGAAGCGAATGGTCTCATCAGATCCGCTGACCGGATAACGAAACGTCCAGAAGCCACTCTTGGTTGTTTCCTCGTAGGTTTCATCGTCGGCCACCGACGTTTGCAAATGGGTGTCCCAATTCACCAGCCTTTTGCCGCGAAAGATTAAACCATCGCGAAACATCGCAAAAAAAGTGTGCCGCACGGCGCGAGCGCACACGGCGTCGAGCGTAAAGCGATTGCGCGACCAATCGGCGCTGCAACCCAGCTCGCGCAATTGCTTGAGAATGCGCGTCTCGTACTGATCCTTCCATTTCCAGATGCGTTTCACCAACTCCTCACGGCCGAGGTCATGACGAGTTTTGCCGTCCTCCTCACGAATGCGGCGTTCCACCACGGCCTGCGTTGCAATCCCCGCGTGATCTGTCCCCGGCATCCACAGGGTGTTGAATCCCTGCATGCGCCGCCAGCGAATCAGCACGTCTTGCAGCGTATTGTTGAGCGCGTGGCCGAGGTGCAAAGCGCCGGTCACATTGGGCGGCGGAATGACAATGGCAAACGGCGGCCGATCGGTGTCCGGATCGGGCCGGGCCTGGTTGTAGCCGCGCTGGTCCCAAAATTCGAGCCAGCGCTGTTGGGCTTCGTGGGGGTCGTATTGCTTGGGGAGATCCGTCGGCATGGGGGCATTCTCGGAAGGGAAAATCAGCAGGTCGGGGTGCTGGCCTTTTTATAGGGCTTCCTTGACCGCGAGTTCTCGGCTAGACTCGGAAGACGAAAAAGTTTGGGTCGCTTGGCATTGGGCTGATGAATTTCGACATTTTTGGACTCATCGTGACTTTGCTTCGGGAATCCAACCTCCAAGGATCGTCTCTTTTGGAATGATTTCCCAGAAACAGACTTGGCCGGCAACATAAAAGTATGAGTTTCTAAAATCCTCCACTGTTTCAATTTGCGATGAATATTCTTGAAAACTCAACCAAACCAAATCGTCAAACCACTTGACGCGCAGTCCTTTTAACATTTGCAGGGAGGTATTCACTTCGCGGAACACTACTTCTTCAGGTTCACTAATCCTCAGGCGGACAAAGCTGTGCCCGCCTGCTTGCTGGTCCCGCGTCTCCATTTTCACCGAAATACAAGTTCCTCCACCTACAAGCCAGTCATAAGCAGCAGTTACCAGAAGGGCATCATGGAAGTCATAGAATCTCGCCAGGAACTGGGCGACATTTTCCGGTTTGATGATGTTCATCAGCGACTTCCCGCCAGCGGCTTACGCTTGTCCCCATTTGTACTCAAACGCATCCTGCAACGCCAGCCAGCTTGCCTCGACCACATTCTCGCTGACGCCCACCGTCCCGAAGACATCGTCACCATTGAAACGCCATTCGATGACCACGCGCACCTTGGCCGCCGATTCCGCCCCGGCGTTTACCACACGCACCTTGTAATCGACAAGGTGCAGGCTCGCCAGGTTCGGGTATAAACCCGCCAAGGCCTTGCGGAGCGCCCCGTCCAGAGCGTTGACAGGCCCGTCGCCCTCGCTTACGGTGTGCATCACTTCCTGGCCGATCCGAATCTTTACTGTCGCCTCGGTGACAGGGCGGCCGGCGGCGTCGGTCTCGATATTGACGCGATATGCCAATCGCTCAAACTTCGGCTGATACTGCCCGGCCAGCTTGCGGACTAGCAAATCAAACGACGCATCGGCGGCTTCGAACTCGTAGCCTTCGTGCTCGAGATCCTGCACGCGGTTGAGGATCTTGACCATCATCTCCTTGTCGCCGGCGACGCCGTATTTCTTTGTCTTGGACACAATGCTGGCTTGCCCGGCCAGCTCGCTCACCAGAATGCGGCGTTCGTTGCCGACCTTGGCGGGTTCGATGTGCTCATAGCTAGCCGTATTGCGGGCGACGCCGTGCGCGTGCATGCCGCCCTTGTGGGCAAATGCGCTTTGGCCGACGAACGGCTGATTGGCGCGGAAGTTCATGTTGGCCATCTCATAAACGAAGCGCGAAAGCTCGGTTAAACGCGGCAAGCTGCCGGGCAACAACACATCCTGGCTGCGTTTGAGAGACAAGTTGGCGATGACGCTGACCAGATCGACATTGCCGCAGCGTTCGCCGATCCCGTTTACCGTTCCTTGCACCTGGGTCGCGCCTTTCGCCACTGCGGCCAGCGTGTTGGCCACGGCCACGTCGCAATCGTTGTGGCAATGAATGCCGACCTCGACGCGCAGTGCCTTTTTCACTTTGTCCACGCGCTCGCCGATCTCCTCCGGCAACGTGCCGCCATTGGTATCACATAAAATCACAACACTGGCCCCTGCGTCCTGAGCGGCCTTGAGCGTTTGCAGGGCATATTCTGGATTGTGTTTGAACCCGTCGAAGAAATGCTCGGCGTCGTAAAAAACGGTGCGGCCGGCTGCTTTGCAAAACGCGACCGAGTCGGCGATCATCCGCAGGTTTTCCTCCAGCGTCGCGCCTAGCACATCCGTCACATGCATGTCCCACGTCTTGCCGACTAGAGTCACCACGGAAGTCTGTGCGGCCAGGATTGCTTTCAGGCCATGATCATCCTCGGCCCGACCATTCTTCTTTCGCGTCATGCCAAAAGCCGCCACCTTCGCATGCTTCAAAGGCAATGTGCGGACTTTCTGAAAATACTCGGTGTCCTTGGGGTTTGACAGCGGGAAGCCGCCTTCGATGAAATCGACGCCCAATTCGTCCAGCTTTTGCGTGATGAGTAGCTTGTCTTGAAGCGAGAAATTGACGCCCTCGCCCTGACTGCCGTCACGAAGCGTTGTGTCGTAAATATGGATGCGGGCCATCGTATGAATTCCAAAAAAAGAAAAGGCCCCGGAGCTGGGAAACTCCAGGGCCCTGTGCAATTAAGCGTGTGAACGCCGTCCCCGAGTCAATCTTTCCCACTACGAATGCGCACTCCCTGCGCGGCGCAAATGGCGATCGGCGGCTGCGAATGGCGGAACATCGATTTTACTCCAAAACACTATTCACAAGTTTAAGCGGCGAAGTGCCGGGTGTCAAATGGTCGTGCGGCCGTTTACCTGCCATAAAGCCCTGTCACATCCCCCAGCCAATCGAGCGTGTTGGTATGAAGTTGCTCACCGCGGACGCGCCATTCCCAGTTGCCGGCGGGCTTCCCGGGCGAGTTCATGCGTGCTTCCGTTCCCAGGTTCAGCACGTCTTGCAATGGCGCCAGCGCCAGATCGGCCACCGACGCCCAGGCCAGGCGGATCAGTTCGCGAGCCACATCCTTGTGGGAGTTAGGCACATAACGGTGCAAAAACCCGCGTTCCTTGTCCGTGGCTTGCTTGTGCCAGCCGACCGTGGTGTCATTGTCATGCGTGCCGGTGTAAACGACCGTGTTGTGCACGTAATTATGCGGCAAATAGGCGTTGCGCGTGGTGTCGCTAAAGGCAAACTGCAAAACGCGCATGCCGGGCAACCCCAGCCGATCCCGCAGGCTTTCGACTTCCGGCGTGACAAAGCCCAAGTCCTCGGCAATTAGCGGCAATCGGCCCAGTGCATTGCGGACCACGTCAAAAAAATCAAAACCGGGTCCATGAACCCAGCGGCCGTGTTGTGCCGTTTGCGCCCCCGCGGGAATTTCCCAGTAGGCCTCAAAGCCACGAAAATGGTCGACACGCACGAGGTCAACTTGCTCAAGCGTTGCACGTAACCGAGCGATCCACCAGGCGTGCCCGGTTTCGCGCGAGCGATCCCAGTTGTAAAGCGGATTGCCCCAGAGCTGGCCGGTCGCCGAGAAATAATCCGGGGGTACGCCTGCCACCACGGTTGGCCGGCGTTGATCGTCCAGGTGAAACAGGTCGGGATTCGCCCAGACATCCGCCGAATCGCTGGCCACAAAGATCGGCACGTCGCCGATGAGGCGGACACTCATGTGCTTGGCATAACTCTTGAGGTGCCGCCATTGGCGGTTGAACAAGAACTGGCCAAAGCAGTGTTTGTCGATTTCTCCACGCAGCTTTTCGCGGGCCGCGGCCAGCGCCTGGGGTTCGCGACGCACCAACTCGATGGGCCAGGCCTGCCAGGTCTTGTTGGCGTGTGCGTCTTTAAGCGCGCGAAAGAGAGCAAAGTCGTCGAGCCAGGCCGCGTGATTGCGGTGGCGGAAATGGTCGAAATCGCCACGCAACTGCTGGCCGCGGCCCGCCTGAAAACTCTGCCAGGCCTTGCCAAGCACATAATCCTTGAACTGAATCACATGCTCGAACAGCACGCGGTGGTTAGGAAAATGCACATTGGCCAGGTCGGCCTGATCGAGCAAACCCTCGTGCAGCAGCGTTTCGGGACTGACCAGATTGGTATTGCCGGCGAACGTGGACAGGGCCTGATAAGGAGAATCGCCATAGCTGGTGGGCCCGAGCGGCAGCACCTGCCACCACTTTTGGCCTGCGCGGGCGAGAGATTCGATCCAGCCATAAGCAGCCGGGCCGAGATCGCCGATGCCGTAGGGGCCGGGCAACGAGGTTGGGTGCAGCAGAATGCCGGCGGAGCGGTCAATCGTGGAAGGGGTGGTCAACGCAACCTCCATGCAAGTCAAACAGACAATCGAGTTATTTCTTGGCCGCTTCCACTTTCTCAAACCGCACGAAATAATTCTCTTTCAACAACTCTTCCGTGCCCACCTGTCGAAATCCGGCCGCGACAATCTCCTTGGTGAAAACCTCCTGCCCCGCCCGCACATGGCCCATCACGAATGCCGAACTCTTGCCCTCGACACGGTGAAAATCGATGACCACCAGCTGGCCGCCTGGCTTCAGCGCTCTATGAATCGATTCCATCGTCTTTTGGGGAAACTCGAAATGATGGTACACATCACAGATGAACACAAAATCCACGGACGCCGCCGGCAACTCCGTGGACTTATCGGAGCAGCGGATCGTTTCCACGTTGGTGATGCCTTCTTCCTTGCAAGTCTTGCGAATGTGAGCCAGAAACGGCTCCGCGATATCGACGGCGTAAATCTTGCCCTTGTCTCCGACTTCCTTGGCGAACATCCGCGTAAACAAGCCTGTGCCCGCTCCCACATCGGCAATGGCCATGCCGGGTTTGATCTTGCAAGCGGCCACGATCTCCTTGCGGCCGGTGAAGATCTCACGGCTTTCGCCCTCAAAGGTGCCGATGTACTTTTTGACATCGGGATTTTTGAAGGCATCGTTGATGCCGGGCTTGACGCTTTTGTCCTGGGCGGGCAGGGGTGCGGCGAGGGAAACGAGCCACGTCACGGTGGCGAACAATGCGATGGATGCGATACGGAAATGGCGTGGGGGGATCATGGCTAGCTCTTTATTGGCTTGATCGACAGCACGGCTGCTGCCCAATTGGACTGTGGCCATTCTATCAAGCCGGAGCCAAAACCGCTTGGATTTTGGTGTTTTGCAGCATCTCGCTCATTTCCTGGGTCAAACGCCCCGAGCCGTCCACGCGTGGCAGTTTGTGCTGACCGCCGAGCTTCCCACGTGAGCGCATCCAATCGGCGAAGCCGCCGCGCCGCACTGGCCACACTTCGGGCGCCAACATCGTCAAATCGGCCGCGCGATGGGCGGCGTAATCCTCATTGACCTTCGCAAGCATTTCATCGAGCCGCCGAGCGAAGGCGCTTAAATCCCCCGGCAATTGAGCAAACTCAACCAGATACCGATGGCGTCCAGGGACCCCGGCCGACTCTGGAAACACCGGACCCACATGAAAATCGACGACTTCCGCTCCCGTCGCCTCGGCCGCCGCCGTGATCGCCCGCTCGATCTCTTCACCGATGAGGTGTTCGCCAAACGCCGACAAACCCGCACGTGTCCGCCCCGTGAAACGCAACAGCGGCGGATCGCGGCTCTCGAAACAAACCGTGTCGCCCAGGATGTAACTCCACAACCCCGCACACGTCGTCAGCACTACTGCGTATTGCACGCCCGGCACCACATCGGCGGCAGTGTGACGCGCTGGGTTGTCTTTGCCAAGCTCCTCCACAGGCACAAACTCGAAGAACACCTGATGATCAAGAATCAATCTCAGCAGTTGATGCCGCGGATCCTCGGCCGCGACAAAACCTTCGGAGGCTGGATAGGTTTCCAGGAACTGCACGGCGTCCGAGCCGACGACACGGCGAAATCGGGACCGATACGGCTCGAAGCTTGTGCCGCCGTGCACGATGACTTGCAGAGTTGGCCAGACATCAACGAGCTTATCGCGGCCCGTTGTTTGCAATATTCGCTCGAACAGCGCCAGCAGCCAGGACGGCACGCCGCTGACTACGGTTATCGGCAGCGTGCAGCTTTGTTCGACGAGGCAGCCGAGTTTGCGCTCCCAATCTTTCATCAATGCGACGTCGAGGGGCGGGAAGGAATAGGGCCGCAACAAGGAGGGAACCTCACGGGCCACGATGCCGCTGAGGTCACCTGCCAGCACTTTGCCGTCGCAATGCTCCTGGAGATCGGTGCTGCCGCCAAGGAAAAACATTCGTCCCGTGAACAACGACTTTGCCGGAAACGCCGCCCGAAACCAGCTCAAACTCGTCATCGCCGCCCGGCGATTGGACGCCAGCATTTCGGGCGACACCGGAATATACTTGGTCGTCCCCGTTGTCGTGCCGGAAGACAACGCCAGATAGGGTATCGGCCCCGGCCAGGTGACATCGGCCAGATTCGGAAACGCCGGCTGCCAGTATTCGCTCCAAAACGCATCGTAATCGCGCAGCGGCACCCGCTCCTGATAATCCGCCAGCGTGCGAATCCGGCCAAAGTCATGCTCGCGGCCAAAGCGCGTATGCTGGGCGTGACGCACCAACGACAGCAGCGTTTCGGTTTGGATATGGTTGATGTCCTGGGCATCGACGTAGCGAACACGGCGACGGGCGTAGATGCCGAAGAAGAGATCGGCGGCACGGCGGGAAAGAACGTTGCCGGCAAGGGATTGTAGCAAAGGTGTCACGGCATGCACTCGGCAATCCATAATCTAAAAAGACTGGCGAGCCGGGAGCGTAAGCGACTGGAGCATGCAATCTGATTGAATCTACATCCTCCGGTCGCTCACGCTCCCGGCTCGCCAGCGTCCATTGATCGGAATCACGACCTACTTGGAATCAATGAGTTTGCTTTCCTTCCCGTCCGGCGAGTACAGAATTACGCGCCCGCCCGCTTCCGTGGCGGTGATGCGTGCCGCGAACGGTGGATGGGCATCGGCCTTCTTGCCCTTTTGCTCGTTAAACACCACAAAGCTGCCACCCGACCGCGTCAGTGCCGTGGAGGTGGCCAGATACGGCCCCGGATTCTTGTCGTCAATCCTGTAGAGCCAGGTTTCGAAGACGTTGAGGAAAGTGGATTTGTCATCCGCGGCGTCTTTGTAGTAGTCGCCCGTGGTGCGGAAGACCGCCGTCGGCGTGTTGTTGCGATAGAAGGTCAGCAAGGTGTCCTTCGCCCCGGCGCGAGCGTCGTCGGTGTAGTCGGTGACCATGAGCATGACGCGGCCGTCTTTGCCTTTGATGGTAAAAGGAGCGTTGACGACGGTGCCTTCGGGGACCGGCTGCTGAGCCTGGCCTGGCAGGACAATACCCGCGCTCACGGCGACCAAACCCAAAAGCAGAGCGGCGACTCGCCAGCGGCGAAGCTGGGATTCGATTTTGCGAGTTCGCGTTTCTAGTGCCACAAGCCGTTCGACCATATTGTCCATTGCCGGACTCCCTTCCAGAAAATGATTGGGGGGGCTTCATTCCTCGCTTGCGCTTCGGGTTGCTGTCCGATGGATACCAACCCGAAGCGCAAGCGAGGTAGATTCTGCAACCTTTGCTTATTGCGCGGCCAACATTGGCTCCAAGCTTTCCGTTTGCCGTTTTTTGGCGGCAAGTGGCGACGCCGATTCACCCAAGAACTCCGCCACCATGCGATTGATCGTCGGCGCCACTTCGATCTGCGGTGCGTGCCCGCAGCGCGGCAGCAGCACCAGCTTTCCATTCGGCAGCTTGCGTGAGGCCTCAATCGCCTGCTCAGGATTTACAATGTGATCTTCGCCGCCGACCACCAGCAGTGTCGGCTGTGTCACCTGCGGCAACAGATCACGCACTCGATGCTCCATCGTGCCGCGAACCGTGCGCAAGAAACCAGCGCGCCAGCGGCGGTTTTTGGTCTGGCGAACATAGTATTCCGCCAACGACGCGGGCACTCGGCGGGGATCGTGAAACACACTCTTGACCACCGTGGCCATGTCGCTGCGGCGAACGCCGGCGATGATCGGCAGGCTTTCTTCCTCGGCCAATCCGGACGGGCAAAGCAGCACGAGCTTGGCCACCTCACGCGGATAGCGCACCGCGAACTCCACCGCCACCTTGCCGCCCATGCTGTTGGCGACCAGGTTATACGGAGGCGTTTGCACGTAATCGCTGAGGTAGGTTCGCAATTGCTCGACGAGATAATCGACGCTGATCGGCAGTCCGTCCGCGATGCGGCGGTGCAGCGTTTCGCCCTCGTATGCAATGAGGTTGGGCGTATGCACGTCGAAATCACGCCGCCAGATGGGGACGTTAAAGAACCACGTCTCCGCCTGTTCGGCCAGGCCGTTGATCAGGACAAGCGGAGGACGGCGTGTGTAGCTTGGTGTTTGCCAGCCCTGGAGCCAGCGGCGCCAAAGTGCGACCATCGAATGAACTCCCTCCCACTACGACGGTGTATATCCCGGCATTATCAGCCTGGGCGTGAACAAACGGAGCGATTCCTTTGTATGCTCCGTGTATCCCAGCCGGCCCGCTTGGCGCGCGTTCTCTCCTTGAGCATCCGCCAAGCAGCCAGGATCGGCGAGCGGATTGACCTTCGCGTTGACGACATAGTGCCATAAACTGGGTAAAACAGTCAACACCGAAAACGATTTGGGTGCTGGCCAAGGGCGTTTTGTCATGCCTCGCAGCAGTTTTACTCTGGTTTCAGCAGCTCCCGCAGTCGTCGCAGCGCCCGCAGGTGCCTCATAGACGCGGCTGCCTCGGTGAGATCGTGCAACGCCGCCACGTCTTGATTTGACATTTGCTCGAAATGCCGCATCAAAATGATTTCACGGTCATCGTCCTCAAGTTGGGCAATGGCGTCATGCAAGCGCTCCTGCAACTCCCGCTGCATGGCCGCCGAAGCAGGCGTCAACTCCTGATCGATGAACTGCGCCGCCATTTCCAACGATGAGTGATCGGCCAGGGCTGCCGGCACGGCCGGCCGTTCACGGTCGACGCCGCGGCGCTGCGCCTGGCGGTGGCGGCGATGGGCGTCGATGATGTGGTCCTTGGCGATGTGCCGTAACCACAGGTGAAATGGCATGTTCGGCTCACGGAGATAGTTATCGAGCCGCCGGCTGGCCTCGAGCAGCACTTCCTGGACCACGTCGCTGGCGTCGAGCCTGGCGGCGATGGCCGGGTCCAGGCGCAATCCGATCATGCGCCGGACCGGCTCGCGGTGCTGATCAAGCAAGCGCTCGGCCGCACGGGCATCGCCACTGCGGACCTGGTCCAGAAGCTCTTGCGTTTGAGGCGTATTAGGAAGCATGGCAGGCTCAATTGGCGTTTTGTTGTGACCCACCCCACCCTATGGATGATACTCCTTGGTCAGCAGTTCCAGCTGCCGGATCGTTGTGGGCGTAGCGGGATAGATGCGGCCGGCATATCCGGCAAACCCCGGCGTTCGGGGCAGCGCCGTGACGGTCACCAGATTTGGGTCGCCCTTCGAGCGCGACAGGGCCAGGATGTACTCGCCCGCTCCCTGCCAAATGAATTTCTTTTCCAGCTCGAGTTTCTTCTGAGCGCCTTTCTTTCTTTCCAAATCATTGGATTTTTCGGCCGTTTCTAACTCTTTTTTCAATTCCGATTCCAGGTCCTTGGCCGTTCTGAGTCCCAGCACGGGGAGCGTTTTCAGCTGTTTGTCCGCCTCGTTGCGGGCCCAGATCACTTTTTTGATCGACACAACATTTACAGGTTGATCTGGGGCCGTGGCATCGGCATTGACGTCCGCAACGACGTACAGATCGGCGTCGAGGAATTGCGGCCGGGAAAGAACAATCGGATCGGTGGTCGTCGCCGCCAGGTAGGCGAGGTAGCCGATCCAAGCTGCGAACAGGATGGCCGACAACGCCAATCGCCAAGCCGACTTCTTCATGAATCGCTGGCCTCGTCGAGCGGGATATTGTAAGCCTGGACCAGCGCCTGGTCCAAATCGAAAACGGCGTGAAAATCCGCCCGGGTGTCCTCGTCGGTCTTGCTCATCAGGCCGGCTTCGACGAGGTTGAAGACCATCTCCCCAAAATCGTCGGTTCGCTGCACGCCCCATTGGTGCAGGACGGTCCGGGCCATGAGACCGAATTCGCGCAGGGCCAAATCGCGCACGCCGTTCATGAGTTCTTGGCCGCTGACATGATAACGCTTGTCGGCGGGCGGTGCGTCCCCCTCGGCAGGCTCGGGCGGCTCACGGCCCAGCTTCTTCTGCGTGTGGTGCAGTGCCTGGAAAAGAAACTCGTAGGCCTCATAGGAATAGCGCGGATCGCGCTGCACAACTTCCATGAGACCGGCGTGAAATAGGGTCATTTTTGCTAATGGTCCTTGGGCACCACTCAAGGCCGCGGTTGGCCGATTGCATGTTGCAAAATGAACACAGAAGGCCGCAAATTGCAAGGCCTCATAACCGCGTCAGGATTTCTTCCATCGTCACCGGCAAGCGCCGGCCGTCTTCGAACTCGACCAACACTTTACGCGCCAATATCTCCTGCGCCAATACTCTTCCTTGGCCTTTCGCCGTTACCACGCGCGAACCTGGTTGCGGCAACTCACTTTGAAACTCCTCATAAACATCTTGCTCGAAACGCAAACAGCACTTGAGGCGGCCGCAGCGGCCTGAGATTTTGGTCGGATCGAGCGTCGATTTTTGCAATTTGGCCATCCGCATCGACACCGGCGGCATGACATACATGTGGGTATTGCAGCAAACCGGCTTGCCGCAATCGCCATAGTCGGCCAGCAGCTTGGCCTCATCGCGGACGCCAATCTGCCGCATTTCGATGCGTGTCCGGAATTCACGGGCCAAGTCTTTTACCAGCTCGCGGAAATCGACACGCTTCTCCGCCAAAAAATAAAACACGATGCGTTCGCCGCCGAAAAGGTGTTCGACGTCAACCAGCTCCATTTGCAGTTTGCGGTCAGCGATGTAATTACTGCAGCACTCAAATTCCGCCAATTGGGCTTGATTGATGCGGTCAAGCTCGGCCAGGTCTTTCTCGGTCATGACCCGCACGATCAGGCCGCGTGTCGGCTCCGTGATAAGCTGGACGGCTCGCTCGTTGGCTTCGCAAAGCACCTCGCCGGCTTCCAGGCCGCGCTCGGAGCGCACCACCACCTCCTGGCCGCGCATGTACGCCGTGGCGTCGTCGGCTTCGTAATCGCCCAGGAAGCGCATCACTCCGTGGCGAACGATGTAGTGGATTGACATGGAGAGGTCTCGGGGCGTCAGTTGGCGGTTTGGCGCAACGAGTCCATTGTAAATGGTGGGCGGAGGAAAGAAAGGGCAGGACTGCGACAGGTAATTATTGGTAATACTTTTTCGAAATGATGTCACCCGTCATAGCATTAATCAGGTATTGCGGCCCGCCTCCGTTGACATTCGGATTTTTCAAGTAGTAGTCAATGTGCCATCCATCTTTTTCGAGAGCGATCTGGATGCGAAATCGAGCCATGTCGTCATATGCCCTTTCAGCATCAAGACGAGCGATTTGTAGTGCTTGGTCGGAGGCAATGGCGGGCACGCTTGCTGGTGGCGATGCGGTTGCGGTAGACATTCGTTTGGCTCCTTGTCAACGGCAAGTATTGCAACTTTGCCGCACCTTTGTTCGATGATTCAAGGCGGAAATCCGGGTCCACCCTCTAAACCGCCCCTCCGACAATCGGGGCCAGAGAGGTGAATTCCGTCTTCTGCCTTGATGAGATCTGGAACACCGTGAATCGCGTCGACGTTCAAATCGTCTACGCTTGGGCCAGTAACCCACCCTTCAGATGCAGGATTCGGATGCGTGTGGAATTTCGCAACCACAATGCTATCGGGCATTAATGGCGGCGTGCTAAGGTCAATTTCGTCCTTCCGGCCTCCGCTGGCCCTCACGACACTGAGATTGCCCGTTGTCATGCTCAGGTAAACCCAACCGCCCTGTTCGTGTCTCAAGCGACGAGGGCCTCCAGGCAATGAATCCTTCCAAGCTTGATCGAGGGCTGCTTGCACTACTGGGCTCGTTAGCAATTCGGCCACTGTTGGCGCATGGAGCGGCAGATTTGGGGAACTCATCGCTTACTCCTCAAACAGCGTCCGCTGCTCCCCGTTTTTCTCTGCCTCCTTTTTGCCATTCACCTTGCCTTCGATCTCATCCCAGTTTACCAACTCGATGGGCGGCGGTACAACGCGAACAAAGTTGGTTCGCTTGACCGCCTCGAAGCCCTTGCCGCCGCGCGAGGTGACCTCATATTTGTTTCGGCCAAACTCCATCGTTTTGCCGCCGGAGGTTTCCAGCGTGAACTTGTCGAAACGGCCGCCCATCAAGGCGCCGCCCAGGCAGGTGTCGTCGTCGGCAAGCTTGATGCCCATGACACCCTTGCCGACGCCGGCGAGGATATTGACGTCGCTGAGAGCGAAGTGGAGAACCCGGCCCTGGGCGGATGCGAGATAAATGGTCTGCTCTGCCAGCGGCACGGTGGCCATGACCACTTTGTCGCCCTCGTTGAGTTTTACATAACGGCGGCCGACTTTGGTGGATTCGACCCGGAAAGCCGCGAAGGGTGTCCGCAGCGTTTGGCCCTGGGCCGTGACTACGAGCAAATAGGGACCAGGCGGATCGGTCGGTTCGTTTTTTGCTTTTTTTCCCGTGGCCGACGACGGAGGAGCAATCGCGCCCGGAATGAAGCGTTCGTCCGTGGAGAGTGCCGCAATGACCTTTACTTGATCTTCCAAGCGGAAAAATTTGGCAATCGGTTCGCCGTAGCCGGAACTGGCCGGCACCTCATTGATGCGCATAGTGTAGGCGGTGCCGTCGTCAGCCAGGAAAACAACGTAATCCAGTGTGCTGCCCGGGGCCACGGCCACGACTTCATCGCCTTCCCGAACGCGTGTGCCTTCCACGGATGCCAGGCGGCCCACGCGCTTGATCCAGCCGTCGCGGGTCAGCACCACGTTGGTATTCTCGCGGACAATGTAGGCCTGCTCGTCAAACTCCGGCGTGTCTTCGCCGGCGGCCATGCGTGTGCGTCTGCGGTCGGCATGCTTTTCGGCCAGGGCCTCCATTTCGCTTTTGACAACGCCCCAGAGCTTTTTCTGCGAACGCAAGATTGCCTCAATGCGTTCCGCCTCCGCTTTCTTTTCCTTGAGCTCGTCCAGGATTCGCTTGATTTCCATCTGCGCGATCTTGTAGAGCTGGGCTTCGAGGATCGCGTTGGTTTGCTCTTCGTCAAGCTTGAAGGCCTTCATCAACTTCTCGGCTGCGTCGGCCTTGCCGCTCGATTCGCGAATGATCTTGATCGCCTTGTCAAGGGCGTTGAAGATGATTCGGAAACCTTCCAGGATATGGATGCGTTTCTGGAGTTGCTCCAGTTCGAACTCAAAACGGCGTTTCACAGTTTCAAAACGGAAATCAAGGAAATGACGCAAGATCGCCTTGAGGCCCAGCCGCTGCGGCTGCAATTTGCCGTCGGGCGTCGGCACCAGGCAGGTCATGTTGTAAGGGAAGCTCTCCTCCAGGGCCGTGTGTTTGTAGAGATAGGCCATGACCAGCTGCGGGTCGGCGTCGCTTTTGATGTCCAGGGCGATGCGCAGGCCGTCCTTGGCGCTGGATTCATTGGTGAGATTGAGCAACTGCGGCAACTTTTTCGTGTTGACGATTTCGCCGATCTCCGCTTCCAGGTTGCCCTTGTTGACGCCGTAAGGAATCGACGTGACGATGATTTGCGTCTTCTTGCCGTGTTCCTCCATCTTCCACTCGGCTTGCACTTTAATGCTGCCGGTGCCTTCCTCGTAGATTTTGCGCAAGGTCGGCCTGTCGGTGATGATCTTGCCACCCAACGGAAAGTCAGGACCCTTGATTTTGTCGAGCAGCACGGCCGTGGTCGCGTCGGGATCTTCAATGAGATGAATGCAAGCCCGCAACACTTCGCCAAGATTGTGCGGTGGCATGTTGGTGGCCATGCCCACGGCGATGCCCGCAGTGCCATTGACGAGGATGTTGGGGTACTGCGCGGGCACCACCACCGGCTCTTCGGTTTCCGCGTTGTAAGTCGGCCGCATGTCCACAGTGTGCTGCCGCAATTCGGAAAGCAAATGGTCGGCTACCGCAGTCAGCTTGGCTTCGGTGTAGCGGTAGGCGGCCGGCGGATCGCCATCGACGGAGCCGAAATTGCCGTGGCCATCGACCAGCGGCACGCGCATGACGAAGTCTTGGGCCAACCGGACCAGGGCGTCATAGGCGGCTTCATTGCCGTGGGGATGATACTTGCCCGTGACCTCGCCGATGATGCGGGCGCACTTGCTCGGTCGGCTATCGGCGTGAAGTCGCAACTCGTGATACATCGCATAGAGAATCCGGCGCTGCACGGGTTTGAGGCCGTCGCGCACGTCCGGCAACGCCCGCGACGTGATCACGGACAGGGCATATATCAGATAACTCTTGCGGGATTCTTTGGCGATGGAAACTTGATCGACGGTCTCGGGCATAGGGCTGCGGCTCCGTGCAGGAATAAAAAAACTCGCCACCGAGGTATTCAAAGATAGGGAAACCTCGGCGGCAGGGCAACAAACGCGAAATCCAACTCTAGCGTCCTCGCTCCGGTGCCGGGGTTGCCTCAACCAGGCCACGACTTGCAGGAAGCAACGGCGCGGCAGCGGCAATATCCGGAGAAGTATTCGCGCCCAATAACTCAAGCAATTCCTTGGCCTTGGCGCTGATCACATTATTGCCGTCGGCTGAATCGCGAACAAATACGCTCAAGCCCTTATTCAACTCACGGGCGCAGGCCTCCTTTAACGGAACGAGATCCCCATCGTTTGTTTGGCACACCACGGTTGCGGGCGAGTCGCCTTGGGCTATCTCATACAGGAGGTCATAAATGCAATCCCTGCCATAGACAGCCTTCTCGCTGAGCGACCGTACCAAAAACGGTATCACAAAGTAAGCCGCCTCGTACAAATCGGATTGAAGGACGATTTCATTGTCCAACTGCCAATAGGACCTATTGCGGACCTTCCCGTCCGGCGACAGAAGGCCAACGAGCGCTTGAGGGACGTTAACCGCCTTACCTGACGCAACGGACTTCTCGCTCCACGCTACTGTGGACACGTCATCTGGTGTTGGCATGGTGGCTTCCCCTCCATATGCCCAATCAAATATATTGTAGGAATCACGCTTGAATGCCAAACAATCCCCGCGCATTGCGAGTCGTGTTTTCAGCTAAAACGTCCAGCCCAAGCCTTAAAACTCCCGCCAAACACGCCGCCGTATGCACCACATACGCCGGCTCATTGCGCTTGCCACGCACCGGCACCGGAGCCAAATACGGACTGTCGGTCTCCACCAACAGCCGCTCCAGCGGCACTTTGGCCGCCACGTCACGCAAGGCCTGGGCGTTTTTGTAAGTCACCATTCCCGCAAAGGAAATGTAAAGCCCCATCGCCAAACACGACTCGGCCGTGGTCCAGTCGCCGGTGAAGGAGTGCATGACGGCCTTGACCGGCCCGTGCTTGTCGAAATCCTCACGCAACATGCGCACCGTGTCGGCTTCCGCCTCCCGGCAATGGATGACGACGGCAAGCTTGTGCTTGCGAGCCAATACAAGATGGCGAGCGAAATAATCTTCCTGCTGAGCAAACGGCGTGTCATGCCAGTGGCGATCCAGACCCGTTTCGCCGATAGCCACGACTTTGGGACTGGTCACCAATCTGACCACACTGTCCCAGGCATCGGCGGCTTCCTGAGCGACATGATTGGGTTGGATGCCAACGCTGGCAAACAATTCCGCATGAGCTGCGGCGAGGGCAATGCAAGACGCGCTGGTAGCCGCGGTGGTGGCAATGGCGATTGTCGACAACACACCCGCCGCCCTGGCCCGCTCCAGCACTTGGGGCAGATCGGCTTGAAAGCGTTCGTCGTCGAGATGAGCGTGGGTGTCAACGAGGGGGGAGAGCACGGCCGCATGATCCTTTGCTTGACCGCGGATCAAGGAGGAGGCGTGCCGCTGGTCAATACGGCATCTGTCCAATCGACGCCGGCCGCCACCTTCTTGTTGCGGTTGAGGTAGATGTCATCTTGGTTATACCCCACAAAGCGGGAATTGCAAAAGGTGACATGGCCGTCAACATAAAGCACGTTCTGTCCGCCGCCGCCGTGACTGCCGCTCTGGCCGCCGTGGACTGGGTCGGCAGGGGCACAATCGGCCATCAGCGGCATTAGGGAAGTCGGTTTGCCCTCTTCCACGCGCGGGCCGATCACCTTGCCCGCCTGGCCGTAACCCAGCGAATAGGCGTAGGCGAAATCCGGCGCGGCGGGACAGCTGCCTTGCACGTTGGCCGGCAACACCTTGCTGTCTTTGAGGACATTGAACACCTGGGCACCGGCATTGGGCGGCGGCTCACCGTTCGCGGCCACGGCGGGAAACTGGTTTTTGTGCGTGCTGGCATAGGACCACAGCGACACGAATGCCTTGTGCAAGTTGTCCTTGCAGGCCGTCACCTGAGCGGCATTTGCTTCGCCTGGCCGTTGGCTGCGCAAGCCGCCGATCCATGCCAATCCCGCGCCGCCCGCGGTCACCGCAACCATCAGCATCGCTGCCATAGAGAGAATGCGCCGCCACGGCACACCGCCCATGCCCACGTGCTTGATGTTGCGCGGCGGGCTTTGAGCCAGGGCGATGTGAGCCATCGTCCGCCCCGCCAATCCGGCCGGAGGCGCAACCTGGCGATCCGCGGCCAACGGCTCAAGCGATTGGCGCAAATTGTCCAATTTCGCGGCTGCCTCGGGATTGCTGCGCAAATAGCCCTCGACCTCCGCATGTTCATCGGAGTCCAGCGAATTCAGAGCGTAACCCAACAGGTCAGGTTCCATGATGTCCCGTCTCACACTTCGTTCAACGCCGGTGTCGCAGTCCAGATGGCTTGCAATTTCTCCAGGGCCGTGTGCAACCGAGATTTCACCGTGCCCAGCGGAATGTCAAGGATTTCCGCAATCTCGCGATACTTCAGTCCCTGGTAATACCCCAGGAGCACCACTTGCCGCAAAAACTCAGGCAATTGCTCAACTGCCGCCCGCACCACCAAACTGCGTTCTTCCCCTTCGGCGGCATCGAGCGGATTGATTTCCTTGCACGCCAGCCAACCCGTCATGTCATCTCCTTCCGCCGATTCCTGATCGTCTCGAATGCGGTGCAAGCTGACGCTCTGATGCCGGCCATTGCGGCGCATGGCGTCGATGGCCTGCCGGGTGGCGATGGTGTAAAGCCAGGGCCGCACGGGCCGGCCTTTCTCGTAAAGCTCGATTTTGAGGTAAACCTGCAGAAACGTGTTCTGAAACACATCTTCCGCGAGGCTGCCGTCACGCAAATACCGCCGCAGATAGCCGTAAAGCTCACGCTCATAGCGGCGCACAAGCTCGGCAAACGCTTCCTTGCGGCCTTTGCGGAAATGCGCCACTAATTCTTCATCCGAGCAGATTGACAATGCTTCGACGGTTGCCACGGTGCCTCTGCATATAGAGAGTACGCAGGAACGGACACGACAGTTCAGTGGCCTACGAGACGTGTTCCGGTGTTGCTTAATTGTCGCGTGGGGAGATATGGAAGTCAAGGGCTTGGCACAAGCGAAGTGGCAAGGGGCGGCAAGCCGCGGATGCGGCGTGATTGGTGAACCTCCCAGCCTAGCGGTTTTGGATGGGGCACCTCGGGCACGGCTGGGTAGTGTGCGACCAGCCCCAGCTCTTTCACTCGATTGATTTCATTCCATTCGCGGGCAACAAAATCGGGTTCGTGCTGAATCCGCCGGACATACTCAGCCTGCTCATGGCACGGTTTTTCCACGTAGGAATTAGGCCGATAAGCGGAATTGAATTTGAACACCGTTAGTGCCGAGACAGGTGTAAAGCGCTTGCCGCCGTCAAACGCCCGTGTGAGCAGATCCATTTCCGGCGCCACCGGTATGGTCCGAAAATCACGCCAACCTCCGATATCTTTGACCATGCTGCGCCGATGCATCATGGACGATGGCACCACCAGCATGCCGCGCTCGTAGCGACCTGACAAGGATTCCCCGGTCACCACGCGAATATTGCTGCCCTCTGGCCCGATCATCACGGCATTGGTGTAGGCGACGTCGCCGGCCGAGGCATGCATTGCTCGAACCAAAAGCCCCAGATGCGTGGGATGCCAGACATCATCGTGGCCGAGGTAGGCGACGTAGTCTCCGCGTGCCAATTCCAGTCCCTTGTTGTTGGGCGCAGGTTGACTGCCGGAGTTCTCAGGCAAGTTGTGCCAGCGTACCCGCCAATCGCGAAACGATTTCGTCACGGCCTCGGAGTCATCTGTGCAGCCGTCACCGATTACCAGCAGTTCAAAGTGGGGATAGGTTTGCCAAAGCACCGACTGGATAGCGTAGCGCAGCACGCTGCTCCAGTTGTAGGTGGCGGTGATGACGCTGACCAAAGGAAGGCGTTGCAGGCGTCGGCGGATGCCGGCGCAGGTGCGCCGGAAACCGGCATTCAATGGCGACATTGGCATATTACCAACCTAGCCGCTTCTCGAATTTGTACGGGATTACGTCGTTGTCCACCGGAAGCCGGTAAACATCAGGATCGGCATGGTTGTAAGGCCGGGTTGGCATGCTAATCATCAACGCGTCGGAGGAGCCGACGTTTTGATGGGCGTGCCACACAAACGCTGGAATGATCATCAAGTTGCGCTGCAGATCGGAGCGGTAGATCTCATTGACTATCTGGTAAGTCGGCGAGTCGGGACGGTCGTCATAAAGAACTACTTTGACCGTGCCCTGGCTGATAAAAATGCGGTCATCATGCAGATGGTGCACATGCCAGCCCTTGACCATGCCCGGGCGAATTGTGAACTGATACACGTAAACCAAAGGGGACGGATGCACTCCCCAGGCGGGATTGAAAATTTCGCAGAGGCTGCCACGGTCGTCGGGGTGGGTTACCGCCGGACGAATGACCACGCCCTCAATGAGCTTGGCGGTCGGCCTGCCATCGGTGGTGACGGTCTGCACGTCTTTGATGGCTTGCGCCTTGAGGCTCCGCAGGGCGGATTTGGTCGGCCCCAAGGTGGTCGCTGCGCTCTTCATGAATTGGCCTTTCTGCTGTTTGCCGTCAAAATGGACGGTGATGGATGCGATTTTGTGCGCTTCCAAGGTGCGGCATTTTTTCGATTTTCACAAAGTTGTAAACCCCACTTTTCATCAGGCGTTGTGTGGTGGACTGGGGTGCGTGGCGAAGTGGGGAGCGGGGCATAGAATGGCGTGAGAACGGCACACTGGGAGTATCTAAAAATGCTGCGAAACTATGTGAACGCTTGTTGGCCACTGGCAGCGATTGGCACATTCCTGATGTGCTTGGCTGCCGCAAGTCCCACCGTTGCCCGCGCTGAGGGCGGCATGGGCAAAGGCCCCGCCCAATATCTCAAAAAAGCCGACGCCTGGTTCGCCGGCGATGAAGCAAAGCGTGTCGCCACGAATATCCTGTCCCACCAGGCTGACGCCGGCGGCTGGCCCAAAAACACCGATACCACCCAATTGTTCAAGGGGGACCGCAAAACGCTGCAACCGACCTTTGACAACGATGCCACCACCGACGAGATTCGCTATCTGGCCCACATGTATAAAGCAACGAAGGACGAGACTTACAGCAAGGCAGCGCTCAAGGGGATTGATTACATTCTCAAGGCACAATACCCAACGGGCGGCTGGCCGCAGTTTTATCCGCCGCCCAAGTCGTATCATCGCCACATCACATTTAACGATCACGCCATGATCCGGGTGATGAGTTTCCTGCGCGAGAGCTATTCACAGGAGCTGTACGGCTTCGCGAGCCCAGAGCGCAATAAGCAGGCGCGGCTGGCATTTGATCGTGGCGTCGAGTGCATTCTCAAGTGCCAGATCAAGGTGAAGGACAAGTTGACCGCCTGGTGCGCCCAACATGACGAGATCGATTACAGCCCACGCCTGGGCAGGCCTTATGAATTACCAAGCCTGAGCGGGGCCGAATCGGTCAAGATTGCCGAATTGTTGATGAGCCTGGAAAAGCCGCGACCCGAGATCGTCAAAGCCGTGGACGCGGCGGCGGCCTGGTTTGATTCTGCCAAGCTGAAGGGCATCCGGCAAATTACGGAGAAAGATCCCAAGGCGCCCAAAGGCACCAATCGAGTTGTGGTCAAGGATCCCAACGCCCCGCCGATGTGGGCCCGATTCTACGAGATCAACACCAATCGGCCGATCTTCGTCGACCGTGACGGCATTGCCAAATACGAGTTGGCGGACATTGGTTACGAACGCCGCAATGGTTATGCGTGGCTGGGCTACTGGCCGCAGAAAATGCTGGAGCAAGAGTACCCGGCCTGGAAGAAAAAGACAAAATAGCGTGGCTTGAATGAATGAGAACTAACGAGCCGCCGGGCTTGTCCCGGCGGGGACGGCGGGGATAAACCCCGCCGCTCGTCCCGCTCACTCAACCTGCAATTTAGGAGCCATCCATGACGAGCAAACGAACCTGGCAACTC
>Ga0134121_10001631_pt1 | contig 20816 bp, 14 predicted proteins | sample KB301_FD_96463 | JGI IMG/M metagenome (GOLD analysis project Ga0134121, IMG submission 96463) | Terrestrial soil microbial communities without Nitrogen fertilizer from Kellogg Biological Station, Michigan, USA - KB3-0-1 | ecosystem: Environmental > Terrestrial > Soil > Unclassified ... | reverse complement strand
CATCCACGAGCCCGACCTGCTCATCCTCGACGAGCCGACGGTCGGCCTCGACCCGTCCCAGATCCGCGAGATCCGGCAGCTCATCAAGAGCTTCGCCGGCGAGCACACGGTCATCCTGTCGACCCACATCCTCGCCGAGGTCACGATGACCTGCGATCGCGTGCTGATCATCAACGAGGGACGGATCGCGGCGGAGGACACCCTCGAGGGGCTCGCGGCGCGCGGCGGGCGAAGCCGGCAGGTCACGCTGCACCTGGCGCGGCCGGGTGACGGAGCGGCCGCCGCGCTGGAGTCGGTGCCGGGCGTGCAGCGCGCCACGGCGCAGGAGGGCGCCGCGGGCGGCTTCGTCGTCGAGATGAAGGAGGGGCAGGACGCGCGCGAGGCGATCGCCGGGCTGGCGGTGCAGCGCGGCTGGGGCCTGCTGGAAATGCGCCCGCTGACCCTGAGTCTGGAGGAGATCTTCATCCGCATCATCCGCGGGGAGGAGGAATGAGGAACGCCTTCGCCATCGCCGGGCGCGAGGTGCGCGCCTATTTCACCTCGCCCCTGGCGTTCGTGGTGATCTCGGTCTTCCTGCTGCTCAGCGGCTACATCTTCTGGGCGTCCCTGGTGCGCTTCTCCGAGCTCTGCCTGCGCTTCGGCAGCAATCCGTACTTCTCGTCGCAGCTCAACGTCAACGACATGGTGGTCCGGCCGCTGTTCGGGACGATGGGGATCATCCTGCTGCTGATGATCCCGGTCATCACCATGCGTCTTCTGGCCGAGGAGCACCGCACCGGGACCGACGAGCTTCTGTTCACCTGCCCGGTGACCAGCGGCCAGGTGGTGCTGGGCAAGTTCCTCGGCGCGGCCTTCCTGCTCACGGTGATGCTGGCCGGAACGCTGGCCTACCCGCTCCTCATTCTCGGGAGCGGCGCCCGCCCCGACATGAAGCCGACGCTGGTCGGATATCTCGGCGTCCTCCTGATGGGGCTGGCGTTCCTGGCCATCGGGCTTCTCATCTCCGCCATGACCGAGAACCAGGTGGTGGCGGCGGTCGGAACGTTCGGCGTCCTGCTGCTCCTCTGGGTGATCAACTGGATGGCCGACTCCGCCACCATCACGCTCGCGGCGGTGATGAACACGATCACGGTCGGTCTGTGGGAGAAGCTCCATCTCGGTCTCGGCGGTCCGACGCTCGGGGACCTGCTCGGGCAGATCTCGATCATCGGCCACTTCGACGACTTCCGCAAAGGACTGCTGGACACGCAGCACGCGGTGTTCTACGGGAGCGTCGTCTTCATGTGCCTGTTCGTCACCCAGCGCGTCCTCGAGTCGCGCCGGTGGCGGTAGGAGCCCGCGGCCGATGAGAGTGCTGCGTGACTGGGGCACGGGGGCCGGGGCGCTCATCGCCGTCATCGCCCTGATCCTCGACGGCACCGCGCCCGAGCACCACGCCGCCTGGATGTCGCTCGCGGGTTTCGGCGCGCTCCTGTTCGTGGGCGGTCTCGTCCTGAACCGCGGGAGGATCGCCGCGGGTCTGCGCGGGCGCACGGTGCGGGCCGCCTCGGCCAGCGTGGGATACACCCTCACCGTCCTCGCGGTCGTGGTGCTGGCGAACTTTCTCTCCGTCCGCCACCATCACCGCTTCGATCTCACCGAGAACAAGCAGTTCTCCCTCAGCGAGCAGACCATCAAGGTCCTGGGGGGCCTGCCACGCGACGTGACGATGACGATCTTCTCGCGCGAGACCGATCCCGGGTACGCGAAGCTCAAGGACCTGCTCGACGAGTACAAGTACCGCACCTCCAGGCTGGCGGTGCATCTTCTCGACCCGGACAAGAACCCGGGCGAGGTGAAGCGCTACAACGTCACCGAGCTCGGCACCATCGTGGTGGAGAGCGGCAAGCAGGAGAGCCGGATCACCACGTCGGACGAAGAGGCGCTCACCAACGCGCTCATCAAGGTCACCTCGGACAAGGAGCGCGTCGTCTATTTCACGACCGGCCACGGCGAGCACGACATCAACGACAGCGGGCGCGACGGGCTGTCGGCGCTCAAGGGCGTGATGGAGAAGCAGAACTACGTGGTCAAGCCGCTGGTTCTCAACCAGGGGGTCCCCGCCGACGCCTCGGCCTTGGTCGTCCCCGGCGCGCGCAAGCCGCTGCTCGACGCGGAAGTGAAGATGATGCACGGCTACATCGACGGCGGGGGACGCCTCTTCCTGGCGCAGGACCCGGCGGCCGACCCGGGGCTCGGCTCGCTCCTCGCCGAGTTCGGCGCCTCCGTCCGCAAGGACGTCATCATCGACAAGGTCTCGCAGCTCTTCGGCGGCGACGCCCGCATCCCGATGGTGGCCCCCGACGGCTACGATCGTTCGCACCCGATCACCAAGTCGTTCGACTTCCAGACGATGTTTCCGCTGGCCTCATCGATCGACGTCAAGGAGCCCGCTCCGGCCGGCGTGACGGCGACCAAGCTGGCGCACACCTCCGACCTGTCGTGGGGCGAGACCAGCGAGCAGGAGATCCAGTCCGGCCGGATCCGGCTCGACGAGGGAGCCGACACGCGCGGGCCGCTGACCATCGCGGCGGCGTTCGAGAGCAAGACGGAGACCGCGAAGCCGGCCGCGGCCGACGCGGCCGGCGCCGCCCCGAAGCCGGATCGCGCCAGCCGCCTGGTGCTGTTCGGCGATTCCGATTTCATGAGCAACAATTACTTCAACGCCGGCGGCAACGGCGACCTGGCCCTCAGCGGCATCGCCTGGCTGGTGGAGCAGGGCGAGCTGATCTCGATCCGGCCGAAGGGATCGACGCCGCGCGTCGTCATCCTGTCCCCCGCGCAGGTCTTCTACTACTTCTGGACCATCGTGGCGGTCGCCCCGATCCTGATCGCCGCCGTCGGCGTCACCATCTGGTGGCGCCGCAAGCGCCTCTAGGCCGCGGGTCGTGAAGCTCCGGCCGGGCCCCGTCGCCGCCTTCCTCGTCCTCGCCGCCCTCGGCGTGACCACCTGGCTCCTCGAGTTCCGCGGCGCCGACGAGCGTCACAAGGCGGAGGCGGCGAAGGACAAGCCGGTGCAGTTCGAGCGCGCCGCGCTCAAGGCGATCGTGCTGCGCCGGGCCGGCGAGCCGATCCGTCTGCAGCACGACGGCGATGTCTGGACGATCCGCGAGCCGCTGGTGTCGCCGGCCGATAAGGACGCGATGGAGGGTCTCCTCAGCGCGCTCGAGACCGGTCGCATCGAGCGGCGTCTGGGAGAGGTCGCCGACCGGAAGCCGTACGGCCTCGATCCCCCGGTCGCGACCGTGACGATCGAGACCACCAGCGGCGAGCCCCAGGTCCTCGCCCTGGGGGAGATGAGCCCGATCGGCGGGACGATCTTCGCCCTGCTCCCGGGCGGGAAAGAGGTCGCGGTCGTCAGCGCCGCGCTCGGCGACCTGGAGAAGAAGGATCTCCTGAGCCTGCGCGACAAGTCGCTGCTGTCGTTCGACCCCTGGAAGGTGAAGAGCCTGACGATCGAGCGCGGCCGGGAGACCATCGCGCTCGAGAAGCCGGCCGACGGCTGGAAGGTGGTGCGCCCGTTCGAGGCGCCCGCCGACGGGCCGACGGTGACCGACCTGCTCTCCGCGGTCGAGCGGATGCGCGCGGCGCGCTACGTCACCGAGAAGGCCGGCCCCTCCGACCTGAAGACGTATGGGCTCGATCCGCCCGCGGCGCGGATGACGATCCTCGAGGAGGGTCAGGAGACCGCCCGGACCATCCTGTTCGGCGGCGTGTCGGAGAAGACGCGCTACGCCATGACGGTCGGGCGCGATCCGGTCGTCACGGTGGCGGACGACATCTGGCCCAAGGTGACGACGGCGCTGTTCGACCTGCGCCGCAAGGACGTGCTCGGTCTGGGCCAGTACCGCATCGCCTCGGTGTCGGTGGCACGCGACGGCGGCCCGGCGCTCGTTCTCGCGCGCCAGAAGGACTCCGGCTGGACGGCGTCCGGGCTGGCGCAGGGGACGCTGAAGAACGATTCGGTCGATCTGCTCCTGCGCGAGATCGCCGACGTGAAGGCGCTGGCGTTCGAGGATCAACCGGCGGCGGCGCGTCTCGAGGCGCTGTCCGCCAGGCCGCCGCTCGACGTGACGCTCGAGCAGGACAAGGACAGCGACGGCGGCGAGGCGCGCCGGCAGCACCTGGTGTTCGGCGCGGTCGGCAAAGACAAGAGGATGCCGGTGCGCGACCTCGCCTGGCGGCCGATCTTCCTGGCCGACGGCGCGGCGCTCGGACGTCTTCAGGGCCAGCTCGACGCGCTCGTGAAGGAGGCGAAGACTCCTCCACCGCCTCAGCCCGCCCCCGCCGCGCCGGCGCCGCCACCCGCGGGCGCGCCGCCGGGGGCCGGGCTCGCCCCGCCTCCGGGCGACCCGAAGTAGGAAACCGAAGTAGCTCTTCTCCCGCGCGATCCTCAAGGCGCCGGCAGGGCCGCGAGCGCGCGCCGCGCGTCGGCGTCGTCCGGATCGGTCTGCAGCAGCGTCTCGAGCTGGCGCCGCGCCTCGGCGCTCCGCCCGTCGTCGCGCAGGAGCGCCGCGAGGTTGTAGCGGGCGTCGGTGTTCGAGGGGTCGAGATCGAGGGCCTCGCGGTAGCGGCTCTCGGCGCCGCGCGCGTCGCCACGCCGTCTGGCCACGAGACCCAGGTTGGCGTGCGCGGCGGCGAGTCCGGGATCGGCCTGGAGGGCGGCTTCGAACTCCGCCGCGGCGCCCGGCAGATCTCCGAGGCGAAGGAGCACCGTGCCGAGGTTGTTGCGCGACGAAGCGGAGCCCGGCGCCGCCCGCAGCGCGCCCTCGAACGCCGCGCGCGCGTTGTCGGGCCGCCCGGCGGCGAGACAGGCCAGACCGAGACCGTTCCAGGCGGCCGCGAGTCCGGGCTCGAGGGCGATGGCGCGCCTGTACGCCACCACCGCAGGCTCCATCAGCCCGGAGCCGCGATACGCCTCACCGAGGAGCCACTGTGCGTTGGCGCTGTCGGGAGCGGCGGCGGCCGCGACGGTCAGCGCGGCCGCGGCCTCGGGATGGCGTCCGGCGCGCAGTAGGTCCAGGCCGGCTGCCAGATGCGGCTCGCGCAGCGCGAGCAGGTCGGCGTCGCGCAGGTCGGCGGCCGCGGCGAGACGCGCGTCGCGCCGGCGCAGGCTGTCGCCGAGGGCGCGGGCGAGAGCAGGATCGATCGCCCCCGGTCCCGCCTGGAGGAGCGGGAGAACCGGCTCGCGATCACGCCGCAGCAGCTCCATCTGGATCCGCGACGTGTCGCGGAACAGGGTGAGCGGCGCGCGCCATTCGAGATAGAGGTCGTCGTCGGTGTGCGCCGGGGCGTCGCCGGCGAACGTCGTCAGCCCCCCCGGCCCGGCGACGAAGCGCGCCAGCAGGTCGGCCGGACCCGCGATTCCGGCGCGACGCAGATCGTCCCAGACGGCGGCCGGAGCGCCGGCGAGGGAGGCGGGGTCGAGACGGTCGCCGATCCCGCCGACCAGGAACAGATCGCCGCCGCCGGCCGATTCCTCCCACAACGTGGCGTCGGGGAAGACGCGTTCGAACGAGCGCACCACGCCGCGCAGGTCGCCGGGGTCGATGCGATAGGCCTGGATCCACTGGGAGAAGACGCCGCCCGGCCGCAGCCGCGACCGGGCCAGCCGGTAGAACTCCTCGGTGAACAGGTTGGCGACCCCGGCCACCCAGGGATTCGACGGCTGCGACGCGATCACGTCGTAGAGGTCGCGCCGGCCGAGGAGCCAGGCGCGCGCGTCGTCGACCACGATCGTGACGCGCGGATCGTCGAGCGCCCGCCCGTTCACCGCGTCGAAGACGCGCGCGGCGGCGGGGACCGCCCGGCCGATCTCGATCACGCGGACCCGCTCCGCGGGGTGACGCAGGGTCGCGCCCACGGTCACGCCGCTGGCGAGGCCGATGACCATCACGTCCTTCGCCCCGGGGCGCAGGAGCATCGGCAGATGCGCGGCCAGGAGCTGCGTCGCCATGTCCGCGCCGCTCGAAGCCTCGGTCTTGCCGTTGATCTGCAGCGACAGGACCCCGGTGGCGCTTTTCCGGACGGTGACCAGCGCGTCGCCGTCCTCGCGCGCGAACAGGACGGTCCCGCGGCGCCGGACCGCCTCGGCGAGCCGCGCTCCCGGAAAGGCGGCGCGGTAGAGCGGCCCGTACAGGAACCCTCCGCCCGACATGACGTCCTGGTTCCAGGCGGGGAGCGCCAGGAGCAGGAGCGGCGAGGCCAGGAGAAGCAGCCGCCGCGGCCGCAACGCGGGCCGCAACGCGGGCCGCAGCGCGAGGCTCAAGGCCAGCGCCGCGAACGCCGATCCGAGCAGCATCCGGCGCGTGCCCCAGGCTGGGACCAGGACGAATCCCGCCATCACGAACCCGACGACCGAGCCCGCGGTCGAGGCCGCGTAGATCCGGCCGGCGGCGCGCTCCTCGGGCGCGTTTCCGGCGTCCGCCGCGGCGATCAGCGGCAGGCAGGCTCCCTGGGCCATGGCGGGAACGATCATCAGCAGGGCCGCGAACAGGAACTGCAGAGCCAGGGTGCCGATCGGGGCGCTCTCGAAGGGCCGGCTGAGCAGCGCCGCAGCGCCCGGCAGGGCGCCGAGAAGCGGCAGGATGGCGAGCGACGCGGCCGCGGCGATCCAGGCGGCCGACGACGCGTCCCGCGCCGGGTCCTGCGACGTGTCCCGGCCGTCGACGCGGGCCCGGCGCGCCACCACCAGCGGACCGAGACCCAGACCGAGCAGATAGGCGCCCAGAGTCAGGCCGAGGGCATAGACCGACGAGCCGAACCCGAGGGTCATCACGCGCATCCAGCCGAACTGGAACAGGGCGCCGACGATTCCGGAGACCAGAGCCAGCGCCGGCAGCCGCAGCGTGGGGAGACCCGATCGGCCCGCGGCGGCGCCGCGCGCCGCGGGGTCCGGCGCTTGCGCCTCGCCGCGTGCGATCCGTCGCGCGATCCGCATCGCCCCCGTGGCGGCCAGCAGGTTCAAGGCGGCGGCGGCCGCGAAGGAGAGCCGGGTGCCGAGAAGCGGCAGCAGCGCGAACGCTCCGAGCAGGGCGCCGAGCGACGCGCCCACGGTGTTGAAGCCATAGATCCAGGGAAGCGCGTGTCCGTCATCCGCGTAGCGCCACGCGCGAACCAGAATCGGCAGCGTCGCTCCCATCGCCAGCGTCGGCGGCAGCAGGACCAGTCCCGCGATCGCCGCCCGCAGCGCGACTGTAGGCGCGCCGTCCGCGAGGCCGGGTCCCAGGCGCTCGAGGGCCAGGGCGCCGGCGCGCATCAGCAGAGGGGAGACGAGCGCCCAGGCCCCGATCGCCGCCTCGAGACCCGCGTACGCCGCCAGCGGCCGCGCCAGGCGGCCGGCGACGCGGCCCGCGATGGCCGCGCCCGCCCCCAGCCCGGCCAGGAAGACACCCAGGACGATCGCCTGCGACGCGAGCGAGCCGCCGAGCGTCTGGCCGAGCGCGCGCGACCAGGCCACCTCGGTGATCAGGCCGGCGGCACCCGACACCGTGACGATGGCGAGGAGTCTCTTCAGTGCGCCGGCCTCTTGGGCTTGGGTGGTGGTGTGGTCGTGGTCCAGAAGATCCGCACCAGGTTCTCGTCCGGCCAGCCGACGCCCGGAGGTCCCTCGAGCAGGAGCGGGAACTCGCGGTGCGCCCCCTCGATGGTCGCGGTGAAGAGCGGGGGATAGAGTCCGTCGCCGCCGTACAGGGAGGTGGCCGGATACTCGTTCATCTGGCCGTCACGCCGCGTCACGCGCACGGTCGCGACCCGGTCCCCGGGCGCGCGGGTGATCTCGATGGCGCGGATCCGCTTCAACTTGATCTTCGACCAGTCGAGGAAACGGATGCAGGTGCACTCCGCGCGGTCGCCCATGACCTCCGTGCGCTGGCCGCCCGGGACCTCGTCCTTCGGGGCGCGCGATTGCCGGTAGGTGGTCTTGAAGTAGACGAACTTCACGTCGCGCGCCTCGACGTCGCGCTCGCCCTGCGCGTCGCCCAGGGTCACGAGCACGATCGGCCTGGGAGTGCTCGAGGCCGCCGTCGCCTGGCGGGCGCCCAGCAGGACCGCGAGCCCGAGGAGCGCGCCCGCCAGGCCGGCGCGGCGGCCGGCGGTCAGGCCGTCACTCACGGATGAGCTGGATGTTGACGAGGGACGACTGGGGCACATAGATCTTGGCGTTGTTGTCCTCGGGATCCGCGGGATAGAGATAGAACGCCGGACGTCCCGGGTCGTAGTCGCGCGTGAACCCGAAGATTTTCTCTCCGTCGAAGAATTCCGCCACGGTGCGGATGTACGGCCCGTCGGGCGGCCGGTTGACGTCCCCCTCGGGAAATCCCGGCTCGCGGCCCATGTGGCGATCCTTGCGGCCCCAGGTCTTGACGTGGAACAGGGCCTTGAGCTCGTCGAGCCTGACTTCCCGGGATGCGGCTACGCCGCCGCGGCGGCGGACAAGGTGGAAGAACTCCGCGGCCGGATCGAAGTCGCGCGAGAAGCCCTTGACGATCAGCCCGTCCCGGAAATGGGCTACGAGCTTCCCAAGGGAGCCGCCGCCCACGCGTTCAGTAGCCGAGGCCGGGGAAGAACTTGTGCAGGATCACGCGGGCGAAGAGCAGGAGCCCGATCGGCAGCCCGAGCAGGATGAGGGTCTGCACGAAGGCGGTCGTGCCGCTCAAGGGATCGGCCGGCTCCAGGGGCGGCCTGCCGGCCGGACCCTGACCGCCCGGAGTTCTCGTCCTGACCTCGTTCCTCGCCATCCTGAGTTCCTCCCGGGTGCCCGAAACTCCCCGTTTTATACCACAGGTCGTCCCTCCTCCGCGGGGCGGGAATGGTGTAAAGTCATCGGCACACAAGGGATGGCGGGAGCCGAAGCACCGAACAGAGTGGCCCCGCGGGTGGTGAGTCCGTGAGCGTCGAAACCGAAGTCTCCAGACCCGAGACCGTGGTCCAGGAGCTGGAAGAGGTCGTCATCCGGTTCGCCGGCGATTCGGGTGACGGTATGCAGCTGACCGGGACCCAGTTCGCCGACACCACGGCGCTGGTCGGGAACGATCTGGCCACGCTGCCGGATTTTCCGGCCGAGATCCGTGCCCCCGCCGGCACCCTGGCGGGCGTCAGCGGCTACCAGATCAACTTCTCCTCGCACGACATCCGCACCCCGGGGGACGCGCCCAACGTCCTGGTCGCCATGAATCCCGCGGCGCTGCGGACCAACCTCGACGATCTCGAGGACGGCGGCACCCTGATCGTCGACGCCGACGCGTTCACCGACGGGAACGTCGCCAAGGCCGGGTACAAGACGAACCCGCTGCGCGACGGGAGCCTGGGCCGCTACCGGGTGTTCGAGATCCCGATCACATCGATGACCCTCAAGGCGGTGAGCGAGACCGGTCTTGCGGGGCGCAACGCGTCGCGCTGCAAGAACCTCTTCTCCCTGGGGATGGTCTTCTGGCTCTACGAGCGGCCGATCGACTACACGCGCGGCTGGATCGAGAAGAAGTTCAAGTCGAACGAGCAGATCCAGAAGGCGAACACGCTGGCGCTGCTCGCCGGCTACAACTACGCCGAGACCACCGAGGTGTTCAACACCCACTATCGGGTCCGCCGCGCCGAGCTGGCGCCGGGCACCTACCGCAGCGTGACCGGCAACCAGGCGACGGCCAGCGGGTTCATCGCGGCGGCGCTCCTGTCGGGGCGGCCGTTGTTCTACGGCTCCTATCCGATCACGCCGGCGAGCGACATCCTGCACGAGCTGTCCCGGAACAAGAACTACCCGGTGAAGACGTTCCAGGCGGAGGACGAGATCAGCGCCATCGGCGCCGCGATCGGCGCCGCCTACGGCGGGTCGCTCGGACTGACGGGCACCAGCGGGCCGGGCGTGGCGCTCAAGAGCGAGGCGATCGGGCTCGCCGTCATGACGGAGCTGCCGGTCGTCATCATCGACGTGCAGCGCGGGGGCCCGAGCACCGGACTGCCGACCAAGACGGAGCAGGCCGACCTCTACCAGGCGGTACTCGGCCGCAACGGCGAGTGCCCCGTGGCGGTCGTCGCGCCGGCCACGCCCGCCGAGTGCTTCTCGATGGCAATCGAGGCGTTCCGGATCGCGATCAAGTACATGACCCCGGTCTTCTTCCTGTCGGACGGCTACCTCGCCAACGGGTCGGAGCCCTGGCGCGTGCCGAAGGTCTCCGATCTGCCGAAGATCGACGTCCAGTTCCGCACCGATCCGGAAGGGTTCCAGCCGTACAGCCGCGATCCGAAGACCCTGGCGCGCCCCTGGGCCGTGCCGGGCACCCCCGGTCTCGAGCACCGCATCGGCGGCCTCGAGAAGGAGGACGTCACCGGCAACGTCAGCTACGACCCGCTGAACCACGATCGCATGGTGCGCCTGCGGGCCGAGAAGATCGCGCGTATCGCCGACGACATCCCGCTGATCGAGGTGATGGGGAAGGAGTCGGGGCGCGTCCTCGTGGTCGGCTGGGGAGGAACGTTCGGCGCCATCGCCTCGGCCGTCGAGCTGCTGCAGAAGAAGGGCTCGCCGGTCTCGGCGATCCATCTGCGCTATCTGAGCCCGTTCCAGAGAAACCTCGGGGAGATCCTGAAGCGCTTCGACAAGGTGCTGGTGCCGGAGCTCAACCTCGGACAGCTCCGCACGCTGCTCCGCGCCCGTTACCTGGTGGACGCGGTCGGCCTCAACAAGATCCAGGGCCGGCCGTTCAAGGTCGCCGAGATCGTCCGAGCGATCGAGGACCTGCTCGGGGAGCCGTAAGATGACGCCGCAGATGGGTGGTGTGGACTCGAAGCCGCGGCTGACCAAGGCCGATTTCACCAGCGATCAGACCGTCCGCTGGTGCCCGGGCTGCGGCGACTACTCGATCCTGGCCCAGACCCAGAAGCTGATGCCGGCGCTCGACATCCCGCGCGAGAACGTCGTCTTCGTGTCGGGCATCGGCTGCTCGAGTCGCTTTCCGTACTACATGAACACCTACGGGTTCCACACGATCCACGGGCGCGCCCCGACGATCGCGACCGGTCTGAAGATCGCGCGACCGGAGCTGTCGATCTGGGTCGCGACCGGCGATGGCGACGGCCTGAGCATCGGCGGCAATCACCTGATGCACTGCATGCGCCGCAACCTCGACCTCAAGATCCTGCTGTTCAACAACCGGATCTACGGGCTGACCAAAGGGCAGTACTCGCCGACCAGCGAGTTCGGCAAGAAGACCAAGTCGAGCCCGTTCGGCACGGCCGAGCAGCCGATCAACCCCCTGGAGATCGCCATCGCCTCGGAGTGCACCTTCGTGGCGCGCTCGCTGGACATCGATTCGCAGCACCTGACCGCGACGCTCGAGCGCGCGGCGCGTCACAAGGGGACGGCGTTCATCGAGATCTACCAGAACTGCAACATCTTCAACGACGGCACGTTCGACGACTTCGCGGCGCGCGAGGTCCGTGCCGAGCGCATGCTCATGCTCGAGCACGGCAAGCCCCTGCTGTTCGGCAAGAATCGCGATCGCGGCATCCGCCTGAACGGTCTGGAGCCGGAAGTCGTCACGCTGGGCCAGAACGGCATCACCGAGCGCGACATCCTGGTGCACGACGAGAAGGCCCGGCAGCCGACGCTGGCCTACCTGCTGGCGCGCATGACCTACCCCGGATTCCCCGTTCCGGTCGGCGTCTTCTACTCGGCGAGCCGGCCCACGCTCGAAGGGGTTCTCGAGACGCAGGCGACGCAGGCGACCGCCGCGCTGGGAGCCGGAAGCCTGGAGCGTCTTCTCAAGAGCGGGGCGAGCTGGACCGTCAGCTGACGCCTACGACGCACCGCTGAAGGAAGGGCCGCCCCGCGACTGCGGCGTCGCCCCGGGGAGCGGGCGTGTCCCGAGCGGCGTCGGGTCGCACACGTCGCCGAGCCCGTCGCCGTCCGTGTCGAGCTGGTCGGAGTTGGCGGCTCCGGGGCAGTTGTCGACGTTGCCGCAGACCCCGTCTTCGTCGATGTCGTTGTCCGGATCGGCCGGACAGAGATCGCAGACGTCGCCGATCCCGTCCCCGTCCTCATCGTGTTGCGCCGCGTCGGCCACGCCCGGGCAGTCGTCGCACAGATCGCCCACGCCATCGCCGTCCTGATCCACCTGCTTGCGGTTGAACTTCCCGGGACAGTTGTCGCAGAGATCCCCGATGCCGTCCATGTCCCGATCGGCCTGGTCGGGGTTGGGGACGAACGCGCAGTTGTCGGCGCTGGTGCACCGCCCGTCACCGTCGGCGTCGTCGACCGTGTCGAACGGGCACGGATCGCAGAGGTCTCCGCGGCCGTCGTGATCGAGATCCGACTGGTCGGGGTTCGCGACGCCGGGGCAGTTGTCCGCGGCGCTGCACAGGCCGTCACCGTCGGGATCGTTCCCGGGATCGTCCGGGCAGGCATCGCAGAGGTCTCCGACGCCGTCCTGATCCCGATCCGCCTGTCCCGGATCGGCGACCGACGGGCAGTCGTCGCAGAGATCGCCGACGCCGTCGCCGTCCATGTCGCCCTGACGGCGATTGAACTTCGTCGGGCAGTTGTCGCAGGCATCGCCGATCCCGTCGAGGTCGGCGTCGCCCTGACCGGGGTTCGAAATCACCGGGCAGTTGTCGACCCAGGCGCAGCGTCCATCGCCGTCGGCGTCGTCGTCCGGATCGGTCGGACAGGGGTCGCAGGCGTCCCCTTCGCCGTCGCGGTCGGAATCGGCCTGCGCCGGGTCGGCGAGGGATGGGCAGACGTCGCACGCGTCGCCGATCCCGTCACCGTCGGTGTCGAACTGCCCCGGGTCGGGGGCTTCGGGGCAGTCGTCGTGCAGATCGATCACCCCGTCGTCGTCCCGGTCGCCATTGTCGACGTTGGCGATGTCGACCGGCTGATAGCCATCGAATGGCAGGACGCCGCCCCAGGGGGCGCTGAGCCGTCCGCGATCGAACCGGAAAGCGCGGATCCCGGCGGGAGAACCAGGTGGGTACGTGCCACCCGTGGACAGGGGCGACGCCTCCTCCAGGTTGTAGTCGCCGAGGGCGGAATTCCGGTAGCCGAGGTCGGGAAGGAAGGCGACACCGGTCTGCACGTCGATCCCGGTCGGCGGGCGCACCGACTCGACGGCCAGCGCCGTGCGGCGCAGATACGCCGTGTTCAGGACGTCGTGCAGTCCCGCATCGCATGTCTGGCAATCGAAGACGGGGGTGTTGTTCGTGTTCATCGCGGCGATGTCGGTCGCGTGAAGCGTGTACAGCGGACCCGCCCCGACGGCGTCCAGGTCGTCGCGCAGGGCGCGCTTGCCCGCGCCGTTGCTGCGCCCGCGATTGTCGAACGTCAGGTGTTCCACGTCGACGTTGAACTCCGCAACGCCCTGATTGTGAACGAAGACCGCGCCGCCGTAGTACTCGCTCCCGAGGCCGACCACGATGTTGTCCTGGAGGAGGACCGGCGCGCCGGGGGCGGCCGCGGCGTCGTCCTGCAGCCAGAATCCCGCGCGCTGACAGAATCCGCCCGGCGTGCAGTCGGCGGACGCGGCGATATCGTCCTCGACCCCGAGGAGGAAATTTCCCTTCGCGACCGTCGGGTCGATGATGATCCCCGACCCGGACTGGACACCGAGCCATGAATTCCGGAACAGGTTGCCGTAATAGCGGCCGTAGGTCGCGCTGGCGCGGCGTGTGTGGCTGACATAGTTGTGCGTCACCGACGTCGTGGCCGCCCCCACGATCCCGTAGTTCCCCAGATTGACGATCCAGTTGTCGAACACGGCGGTCGACAGGTTGACCGGGTCGATGACCACCCCGTCTCCGTACGAGTCCCCATCGATCGTCGCGAAGATGTCGTAGACGAGATTGCCGGACACCTCGCAGGAGTCGCAGGCGTCGACCTCGATGCCGCGGCACTCGAGAGTGCCCGTGGTGCAACCTTGATAGATGAGGTTGTGCACGATCCGATTCGCGATCGCGTGCTGGGGGGCGGCGGCGGCGCCGACGACGATCCCATCCCCGACCGTGCGATAGACGACGTTGTCGTGGATCAGATTGCCGCCGCCGGGGCAGAGGCAGGCGTCGGGTCGGGGGTCCTGTTGAATCACATACAGGGCCGCCTGGGTCGGCGCGGCGTTGGGACCATCGTCGTGGATGGCGTTCCACCCGAAGTCGGCGTTTTCGACGCCGCGGAAGATGACCGGCTCGGCGCCGTTCTGGTCGTGGATGTTGTTGTACTCGAACGGCTGCATCACCTGGCCGAGCCTGCGGGCGCGGAAATCGATCGTCGGGTACTGGGTGCCGACGTCGTTGGGCCGCTGCACGAGATTGAACGCCCGCATGATCGGCAGGGGATCGGTACCGACGAGGAGTCCCGCAAGAGCCACCCCCTGGGTGCCCGACGTCTCCTGGATCCAGGCATCGCGCACGATGGCGACCGCGTCGCCCGCCGCGGGGAGCGTCTCGACGCAGAACCCGGTGCCGGCGCCGGTGCAGCAGCCATAGGCGCCGGGGTTGTTGGTCCCGGCGAGACAGGCGCTCGACGGGCCCGCGGCCGGCTGGGAATGACGCGCGGCCGGGAGCGCGCCGCGGGCGAGCGGCGCGTGCGGCGTCAGGTTCTGCCCCAGACTTCTCGTGGCGTCGTCGAGATCGACGCAGACGGTGACCGATCGCCGCGCCACGTCGGCGTCGACGATCTCGTACTGGCGCAGCGCCGCCCGTCCGCTCTGGAACACGAGCCGGCGTCCGATCATCTCCCGGTCGGCCACCCCCGAGGGCAGCTCCTCCAGGCCCAGGGTGTAGAAGCGGCCGCTGCCGACCGGGCCGCACAAGGAGGGATCGTTCCCGGCCGTGACGCCGCCCGACTCGATACGGGTCTTGTCGACCGTGCCCTGGATGTCGAGCAGGCCTCCGTCGTTCACGCGGATCACGCATGCGCCGCCGCTCACGCCGCTGGCGAACCGGATACGGTCGCTCCGGCGCATCCTCAGGGTGCCGCCGCTCGCGATGGTGATCTCCTCGCCGGCGCGGCAGAGGTAGTCGAGGTTCCGGAAGCCGCCGCCGTCGCGGCCGCTCGTCGTCTCATCGAAGAGCAGGGTCCCGTGAATGGTCCCCAGGCCGGCCGGGTCGGAGCCGGGGTCCCGACGATGGCCACATGTCCGGCCTTGATGTCCCAGCGGTCGCCGGGCTGGGGGAGGTGATGGCAGCTCCAGGAGCCGGAGCTCCCGAGGCTGCACCCGGGACTCGCGGCCGTCAGGAGGCAGGCGGACGTTGTGTTGCACTGGGAGGCGTGAGCCGGGGTCGCCAGCGCGAGGGGGACCAGACCCAGAACGAGCAGAAACAGCGTCCGAGGCAGTCTGATAGAGGCCGCTCCGCGGGGAGCGGCCGGCTTGATAGGCATGTCCCTACAACCCCCGTCTAAAGATTGACTTCTTTGATGTTCTTGTCAAGCCGGCCACGGAGGTCAATGGGAGCGAGATTCATCGCGTGGAATGTGAACAGTGGGTCCGTGCGCGGTGGGCATTCAGGCGCTGCGGGAAGGGATGACGAGCGATGGTGCCGAAGACAGGACTTGAACCTGCACGGCCCGGAGGCCACTAGACCCTGAATCTAGCGCGTCTGCCAATTCCGCCACTTCGGCTCGCTCGCGTGAGCCCGCCGACGGCGGGCTCCCATGAGGCGGGGAAGAATAGCAGCATGCCGGAGACGCCGCAAGGGTGGTGCGATAAGCTGTGCCCGCCATGGACGAGACTCGCAGGCTCAAGCAGTCCCTGCTCGAGGTGATCCGCCGCCCGGGGTACGAGCCGGCTGGGCTCACCGACCTGATGCGGCTCATCAAGGCGGGCAAATCGAAGCGCGGCGCCGTTAAGCAGGCCTTGCGCGATCTGGCGTCGAGCGGTGCTGTCGTGCGGCTGCCGCACCATCAGTTCGCGCCGGCGCAACGATCCGATCGACCGGGATCCAGGCCGGCGCGGATCTCCGACGCGGGACGGAGCGCCGGTGGGGGACGGAGCGCCGACGGCGGACGGACCGCCGCCGGCGGACGGACCGCCGGCGGACGCGGCCACGCCCCTTCCGGCCGGGCGCCGGGCGCGGCCGCCGGGCGCGAGGGGATCGTCAACGGGCTCCTGCAGGTCAATCCGCGCGGGTTCGGTTTCGTGGTCCCGGCATCAGGCGGACGCGATCTCTTCATCCCGCCGCACGGCATCGGGGATCGGCGGGACGGCGACCGCGTCGAGGCGCGCATCGTCCGCGTCTCGTCGGACGGCCGGCTGCAGGGAGAGCTGCTGCGGGTCGTCGAGAAGTCGCGCCGGCGGATTGTCGGCGTCTATCGCTCCGTCCGGGGCGGCGGGGGCGTGGTCGAGGCGTGGGATCGAAGGTTCGAGGGGGGGATCGCGATCCCGTCGGGCGAGGGCGGCGGCGCGGCCGACGGGCTCGCCGTCGGTGTCGAGCTGGTGCGCGGTGCGGAGGATGGCCGGCCCGCCGTCGGACGGGTGGTGGAGGTGCTGGGGCCGGCCGAAGCCCCCGAGACCGAGCTGCGCGCCGTGATCCGCAAGTACGGTCTGCGCGAGGGGTTCCCCGACGACGTCGTCGATCTCGCGGCGCGCGCGCCGGAGGCGGTGAGCGACGCGGAGATCCGGGGGCGCGAGGACTTCCGCGCCCTGCCGATCGTCACCATCGACGGCGAGACGGCGATGGATTTCGACGACGCGGTCCTGGCGCGTCGCGCCGCCGACGGGACCTACGAGCTCCAGGTCCATATCGCCGACGTGGCGCACTACGTCCGTCCGTCGAGCCCGCTCGATCGCGAAGCGCTGGAGCGCGCCACCAGCGTCTACTTCCCCGGCTTCTGCCTGCCGATGCTGCCGACGCGGCTCTCCAACGGCATCTGCTCGCTCAACCCGGGGGTCGATCGGCTGGTCCTCTCCTGCCTGATGACTCTCGACGCGCGCGGCGAGGTGACCGGGTACCGCCTGGCGGAAGGAGTCATCCGGAGCGCGGCGCGCATGACCTACACCGAGGTCGCGGCCATCCTCACGACGGGCGACCCGGCGACGGTGGCGCGCCACCGCGACCTCGTGCCGCACTTCCGCGTCATGGAGGAGCTTTGCGGAGTCCTCAACGCGCAGCGCCGGCGGCGGGGGAGCATCGACTTCGACCTGCCCGAGCCGGAGGTGATCCTGGCCGCCACCGGCGAGATGACCGGGATCCTGGCGCTGGAGCGCAACATCGCGCACCGCATCATCGAGGAGTTCATGCTGGCGGCGAACGAGACGGTGGCGCGGCACCTGTTCACGGCGCGCGTGCCGGCGCTGTACCGCGTTCACGAGCGTCCCGACCCGCGTCGCCTGGAAGAGTTCGACGCCACCGCGCAGGCGTTCGGGTATCAGCTGCCGCGTCCGTTCACCTCGATCGAGCCGGCCGCCCTCCAGGCGCTGCTCGAGCGCGCCCATGGCCGGCCGGAGGAGCGCTTCCTCGCCACCAGCATGCTGCGCTCGATGAAACAGGCGCGCTACAGCGAGAAGCGCGACATCCACTTCGGTCTGGCGAGCAGCTGCTACACGCACTTCACCTCGCCGATCCGCCGCTATCCCGATCTCGTCGTCCACCGCCTGGTGAAGCGGCTGCTGCGCGGCGGCCCTCTGACCGCGCCCGAGCGCGGCGCTCTCGAGGAGTCCCTGCCCGAGACGGCCGCCCGCTCGTCGTTCCGCGAGCGCGCCGCCGACGCCGCCGAGAACGAGCTGATCCAGCGCAAGAAGATCGCCTTCATGGCCGCCCGGCTGGGGGAGGAGTTCGAAGGGTTCATCTGCGGCGTCGAGCCGTCCGGCGTGAAGGTGGAGCTGCGGGACCTGTTCGTCGAGGGGGTGGTCGCGATCGAGTCGCTCGACGACGATCGCTACCACTACGTCGAGCGCCGCCGCGTCCTGCGTGGGGAGCGCGGCGGCCGGGTGCTGGCGCTCGGCGATCCGGTGCGGGTGCGCATCGACAAGGTGGACCAGGCCCGGCTCGAGATCGAGATGGCGCTCCTCGAGGCGCGCGCCGGTTCGCGGCCGCCCGGCCTCTTTCCGAAGATCGCGCCGGCGGCGGGACGGCGTGGGAAGCCGGCGGCGGGACAGCGCCGCCGCGGGTCGCGACGGGGCGCGGCGCCGGGGCACGGGGCGCGCGGCGGCGGCTCCGGCCGGCGCAAGGGGCGCGCCCGGCGGTCGTGAGAGCGCGCCCGGCGCGCGCGCGGACCGCGGCGCCGGGCGCGGCGCGGGCGAGACGTGTGCGACACGCGCCTTACACCCCGTTCGCGCACACCGCCGACGCGGGGGCCCTGGTCGACGGCCGGTCGCTGCGCGATCTGTTCGAGCACGCCGCCCTGGCGCTGCTCGACCTGGGCGGCGATCGCCACGCCGTCCGCCCGCGCCGCCGCGTGAGGATCGCGGTCGCGGGCACCAGCCTCGAGGATCTCCTGGTCCGGTGGCTGTCGGAGATCCTCTTCCTGCAGGAGACCCGCGGCTGGCGCTTCCACGCCGGGCGCGTCGACCGGATCGACAGGCGCCGGGTGACGCTCGCGGGCGCGGCGCTGGGCGAGCCGTTCGACGAGCGGCGTCACGGGCGCGGGCGTGAGGTGAAGGCAGTCACCTACCATCGCCTGCGCATCGACCGCCGGCGGGGTCGCTGGAGCGTGCCGATCGTGTTCGACGTCTGACGGATCGCGGCTAGGCTCCCAGGAATCCGGCCAGCCGGAAGACGAGCGCGATGAGCAGCGCCGTCACGAGGGCCCCGCTCGTGATGCGGTCGATGGCCGTTCCGCCGCACTCGCGCGCCAGGAACGCTTCGATCCCCTGACGCACCGACTGTCCGGCGAGGATCCCGGCGATCAGCGGGCCGGCGGGATGGAGACGCAGGCTCGCCAGGAGATCGCCCTGGAGCAGCCGGACGATCGACCGGGTGAGGCCGCACCCGAGGCAGGGGATCCCGGCGAAGTGGTGCAGCACGCAGGCATCGAACGGCAGGGGACGCGCCGCCGGCAGGAACGCCGCGACGCCGAGCAGCCCGGCGAAGAGGAGCGCGCCGGCGGCGCGCTCGAGACGCTGCCGGCGGGCCAGCGGCCGTGGCGGGGGACCCGGCTCGATCCGGGCGAGCTCCCCGACATCGCCGCCCCGGCCGGGGCCGCGGCTCATGCCAGAGCGGCGCGCGTCGCCTTCCGGGCCTGCAGAAACCGGTAGGCGAGCCCGAAGGCGGTGACCGTGACCGGAATCGCGACGAAGATCCCCACGCACGCCGCGATCAGTCCCAGGAGAATCACCAGGAAGCAGGCGAGGGCGAGCAGGAAGAGCCGCCAGCGGTACCCCTCGGTCAGGACGGCGCTCTGGTGCATCGCCTCCCAGAAGCCGACCTGCGTCTCCGCCAGGATCGGGAACGTGAAGGCCCACATCAGCGACAGGATGACGCCGGGAACGATGAGACACACGTATCCCAGGCAGACGAGGATGGCCCGCACGAGGTAGGCGAGGAACCCGTCACCGAACCGGTCGAACCCCTCGAACATCATTCCGACCCCCGGCGGCCGGCCGTCGATCATTCCGAGGATGGCGCGCCAGATCCCCACCGCGATGGCGCCGCCGATGATGAACTGGGCGCAGGGCCCGAGATAGGGCACGCAGCCGATGGCGAACTGGATGAAGAAGATCCCCGCCAGCGGCAGCCAGTGCGGCTTCACCACGGTCCAGGCGAGGCCGATGAACTCCCAAACAAGGAACTCGGCGGGCAGGGCGACCACGGCGGTCGGGGGAACGGCGCCCGGGGCGGCCGCGCCCGGCGGCGCGGAGACGGACCCGAACAACGCCGCCAGCTCCGGCCGCAGCCGCGCTTCGCCCTTCGTCGAGGTCTCGGTGCGGACCGTCGAGGTGGCGACGATGCGGCCTTCGCGAACCCAGCGGGTCAGCGTCTCGAGAGAGACCGGCCCGTACTCTTTTCCGTCCGCGCCCGTCACCCAGAACTGTTCGCTCATGAGCCCCCTCCCGCGGCACGGAGCCGCCGGTGCGCGCGGATTATAATCGCGGCCGCTCAATCATGCAGGGGTGTCGATGAAGAAGGAAGATGCGCCGCCGGTGCCGCTGGAGCGCGCCGGGGAGTGCCGCTGGACCATCCCGCGTCACGGCGCGATGAACGTGCCGGGACTCGTCTTCGCCGACGACCGGCTGATGGCGTCGATCCGGGACGACCCGTCGCTGCGCCAGGTGGCGAACGTCGCCTGCCTCCCCGGCATCGTGCGCGCCTCGATGGCGATGCCCGACATCCACTGGGGGTACGGCTTCCCGATCGGCGGCGTGGCGGCGTTCGACGCCGACGAGGGGGTGGTCTCGCCGGGCGGCGTCGGGTACGACATCAACTGCGGCGTCCGGCTCCTCGGCACGCGGCTGACGACGGCCGACGTGAGCGGACGGATGCGGGAGGTGGTCGAGACGCTGTTCCGGAACATTCCGACGGGGGTCGGGTCGCGACGCCGCGATTTCAGCGTCGACCGCAAGAGCGAGGCGCGGCTTCTGGAGGAGGGCGCGGTCTGGGCGGTGGCGCGCGGCTTCGGGGAGGCGGAAGATCTGGAGCACATCGAGGAGGGCGGCCGCCTGCGCGGCGCCGACGCGGCCGCGGTCTCGGAGCGCGCCCGCGAGCGTGGCCGCAGCCAGCTCGGCACCCTCGGCTCGGGCAACCACTTCGTCGAGGTGCAGCGGGTCGCCGAGGTGCACGACGCGGCGGCGGCGCGCGCGCTGGGTCTGGAGGTGGACGGCCTGACCGTGTCGATCCACACCGGCTCGCGCGGT